>Ga0209343_10001894_pt1 | contig 27803 bp, 20 predicted proteins | sample RifCSPlowO2_02_FD_184026 | JGI IMG/M metagenome (GOLD analysis project Ga0209343, IMG submission 184026) | Groundwater microbial communities from Rifle, Colorado - Rifle CSP2_plank lowO2_0.2 (SPAdes) (version 2) | ecosystem: Environmental > Aquatic > Deep subsurface > Groundwater | place... | reverse complement strand
GCTTCCAGCCAAGGCGCGACGGTAACTCAGACGACCACCGGCCAAACAACGACCAAAACCATTTCTACTCCTTCCGGCGTTACCATCACTATCACCAAATCTTTGAAAGTCGGTTCCAAAAACAGCGAAGTCAAAGCTTTACAGCAAGCTCTGGCCCAAGACAAGACTATCTATCCGGAAGGCTTGGCCACCGGCTACTACGGTCCGGCCACTCGCAACGCCATCATCCGATTCCAGAAGAAATACGGCATTGAGCCCGTCGGCTATGTCGGCCCCCTGACCAGAAAGAAATTGAATGAGATTTACGGGACTGTGTCCGCTTCCTCTTCAGCCCAAGCTTCATCCGCCGCTTCATCCGCAGCTTCTGCCGGAACCGCCGTAACAACAACTCCATCCGCTTCCAAAGCCCAGCAAATCCAGCAAATCCAAACCTTGATTAACCAGCTTTTGGAACAAGTCAAAGCTTTGCAGGCGAAGAAAACGACGCAACAATGAATAAATTTTTAGGTTTCAACAAAATTGTTGCTTTCGTTTTTTTTGCGGTGTTTTTGGTTGCTTTTTTAACGGCGGGAATGGCTCAAGCCGACGCCCGGCAATATACACTCAAAGTAAAGATATCCGGTATCGGCAAAATAACGGGAATCGGCGAGTCCAATGGCATAAATTGCGCCAAATTAAAAGAATGGCTGATTTTTGGAAAATACGCCGGAACCTGCAAAGCGAAATTCAACAAAGGAGATTCCGTTATTCTTACTTCTGAAGCGCCTGAAATGTCTATACCCGAAATGCCCGAAAGACCGCTGAAACCCGAAGTGTCCGCACCAGAAAAACCCCCCGTAATTGACAGCGCTTTTGTCGGCTGGGGCGGCGCCTGCAAAGTTGAAAAAGCGAGCGTCTGTTCTGTTACGATGGACGGCAATAAAAAAGTGTCGGCTAAATTTAAGAAAATTCCATCTCCAAAACCATTGCCGATAGAAATTTCTTCGGCGGGAAGATCTCAGTTAAAGCCAATCTCGCAAGAGTTACCTTTCGGAATTAGCAACCCATACAGCCAGGAAGATATTCAAACTAAAAAAGAATTGCCAAGTATTTTAAGAGATTTGGGTTTAAGCCAAGACGAGAATGGCATTGCCGGGTTTATTGTTGACGAAATAGCCAGAAGACACATTGAAAAAAAATGTAACACTGAAACTTGCCAAGAATACGATTTTTCTGACGCCCAAGATTTGATAGACCTTGTTGTCGGTCAAGGAAAAGCAAATTTATGGGTGGTGTTGGGTTCTCCATCAAACTATAAATTCACCGATGGAAAAATAAGAAAAAATGAAAAAACTTATTTGCCAGATGGTCCAATTTCCAGACAAGCGTATAAAGATTATCTTACCGAGATGGTGAATTTTGTGAATTCATACGGCAAGAAAGTTTCTGGTAATTCTAACTGGTATGTATCTAGGTGGAATCTTTACAACGAAGTGTCCGCTGAATATAAAAGCACTTTTGGCAAAAAAGATGAAAAAGATGTTGACAGTGCAGCGGTTGCTTACGCTAATTTTGTCATTGATTCATCAGAGATATTAAGAAAATTATCGCCTCAATCAAAAATTGTTTTGGCTGGCACTGGGTCAGGAACAGACTTGGAAGGAGGACATGGCGAATTTTACCGGCTGGTATTTTCAAAACTTAAACAATCTAAGCTCGCTTACGAGCCGTTTGATTACTGGGAGTCGCACTGGTTTGGAGAATTTAAGAATTATAAAACAAACGAAAAAGATTATGGCGCCGGAGATTTCGTTAATTTCTTGCGGGACAATGGCTATGGCGATAAAGAATTTGTCATAAGAGCCGGAGGGACTTATTCGGGACAAGACCTTCAAGAAAGGGAAGGATTGATGAATAATTACCAGAGCGAGCAAGATCAAGCAGAATTTTTAATTAAAAGATTTATTTACAATCTTGCTCATGGCGTCAAAAAAATCCCATGGTCAACTATTTATGAACGCGATAACTACCAAGGAGAAACGCATGTGCAGTTCCAATATATAAGCCTGATATATGACGGCTATCCCGATGATGTTTCAAAAAATCAAAAATGCGTTAAGGGATGGTTGCCGTGTCCCGATCCGGGCAGGGGCGTCAAAAAACTTTCTTACTACACCTATAAGTTCTTAATTGAGAAACTCAATGAAGCTGATTTTAACGACATAAAAATTATCAATACCAATATCCCCAATGTTTATTTGTATCAGTTCAACAAAGAAGGTAAACCGGTTTTCGTGGCCTGGCGGGATTGGTGGGCCCAAGGAGAGAAAGGAGAAACAAAACAAATTACTCTCACTTTGCCCGATATTAACGTTTCTCGGGTTAAGATAACTGAAGCCGTTCCTAATTTTCAAAATGATTTTCAAAGCCAAAGCGATAAACTGCGGGAGGCGGATTATCCCGGTTTCTTTGATTCTATCTCCGTCTCGGTCGGCTCATCGGAAAAAATAACCGTTTCTTTGGGCAAGGAGCCGGTGTATATAGAAGCAGAGGAAGTTTTGCCAGAGGAAGAATTGCCAATCGCGAAAGCCGGGACAGTTATTCCGTTCGGCGTAAATAATCCGTTCGCATATCCTGAAACGGACAGCGCCGGAGAAGACTGTCTTAAAAATAGCAGTGTTTTCAAAAAGAAGTCATCTTATTCGGAAAAGCACATAGAAATAGATAAGCTTAAAAAATGCCTTCCAGTCGCGGTCAGTTATATGAACAACATTAAAGATATCGGTTTAAATGTCATTTCCCAGTATTTCAACAGAAAATACGATGCTAGCGGAATGCCTTATTTCGGAATTGAGGAGAGAAACAATGAAGTGACGATTCAATTGTATGTCAAAGATTCCGGCAATTATTTTTGGGCGGCGATAAATCCGGTTTCCACGAAAGGATTTAAGGGCGACATAGACGCGAAAACGCATCAGATTCTCAAGAAAGACGAATTTTCAAAAAAAGGATCATACCTTCCGGCATCTGAGGCCGGTTTTGCGGAATGGCAAAAATGGCTTGGAGCAGTGTTTGACTATTTGAATGATCACGATACGACAAATAATCTAGTGTATATTCAAATTGGAAACGAGTCTGACAGCGATTACGCCAAGACCGATAAAATAGAGCGGGACAATCCAGACGATTTTTATTGGTCCGCTTACGCCAAACTGGCGGAAAAGTCCTACGATATAATAAAATCAAGGTCTCCTAAAACAAAAATCGTCATCGGAGCAAGCGGCGCCGGATCAATCACGATTGACGGCTTTCAAAGGCCGGTATTGGAATACCTGGCCGATAAAATAGACGAAACCGGGAAGATTGCAAACGGAAGCAAAAAATGCGGAGGTTCAGGTTGTTTTGATGTTTATGCTTATAACAATTATTCCGGCTATAAAGAATATAAAGGCAGGACGGTTTGTCAGCCGAGAAATTGCGTTAATCCCATTTTGACTTTTAAAAGAAGTCCGGAAAATATGAAAAAACTTCTCAGTGACACCGGTTTTCCGGATAAAAAAATGGCGGTTCAACAAGGCGGAACTTATACGGGACAAGACAGTAAAACTGAAAAGATGGAAAGTTACCAAAGCGAAGAAGATCAAGCCTCTTACTTGGTGAAAGGAGGCATTTACCTGTTAGCCAATGGAGTGGAACAGTCGTCATTCAGCACCTATATTGAGCATCTTAGTTTTGAAGACACAATTCATAATTGGTTCACAATGATGGGTCTCACTTATAACGGAATTCCAAAAAAAGGCGAGTGTGACGGCCAGTTGCCGTGTCCCGATCCGGGCAGGGGCGTCAAAAAACTTTCTTACTACTCTTACAAAAAATTGATTGAAGTTTCGAAAGAAAAAGACTGGAACAGTATTTCAGCGATAACGACAGGAATGGACGATGTCTATCTGTATAAATTGACCGACAAAACGCTCGGTGGCAAAGCGATTTATTTCGCCTGGTGGGATTGGTGGAAAAAGTGTCCGCAGCCGGATAATTCCAAACCGGAAATGGATTCGGTTTGCCTGGACAAAAACAGACCGACAGTAACCATTAATGTCGGAAAAGATATCGCCAGCATTGAGATAACCGCGCTTGTTCCCAAGTTTGACACCGGCCAAGAAGTTGAAAAAACCGGTTACACCAATGCTTTTGCCAGCCGTTCCGAAGAAACCAAAGAAGGAATCGCGAAGATAATTCTTGGAACAAAACCGGTGTATGTAAAATAAAGTTATTCACAGTTGACAAGCTTTAAGTTATGGATATAATGGGCGCTATACTATAAATATAGAAGGTTTGGTCATAAAGTCCTTAAAAGATAAAGGATTTTAGTGTTTGTATGTTTAAATTTTCTAATTAATTTTTTCGCCCGGGATCCCTATTGCAAAATAAGGGTTTTTTAATTTTTTATTAAATAATCAAATTAATAATGAGCAAAAAATCTTTCGCCAAACTTAACGACCCGGTATTGCCTTTGCCGAACTTGGTAAAAATACACACGGATTCTTACCAATGGTTTATAACGGAAGGATTGACGGAATTGTTTCAGGAATTTTCTCCCATCCACGATTATTCCCAAAAAAAATTCACTCTTGAGTTCACCGGATTTTCTTTGGACGAGCCGAAGCATAACGAGTTTTCCGCTAGAGCCAAAAATCTAACTTTGGACGCCCAACTGAAAGTAAAACTTAAACTTACCAATAAAGAAATCGGTCAAGTCAAAGAACAAGAAATATTTTTGGCCGACTTTCCGGTTATGACCGGCCGGGGAACGTTTATCATCAACGGAGTGGAAAGAGTCGTAGTGCCTCAATTGGCCAGGTCTTTCGGCGTGCAGTTTAACGCCAACCTGATAAAGGGCAAAAAATATTTCAGCTCAAAAATAATTCCTTCCCGGGGTATTTGGATTGAAATTGAGACAGAACCGGACGGAGTTATTTACGCCAGAATTGACAACAAAAGAAAAATTCCCATTTCTTCTCTTTTCAGGATATTCGGCTTGAAGAGCAACGCCGACATAGAAAAAACTTTTTCCAAAGCAGACACCGGGCTGGTTTCGTTCATCAAAAAAACTCTGGAAAAAGATTCCGCCAAAACAATGGAAGAATCTTATGTGGAGCTTTACAGAAGATTGAGGCCGGGCGAGCCGATGGATATGCTCGGGTTTGAAAACAGCAAAACTTACATTGACGGAATTTTTGACAAAGAAAGATACGACCTTTCTCGCATAGGAAGATACAAACTGAACAACAGGTTGGGCAAGCCGACGGACAATATAAAAAAAGAACCAAAAATTATCACCCTGGAAGATGTTGTCGGCATAGTTTCCAAAATCATAGAGCTTAATAATAATCCTTTGGCCCAGCCGGACGACATTGACCATCTGGGCAATCGGAGAATAAGGTGCGTAGGAGAGCTTTTACAGCAAAGACTAAGGGCGAATATGGCCAAAATGAAAAGGAATATCCAGGACAGAATGTCCACGGCCGACCCGGCCACTTTGGCGCCGGCGCAGATAGTCAACAACAGAACTTTTATGTCGGCAGTCAGGGATTTTTTCCTTACCAACCAGCTTTCCCAGTTTATGACTCAGAAAAATACGTTGGACGAGATGGAGCATTTGAGAAGAGTTACGGCTTTGGGACAAGGAGGCTTAACCCGAGAAAGAGCCGGTTTTGAAGTCAGAGACGTCCACTCGTCTCATTACGGAAGAATTTGCCCGATTCAAACTCCGGAAGGTCCGAATATCGGCCTGGTTGTTCATTTAGCCGTTTACGCCAGGCTCAACGAGTTTGGTATTTTGGAAACTCCTTACCGAAAAGTCGCGAAGGGAAAAGTTACCAACGAAGTCGTTTATCTTAACGCGCTTGACGAATCCAACTACAACATCGCTCATAGCGAGGCGAAATACGACCAAAAAACCGGAGAAATATTGGAAGAAGAAGTGGAAGCCAGAGTTATGTCCCAGCCCGGATTGGTGGCCAAGAGTCATATCCATTTTATGGATATGACGCCCAATCAGGCTTACAGCGTGGCCACCAGTATGATTCCATTTCTTGACCACGACGATGCCACCAGAGCTTTGATGGGTTCCAATATGCAAAAACAAGGCGTGCCTTGCATCTTGCCGGAAGCTCCGCTCGTCGGAACCGGCATGGAAGAAAGAGCCGCCAGAGATGTCGGCCGAATGGCGCTTTGCGAAAACGACGGGACGGTGGAATATGTTGACGCTTCCAAAATAATAATCAAAGAAGGAGGCTTGTCTCGCGGAGCAAGCAGAAAAAAAAGAGAATACAATCTGGCCACTTTTTTGCGGTCCAACGCTTTGACGGCTATGCATCACCGGCCGATTGTCAATGTCGGCGACAAAGTGAAGAAAGGCGATGTTTTGGCGGATAATTATTCCAGCGACGGAGGGAGAATGGCTTTGGGCCAAAATATTTTGGTGGCTTTCTTGTCCTGGAAGGGGTCAAACTTTGAGGATGCCATTATCCTTTCGGAAAGAATGGTCAAGGAAGACAAATTCACTTCCGTGCATTTGGAAGAATTTTCCATAAATATCAGGGACACCAAACTCGGGCCGGAGATAACCACTTACGACATACCCAACGTCGGCGAAGAAAAACTTAAAGATTTGGATGAAGATGGTGTCGTTAGAATCGGCGCCGAAGTGCGGGCGGACGACATTTTAGTCGGGAAAATTTCTCCCAAAGGGGAAGTGGAGCTGACCCCGGAAGAAAGGCTTCTGCGTTCAATTTTCGGCGAGAGAGCCAGAGACGTTAAGGATACTTCGTTAAGACTTGACCACGGCAAGCAGGGCCGGGTGATTGGAATCAAGGTTTTTTCCAGAGACATGGGAGACAAATTGGAGCCGGGGGTAATCAAACAAGTCCATGTTGAAATCGCCAAATTAAGAAAAATTTCCGTCGGCGACAAACTGGCCGGTCGTCACGGCAACAAAGGAGTTATTTCCAAGATATTGCCTTTGGAAGACATGCCGTATCTGAAAGACGGCACGCCGGTGGATATCATTCTTAATCCGCTGGGTGTGGCCAGCCGTATGAACATCGGCCAGATTTTGGAGACTCATTTGGGCTGGGCGGCGGAAAAACTCGGTTATCACGCCATTACGCCCGGTTTCCACGGAGCCACGGAAGATGAAATCGGAGAAGAGCTTAAAAAAGCCGGTTTGCCCGAAGACGGCAAAGTCAAACTTTGCGACGGCAGGACGGGAGAGTTTTTTGATCAAAAAGTAACGGTGGGCCAGATTTATATGATGAAGCTGGACCATATGGTGGAGGACAAGATTCATATGAGATCCATCGGGCCGTATTCGCTTATCACCCAACAGCCGCTGGGAGGAAAGTCCCAAGGAGGGGGCCAGAGGCTCGGAGAAATGGAGGTTTGGGCTTTGGAAGGTTACGGCGCCGCGCACACTTTGCAGGAAATGCTGACCATAAAATCGGACGATATCACCGGCCGGGCTTCGGCTTACAATTCCATAATCAGGAGCGAAAGATTCAAGAGCCCGCATTTGCCCGCATCGTTCCATGTTTTAGTCAGCGAGTTGAGGGGCTTGGCGCTGGATATAGACATAAAAAAATCCGAAGCACGAAATCCGAAGCACGAAACAAATTAAAAATTTAAAAAAATCAAGTTTCGAATTTCGATATTCGAATTTTGAATTTAATTAAAGGTATGGATACAAAAGTCACCGATTTTGAATCAATAGTTCTCAAACTCGCTTCTCCCGAAAGGATTTTGTCCTGGTCCCGCGGAGAAGTGACCAAGCCGGAAACTATCAATTACCGAACTCAACGCCCGGAAAGAAACGGCCTTTTTTGCGAAAAGATATTCGGGCCGGAAAAAGATTTTGAATGCTATTGCGGCAAATACAAAAGAATAAGATACAAGGGCATAATTTGCGAAAAGTGCGGCGTGGAAGTGACCAACTCAATCGTGCGAAGAGAAAGAATGGGCCATATCGCCTTGGCCGCTCCCGTTTCTCATATCTGGTTTTTGAAAGGGGCGCCTTCGCGGATAGGCATGCTTTTGGATATCAAATCAACCGACTTGGACAAAGTTATTTACTTTGCCGGTTATATAATTACAAAAATTGTTGAAAGCGAAAAAATAGTCGCTTACAAAAATTTGGATTCCGAATACAAAGCCAAGCTCAAAGAAGTCAAGACTAAAGAAGAAAAGGACGTTTTAAAGAGCTCAATGCTGAAAGCCAAAAGCGAGTTGGACGCGCTGGTTCTGTACAGAGTGCTTTCCGAGCTTGACTATTACGGTTTGAGCATGAAATACGGCGAGATATTTGAAGCGGAAACCGGGGCGGAATCAATTTATAACATTTTCAAAAAGATAAATTTGGACGAGTTTAAAAGCAAACTGGAACCATTGACGGAAACAACGACGGCGCAAGACAGAGCGAAGATTATCGCCCGGATCAATCTCGTAAAATCAATGAAGCGCGCCGGCGTTCGTCCGGAGTGGATGTTTTTGACCGCGCTTCCCGTCATTCCACCGGCTTTGAGGCCGATGGTGGCTTTGGACGGTGGAAGGCACGCCACTTCCGACCTGAACGATTTATACCGAAGAGTCATCAACAGAAACAACCGCTTGAAAAAATTGGTGGAGATAAAAGCGCCCGAAGTTATCTGCCGCAACGAAAAAAGAATTTTACAAGAAGCGGTGGACGCCATGCTGGACAACACGATGAGGAGGAGCCAAAATACGGCTTTGGCCCAAGGGCAGAGAAGGCCGTTAAAATCTCTGGCGGAAATGCTGAAAGGCAAACAGGGACGATTCAGGCAAAACTTGCTCGGAAAAAGAGTGGATTATTCCGGTCGATCGGTTATCGTCGTTGGTCCGGAGCTCAAGATGAGTCAGTGCGGTTTGCCGAAGCATATGGCTTTGGAATTGTTCCGGCCATTTGTCATCGCTGAACTCATCAAAAAAGAAATCGCTTATAATATCAGAGGCGCCGGAAAACTGGTGGACGAAAAGATTCCGGAGGTTTGGGCTATTTTGGAAGAAGTTATCAAAGATAAAAGAGTCCTGCTCAACCGCGCTCCTTCTTTGCATCGCTTGAGCTTTCAGGCTTTCCAGCCGGTTTTAATCGGCGGAAACGCCATTCAGCTTCATCCGATGGTTTGCCACGGATTTAACGCCGACTTTGACGGCGACCAGATGACCGTCCATGTTCCGCTCGGCCCCGAAGCTCAAGCGGAAGCCAAAGACATCATCGCCTCGGTGAAAAATCTTTTAAGGCCCGGGAACGGCGAGCCGATTGTGGATCCGTCTCAAGATATGGTGATGGGCTGTTATTGGCTGACCAAGATTAAGCAATCCGCCCAAGGAGAGGGAAATTATTATTCGTCTCCCAATGACGCCATTTTGGCCAATAGTTTTGGAAAAGTTGACATAAGGGCGAAAGTAAAAGTTCTGCCGGACGAATTGCCTAAATATAAAATTTTCAACGGAGAAATTTTTGAGACGACTGTCGGTCGGCTGATGTTCAACGGCACCTTGCCGGACGATTTTCCTTATATCAACGAAGAAACGGGCAAAAAAATCCTGTCATCGCTTGTCGCCCGGTTGATTGAAAAATACGGCATTGACGCCACGCCGGATATTTTGGACAGGATAAAAAATTTCGGATTCAAATACGCGACTGTTTCCGGCATAAGTTGGGGTTATCACGATCTTAAACTGCCGGAAAAAAAAGAAGAAATTTTAGCGGAAGCGGAAAAGCTGGCCGTTGAAATCAAAGGCCAATATCAAGACGGCCTTTTGACCGATTCGGAAAGATACAACAAGGTCATAGAAATTTGGCAGGGAGCGAAAAATAAAATTGAAGACTTGGTTCCGGAAACGATGGACAAAATGGGCCCGATTTACGCCATGGTAACTTCCGGCGCCAGGGGTTCGCTCAGCCAGTTGGGACAGATGACGGGCATGAAAGGCTTGATGATTAATCCGGCCGGCAAGATTATCGATTTTCCGGTCAGGTCCAGTTACAAAGAAGGATTGGGAATTTTGGAATATTTCATCACCACTCACGGAGCCAGAAAAGGCGAGGCCGATACTTCCCTGAAGACTTCCAAAGCCGGTTATCTGACCAGAAGACTTGTTGATGTCTCTCATGATGTTGTCGTTACCGAAGAAAGTTGCGCCGACAAAGAAGGAATTATAGTCTCAAGAAGCAAAATGGAAAGCTACGGCAAAAAATTTTCTTCCAGGATTTTTGGCCGGACGCTTGCCGCCGGCTCGGGGAGGTTTAAAAAAGGGCATCTTTTAAGCGCGGTTGACGCCAAAGAATTGGAGTCGTCCGGAGTTGAGGAGGTCAATATTTATTCTCCGATAACCTGTCAAGCAAAAAAGGGAATTTGCGGCAAATGTTACGGTTACGATTTGGGCAATGGCGCTCCGGTTAAAATCGGAGAGGCTGTCGGCATCATCGCCGCCCAGTCCGTCGGAGAACCGGGCACCCAGCTGACGATGAAGACTTTCCACAAGGGAGGCATCGCCGGCGGCGGAGACATCACTATGGGACTTCCCCGCATTGAAGAAATTTTTGAATTAAGAATTCCAAAAAATCCCGCCGTTATTTGCGACGCGGAAGGAGAAGTCTTGGAAATAAAGCAAGCCGAAGAAGAAATTGAAACGAAAACAGCCGATAAAATCGTCACTGTTCTCATTGACAAGGAAGCGTCAAAAACAGACAAAGGGTCAAAAGAGTTTTATATACCTTTCGGCCGGTTCGTTACGGTTAAAAAAGGAGACAAAGTGAAAATCGGAGACGCCTTAACGGATGGCTCGCTTAACATAAAAGAATATTTTGTCGTAGCCGGCCGGGACAAAACACAGGAATATATACTTAAGGAAGTGGACAAAGTCTATTCTATGCAAGGCGCTTCCATTAACGAAAAACATATTGAAGTCATAATCAAGCAAATGTTTTCAAGATATAAAGTCGTTGATTCGGGAGATACCGACCTTAACGCGGGAGAAGCTGTTAATGGCCAAAGAGCTTTAGAGGAGAACGAAAAAGCGAAAAACGACGGGAAAAATCCGGCCAAACTTGAACCGATGGTTATGTCCATAGCCAAAGTCGCCTTATCTGCGCCGGGGTTTTTGTCCGCGGCGTCTTTCCAGGATACGGCCAGAGTTTTGATAAAAACGGCGGTTATGGGCGGAGAAGACAAGCTAATCGGGCTCAAAGAGAATGTCATAATTGGCAGACTGATTCCCGCGGGAACGGGATTTAGGAAGGAATACGTGAAGGAAGAGGAAAAACTGGAAGAAAAATAATATGTCTTCTACCGTAGAACAAATAAAATCTCGTCTTGACATAACGGATGTCGTTCAAAGCTATGTCAAACTCCAAAAAGCTGGCGCCAATTTCAAGGCCAATTGCCCGTTTCATAATGAAAAAACGCCGTCGTTTTTCATTTCCCCCGCCCGTCAATCATGGCATTGCTTCGGTTGTTCCCGCGGCGGAGATATGTTCAGTTTCGTCATGGAAATAGAAGGAGTTGATTTTTTGGAGTCGTTGAAAATTTTGGCCGACAAGGCGGGAGTGGAGATAGAAAAAATTGACAAAAACCGGCAAAACGAAAGATTAAGACTGCTTCAACTTATGGACGAGGCCGTAAAATTTTATGAAATGGAATTAAGAAAAAACACGGATGTCGTCGCTTATCTTAAAAAAAGAGGGATGAAAGGAGAGACAGCCAAATCTTTCAATGTCGGTTTCGCTCCGGCCGGCTGGAGGAATTTATACGATTATTTGAAAAACAAGGGCTACTCCGATTCCGAGACGGAAAAAGCGGGAATGGCAGTGAAATCGACCAAGGCGCAAACCGGATATTACGACCGGTTCAGGAGCCGAATAATGTTTCCGATTTTAAACGGCTCCGGTCAAACGGTCGGATTCAGCGGAAGGATTTTTGGCGAAGAGGGAACCGATTCGGGGGGCAAATACATAAATTCTCCTCAAACTATTCTTTACGACAAATCCAAAGTCTTATACGGTTTTGACAAGGCGAAAAACGAGATAAGAAAAAAGGACGCGTGCGTTATAATGGAGGGGCAGATGGACGCGGTAATGTCCCATCAAGCCGGAGTCGTTAACGCCGTCGCCGTGTCGGGAACGGCCTTGACCGTTGAACATTTGAGGCTGATAAAACGTTTGACCGAAAAAATAATAATGGCTTTTGACAAAGACGAAGCCGGAGCCAGAGCGTCAAGCAAAGGGATTGATATGGCGCTGGCGGAAGGGTTTGAAGTCAAAATCGCCGTTTCTCCTTCCGGCAAGGACCCGGCCGACGCCGTTTTGGACAATCCGGAGTCTTGGATAAAAGCGGTAAGCGAAGCCAAAAATGTCATAGAATTTTATCTGGAGTTGTTTGACGAGAGAAAAGACATAGAGAGAAAAATTTTGCCGTACATAGCTGTTTTGCCAAGCGAGATGGATAAGGCCGGATGGGTGAAAAAAATATCCGAAAAATTGAAAATAAAAGAAGACGCTGTTTGGGATGAATTGAAAAAGGTAAAACTGGCTCCGAAACCGCGTGGCGGTTTAACCGTCACGCCAGACTTGGCGGTTAAACCGCCAAGTAAACAGACAAGGCTGGAATTTATGCGAAACAATCTTCTGGGAATGGCGCTTTGGCAAAAAGATGCTCAAAATAACGGCCTGAAGCCGATTATTGACGAATTTGTCGCTCTTAAAAAGGAGGAGATTGAAAATTGTCCGCCGGAGAAAAAAAACAAATTGGCGTTGGAGGCGGAATTATTTTTCTCCGGAGCGGTTTCTTTGAAAGACGAGTTTTTAAAAATAAAAAAAGAAATTGAAAAAGAAGAGATAAAAGCGGAACTGGAAAGCATGACGGAAAAAATAAAAGAATTGGAAATGGCGAACGAGTTCGAAGAAAGCGGGGGGGCGAAGTTTAAAAAATACTTAGACGATTTTCATAAGCTTACCAAAAAATTAAACGAAACAAAATGAAAAAAATAAAAAAGACGGCGAGCAAGCCTGCCCGCCCTGCCTACCGGACAGGCAGGCGAAGAAGCGGGTCCAAAAAGGCGGAAGAAATAAAAATCAAGATAAACAATCTCCTCAAAAAAGGCAAGGCGAGAGGTTTTGTCACTTACGGCGAGATTATCAAAGAATTTCCGCACATCGAAGAAGATGTGGCGCTTTTGGACGCTATTTACGACACTTTTAGCGAGTCAAGCGTTGATGTCATTGAAAGCAAGGATATGATTGAGTCGGAAGAAGTTGACGGTAAGAAACTTGAGCAAGGCCTAGACAAAGAATCCATAGATGCCGTCCAAATGTATCTTCGGGAAATCGGCAAAATTTCTCTGATTGACGCCGCCAAGGAAAGGGAACTGGCGAAAAGAATTGAAGAAGGAGATGAAGAGGCCAAAAATATTTTAATAAAAGCCAACTTGAGATTGGTTGTTTCTATCGCTAAAAGATATATCGGTCGAAGCCCCGATTTGTCCATTTTGGACTTGATTCAGGAAGGTAATTTCGGGTTGTTCCGGGCGGTGGAAAAATTCAACTGGCGAAAAGGCTACAAGTTCTCCACTTACGCCACTTGGTGGATAAGGCAGGCGATAACCAGAGCCATCGCCGACCAAGCCAGAACTATCAGAATTCCGGTGCATATGGTGGAAACCATTTCCAAATACAAGCAGGTACTAAGAAGGCTGTCTCAAGACTTGGGGCGGGAGCCGTTGCCGGAAGAAATCGCCGCCGAGATGAATATGGAAGTGGAAAAAATTCACCACATTCAAAAAATAGCCCAAAGCACCGTTTCTTTTGAGTCCCCCGTCGGCGATGATGACGGCGACTCTACTCTTGGCGATTTCATATCGGATGAAAAAATACTTTCTTCCGACCAGCAGGCGGCCCGAAAAATTTTGACGGGGCAATTTCAGGAAATTTTAAACGACCTCACTCCGAAAGAGCAAAAAATCCTTCAAATGAGGTTTGGTTTGGGCGACGGCATAGTCCATACGCTGGAAGAAGTCGGCAAGGAATTCGGGGTAACCCGAGAGCGCATCAGGCAAATTGAAGCCAAGGCGCTGGAAAAAATCCGCCAGCACGAAAAATCAGAAAGATTGAAAAGCTATTAAAAAACACTTGAACATTGAATATCCAAGTGGTGGGAATATTGCCAAAAAGTATTAGAGAGAGTATTATTTAGGCAATGAACACGATAACCTTGTCTAAAATTGAATACTTGAATATGCATAAAACTCAAAAAGAATTGAAACAGAGATTGGATTTGATGGAAAAGAAACTTATGGATTTTGCCAAGGATGAAGTTGTTTCTACATATGCGATTAAATTAAATAAAATAAGCGCTGATATGGATAATGGTGTCGGGGTTAGGTTTGCCGATGCGAGTGAAGTGAAAAATTATTTAGAAAATCTTTAGATGGATAAAAAAGATATTTTCATTCCTTATTTTTCCGAATGCTTTAGCAAGGTGTTAAAGCGATTAAAGAAAAAGGACAAGGAGATGTTTCAACGTGTCAGTGAAAATATCTTAAAGATTGTAAACAATCCTTTGTGTGGCAAGCCGTTGCGCAATGTGTTAAAAAATTATCGTCGCATTCACATTGGGTCTTTTGTGTTGGTTTACGAGATATTGGAAACGGAAATTAGATTTTTGGATTTTGCTCACCACGACAAAGTTTATAAGAAACAATGAAAATAAATATAGAAGAAACTGTAAAATTTTTTGATGAGGGGCAAAATAGTCGCGGTCATGCGTCTGCCATCGTTGGAATTATTGGAGAAGATCTTAATGTTGTAGCATTTAAACACCACTGCGAATCAGAAGGTAAAATAGTAGAAGTTTTTGATGGTCCAGTTACGCAGGGTGTCAAGCGAGGGAAGCGTCTTGATAGGTGGATATATGTTAAGGAAAAAAATGGCACAAAAACATTATATCAATGTGAAATAAAAAACTGGTCAGCAACTGCTATTGGCGGGCGTGATTTGCCGATATCAGAAGATAACAAAAGCAAGGACATAGTAGGAGTTTCTAGGTATTACTGGGAACATCAAAAAAAAAGAGTTCTCAAAGAATACTAAGCCAAACAATGTGACTAAGGTATTTTTGCGGATGAGCTATGATCGTAATGAAGATTTAAAAAAATTTTTTGAAAGAGAAAAAATAAATTTTAAAGATTGTGAATAAAAACCGCTCTTAATATATTGGATGCCTATTTCCAATGACGGTGACTGCAAGCATTATTTTTCAGAAAAAATATCTAGTTTGGATGTAAAATTTAAACAAGATTTTAAGGATGTGGATATTTTTTCAGTTTCTTTGTATTTTCGTAAATTATTAAAAGAAAAGAAAGATAAAACATTATCAATAAATATTGCCAATGTTGAAAAGCGCATAAAATATCGCTTGGACATGTTGAATAAAATCATTGTTTTTTAAGTACCATATGTTTATGTGAGTGGAAACAGAATGTTTTTTAAGATAAAAAATAAATTGGGATGGGCGAGGACGGGGGTTATCAATACCGCTCACGGGGAGATTTTGACGCCGGGTTTTGCTTTTGTCGCCACGCATGGGACGATTAAGTCTTTGGGTGGCATCGAACACGATTTAGCATCGCCGGAATTGACCATATCCAACACTTTTCATTTGTTTGTGACTGGCAAGGTGAAGGAAATAAAAAAAGCGGGCGGATTGCATAAAAAATTCGGCTTGAAAAATCCGATAATGACCGACAGCGGAGGTTTCCAAATATTCAGCCTCGGCTGGGGAAAAGTTCACAAAATCGGCAAGGTGGATTCGCAAAATAAATTATCGACATCGAATGTCGATACAACCAAAAATCCGGTGAAAATTGGCCGGGACGGAGTCCTTTTTACTTACGACGGAAAAAAATACAAGCTTGACCCGAAAATTTCCATAAAAATACAAGAAGATTTGGGGGCGGATATAATTTTCGCTTTTGACGAATGTACCTCGCCGCTTCACAATTACGACTATAACAAAAAATCTTTGCGCAAAACTCACCGATGGGCGCAAGAATGTCTAAAGGCGAAAAAGAAAAACGGACAAGCATTATACGGCATTGTGCAGGGAGGAATTTTTGAAGACTTGAGAAGAGAAAGCTCCGCGCTTATCGGCGCGCTTCCTTTTGACGGATTCGGCATCGGCGGGTCTTTCGGCGAAAAACAAATGAGCGATGTTTTGGGTTGGTCTTTGTCTGGACTGCCGGAAGACAAACCTAGGCATTTGCTTGGTATCGGCGCCATCAAAGATATTTTTATCGGGGTGGAAAAGGGAATTGACACTTTTGATTGCGTCATTCCCACGCGAGAAGCCCGGCACGGCGCTCTTTATTCTAAAAACGGCCGGCTGGACATCCAAAGGGGAATTTTTGCCAAAGATAATAAGGTGATAGAAAGAGGATGTAAATGCCAAGCATGCGCCTCGGGTATAAAAAGAAAAGATTTGCGCGAAATATTTTTAAAAAATAAACCGGAAGCGCAATGTCTCGCCACTTTGCACAACATTTATTTTTACAAAACTTTGTTTGAAAAAATAAGAAAAGCGATTAATTCCGAAAAGTTAAGCAATTGGGAAAAACTGAAAAAAGAATACAAAAAATTGATCTGATTTGCGCGCGGTTTTACTTGGTGATATTATAAACCCAATGAACAAGAAGCGTAAAATAAAAAAATTGAAATTGCCGTTAAGTAAAATGACTGGAAATGAAAAAGACTACACGGCTGTTTTACTTGAAGATGTGAACAGTAACATGAAAGCGTTTTGGGAGGTTCTTTCTGGTGTTAAAGAAAGAGGAGATGCTACTTTTGAACAAGTCGGCCTTATGACAGAAAAGATTGATGGTATAGAAATAAGGCTTGATTCCATTGAAGGGCAACAGACTGAAACCAATAAAAGGCTTGATTCCATTGAAGGGCAACAGACTGAAACCAACAAAAGGCTTGATTCCATTGAATTTAAGCTGGACGACCTAATGAAAGAAGTTTCTTCCATTAAAGAAGAAATCAAGGTTTTAAAAACAGCTCTTTCATCAAAAGCGGACAAGGAAAAACTGGAAATTCTTGAATTTAAAATAGTAAGAATAGAAAGGCATTTAAAGCTTGCCTAAATTATCTCCAAAATCTTATTTTTCGCCGATTGTCCGGAGATAACGTTGACTCGGGAAGGGGAAACGCCGAAGTATTCGGCGACGGCCCGGCATATAGCCCAGTTGGCCCGCCCGTCTATCGGCGGTTCTTTGACGGAAACGACGAATTCCTTGTCGGTTATTTTTTCCACCAATTCTTTCTTGGCGTTAGTTTTAGCTTTGACGGAGATTCTCACTTTTTTATCTTATTTCGTAACTTATCGTTACGCCGATTGATACTTCTTGAGAGCCCGGTTCAATGACCGGCGCTGAAGAGGCGAAATCTTCGCTTTCGCCAATCTCCAATGTTTTATATTGATTAAATACCGGAAAATAATTTTCGTTTTCGTTTATGGATAAGATTTTACCCAAGTTGAAATTTCCGGCTTGGGCGATTGACTCCGCTTTCTTGATGGCGTTGGCGATGGCTTCCTGGCGGGCTTGGTTTTCAATTTCCGTTTTGTCGTCTAGCGTGAAAGAAAGTTCGGAAACGGAATTGACTCCGCTTTGAACGACCCCGGAAAGTATTTCGCCCGCCTTTTCAAAATCCCTGATTTTAACGGACACGGTTTGGTTTAAAGAATACCCGATTATTTCCGGTGGAGGGCAAGGTTTGGCGGACGAATTTTTACCGGCGGGACAAGAAAAATATTGGTATCTCGGCTGTAAGCTATAGCCGGCGGTCCTAATGTCCTTGTCTTCCACTCCGTTGTCTTTCAGCAAAGCGATGGCCCGATTGGCCTTTTGCGTATTTTCTTGCTGGAGGGCGCCGACATCTTTCCCGCCTTCGGTTATGACGCTGAATGTGAATTGGGCGACATCGGGAATGGCTACCACTTTTCCTTCTCCGCTGACAGAAAAACTCCTGTAAGAAGAAGGTTCTATTGATTTGGAATAAATATTGGCGAATATCAAAGAAGATATTGCCAAAATAACCATAGAAACAAGAGCGCCCATTCCGAAATAGTTTTTAATTTTTTTGTCCATATTATTATAATGATAATTATACACTTATTGTTTTTTTAGTAAACCCTGTTACAATACTTTCGTGTCCCGTTTGGTTTTAAACGGGATAAATCTGTAGGTGTTCGCTTATTATTTTAAATTAACGCGCGACAAAGGTCTTACCGCAGATATTTTATCAGTAGTTAGAAAAAAGGTTAGCACAATGAACAATAAATTATATGTGGGAGGCCTTTCTTATGATACGACGGAAGATGAGCTGAAAAATCATTTCGGCGGAGCCGGAACAGTAACTTCGGCCAGTATCATAATGGACAGGGAAACAAACAGGTCAAGAGGTTTCGGTTTCGTGGAAATGTCTTCCGAAGAGGAAGCCAACAAAGCCATAGAAATGTTTAACGAAAAGGACTTTGCCGGAAGAAACTTGACTGTCAATATTGCCAAGCCAAAAACCGAAGGAGGCGACAGACCGAGAAGGTCATTCGGAGGCGGTGGTGGCAGTAGAGGAGGGTTTGGAGGAAGGAGGAATTCTTACTAATCCTGACAAAATAAAAACCCTCGACATCGGATGTCGAGGGTTTTTATTTTCCCTTAATGCCCGGAATTGTCGGACGTGTCCGGCACGCCGTCAAATATTTCTTTGTTTTCCGGACCTTCGGCGGTCATCACGCCCCAAGCGCCTCTGTCCAATCGGGCTAAAGCGTGGTCAACGAGAATATATTTGCCCGGCACATCCACTTTAAACTCTACTATACCGGCTCCACCGGCCGGTATCATCGTTGTTTGAACATTGTGATGCGGTTCCGAGCCGATGGCCGCTTCCGGATAAACATTGTCAAAAATTTCTCCAATGACATGGAAAGAAGAGACTAGATTGACTCCGCCGTTGCCGACATACAAGCGAATTTTTTCTCCGACAGTTACTTCCATTTTGCCGTTTAGCGCTTGAGTCTTGCCGTTGAAAACTATGTATTCCGGCCGGCCGTCAATCATTTTCTTGGCGTCAAAAACTTGCAACCCTTTCTTGCCCAAATTTCCGGCGCTGTAAAATTCTCCCTGCATCACGTAAAATTCTTCATCAACTTCCGGCAGGCCTTCTTCCGGCTCTATCAGAATCAATCCGTACATTCCGTGCGCCATATGAACGGCGACATTGGGATGAGCGCAGTGGTAGACGTAAAGGCCGGGATTAAGAGCCTTAAAGGAAAAAGTTTTTGACTGGCCCGGCTCAACCATCGTTACCGTCGCTCCGCCGCCGGGTCCGTTAACGGCGTGTAAGTCTATGCTGTGAGGATGCAAGCTGGACGGATGATTTTTCAAAGTAAGATTGATTTTGTCTCCGACTCGCGCTCGAATGAAAGGCCCGGGCACTTGGCCGTTGTAAGTCCAATAATTGAAGAAAATTCCCGGCGCCATTTCTCCGATGACTTCTTTGGCTTCCATTTCCACATTCACTTCTTTGGGGGTGTTCCTGACAACGGACGAAGGAATATCGGCGGGGTCTTTGGCGATATCAACTTTTTCAAAATTTTTGATATTTTTGAAAAAAGTGTAAATATTTTTCAAGGGCAACTCCGGACCATCGGCCGGTCCGAAAGTTTTCAAGAAAAACGGATACTTAAGAAATTTGGGAAATATTTGAGGCGAAAAGAACAGCAAAAAAATTCCTAAAACCAAAACAATGGCCGGGAGCGCGATTTTCCTCGCCATATTAAATTTTTTGGAAATTATGTATAAAATTATAAAAACCAAAGCAACGACGGCGATTGCCAAAATAAAAAAACCGATACTTTGAAACAAGACGTATTTTGTCATCAATAAAAATTCATACATGCGCTTATTATACTAATGTCCTGCGAAATCTTCAAGTCGGATGTTGTCGTCGCTTACGCCGATTTTTATTTTTTAAATAATTATGTTAAAATAATCGTTAATGAAAACAATAAATATTATTACTATGCCGAACGTTCAATTATAGGAGGGCTCAGCGTGCCAGCGGGAATTGTCACTGTAAACAATAACTGTAATGCAACTATCGTTTACAGTGACAAAAAACCAAGCTTGACTATTTCTAGGTGCATAAACTGGAGAACTTACATAGATTTTTTATTTTTAAAATATGCTAAAATAAAAAAGGCGCAGAAAATCCGCTATCGCTGAAATTGTGTACCATTTATTAATATCAAAAAATAAAAAAATAAAAAAAGATAAAATGAGACAAGCGACAAGACAGAAAATTTTATTATTGCTCTTAAGCGGTGTCGCGCTAGGCTTGTCAAAATCGCCAAAGGGATATTTTAAAATTATAAAAAGTGCTTCAAAGGCATGGAAAGAGATTGAACGGAAAAGATTATACACTTTAGTACGGGAGTTTTACAACGACCGTCTTGTTGATTACAAAGAAGACAAAGACGGGTTCATAAAAATAGTTCTTACCAAAGAAGGCCAAAAGAAAGCGCTGAAATTTAAGCTGGATGAAATGGAAATCAAAAAACCGGCCAAGTGGGACGGAGAATGGCGAATCGTTATTTTTGATATTCCGGAAAAATTCAAAAAGGCGAGGGAAGCCTTGCGAATAAAGTTAAAAGAGCTGGGATTTTTAGAATTGCAGAAGTCGGTCTTTATTCTGCCTTATGAATGCGAGGACGAGATAAATTTTATCGTGGAAGTTTTTTTGATTAGGCCGTTTGTAAGAATTGTCAGGGCAAAGTCATTTACCAACGAAGAACAGTTAAAAATTAAATTCAATTTAATTTAGCCGAAGAAGTATGCCAGAGGATTCTCCTGGAGAAATATCTTAGTTTTAAAATGGTACACAATTTCAGCGATAGCAGATTTTCTGTACCATTTTGATAATGCAATGGTATGTCAATCAACGGATGATTGGGGATTTTTTTATTAAGATATTTAGAAGAAAATTTAAAAAGTATCGGAAAATTTCAGAAAAAATAGCTCGGATTTTTATTTTTTAAATAATTATGTTAAAATAATCGTTAATGAAAACACTATCCGAAATTTTATTTCAGGCGCGAAAAAATAATCGGGCAATCGGGCATTTTAATATTTCCAATTTGGAACAGTTGAGGGCGATTATGGAGGCGGCTAAGAAGTTTAACGCGCCGGTAATGATAGGATTGTCTGAAGGAGAAAGAAAATTTGTCGGATTAAAGCAAGCGGTGGCGATGGTTAAATCTTTTAAAGAAGAATACGGCTTGCCGGTTTTCCTTAATCCCGACCATTCTCATTCGGTGGAGTCGGCAAAGGATGCGTTTGATGCCGGTTTTGATTCCGTCCATATAGACCTTTCCAAACTGTCGTTTGAGAAAAATATCAAAGGAACGAAAGAGGTAGTGGATTATGTAAAATCCAAAAATCCGGAAATTTCCGTGGAGGGCGAACTTGGTTATCTGCGGGGAGAATCGCGAATTCAAAAAGAAGTTATTAAAATAAAACCGGAAGATTTGACCAAGCCGGAGGAGGCCGTTGAGTTCGCCGACAAAACGGGCATAGATCGTTTTGCCGGCGCTTACGGCAACAGCCATGGCATTTTTTTAGAAGAGCCGGCGTTGGATATTGAAAGAATAAGAGCCGTCAGAAAAATTTTACCGGAAAAAGTGGCGATGGTTTTGCACGGCGGTTCCGGCATTCCCGATGAACAGATAAAAGAAGCGATAAAAGCGGGAATCGCCAACATCCATATCAACACGGAAATAAGAACGGCTTACGCGGAAGCTTTGCGGAAATTTTTGACGGATAATCCGGAGGAAGCAACGCCGTATAAATTTTTGGCGCCGACGGTGGAAGCGGTGAGGAAAAAAGTGGAAGAAAAATTAAAATTGTTTGGATGGGTTAATATTTAATTTATGAAAATATACATTACGCGAAAAATTTCGGAAATCGGAATACAGATGTTGAAAGATAAAGGTTACGAAGTAGAGATAAATCCGAAAGACAGGGTTTTGTCCAAGTCGGAACTGATAAAAATTCTCAAAAATAATTCCTATAACGCCATTCTTTGTCTTCTGACCGACAAGATTGACGGGGATATTTTTGACGCGGCATCAAGCGCCAAAATTTTCGCCAATTACGCCGTTGGTTTTGACAATATAGATTTGGAAGCGGCCAAAAAAAGAGGGGTGATGGTGAGCAATACGCCGGGCGTTTTGAGCGAAGCGGTGGCGGAGCATTCCGTCGCTCTTATGTTGGCGGTCGCCAGAAGAATCGCCGAATCGGATAAGTTTGTCCGGGCCGGAAAGTATAAAGGCTGGGCGCCGATGTTGCTTCTAGGCAGCGGATTTTTCGGAAAAACCGTCGGCATAATCGGCCTGGGTCGGATAGGCGCGAAAACGGCCCACATAACTTCTCAAGGATTCGGCGCCAAAGTCATTTATTATGATATAAGAAGAAACGAAGATTTTGAAAAAGAATTCCCGGCGGGTTCCATTGAATTCAAGCCGAGCATTGACGAAGTTTTGAAAGGAGCCGATTTTGTGTCCGTTCATCTTCCGCTTACCGAAGAGACAAGGCATATAATCAATAAGGAAAAATTGGCGATGATGAAGCCGACGGCTTATCTGGTCAACACTTCCCGCGGGCCGATAATAGACGAAACGGCTTTGGCGGAGGCGTTGAAAAATAAAATAATAAAAGGCGCGGCTTTGGATGTTTTTGAAAACGAACCGAAAATTTCCAAAGGACTTTTGAAGCTGGATAATGTCGTTTTGACTCCCCACACCGCGTCGGCCACCGAAGAAGCCCGTTCCAAAATGGCAGAAGTGGCGGCGCAAAACATAATAGAAGCGCTGGAAGGCCGAGTTCCGCCCAATTTGGTTGTCAATCGTTAATGTCAAGGCGAGACCTTGACATTGGTTGGCGGGACTTGTTTTTTTGAAATTATTTGGTAGACTGGCTGTTATGTTGAAATTAAACACGGAAATAAGAAATGTTTTCGGGAAAAAACTGAAAAGTGACAGAAAGGAAGGCAAGCTTCCGGCTGTTGTCTATGGAAAAGGCAAGGAATCAAAAGCCCTTTTCGTAAATCTGAACGAGTTCAAAAAAATTTGGAATAAAATTGAGGAAGCCACGATAGTCAAATTGCAGGGCGGTTCAAGCGACGATGTTCTTGTCTATGACGCGGAAAAAGACCCGGTCAGAGGGGAATTTATCCACGTTGACTTTTACGCTTTGGATGTGGATAAGCCGATTACGGCGGAAGTGAAGATTATTTTTGAGGGTGTGGCGCTGGCGGTTAAAGAAAAAGGAGGCGTTTTGGTCAAAGTATTGCACAGTCTGAAAATAGAAGCTTTGCCCAAAGATTTCCCTCACGAAATAAAAATTGACGTTTCCAAGCTGGCCAATATCGGAGACAGAATTACCGTCAAAGATTTGGCGCTCGGAAAATCGGTGAAAATTGAAGCCAGAGAGGATCAAGTCATAGTTTTGGCCAAACCGCATACGGAAGAAAAAGTTGAAGAAGCGCCGAAAGCGATAGAAGACATTGAACTTTCGGAAAAGAAAGGCAAGAAGGAAGAGGAAGGCGAAGGCGAAGGGGGAACGGCGACGCCGGGCGGAAAAACGGTTCCAGAAGCTAAAAAAGAAGGGAAAAAGTGATTATCTGAATCGCAAAACTCTATAGAATTTCACGATTCTGCTCGATTTAAGGTATAATAATTTTACAAATGAGTAAATTTTTTAAACCGCTCATCGTGTTACTAGCTTCTTTTGTTTTTTTCCATTTCACCCCGTCTTTGGCCGAGGAAGTCAATCAAAACGCGACCAAAGAAAGAAAGGAAGAACTTCAAAAGCAGTTGGACAATCTGGACAGCCAGATTGGGGCGCTGGATTCCATTATTCAACAAAAACGGACGGAATCCGCCAGTTTGGAACGGGATATCGCCATATTTGACGCGAAAATAAAAAAAGCCAAACTGGAAATTCAAAGGCGCGACGCGGAAATCAGCAAGACAAAAACAGGCATTTCTCAAAAATCGGAGCAGATAATAACACTTTCGGCCAAAAGCGAAAAAAAGAAAGATTCTTTGGCGGAATTGATAAGAAAAAACAACGAAATGGACTCCACCGGCTTGGCGGAAATTGTTTTGGGCTACCAAAAAATGTCCGATTTTTTCGTGACGGAAGACACATTGGAGCCGATTCACCGGCTTATCCAGGACACATTGGATGAAATAAGGTCAACCAAAAAACAGACGGAAAAAGAAAAAGACGATTTGACGGAATATCAAGTCGAACAGGTTCAGTTAAAGACGGCGCAGGAAATGGAAAGAAAAAAATTGGCCGCCAACGAAGCCGAGAAAAAGAATTTATTAAAAATCAGCAAAGGAGTGGAAGATGGTTATCGGGTAATAATGGCTTTGAAGCAAAAAGACGCCGCTACCATAAGAAGCCAATTGTTCTTGCTTTCCGGCTCGCCGTCCATATCGTTTGAAAAAGCGGTGGAATACGCCAATTTGGTCTGGAATAAATTAAAAGTGAGGCCGGCTTTTTTGCTCGGCGTCATAAGAGAAGAGTCTAATCTTGGCGCCAATGTGGGTAAAGGGAATTGGAAAGAAGACTTGGCTCATCCGAATTGCGCCAAACAAAGGACGGCTTTTACGCAGATAACTTCCGAACTCGGCCTTGACCCGGATTTATTGCCGGTGTCAAAAAAGGTCTGGTACGGTTACTGCGGCGGGGCGATGGGGCCGGCCCAGTTTATGCCCACGACATGGCTTCTATACAAAAAAGGCATTTCCAACATCACCGGCAACAATCCGCCGAATCCATGGGATCCCAAAGACGCTTTTGTGGCGTCTGGCTTGCTTTTGAAAGACAACGGCGCATCGGTCGGAGGATACGTCGCCGAGCGAAAGGCCGCTCTTAAATACCTGGCCGGAGGTAATTGGGAAAAACCAAAAGGTTCAAACAGAGAAAATCCCGCCTACGCTTTTTACGGAAACGATGTGATGGAATTCGCGACCGATTACCAGGAGCAAATTGACATTATCAATAAATTGGCTAGCCGGTAAAAGTAAAAGGCGAATTGTGCGACACCGAGTGTTCAACATTTGGAAAACTTTTGACAATCTTATCCATGTCGCCCCCCATTATTTTTTCTATGTTATGAAAAGACTTGCCGATGCGGTGGTCGGTGATTCGGTCTTGCAGAAAATTATAAGTTCTTATTTTCTCCGAGCGGTCTTGAGTGCCAATTTGCTGGCGTCTTTCGCTGTCCAGTTGGCTCTGGGCTTGGTTAGCTTGGCCGCTTTCCAGCTTGGCCGCCAAAAGAGCCAGCGCTTTTTCGCGGTTTCTTTGCTGGGACCTTTCGCTGGTGCATTTGACCACTAGGCCGGTCGGCTTGTGAGTGATTCTTACGGCCGTTTCCACCTTATTGACATTCTGTCCGCCGGCCCCGCCCGACCTGGTAAAGGTGATTTCCAAATCTTGAGGTTTAATATCCGTCTTTATTTCCGTTCTTATGGGCAAGACGGCCACCGAAGCGGTGGAGGTGTGAACTCGGCCGGATTTTTCCGTCGCCGGCACTCGTTGGACACGATGCACTCCGCTTTCTTGCTTTAATTTATCATAAACTCCTTCGCCCGATATTTCCAAAAATACTTCTTTGTATCCGCCCAGTTCGCTTCTTGACTCGTCAAGAACAACGGCGCTCCAGCCCTGTTTGGACGCGAAACGGGAGTACATATTGGCCAAATCGGCGGCAAAAAGAGCGGCTTCGTTTCCGCCCGCTCCGGCGCGAATTTCCAGAATTATTGTTTTAGGAGATTGATTCATAATAGTTGCAAAGCGAAGAAAATAGATTGTGAAATAGTGTCTTTGAAATAGCCCGAAGTATTTTTCTGCTGAAAAATCATCTTTACTCGCGCCGCCGCGCTCCGTAGTGCTATTTCAAAAACACTATTTCACAATCCATAAAAACTACTTTTTGGTTGTTTTTGCCTTTGCGGTTTTTGGCGCGGCCTTAGCTTGTCTGGCCTGGAATTTCTCCACCCGGCCGGCGGTGTCTATGATTTTCTTGTTGCCGGTGAAAAACGGATGGCAGGCGCTACAGATTTCCACATGAACGGATTTCACGGTGGAGCCGGTTTTTATCTTGTTTCCGCAGGCGCAGGCGATAATCGCGTCGGAATGATATTGAGGATGGATGTCTTTTTTCATAACACAATACATAACATAAAAGCGCGAACTTTGCAAATTGTTGCGGATAAAAAATTATTATCTATTTTGCCTATCGTTCAAATAGACAAGAGATACTAATTTTGAAGGGTCGAAAAACACACTCTGCGCCTATGTGCAACACTCGGTGTTGCGCATAGGCTAGTAAAATGTTGGACACTCGGTGTCGCACATTGCGCGGTGTCGCACATTGCGCAAACTTATGCAATTGTGGATAACTTCCTGTTGCGCTCATTTTTAACGCTTGTATAATTAAGACAAACTAAAAAACAATTATAAAATAACAAATAAAATAATATGAAAAAGTTTAAACAATCAATCGTTTCCATCGTCATTGGTTTGGCTTTGGCCGCCGGGATAAGTTGGGCGGCCGCGACAAAAACGCCCCCGGGTGACAATGTTGCCGCGCCGATAAATATCAATACTCCGCCTCAAACAAAATTAGATCGTTTGACGGTTAGCGGGTTCACAAACGACTCAGATACTGTTCTAAACGGCAATGTCAGCGTCGGAACGGTGGCGGTAAACAAAAAATTGGATGTCCAAGGGATACTTGAAGTAAAAGGGTCTGTTTCCTCAACGATAATTGTAAGCGGCGGAAACGTGGTAACGGGAGCTGCTAGCTATACCACCCGTGCCTTTAATATTGGTGGTACATTAAAGGTTGAAGGCGGCTCTATAAATGTTGATTATCTTGTTGTCGGCGGCGGCGGTGGCGGCGGCAGTTATGGCGGCGGCGGCGCGGGCGGTTACCGAACAGGAACGATGACTCTTACCGCCGGGTCATACTTGGTCGCGATTGGCGGCGGAGGGGTAGGTGGCAAAACGGGTGTTAATGGAGTGGATTCTTCTTTTAATGGAATCGTTTCAAAAGGCGGAGGAGGAGGAGGAAAATGGAATGAAAATGGAAGTGGCGGAGGTTCTGGGGGCGGCGGCGGAGGAAAAGATGGTGGTAGCGCGACTTCTGGACAGGGTCAAAATGGGGGAAAAGGGGCAAGGTGGTCTGACAATTATGGCGGCGGCGGCGGCGGCGGATCTGTATCTGTGGGAGCTGATGGCACCAAAAGCGCCGGCGGAAAAGGCGGTACTGGCGTTCCTAATCCTTTTATTACTGGCGCATATCTTGCTGGCGGGGGGGGCGGAGGAACATTTTATGGCGGTACTGTCGGCGCGGGCGGCTTGGGCGGCGGCGGGCATGGCGGGGATGGCAAATCCACTATCGCCACCTCTGGTGTGGCTAACACCGGTGGTGGTGGTGGCGGCGGCGGTGATAATACTGGTGAGGTTAAAAATGGAAGTGAAAAAGTCGGCGGCAACGGCGGTTCCGGCATCGTGATAGTGAGGTATTTGACTACCGCGCTTACGGTTTCCCCCACTTCCGCCATTGTTACGGACGGCAGTGGCAATGTCGCCATCGGGAAAGGTACGACAACGGCGGG
>Ga0209343_10001892_pt1 | contig 27811 bp, 35 predicted proteins | sample RifCSPlowO2_02_FD_184026 | JGI IMG/M metagenome (GOLD analysis project Ga0209343, IMG submission 184026) | Groundwater microbial communities from Rifle, Colorado - Rifle CSP2_plank lowO2_0.2 (SPAdes) (version 2) | ecosystem: Environmental > Aquatic > Deep subsurface > Groundwater | place... | reverse complement strand
AGAAAATATATTAAACAGCAGGGGAGAAAAAGTAATCAGTTGAAGTTAGTCAATTTCTTTTGATGCCCCACTCCGTCAGCAGACGGATTTGCCAGCAGGCAAACCCTTGGGGTGGGGAGGTTCACTCTAATTTTTTTATTAGTATTTTATGTATTTTTTTATTTTGTTGCTGTGTTCCATAATAGGTTGAAATATTCTATAAAACTTTTTGCTACTTCTTTTGATCTTATATGTATCGCATTTACTTTTCTTCCAAATATAATTATTATTGTTTTATCAGCATAGATATTTATTGCTACTGGTGAACTGTGTTCTATATATTTAGTTTTTGTTAGAGGAAATTTTTTATAGGAATACCTTTTTTTTGTAGTTATTTTTTGTGTTTTATTGAAAAGCATGCGTGTTTTTATTCCTTTTTCTTGTCTCATTATATGTATTTTTTCGAAAAATGATTGTATCTCATCTTCGTTTGTTCCCTTAGTGCCACCTATTACATAACAAATTTCTCCTGCTTTTAGTGTGTCTATTTGTTCTCTAAAAAGTATTTCTAGACCTTTTAGTCCTGTGTATAACTCTACTTCCTGTTCTTTGTCTGAAGTATCATATAAAGATAACAATTGAGGTAATAGGTATCTTGTTTGTTGTAGTAATCCTTGTAATTTGTTTTGTTTTTGTTCAAGATATAGTATTAATTGTTTTGGGTTTGTTGCCTTAAAGTGTTTTATATTATTTTCAATATAAACGGATACCAATCCCTTTTCCTGGAGTCTTTCTAAGATTTCATATATTTTAGAGCCTGTAATTTGCGCCTTATTTACAATAATTCCTCTTGTTGAGTCTCCTAATTCCAATAATGCCTTATATACTTTTATTTCTGACTCTGTTAATCCTATTTCACTTAATATCGTATCTTGCATAGTCCCCCTTTAGGGTAACCTATAATTTAAATATTGGTATAAACTATCTAGTAGTAAAATGAAAACTAAAAATACTGTTTATTGTGCCACACGCAATCCATATCCAACATGGTTGAAATATGCTAATGAAAGAGACCATTTAGAATTATGGTTTAGAAATAATATAAATTTTCTTTGCCCAGAACAATTCACCTCAATTTTAGATGTTGGAAGTGGTTTAGGTGAGGCAACAGCAAGACTAATAAAAGTATTAAATGAATCTGAAAAAGATTATAGAATAACTGCTATAGAACCTGTAAGTTCACAAGCCAGATATTGCAGACAACGTTTTTCAGATAATCCAAAAATTAACATAAAAGAAAATACTCTGGAGCAATATAATTGTTTGGAAGTGGATCTTGTTTTAGCTGTACATCCTTTGTATTATGTACCAAATATTACAAAAGCAGTTGCTAAACTTGCTTCTCTTGGTAGTAGAATCCTTATTGTTCATCATGGATCAAATGGGATTAATACAGTACACCAAGCATTCCGCCATCTAGTAAAAAGAGGATCTCACATAATAAGTACATATCACGATATAGAAAGGGAACTGGAAAGATTAGGAATGAATTATAAAACCGAATGTTTAGAAACAATAGTAGATATAAGAACAACTCATAATCCAGAAAATCTTGATGGTAGAGATTTGATAAGATTCTTCTTAGAACAACCGAAACTATCAGAAGAAACATATGGTAAAATAAGCCATTTCTTAAGAGGGCTAGGAGATTATCTTATTCATGATATTGGGATAATAACAATATATAGAGATATCTCATAATTGTTTTGTATAATTTTTAATACAAATATTAAAAATACTTTTGTGTATTATAATATCTTATGTTAAGATTCAATACAATTTGCATCTAATACTAAAAATAGATTTACTATGCTTAAAAAATTTTAATAGAATATTATATATCCAAAAATTTAATATTAATTAATCTATACCTATTATCATGGAAAGAGAAATATTGGATGAACTGGCAGAAGATATAACTAGATTCATAAAACCAGGAAGTAAGTTTGGCCCAATTAATCTAGAATGCAAATGTAAAAAAGATTCATTTAAAACATTTATTGAAACTGTAATTTCTGTCTTATATTTTGATAAACCTCATTATTCTTATTTTTTATCTGAATATAATCAAATAGAAATAGGCGAAAATGAAGTTAGTTACATAGCAGGATATTTAATTGGAAAAGGAAAATTAATCGCAAACAATGGTAAATATACTAGTACATCAAATATCTAAAAATCCGATAATATTATAAATGGCTTCTTTTTTTCAATAATATGGCAAAGAGAACAGGACCAACAAGTTTAACATTAAAATTATTATTAATAGACTTATCTAAATTATATAAAAAAGAAAAAGTAAACTTATGGAAAAGATTAGAATATGAATTATCAAAATCTTCAAGAAATAGAAGGGAAATTAATTTATATAAAATTGATCAGTATGCAAAAGATGGAGAAACAGTTGTAGTTCCTGGAAAAGTTTTATCAAAAGGAGATTTAAATAAAAAATTAACAGTTGCAGCTTTTAAATTTTCAAGTGAAGCAAAATCAAAAATAAATAAAGTAGGAAAAGCAATTTCTATACAACAATTAATGAAAGATAATCCAAAAGGAAAGAAAGTCAGAATTCTTGGTTAAGTTTTTAATAAAGTCTCATCTAATGTTGCGAAAATCTTATCTTTTAATATTAAGTCATTATAATTAAATAAATCTTCAACTTAGCCAAAACATTTAAAAACCCAGCATTTCTTCGTTTTTAAGATTAAAAATGTTAATAGATGGTACAAATTTGATTTTGGGAAGAATAGCTACTGTAGCAGCTAAAAGAGCACTAGAAGGTGAGACTATATCTATTGTAAATTGTGAAAAAATAATAATTACAGGTTCTCCTAGAAGATTATATGAAAAATTCAAGGAAATGCAGGATAAAGGCGGGCCATATAAAGGTCCTTTTTTTCCAAAAATGCCAGACAGGATAGTAAAAAGAGTTATTAGGGGAATGATTCCTTATAAAAAAGAAAGAGGAGCTAAAGCTTTTAAAAGAATAAAATGTTATATTGGAGTTCCAGATCAGTTCAAAACTCAGAAATATGAAATTGTAGAATCAGCAGATGCAGCGAAATTGCAAACACTAAAGTTTATAAAAGTTGGAGATTTGTCTAAATTTTACGGAAAGAAATTTTAAAAATGAAAAAATTAAAAATTTTTGCATACAGAAATCTGGGAGACTTTTCCTATGGTTAAAAAAATAATTCAGTCAATAGGAAGAAGAAAAAGTGCATTAGCAAAAGCTACTTTATCTCCTGGAAAAGGAATTATTAGAATAAATAATCAATTGCTTAGCACATTTATGCCTTCATTATCAAGACAAAGAATTTTAGAGCCATTATTAATAGCTGAAGAAACAGCTTCACAAGTAGATATTAAAGTTACTATCAGTGGTGGCGGAATTCAAGGCCAGGCAGATGCAGCAAGAGTTGCAATTGCAAGAGCATTAAGCGAATTCAACAAAAAATTAAAAAAATCATTCTTAGATTACGATAGACAATTAATTGTTCAGGATACAAGACATAAAGAACAAAGAAAACCAAACGATTCTAAAGCAAGAAGTTCACGTCAAAAATCGTATAGGTGACATCAGTTTTATTACACGTTTGGATGTAATACCCCGTAACTCTGCTACAATATGAAAGCTTTTCTAAAATTATGTAAACTTTTCTAAATTTTGGGAAGGAGTGGACGCACTAATAAAAACAAAATTAGATAGTTTTGAAAGACAATTTTCATCTTTAGCTAAGGACTTTAAAGAGCATTTGCTTAACTCAAAGAAATTAGAAAATGCGTTTTTAGTTCTATCAAAAGAATTTAGAAAACATTTAAACAAGCATTAAATATAAATTATTTTCTTCTATAAAATATCTTGAAATATAATCTTTTTCCCTTTGGAGCTATTTTTAAATAAGGGTTTTTCCCGATTAATTCTTCTTTATTTATTTTCAATCTCTTTATTGGTGTAAAATCTCTAAAAGCTTTTAATGTTAAATTTTCTATTTCTCCTTTTTCAATTTTATTTTTTAATAATGCTAGTCCTGTTGTTGTTAATTCATATGTTCCAGGTATAGGCACTGATGCAAAAGCCACTAATCTAATTCCTTCAGCTTTAGCACCCTGTCCAAAACTTTTTCTTGTGGTTTCGCCTTTACTTTTATTTAATTTGTAATATTCATAAAATACCCATCCAGGTAATAACCATTTCACATGTCTGACTTTCTTTACATGTCTTAATGGTCTTTTCACTCTTGTTAAATGTTCCTGGAAAGTTTTCATATAACAATTTTAATTTTTTACTTTATATAGTTATTTAATATTTATTTTACAACATTCCATAAAAATTCAAAATAATCTCTGTATTTATTAGTTACCTCTTCATTATTAATCACAATTGCACTAAAATCGTTATCTACAAAAAAGAGTTGGGCAGTAATGTTTCCAAATATAAAAATTTCATTCGGATTTATTGCATTTGCAGGTAATATTTTAAATTTGGTATATTTTACAGGAAGTATATTTTCTTCATTTGACATTAAATATCTGCTTTTAACTTTATATTTTTCTCTGTCTTTATACCACCTGAGATGATATAGTCCTGCTAAATCTCTGCATTTTTGCTGTTGGACTGAGATGCCTAAAATTTCTTTCTTAGTTTTTAAATATTCTCTAATAGACATTGCCAATATTGTTTTCATTTCTTCCTTACCCTAATAGACTTCAATAATTAATTTTTCTTCTTTAGGATTCTCTTCAAACAACGGCTGATGATGTAGAAAATATTTTTTTAATAAAAATATATCGAAGAGCCAGACCATGAAAATAACATCGTAAAAATCTATCAACCGAAGATTAAAATTATAAATTTTTCAATTTTCCAAAATTATAAATCTCATTATTGCCAACAATATAAGCTTTAAAATTGCTTAAATCTTGTTTCAAAAAAGGGCTAAGTAATTTTTGCCTTAATACATCAGTACCAGTTGTTAATACATTAAATGACGGAATAACAATTAATATTTTATTTTTCCATTTTCCTTTTAAAAAACATTTGTAAATTTCATATTTAGCTTTGTCTTTTAATCCTATTGCTGGATGTTCATGCCCCATAATCACAGTATGCGCAATTCTCATATCGTCATTCGAAAGTATCTCATCTCCATGACAAATCAATATATCATCAATTTTATAATATTCTAATAATTCAATGTTTCTTTTCCTTGCTATTGGTCCTAGATTAACATCATGATTTCCTTTAATTATAATAACTCTTTTTGCATATTTAAAAAGTAAATCAATTATTTTCAATATATTCCTCCATTCAGTTTCACTTATTCCACCAAATTCATGTTTAAAATCTCCAGTAATTATTATTGTCTCTACATTAATTGTCTTAAGGAGTTTCTCAAGTCTATCAGATGTGTCTTTATATTGCATTCTCGGTATTAAGATTCCTCTAGAATTTAAAGACCCTTCATATCCTAAATGTATATCCGCTATAACCAAAGTTTTCCTTTTAACTAAATATAATCCTAAATCTTTTACTTCCATTCCGTTAATTATTTCCATAAAAATGAAATTATTTGCTTTTGTATATTAGTTTTTGCATAAAATTAGCATATTTTCTTACAAACAGTTATAAATTGCAAAAATTTAATCTAAAAATGGCATTTTTTATATGAAATATATAATCTATTTCGGTTAATATTAAGTAGTTTTTTCAATCAATCTAATTTTGGGGGTGGGGTAGAATGGGTTTTAAAAGTGGGGAAAATAAAGATATAGAAGTACAATTGTCGCATGAGTTTAATAAACTCTCTGAAGTAGAAAGGCAGACAATAGTGAAGGAAGTTAAAAAACTCATAAGCAATTATAACTCCTTGGGAGAAATAGAATACATAGAAATTGATTACAAAGGAGTAGAACCTGCGTATTTCGGTAATATGGTGTTCTGTAAGATTAATCTAAGTACACCGCATTTAATAATATGCGAGTATGGGGGTGGCTGGAATATCAATTCTGCAGTTGAAAATGCTTTAAAGAGGGCATTATCAAGCACTTATCAGGCTACACAGGATTATATACTTGGAAAATGTTTAGATGGCGGAGAAACTGCCATTTAGCCATATTCTATTTAATTTCTTCAGGGTGCAAAGTTTTAAATACTCTTTCAATTGCATATTATCATAACATTTACATATGTAAGTGTGATTAGGAGGAATATACATGGGTTTTAAGGAAGGCGGCGAAAGACGTCATAGTAGACCTAGAGAAATGCACGATATCACATGTAGTGAATGCGGCGCACAAGCTCAAGTACCTTTTAAACCAATCGAAGGTAAACCAGTTTTTTGCAAAGATTGCCACATGAAAAGAAAGAATACTCAATAAATCTTATTTATTGATAAATCACTCAAAATTTTTATTTTTACGTTATATTTTTATATATCTTTTAATTTTTATTTACCATGGAATATTTAATTTTTCTTAATAAATTTGAATTTGATAATAAAATTTTCATTGATAAGCTAAAAACTTATTGTAATATTTTAGATTATAATTTTGAAAAAAATAAATTACTAATAGAAACAGAAAATTTTAATGAAGAAGTTCTAAAAATGGAAAAAATTAAATTTTAAAAATCTGAAACAGGATAGTTTAAACGCAGTAACTAAATTCAATACTTACATAATTGAAACTGAATTCCAAAATAAAATACCAATATCTGCTAAATCAATATATCATCATGTTAATCCTTATTTAAAACACGAAAATAAAATCGTTGATGAAGAGAACTATGAATGCATTTTATATATAGAGTTTAAAAAAGAAGATAAAGATGTATATTATAAAGTTGGAATTAGTGAACATAAAATGTGGAACAAAATAAAACCTGTTGATTTAAAATTTAATGATATCTATATTGTTCTGGAAGAGCCAAGATTAGTAGAAGAAATATCTGATTTTTTAAGACTGTGCTGGATTTTTAAGACAACTCTTTATATAATGACAAGAAATAATAACAGGATTGAAAGTTTATTAAAAAAAGCTAAAGAAATAACTAAAGGAATAGATTATGAGAAATTTAATTTAAAATTTATACCGCATTTATCAAAAGATTTTATTAAAGTCGGTTTCTCAAAGCATTCAGATAAGAATGAATCAGATTTAATTAATTTTTTTAAGGAAAATGAAGATGAAAAAATATGTTTAGTATTTGGAAATGATACCTATGGATTAACACAGGAAACAAGAGATGACTTAGATCATTGTTTTAGATTGACTCCTGAATTAAAAAAACCATTAAAAGCAAACCAGGCATTGAGTTATATTTTTGGTATTTATGCTGCAATTAAACTATAATAAAAATATTAATCTTATTAAATTTTAGTCAATTACTTTAGGTAGACTTAAAAATTTATTCTTATTATTTAAATAATGCAAGACACAATAGATTTTAATTTTTGGCAGCTTAGTAATTATTATAATTATAGATGGATTAGTGGAGAAAAATTAATGTATGGCTGTCTTGAAATGCCTAAATTTGAAGAAGCTGTGCTCGAATCACTAATACATAATCCTTATGCAAAGAATGTAACTTTAAGTAATGAAATACCAATCAGCAATACTCAGATTTTTAAAAGGATGTATAAAGAATTTTGTCTTGCAAAACTAGATATAGAAATTATAGAAAGTGTGAAACGAATGTTATCCATTAAAAGACCTGATATTTCTTTTATTGTGAAAGAAGATAGAAAATTAATAATTGTCCCTAACTTAGAATATAATCTCAAGGTTTCTTAAAATAGCCTTTTTCCCATAATAGTTCTAAATAATCTTTTTTTATAGTTTCATTTATTCCTATAGATTTTAAAAATACAAAAATCTGTTTTTTACTTAATTCGAAATTCTCTTCATTTCCAATAATTTCAACTTCCATGAAATTTCCTAAATTAGTTACATTATCAAAATTTATTTTCATATTTTCAAAATTATAAGTTTCTCTTGATTTTTCTATTTCTCCAACTGTCTTAAAACCAAGCCAAGAAAATATTTCTTTTAATTGGTTTCCTTCTTCTATTTTTACAGTATACTCTTTTCTGCTTTTTGTTTCATTATCTAATCTTGGAGATTTATAATCTATTTTCCAGTTGCCATTTGTATTTCTTATTCTTAAAACTTGGTCTGTTTTTTCAAAATCTGTATTTGGAGGATCTAGAAGAATGTCATGCTGATATTTCTTTTCTTTTAAAACTGCACCTTTATTTAAAATTATATTCTTAATTTCTTCTGGATTTTCTAACAATGCTTTCACTTCTATTTCTATATTATCCATAATAATTTAAAATTATTTTAATATTTAAGATTTATTGTGGTGAAAACGATATGCTTATAAATTTATTTTTTATCCCAAAGTTATGGAAAAGAAAAATTCAAATTTAGTAAATAAATTAAAATTAGGTGCTGCAATTATCTTTTTAGCTACTAGTGGTGGATTCGGCATATGTAGCAGATTTGGCACTGATGAAATTACAACTACAATTAGAAATGCAGAAAGAGATCATAAAACTCAAATGTATTTAATCTATACTGATGATGGGACTTTTAGAAATGAAGATGCAGTCTATAGATTCAAGTGTAATTCATCAGATATGAATGGAGAAGCACTTAAATATATTGGAAAAAAAGTTGTATTAACTAGTTATGGTTGGAGAATACATGGATGTGGCTCTGGTTGTACAAATTATGAAAATGTTGTCGATATTCAGCCTGTAGAAGAATAAGATTAAGCAGTTTTAAATACTAGTTAATGTAAATGGATAAACAATGGAACAAACAAAAGAAGTTTCTAAAGAAGAGAAAGTAGGCTATCATAAAGGTTGCTTAAGTACCTTGGTTGCAGAAAGAAATGAATTAATTAAATTAGTTCAGATTACTGAAAATTTGATGCAGGTTCATTTAAAAGAATTAGAAAAATTAGGAATAAAAATAACAACTGAAAAGCCTAAGACTGAAGAGAAAAAATAATTCTTTTTAATTTATATAATGTAATATGTTAAATAAAATTAATCATGAAAGAATACATTAGACAAAGATTTTAAAAATGTTGATGGTCTTGACTGTTTAATATTAAAATAATCATTCAGACAATCTATAAAGTGTTGGTAAATGTGGAATTAGTATTTTACTCCAGGTTTCGTATTTTTGATCTCTTTCACCATCACGGGTTATATCTTCAATAGACATTAATCCTCCTGTTTTTAGAGCATTTTCATTTGGATAAACTTGGCCATTAGTTTTTGCAATGTAAATTAAGCCAAAATGTACCCTATCAACAGGTTTATCATCAGCTATCAATGTTCCAACTAATTTTGGCTCTGATAAAATTCCATTTTCTATTTTTATTTCTTCTGTTATCTCTCTATTCATCCCATTAATTATATAATTTGGAGAATCACTCTTGCGTAAATGCCCACCAATGCCAATTGAATGTTTACCAAATAACCTTTTATCACCATAATCTATTATGCTATTAGCCCTTACATAATGAAAAACATCATTATTTACTCCAAATACAATTACATAAGGAATAATTTGTAAGACTAATTCATCAGATTCACAATCATAACGCATATGGTAAAATGCATTTTCATTTAATTCTTTAATTAGCGTTTCTTCTAAATCTTCAGATATTGGTTCATATCTTAAGCCATTACTTCTAAGTTTTGTTAATAGTCTGGCATCTTCAACCATAACAGAATGTTTTAATTTACCATATGTTTTAGCTGCATTCTTCCAGTCAAATGTACTAAAATATTTTGCAGCTCGTGGCCCAAATTGTGACTGATAATTTGAATTATTTTCTAAGCCATATAATTTATCTGGGATTTTAGTTCTAAAAACTTTAAGTTTGCTTATTGGTATTTGATCTCCTTCTAAAATTACATCTCCCAACTCATCAGATCTTATTTCAAATACTAATTGTCCTCTAAAGTTACCATCAATAAAACCTGCAAGATCTAATGGACCATTCAAGCCTATATCATGATTGCTTATTAATTCAATTGCCATGTCTTCTGGAACATCAAAATATTCTCTTGAAGCAAATAAATAATGATCTCTTCTTGACCTGATATTTGCATTGCCTTGCATAACTGGTTCAAAAAATTCTTCTGGATTGTACGTGCCAGATTGAGATTTTAAATCTATAAAATTTGGAGTATGTCTTGCTCTTAATCCGACAACACCTTCAGTTTCACTTCCAGTAAGGTCTAAATGTATTGTTGGTTTATCAGTCATTAATAATGGTGCAGGTATCAATTCCCCATCTTTATCTTTTATTTTTAAAAATGGGTGCCAGTTCCAGAGGCTTTTTATTTCAGAAGCAGTCATTTCAGAATCCGAACCTGTAAAATATCTAATCTGATTGAACGTTAATCCTTCCCAAGCTATAACATTAAAGTGCAATGGTTGAATTAACAACCATAAATCCAAATCAGAATCCATTTTATACTGCCAGCCAACTTCATTAAAACTTGGACTATAATCTGCAATCATTCTTGTATTCAAGAAAAGTCTGCCCATTGTGCTTTTTGGAGAAGATTCAGCATATTTTCCTTTTGTAAATCTAATTTTTTCTTGTAAAGGAAATAAATAACTGAATCCTTTTATCATTTGTAATCCACTTACTGTGCTTTTCTTCTCTCTTTGTCTTTTTGGTAATTGCAAAAGTGTCCTGTAAATAGTTTGTCCTTCTCTTGGCCTGAATAAGCCTGCTGTTTCTGTATCCAAAACATATACTTCATCTGTAATTCTTGGTTCAAATGATGAAGTTTGAATTCTGTTTTCCAGGCTTGGATCTTTAAAAATATTTCTTCCATCTTTTTCTATTAATGTTAAATCTCTTCCAGCATTAGAAATTAAACCATTTACTATCAAATCTCTAAATTCTTGAGAGACTAAACTCATACCTCTTGATTCTTTTGACATTCAAATTTATGAAAATTAATTTATTTAAAAAGATTTGTTCTTACAAAAATATATATCGGAAATTATTTTTTTACAATATCTAATTTTAAATGAAGTTCTTTTAAAAATTCAGGAGTCCAGTCTTGAGGAGAGTCATCCATTGGATTTTCTGCAGATTTATTCTTTGGAAATGCAATAACTTCTCTTATATCATTTATTCCACAAAGTAAAGCACATAATCTGTCAAATCCTAATGCAATGCCACCATGGACTGGACAACCAAATTTAAAAGCATTTAATAAAAAGTCAAATTTCTTTTCTGCTTCTTCATAAGTTAATCCAGTAACTTGCAGCATTTTTGTTTGAATATCTCTTTTGTTTATTCTAATTGAACCGCCACCAACTTCAACACCATTAAGAACAACATCATATGCTTTAGCTCTTACTTTTCCAGGTTCATTTTCTATGTATTTAATATCTTCATCTAAAGGAGATGTAAATATATGGTGTTTTGCTTGCCATGCATTTATTTCTTCATTCCATTCAAATGAAGGAAAATCTGTAACCCACAAAAATTTATAGTTCTTAGGATCCATTAATTTTAATTTACTGCTAATATGCAATCTAACTTGTCCTAAAGCTGTAACTGATTTTTCAAATTCATCTGCAGCAAACAATAATAAATCGCCTTCTTTAGCTTCTACAGCATTAATCAATTCTTTTTGTACTTTATCTGGTAAATATTTTACAATTGAACTCTCTAATTTTCCAGATTTTTCAACTTTAATCCATGCTAATCCTGATAAATGGTGTGTTTTTGCAATTTCAATTAGTTCTTCTATTTCAGTTCTTGAAAATTTTCCGCAATCAGAAGCATTTAAACAACAAACAATTCCATTTTTATCTATTGTAGATTTAAAAATACTAAAATCTGAATGTTTCATTATTTCTGTAACATTTTTTAATTCCAATCCAAATCTCATATCAGGTTTATCTGAGCCAAATCTTGACATAGCTTCATGATAAGTTAATCTTAAGAAAGGCGTTTTTATATCTGAATCCAATACCTTTTTAAAAATATTTTTTAATAATCCTTCAATTAATAAATAAATATCTTCTCTATCTATAAAACTCATTTCTATATCAATTTGTGTAAATTCTGGCTGTCTGTCAACTCTTAAATCTTCATCCCTTAAGCATCTTGCTAATTGAAAATATCTGTCACATCCAGAAACCATTAGTAATTGTTTATACATTTGTGGTGATTCTGGTAAAGCATAGAATTTTCCTGGATGAACTCTTGATGGAACTTTAAATACACGTGCACCGCCTGGAGTAGTCTTAACAAACATAGGAGTTTCAATTTCCATAAAATTTTGAGATGATAAATATTCTCTTGCAGCCTGTGCAGCTTTATGCCTTGCTAATAAATGTTCCTGCATTATGGGCCTTCTTAAATCTAAATATCTATATTTTAATCTTAATTCTTCATTTGCTTCCACCCTATCATCAATTTCAAATGGAGGTGTTTCTGCTTCACTTAAAATATTTAATGATTTAACTTCAACTTCAATTTCTCCAGTTACAATTTTTTTATTTTCCATGCCTTTAGGTCTATTTCTTACTATTCCTGATATCTGTACACACCATTCTCTTCTAAGTTTATCTGCTTCTGGTATTTTGCTTGGATCAAGAACTATTTGTGTAGTTCCGTACCTATCTCTTAAGTCTATGAAAATAATTCCGCCATGGTCTCTTCTTGAATTTACCCAGCCAGTTAATTTAATCTCTTTTTTAATATCCTTAGAATTTAATTCTCCGCAAGTATTTGTTCTTAATGTTGTTGAAGTCATGAAAATGCCATTTGTATAGAATTTATAAGGCTTTTTATCTTTGTTGTGGCATTGGTATTATTAGTCCGCTTTTTTTACAATCATCATCACAACGAGAAATAATTTGCGCACATTTGTTATAGCATGTGGAATCAATTGTTCCATCTTTATTCTTATCAATTTCCTTTTTATAATCGTTATTTCCACCAGTCTATAGACGAACAGCAGTGAGCTGACTGGTGGCGTATGAATCGTAAGTAATTTCTATTTGAAAATAAATAAAATAGCGTAGTGTTGATGCTATGCTACTAGAAAACTCATAGAAATAGTGTGAACTTTCTTTCTAATAAAACTTTGTATCAGGAGAAACAATGAAAACAGAAATACCGAGACATAGCAGTTGCGTTGGAGAAGCATGGATGCATGGAATGTTCAAAATAAAGTACTGTCACCCAATATTTGATGACGAACAAGTGAGAAGCTACTGCGAAAACTTGTTCCAGAAAGCATGTGAAAAATACGAAATAAAAATAAGTGAACTGGGATTCGATAACAACCATGTTCATATGCTTGTTGACATTGGTTTGTACAGCAGACCTCAAGTCGCAAAACTTTTGAAAGGGTATATTGCAAAAAAATTATTGGAAAAATTTTCGTGGATGAAAAAACCAAAAAAAGAAGGTGGCTTGTTTTGGAAAAGTGGATTATGGAATCCAAGTTACTACATGGAAAGTCCAAAAGACATGAAAGGAATAATTAACTACATAAGAAATCAAAAATATGGAAAAAAAACAATAGAAAAAGATCAAACAACGTTGCTTAATTATGCGAGCTGACCGAGTCCGAAGGGCGAGCATGCCACCGGTCTATAGCGAGAGCGAAGCGTCCACGAAGTGGCGAGCGATGACCGGTGGTGTCAGCGAGCATTTGACAAAGAAAACATTTGTTCATTAAATTCCTCACATACAAAATCTTCGCATGGTAAAAAATTATATAATGCTTGAAGAAGATTTTCCTTATAAGTTGGAATAATAACTGTAGAAATTCCAGGTTTTGCATTATTTTCAAGTAAATATTGCAATTGAATTTCCTTAGTGGGACATAATCTTTCTATTGCTTTTCTTGTATATTCTTCAGGAACATTAACTCCTTCTGAGATTTCAATTATTTCTGTAAGTGTAAATAAATCATGATCTTTAAGTTGGATTTTATCTGAAATCCTGGAACTAGCTGGATCAGTTTCCAGGCTTTTTAATGCGCCTGCATAATCCAATACTCTTTTTAGTTCTTCAATACTAAAATTTCTTTCATCCATGCAAACACTAAAATAAAAAAAATTCTTAAAGGTAACTCTAATAGACTTTGAATATTTAATACCAATTGTAATCTTCAATAGATCTACTACAATCATATCAATACATCTTAGAAATCTATATAAATATTTTAATGTTATTATTTTACAATGGCAATTACAAATTATTTAATGCAAATGACAAAATATGTAGGATTAACTTTATTCTTATATGCATGCGGCGATACCCAAACATCAATTATAAACACAGAATTTGAATGCAAGACAAAGGCAAGAAATCTAACAACTGTATCATTAATTGGAGAAACTAGAGAAGATTTTTGTATTAAATATAGACCAGAACTTATAGAAAATTTAGAAAATTGCCTAAATGAATCTAATTCAGGATTATATGTTTGCGAAATGGTTGACAGGAATGGAGAAAAACTTGATGATTCAGGATTTGGCAGGATTTGTTTGAATAATATTGAAGGTGGAAGAACACGGGTAGATAATGGGGCAGGGTTAGCATGTGGGCAATTAACACTTCAATAAAATCTCAGTAAGCTGTAAAGTAAGCATCGTCTACTTTTTATAAATTTCGGCAGCTTTTTAAACTTCGCTTCGTCTAACAATAATTATATTTAATTGCTGAATAAAACCTTTATGAAATAATAAAATTGTCCTTTGCCACCTCCCAGTCACCACCCTGAAAAATAGGGTGGGCACAGTTTTATCTAAAAGAAAACAGATAGTTCGTTTCACGAAAAGATTAATAATCTTTAAAAGTTCTTTTTCTCTCTTCTTTTTATGAAAAAAATTTATATTTGTTTACCCGTTCATGATGAAGAAAAAAATTTAGAGAATTGTGTAAGTTCGATAAATAAATCTATTAAACTTATTCCAGATTATCTTGTTAAAATCTTTATTTGTTTAAATGGTTGTAATGATAGGAGCAAGGAAGTAGCGATTCATTGCAAGGAAAAATATTCAAAATTAGGCATAGAGATTATTAAAAGTAGAAAAGGTAAATTAAATGCTCAAGAGAAAGTTCTTTCAAAAATTCCCAATAATAGAAAGATATTTTTTATAGATACAGACACAGAAATTGATAAAAAATCTATAAGAATAATTTTAGATGAATTTGAAAAGCATAAATATTTGTTAGCTGTTGGAGCTTTTCCTATCGCTAAAAAATATTTTGGTTATAATTTGTGGAAGAAATTTTTGAATAATATACTTAATATTCGTTCTAGGCATCCGATGGGTGAAATTAGTAAACTGAATGTTAAAGATTATCACGGATTAGCAAAAACAAATCCTCAAAAAGTAAATACGTCAAAAGAGCATGAATTAAAATCTAAAATATTTTTTCATGGAAGGGCATTTGCCATTAGTTCTAAGAAATACTGGAACAAGCCTTCTAAAAATAAAAAAGTCGTAGGAGATGATTCTTATTTGTCTGATTACATAATTTACCATTATGGGAAGAACAGGATAAGGATAAGATACGATGCTATAGTTTACTTTAATCCTTTCATTTCATTGAAAGAACATTATAGGACATATAAAAGAATTTATTTTGACTTAAAAAATTTAAAAGAAAATTATCCTGAATTTAAAGAAATAAGAAATCATTCAGAATTAATGTTAGATAAAGAGTATGTAAGAGATCAAAGTGTCTTAATAAGATTTTATTTTTTATGTTTCAGTTTGTTTAGAATTTCATTAGAAAAAAATCCTTATAAAATATGGAAGAAATTTTAGTAATAAATTTTTTCAATCTTATTTGCTTGTCTTTGCCAAGTAAAATATTTTAGAGTCTCAAGAGAATTTTTAATTAATTTCTCTCTTAATTTTTCATCAAACAAAACTCTTTCAATTTTTGAAGATAAATCATTATATTGTTTAGGTTCAAACAAAACTCCGCTAATATTATTCACTATAAACTCTTTATTACTACAGGAATCCGAAGCAATTATTGCTGAACTATGTTTACTCGCTTCCAAAAGCGTCGTCATTATTCCCTCTCTTTTATATGAAGGGAAAACACTAATTTTAGAAGAAGAAATAATAGAATATAATCTTTTATCTTTGACTTTTCCTAAGAATGAAACATTTTTTAAATCCAATTTCTTGGAGAATTTAATTAAATTTTCTTTTTCTAGTCCATCACCTATAATTATAGTTCTTGGAAAGATACTTTTGTTATTTAAAATCTTTATTGAATTTAATAATATGTTAACGCCTTTTATTTTTATTAATCTTCCAAAATAAATTATGTCAACTCTTTTTCCTTTATATTTCTTGTTTTCTAAAAAAATTCCGTTGGGAACTACATAAATCTTCTTTTTTATATTATGCAGTTTTTTCCATCCCTTTCTCACGTATTTTGAAACGGCTATTATTTTGTCAGGAATTTTAAGGGCTTTATTCTCTATTTTTCTTACACTATTTGGAAGTCCATGTAAATGAAGATATATTTTTTGATTTTTTGGAAGATGTAAGCAATCAACAGCGTAGTGACAGATGACAGCCTCAAAATTATTTTTCTCATAAAATTTCTTTGTTTCTTTTCCAAAAATTTTTGATTCTTCGTCCCACAATTTAGGTTCTGATGCGTTAATAAATCTATTAAAACTATTATCCATTTTTACAGACTTTAATAAATAAATCCGCCCTCTGAATTCCTCTAAAAATTTCAAGAACCATTCTGTTTGCCTTGGAGCATCATATGAAATTAATGAAATCTTATTATTTCTTTTTGACAATTCTACTAAAAGATTTAGTATATACCTTTCTGCACCACCTTTATAGTAAGTAACTCTTGGAGCATGGACTACTATATTTTTCATAATGAAACTCATTAAACAGCCCTTATTAAAATTAATGGAAAGGCATTTAAATAAAACTATCCATTAAATTTTATGGCAGAAAAGATAGGAATAAGACCTGCAACTATAGTAATTAAAGACGGAAAAGTTCTTTTAGTAAATTCAAGATATAAAGATGAAGAATTTTATTTATTTCCCGGGGGAGGGATGAAGTTTGGAGAAACAATTGAAGAAGCGGCTATAAGGGAAACGTTGGAGGAAACAGGAGCAAAAGTAAAAATAAAAGATTTGTTTCACGTTAATGAGTATATTTATGCAGATGATTGGAATAAGAGATCAGTTTCTATCTTTTTCATAGCAGAAGTTGTTGAAATTTCAGAACCTAAAACAAATGATAATGGAAAAATAAAAGAAGTGAAATGGATAAAATTAGATGAATTAGATAATTATGATATAAGACCTAAAATAATTGTAGATTTAATTAAAAATTCTCTTTTAGAAAGCCCAAGAGGTTTATACAGTATCGACTTCAAAAAATAATGTTGTTACTACATAATTAATAAATTAGAAAGACTTAAATAGACAACTTTAAATTTAAAGACTATGAAAGAATTATTGATAAAATCTCATGAAGCCAAATGCAGGTTAAAAGCAAGCGAAAGTTTAATTGCTCAAATTTTAAATGAGGATTTTCTTTATCACTACATTCCTGATGTTGAAATAGGGAATTTAAATGAAGTTGCCGATGTAGGATTTGAAGAAAATCCAGATTTGACAAGAAAAGGAGAAATAGAATTCCCAAGAGCTTCATTTTTATCGGGAGTTGAATATAGGAGCATCATATCAACAATAGATTATTTGTTGGAAAGGGTAAGACAAGAGAAATATGGAATTTATTGTTTGAATTCTACAACTGCCTCGCAAGATAGTTCTGCAATAACTTTTTGGGGAGGAGCAACCAATTTAGGGAAAACTAGTTCTATGCTTGAGTTAGTCATGGAAAGAGGATTTGATTTTTATTCTGACGAAAGAACACTTTTATGTTTAAATAAAAAATCTGTTGTTGGAGGTTCAAGAACTATTGCAATAAGAAAAACTATTTTGAAAAAAAAAACAGGAGAATCAAGAGAGTTCTATAACTGTGCTCCTGCAGAAGGTATAAAAAATTTGAAGTTAATGATTTATCCACATCTAGATCATGGTCTAAAGAAGCCAATTGCTTACCAATTCTCTTCAAAGGATTTCCATTGGCTTTTATCTAGAGAGTTTGGTGTTAATATTAGGGGTGCAATAAAATATATAGACGATTATTCTTATCCATTGCTTTCAATAGACACACAAGAACTCGCAGAAAAAAGAACATTGGAAACAAGGAGATTTACTTCAGAAGTTCCTTGTTATTATTTTCAGGGTTCTCTCTCACAAATATCTTCTTTTGTAGAGGATTATTTTAATGAAAATGCTAAAAGAAAATGAAATAAAAATTTTAAAAAAATTAAAAGATAAAGATTTGGTTTTAGATATTGGTGGCTGGGACAAACCATTTAATAGAGCAAATTATATTTTAGACATTCACAATTTTGAAACAAGAGGTTTTCATGGAAATCAAGGAGGAAATAAGGAATTTTTTAATAAAAAAACATGGATAATCCATGACGTAAGCTCAAAAAAGAAATTGCCTTTTAGAGATAATCAGTTTAATTTTGTAATTTGCTCTCATATTCTAGAGGATATAAGAGATCCTCTTTGGCTATGTTCGGAAATAATACGGATTGGGAAGGTAGGATACATAGAAGTTCCATCTGTAAATGTTGAATTGACAAAAGGAATTATGAGTAAAGATTATGCAGGGTATTACCATCACAGATGGATAGTTGAAATCAAAGGTAATAAAATTATTTTTAGGTTTAAACCCCATTTTATTCACAATGATAAACGATTCCACCTTCCAACAAGATTCCTCAAAAAGTTAACAGAAAAAGAAAAAGTAAATTTCATTTTTTGGAATAAGGAGTTTCAATTTGAAGAAAGAATTCAAATAAGTAGAGACAAATATGAAGAATTTATTTATGATTACATTAAGAAAGAATGTCCAAGAAAATACTTTTATTTTTTATTAGATATAAAAACAAGATTAAAAGAAAAATTTGTTAAGTTGAAAAAAAAGATTTTACCAAAAAGTTATTATCATAGGTATATGGATGTTGAAGAGGTTATATCAAAATAATGGAAATTGAAGAAATAATAAATAAAGAGTTGCCACAGCAAATGCGTAGAAAATTATATAAAGATAGATTTCATAAAATTTTAAATCATTTTAGAAAACAAACAGTAAATTTTATTCCAGATATTGATTTTGGTTATAAATTGAAAAATTCCTTATTAGATTTTGGATCAATTGGGGATAATTGTATAATAAGAAATGGAATCCAATATAGGTACGGGCAAAATATCTATTTAAGAGATAACGTTTTTATTAATTATAACTGCCTTTTTCTTGATTCGGATATGATATTGATTGACAAAAATGTAAGTATTGGTCCTGGAGTTCATATTTACACAATTGATCATGAAAAAAAGCAAGATAATACACTATCTTCATTAATATCTCCTGTTTACGTAGGTAAGAATGTTTGGATCGGAGGAAATTCCACAATTCTTCCGGGAGTTTCAATTGGAGAAAATTCCATAGTCGGAGCAGGTTCTTTAGTAAATAAAGATGTTGAACCTAATTCCTTGTATGTAGGAGTTCCTGCTAGAAAAATAAAATCTATCTTGTAATTCTGTCTATTAATCGCCTTTCTTGGCAATTTTTTTTAGAAAAAAAGAAGTAAAAAAGCGTTCTTTCAAAGACAACGAACCCGCCAAGAACAATTTTATTATTTCATAAAGGTTTTATTCAGCAATTAAATATAATCATTATATACTTACTTTACAGCTCAAATCTCAGATAACTTTTTATATTAAATAACTTTTAATTTCTTATGCAAGAAAAGAGATGGAATAAGGAAGATATACTGCCTGAAATAAATTCTAGAGAATATAATTTATTATTAGAACAATTAGAAACTAATGTTAAATTTATAGAATCTTATAAAGAAAAACTAAAACCAGATATTTCTATACAAGAATTTATGAAACTTGTAAATACAATTGAAAATATAATGGAAATAAGTGTAAGGTTTGCCCATTATGCTTATTTGTGGTTTTCTGAAGAAACATTAAATCAAGAAGCAAATAGTTTTATGACAAAAATAGAACATATAATGGTAAATCATAGTAACAGGATTATGTTTTTTTCATTGTGGTTTAAGGATTTAGATGATAAAAATGCTGAAAGAATAATTAATTATGCACCAAATGAGTATAAATATTATCTAAAATTTATAAGAATAACAAAAAAATATACTTTAACAGAGAAAGAAGAAAAAATAATTAATATAAAAGATGTAACGGGCACAGATGCAATTTTCAAGATTTATGAGATGATAACAAATGCATTTACTTATAAGATTAATAAACAAGAATTAACAAGAGATGAATTATCAAACTATGTTAAGTCCAATAATCCAGAATTAAGAAAAAAATCATATCAGGAATTATATAAAGTATATTCAAAAGAAGCAGGAGTTTTATTTGAAATATACAAAAATATAATATTAGATTGGAAAAATGAAAATTTAGATCTAAGAAAACATAAAACTCCAATTTCAGTAAGAAATCTTTCAAATGATGTAAGCGATAAGGCAGTTGATACTTTATTAAATGTCTGCAGAAAAAATATAAAAGTTTTCCAGGATTATTTCAGATTAAAGGCTAAAATCTGCAAAATAAAAAAAATGACAAGATATGATATTTATACATCTTATGGAAAGCCTGAAAAAAATTATGATATTAAAAAAAGCCAGGAATTAGTTTACAAAGCATATAAGAACTATTCTCCTGAAATGTATGAATTAGCTAAAAAAGTTGTAGATGCTAATCATATAGATTATTTGCCAAGAAAGGGAAAAATTACTGGTGCTTATGCTATGGATGTTGGGACAAAATATCTTCCTTATGTATTATTAAACCACAGTGATAATTTAAGAGATGTATTTACTATGGCTCATGAATTAGGTCATGCTGTTCATGATATACTAAGCCAAAATCATTCAATATTAAATATGCAGGCACCTTTAGTTTTAGCTGAAACAGCTTCTGTATTTGGAGAAATGTTATTGTTTGAAAGTTTAATGAAAGAGATAAAAGATAAAAAAACAAAAATAAAATTAATAGTCAATAAACTTGATGATATTTATGCTACTGTAATAAGACAGTCTTATTTTATATTATTTGAAATAAAAGCACATGAACTTATTGCAAAAGGAACAGACTTAAATGAGTTAAACAAAGCTTATTTGGAAAATTTAAAAGAACAGTTTGGTGATTCAATAGAAATAACTGATGAATTTAAGTATGAGTGGACAAGCATCCCTCATATTTATCATGCACCATTTTATTGTTATGCCTATGCATTTGGAAATTTGTTAGTATTGGCTTTATATGACAAATATAGAAAAGAAGGAAAACAATTTGTTGATAAATATTTAAAAATATTAAGTTATGGTGGATCTGAAAGCCCTTCTAAAATTTTGAAAGAAGTGGGAATTGATATTGAAGATGAAAAATTCTGGCAGGAAGGATTTGATCTAATAAAAGAAGAAGTAGAAGAATTAAAAAAGTTAATAGAATAATTTATTAAATAAAACAATTTCTTAAATTTTATGCAGGACTACGGAGATATTCAAAAATTAAAAGCATTATACTTAGATCAAGAAAAATTAAGAATATTTACACTAAATCCTGATATTAAACATTTAGATAAAGGTTATAAAAAAGCAATACCTAAATTGATTAGAGCATTGCAAATAATAGATATTATATTTTTGATGCAGGATCATCCCCAGAGTTTGCAATTAAAAAATAATTTATTAAAAGATTCTAAAGAAAATAAAGATTTGAATTCAGCACTAGAAATTTTTAATATTTTTAATGGACCAGAAGGAATAACACCAGATAATGAATATGTTCAGTTATTTCCAAACATAATTCCAAGACCAAAAGGCGGAACATTATATGATTATTCATTAACATCAGAAGAAATTGAAGAATATTTAAAGAAAAATAAAGAACATGCAGAAGAATTTAGAAAAATAAATACACTAATAAAAAAAGAAGGCAATAAATTAATAACTATTCCATATGAAAAAGAATATGCAAAATATCTTAATGAAATTTCTAAATTATTAAAAGAAGCTTCTGAAGATGTGCCGGATAAGAAATTTTCTAAATATCTTAAATCAAGAGCGGAAGCATTAGTAAATGGGGATTATTATAATAGTGATATAGATTGGGTTAATTCTACAGACAGCCCAATAGATTTGATAATCGGACCATTAGAACCTTATGGTGATAATATAATGAGCAAAAAATCATTTTATGGCGGTTTGTTGTGTATAAGAAATTTAGAAGAATCAAAAAGAGTTAGTGAATATATAAATCATTTAAATGAATTAGAGAATAATCTTCCCCAGGATAAAAAACATTCTAAAGATATGAATAAAATATCAATTCCTGTTGCAGTAGTTGATGTAATATTTATGACTGGAGATTATCAGGCTAAAAGATTAGGTGTTGTAGTTGGACAGACACTGCCAAATGATGAAAAAATAATAAAAGATTTTGGAAGGAAAATTTTCATATACAAAAATATTTTAGAAGGATTTGAAACAAATCAGGAAGCAAGAGACAGATTAATTGATTCTTCTTTGCATAAGTACATAAATAAAAGAGCAAAAGTAAATGAAGTTGTTGGACATGAGGTAAGTCATTCTTTAGGCCCAAAAATTACAGTAAAGAAAGATGTAAATAATAAATATCTGAGTGTTGACACTGCATTAGGATCAAGCCAAAATATTATAGAAGAATTAAAAGCAGATTTATTGTCTATTTACAATATTGACTATTTAGTTCATAAAAATTTATATAATGAAGAAGAAAAAATAGAAGTATATGTAGAAGATGCATTAATGAGTAATTTACCAGATAACAAGCCAGATATAGATAAGGATGTTTATCCAGCAATGAGGTTGATGAAATTTAACTATTTTTTAAAAAATAAAGGTTTAATTTTAAAAGAAGGAAAATTTTCAATTAATATTGATAAAGTAAAAATATTAACAAAAGAAATAATTAAAGATTTATTAGATATACAAGTTAATGGCGATAAAACTAAAGCAGAAGAATATATTAAAAAATGGGCTTATTGGGGTGAAGAAGCAGATTATGTATGTAAAGCTTTGAAAGAGTGCAAATTAAAGATATATAAAATTGTAAGGCAGCCATTAGCTGAAAAGATTATTTCACAATATAATCCATTGTAGTATTATCACTCCAAAGTTAACATAAAAGAAAAGTTTATAAAGTTCTAATAAGTCTTAAATTTTATGTCAAAGATATTTGATCCAGAAAAAGATTCGCTAATTATTCCAGTACATTATAATTTTGGCTCACATTTAAATTTAGAGCATATGCTTCGCATGGTAGATAGAAAACCATTTGCTAAAATAATAAATTTAATTAAAAGTCATGACTATTTTGAAACATATTTAGGAGGTAGTATTGTTAAATACTGGGTTACTGGATATGGAAGAGCATATAGAGATATTGATATACTGGCTGTAAATCCTAATAAAAGCAGATTAAATAAATTTTCAGAGACTATTTTAGAAGCTATAGAAAAAAATCATGGTAAACTACACAATTATAGAGAATTTACTTTTGAGAATCTAACAGGAGGGAATTATTTAAATGCAGATATAGATGCAAGGTTTAAGATAAAAGTTGATAGGAAATTCTTTAGGCCATCAACAATAGACTTAAGTTTAATATCTGAAGAAAAGTTTAAGCAACATTATAAATAATCATTCAATTATAACTTTAATATTTTTTGCAAAAATTTCTACCCAGTTTGTTCCTTCATCATTGGAATTTACTGATTCAATTATCTCAAAATCATTCTCTTTTAGCAGTTTTTCAAGTTCTTCTTTTTTATAGAAAGCATAAAATATAGGCAGATTTTGGTATCTTTCTTTTCTTATTATTTCTTCTCCAGAACCTTCTTTTACAGCAATATATAATATTCCATCAGGTTTCAGAATTTTATGAAAATCTTTTATTATTTTTGGTCCAAATTCTTTTGGTATACTATGGAAAGAAGCCATTGACCATAAACCATCAAATTTATTTTTATCAAATTTCAAATCTAACAAATCCATTTTTATTGCATTTACATTTCTTTTTTTTGCTTCATCTATCATACCTTCAGCCAGGTCTATTGCTGTAACTTGCAACCCTTCATCCTGGAAATATTCTGCATCCCTTCCAGATCCGCATCCAGCATCTAGAATTTTTCCTTTTTCTGGCAATAAAGAAATAAATTTAGACAATTGAAATTGTAATAATTTTTGTGCAGTGTAATTAGCATAAATTTGGGCTATTTTATTATATGTTTCAATTGTTTGTTTTAATTTATCTTTTATAGCCTCTTCAACCATATTTTATATATTTGTAAATAGTTTAAAAAGATTTTGTTATATTACTATATGCTTATTATTTAGGCTGGAATTAACAAAACATAAGCTTTATATTTTATTATGACCCTATTAGTTTATGAAATCTATCTTACTTATCTTAGTTATAGCTGTCTTAATAATAATTTCAGCATGTGATAATTCTAATAATATTAATTCTTTAAATGAAAAAGAAGCTAATCCTTGTGATGATAAGAATGAATGTACTTTAGATGCAAAAAATTCCAATGGAGAATGTATTAATGCAATAATGCAGAATTGTTGTGGAAATAATATATGCGAAATTAATGAAAGATGCAACCAGCTTACTAGAATTTCAAGCTGCAGCAAAGATTGTGAATTATGTCCGGCAGAAATAAAAACAAGATTTTTAGGATGCAATGGCGAATGTACAGTTAATGCTGATGGTTCTATTGTTTCATATGGTAATTCAAATTTGGAATTTGAAATTGAGAATTTGGGAGAAACTAACATTAACATTTTACCAGAATTCGCATGTATAAAATCAGGGCAGGGGATTGGAAAAATTAATCTTGCATATTATGGGTTGAATGTCCAGGACTCAATATCTGAAAATTTGTTAAATGGAAAATCTAAATTAAAATATACAGTAAATTTACAAGGAATTTCTAATTCTAAAATAAACCTTGAATGCAGTGCAAATTTTAAATATAATAAAGACAATCATTTTGAAACAATATTTTTAAGATTGCAAGAACCTTCTTATTTAATTAAATAATAATATGGCTTTCAAAGATAATTCAGAAATTGTTGGGATTTATGATTTATTACTAGATACATATGGAAAACAAGGCTGGTGGCCAATAAATAACCAATATGGTAATAAGGTTATATTAAATGAAGAAGAAAAATTTGAAATTTGTATTGGTGCGATATTAACACAAAATACTTCATGGAATAATGTTGAAAAAGCATTAAAAAATTTAAGAAATAATAAATTATTAAATAAAGAAAAATTAAATGAAATAAATGAAAAAGAATTGGCATTATTAATAAAACCCTCTGGATATAATAATCAAAAAGCAAGAAAAATAAAAGAGTTTATAAAATTTTTAATTTCAAAAAAAGAAATAACAAGAGAAAACTTGCTTAATGTTTGGGGAATAGGAGAAGAAACAGCAGACAGCATATTGTTATACGCATATCAAAAACAAATATTTGTTATAGATGCATATACAAAAAGAATTTTCTCAAGATTGGGAATGTGTAAAGAAAATATAGATTATAATGGACTTCAAATAAAATTTCATTCTAATTTGAAAACAAATCATAAAATTTTCAATGAATATCATGCATTAATTGTTAAACATGCAAAAGAATTCTGTAATAAAAAACCAAAATGTAAAAATTGTCCATTAAGAAATAGATGTAAATATTTTAGAAAGACTTATTAAATATATAATACAAAATATATTATGCTATGGCTCAGTACTAAAATAGAAAATATTACTTCTAATGTTAACTCAAAAGATATTGCTTTTTTATTAGCAAGTGCTTTAGAAATAGATAGAGAAAAAAGATCAAGTGCAAAAGCACAAATTGCTTTGGAATGTTTATCTTCACATAAGAGTTTTAATAAATATTTCATTGAATTATATCTTAAAGAAGGTTCTGGAAAACTGAGATGTGTTGCAATAAAAGGCCTTAATAAAAATGAAATTTCACTTTATTATGGAAGGGCAGCAGGAATAGGATCAATCGTGTATAAAATATTTAGAATTGGAAAGCCTTATTTACATTTAAATATAGAAGAAGAAACTGGAAGAAGACTTGAAATATTAAAAAGAAATAATGTTAAATCTTCTTTACTGTTTCCATTAGATGGTTTTGGCGTTCTTGTAATAAATAAATTTGATAAAGAAAGATTTGATAATTACGAATTAAAATTATTAAAATTTTTTGCAAATGGAATAGTACAGTCTTCATTAGATTTGGCTTTGGATAATGAAAAAAACCTTAATGCTGCAATACGTGATCCATTAACAGGATTATATAATCATAGTTATTTTAAATTCCAGTTGGAAAGGGAAATTGAAAATGCAATAAGGTCAAAAGGAAATGTTAGTTTAGTTATGATTGATGTTGATTATTTTAAGCATTATAATGACTTAAATGGTCATCCTAATGGAGATAAATCATTGGTTACACTTGCAAACATATTAAAAAAGAACACAAGAAAGGGAGATACAGTTGCAAGATATGGCGGGGAAGAATTTGCTATAATTTTGCCAAATGCTAAGATAGAAGATGCTGCTAAAAAAGCTGAATTCATAAGAAAAATGGTTTCATTTTACAAATTTTATCAGGAAGAAATGCAGCCTGGAAAAGATTTAACTATTAGTTTAGGAGTATCTAATTTTCCTAAAAATGTAAAAAGCTCACAAGAGTTAATTGATTCTGCTGACAAAGCCTTATATAAAAGCAAGACTAGTGGAAAAAATAAAGTTAGCGTCTTTGAAAAATAAATTTAATTATTCAATTACTCTATATCCATTTTTCCTGTCCAAAAATAACACATCTTTTGATGTATGTATCTTATAGCTTTCAGCAAAATCTTTTAATGGGCTAGCATAATCTGAATCAAAAACTTCAATAGCAATTTCATTTAAACCCTTATTGTCTATAATATCTTTATTATGCCATTTCCTTACTTTTGCAACATAATAATTTCCTAAGATTATGCTTTTAATATCTCTAGAGATTGTTGAAAATTTTCCTAAGTAAAATTCTTTTGGAAATCTCATGTCATCAATTAATGGATTTAATTTAAATGTTCTAGTAATTGGGTGATAAAGAAAAAAATCTAAAATTTCAGGCTTTTGAGATTTAAGTCTTTCAAGTTCATATGGAAATCCAAGAACTCCATTTTTTACAGGATATGGAACAATTCCAAGACCATTAGGAACAAGTGTTTCATCTATAATATAATTAATTAGAATAATTGAAAATTCAATGTTTAATCTATCTGGATATGGCATATTTTATATAGCTAAATTCTATTTATAACTCTTATTGTAATTAAATTAATATTATCAATAATATATAATTTATTGCATAATTTTAATAAAAATATTAATTGCACTGCATATTTATAAGAATTATCTGGTAATAATTAATTTTTCCATTTCTTCCTTTGCCTTTTTGAGCTGTGGTTGATTAAAATGTTCTCTCGCTGGCATTAATATTTCATTTATTTTGTTT
>Ga0209343_10001891_pt1 | contig 27820 bp, 26 predicted proteins | sample RifCSPlowO2_02_FD_184026 | JGI IMG/M metagenome (GOLD analysis project Ga0209343, IMG submission 184026) | Groundwater microbial communities from Rifle, Colorado - Rifle CSP2_plank lowO2_0.2 (SPAdes) (version 2) | ecosystem: Environmental > Aquatic > Deep subsurface > Groundwater | place... | reverse complement strand
ATCTCATCAATCTCTCGTTGTGTATAATCCTTGCCTCTATACCTGAACCTCTCATCCATGCTTTATATTTATCACATGGAAGATCCGAACGCAAGTCTTTTTTTCCCCCGTTCACCGAGGGGTTACAGCAATTTCCTGATGTTGTTTCACTCACCATTCTCTTCCAGTATCGGGTAAGATATGTTTGTTATATGGGAGTTGATCCTTTTCAGATTGCTCAATATATCAAGGTGTATGGCACTGGTATCAATGGCCTCCTGAAGTCCCATATGAAGCCTGTTAATATGTGCCTGCCTTAAGTCCCTTTCCATCTCACCGAGGTGTACCTTATGTCTTAGTATAGTATGTGCAAGGTCTTTATTCCTGCTCGCGAAGGCTGATATACTTATGTCAAAGTTCTCTACTACCTTCTGATGGAAGTCCACTATCTCCTTCATACCCTCATCAGAAAAAGAGACTCCTGATGTTATCTTCTTCTTTGCAAGCTCCATGAGGTTCTTATCAATAATATCACCTATATTCTCCATATTGCTTGTAAAGGCAATAATCTCAAACTCCCTTTTTGACTCAGCAGGTGTAAGGGTTGTCTGAGCTATCCTTGTCAGGTAGAGTTTGATCTCCCTGTCAAGAAGGTCAACCTCATCATCCCTCTGCTCTATCTTATATAAGAGGTCTCTGTTATTAGTTTGAAACACACTTATACTCTCCCTTAGCATCCACTGTACAATATCAGACATCCTCAATGCCTCACGGGTTGCCTGACCAAGTGCAAGAGCTGGTGTATTAAGTACATGAGGGTCGAGATATTTTGGACCAAATCTTTCCTCACCTTCACCCTCCGGTATCATCTTTCTTATTAGATTTGCAAGGGGGTCTGCAAATGGAAGGAACATTACAGCAATGGCAACATTAAACATGGTGTGGGCATTTGCTATCTGACGGGGAATGTCTGACGCAGTATATTCTATAATATATCTAAAAAGTCCTATAAACGGAAAAAATATAATCACACCCAGAACTTTGAAAAAGATATGTGCAGCAGCAACCTGCCTCGCCTCTACATTTGCACCCATGCTTGTAACTATGGCAGCAGCACATGTGCCTATATTTGCACCGAGTATAATTGGAATTGCAACATTTAATGTCATCAGGTCCTGAAGGGAGAGCGCAAGCACCATCCCTATTACAGCAGCACTGCTGTGAACAATGGCTGTTATGAGTGCAGCAATAAGGATACCTAATATCGGACTATCTCCAATTGAAAGTAGTATGGCTTTAAGATATTCACTTTCTCTTAAAGGGATCATGCTGTCAGACATTATCTTTATGGAGAAGAATATGAATGAAAATCCCAGGATTCCCTGTCCCAAATCCCTTACAACTGACCTTTTGGCAAGGAACATTAGAGCAATCCCAATTGCCACAAAGAGGATTGCAACATCGTATATCCTGAATGCAAGCAACTGGACTGTTACAGTAGTACCTATATCAGCGCCAAGGATAACACCAATAGTCTGGTTAAGCTTCATCAGGCCTGAGCTGACAAAGCCAACGAGCATAACTGTAGTAGCACTGCTGCTCTGAAGTATAGCAGTGATTACAGCGCCAACTCCTATACCTATGAATTTATTTTTTGTTAATGATGTAAGGATGGCTCTAAGACGGCCGCCTGCCGCCTTCCTGAGCCCTTCACCGGCGAGTCTGATTCCATAGAGCAGGATTGCAATACCACCGAGAAAGGATATAACAATAAAAAAGACCATTATTACCCGATCTTCACAAACTCGACCCTCTCCCACTTCCCTTTAACAAACTTCATCCTCTCAGCCTTCTTCCTTCTCTTATCATACGCAGTATCCATACGGAGATTATAGAATATATCTTTATAGTGTTCAATATCCCCATACATCTTTTCCCATCGGGAGATATGTCCGGCCCCCTTTGCTACCATATAATCGTCTATGATAACCTGAATCTCTTTTAAAAGAAGTCTTCTTACCTCTAAATCTATGACCCAGTAATCTTTAGACCATGAAGGATGAGATTCCTGCTCTTCTTTTAAATTTTCAACACTCTTCATAATCTTTGCATACATCTCTGATCTGATCTTACTGTTGATCTTAAACAGACCACTACCCCTCTCTATATGTAATAGATTCTCATACAGCTTTTCGATCTCTTTAATCCTGCTCTTCTTTGTATTTTTCATAGTAGATTTTTAAGGATTGTCCGTGTGGCCGAGGAACGATTAAGGGTATAGAAATGTATTCCAGGTGCACCTTTTGAAAGGAGGTCCTGACACTGTTTTGTTGCATACCCTATACCTAATTCCATAACTGCCCTTCTATCATTACGTATCTCATGTAATCTTTCTCTTAAATCAGAGGGGATAGTGGCACCACAAAGGGATGTAAATCGTTCAACCTGATCAGCACTTGTTATTGGCATAATCCCCGGGATAATAGGTTTATTAATCCCAATCTTTGATGCACGGTCAAGCAGATCAAAATAGAGGCGATTATCAAAAAAAAGCTGAGTTATGAAGAACTCTGCCCCGGCCATTGATTTCATATTCAGATAATAAGTATCCTTTTCCAGGGATGGACTTTCAGTATGGCCTTCAGGGAAGGCAGCAGCCCCAATACAGAAGTCATAATTATCGTGTATATATTGAATCAGTTCATTAGTATGATTGTAGCACTGCGGCATTTGGGCAATAGAGTTTGTATCCTGTGGTTTGTCTCCGCGTAAGGCAAGGATATTTTCTATCCCATTTTCCTGTAATTTATCAAGTATTCTCTTAAGGTTCTCACAGCTCGTACCTGTGCAGGTCAGGTGCGCCATGGCCTCAATATCGAGTTCATTTTTAATACGAATAACCCATCCTGCGGTCTTATCCCTTGTGCTTCCACCTGCCCCATATGTTACAGAGACAAAGGAAGGCCCGAGCTCTTTTAGATTCTCAATGGTTTCAAAGAGCCTCTTTTCGCCTTCATCTGTCTTTGGTGGGAAAAACTCAAAAGAGAATATCTGCCTCTTATTTTTTAGAAGCCGGGCAATCTTCATCGGGCCTTATTATAACCTAATTTGGGGAAAATATATATCCAATATGATAAGCCCTGATCCCAAAGTTTATATTTTAGAGAGTAATCGAGAAGAACTTTCCCAATATATATCCAACCCCGGCAGCAAGTGAACCGAGGATTACGATCTCGAGGCTGCTCTTAAGCCAGCTTGTCTTGGTAAGTATGGTCTTTCCAACACCAATACCAAATAAGACAACTACTGCAATTGAAATAGATATTTTCAGGGCACTGAAAGAATCTTTAAAAAAGATATATGGGAATATCAACGGGAGTCCACCGAGGATAAAGGAAATACCCATCAGCATCCCGACCTTAAGCGGGTTATCAAAGTTTTCATCTACAATACCAAGCTCATCACGCATCATGAATTTGATCCATCGGTCCTTATCCTCTGTAACCCTATGGACTATCATTTCAACTTCATCCTCTGTAAATCCATGTCCTTTAAATATCTCCCGTATCTCTTCCCGCTCCTTTTCCGGGGACTCAATAATCTCCCTCCTCTCACGTTCAAGCTCCTTCTGAAAAAACTCTCTCTGGGATTTTGATGCGAGATATGCGCCGATAAACATGGAGGTTGACCCTGCCATTATTGAGGCCATACCTGTAAAAAGAACCATTCTGCTCTCTGCAATAGAGCCTGTAACACCTGCCACAAACCCTACTGTGCTTACAAGGCCGTCATTCATCCCGAATACCACCTCCCGTATCTGACGGCCTTTCGGGGTGTGCCAGTCCTCATCATGAAACTTCTTAAGGAGGTTGGCTTTTTCATCACCTCTGTTAAACCATGATCTGATGAGCTGTGGTATCATCTGCATATCTTAATTATAAACCATGTCAGGAGGTAACTGTGGCCTGCCTGCCGGTCAGTTCGTCTTCGGCCCTGTCATTTCGTATGGATCCAGGATCGATTTGGCCTCTTCATTTGTAAGTATCCCTTTTTCTATAACTAAATCTATGATTGACCTTTTTGTCAGGAGTGCCTCTTTTGCCAACTTTGCTGCTGCCTCATAACCAATGAATGGATTCAGTATAGTTGCCAGTCCCGCACTACTTTCAGCAAATTCGCTGCAACGCTCTTCATCAGCTTCAATACCCGACACACATCTCTCAGTAAAGAGCTTTATGACATTTGTCAGCAGATGGATAGATGAAAGGAGATTGTAATTAATTACAGGCATCATAACGTTTAACTCAAGCTGGCCTGCCTGACCGGCCATTGTAATAGTCATGTCATTTCCAATTACCTGAAAACATACCATATTGAGTACCTCAGCCATAACCGGATTTACCTTACCGGGCATAATAGATGAGCCAGGTTGAACAGCAGGAAGACGTATCTCTGATATACCGGTTCCCGGCCCGGAGCTGAGCAGCCTCAGATCGTTTGCTATACGGATCAGCTCAACAGAAAGTAATTTGAGTTTTGCCGAGAGTGATATAAAATCTCCCATGCTCTGCATTGAGGCTATCAGGTTTTTTGAGCCCTTAAATTTATAACCGGTAATCTCCCTGAGATATTGGATCACCTTCTTTTGATATTGCGGGTGAGTATTAATACCTGTCCCCACTGCAGACCCGCCTATACCAAGTTCAAGCAGCTTTTCCCGCTCATATTGTATTTCTTTTGCTGACTTCGCTACCGCAACTGAATATCCTGCAAACTCCTGACCAAGCCGTATAGGCACTGCATCCTGCAGGTGTGTCCTCCCTGACTTGATAATATGATCAAATTCCTTTCCCTTATCTGATAAGGCATTGGTCAATCCATTAAGGATTCGCATTAAATCCTCCACTGCAATTAATGCTGCAATCCTCATAGCAGTAGGAAAGACATCGTTTGTAGACTGGGACATATTTACATGGTCATTCGGGTGTATGATTGAGTAATCCCCTTTCTTCCTGCAAAGAATTTCAATGGCCCTGTTGGCAATTACCTCATTTGTGTTCATATTGTGTGATGTGCCTGCACCGGCCTGATAGACATCGACAACAAAATGATCCTGCCACTTGCCTTCTGCTACCTCTCCGGCTGCAGTTACAATTGCCTTACCTCTTCGTATGTCAAGTTTGCCGAGATCCATGTTAGTCATGGCTGCTGCCTGTTTTATAAGTGCAGCAGCACGAATAAATTCTGGAAACTGTTTAATCCCGCTGATTGGAAAGTTCTCAATAGCCCTTACGGTCTGCACTCCATAATATGCCCATGATGGCACCTTTCTTTCTCCGAGGGTATCCCGCTCTATCCGGAATCTATGACCTTTTTCCACCTGAAAATCCCCCCCGAACACCACGCTGTAGGGACAAACCTTTAGGTTTGTCCCTTTCCTGTTGGACAGACCTAAAGGTCTGTCCCTACGTCTACGCCCATTTTCATTGTCCTTCGTGTTAACATGTAACATGATTGTTTCATTCTAAAATCCCCGCAAATTTGTATGATCAGGCCTGACTATTTATCTGTCAGCAGGACCCTAAGCCCATCACTTCCTGCTGCAATGTATATGTTATTATCTTCACCTGGAAATATTGACGAAACCTTTATGGTAAGATTATGTCTCCTGTTGGATGAAATTGGTTTCTCTATTCCATCTGATTTAAGTTCAGCAATAACCTTGTCACCAGCAAGGTAAATAGTATTATCTCGTAAGTGGATGTCTTTAATCTCAAAACCTATACCTATCTTGTCTATCTTTCTGATTGCCTTTGGATTTGAGATATCAAGAATGAACAAATCTCCTTTACCGGAAGAGATAAAAGCCCTGTCATCCTTTACTTTGACATTATTGACTCCTTTAGCCTTAAATAGGTAAATCCTCTCCGGCTTTAAAGCATCCCTGATATCCACTATCTCCAGACCTGAATCACCCCCGGCAATCAGGAGATAATTATTTTGAATATAAATGTCCTCCGGATGGCCTTCGGTTAAATAGCTTGCTATATATACCGGTCTCCCTGGAATCGTTATATCAATTAATTTGACACCTTCCCCTCCATCTGCAATATATGCAATTTTATCTTTAACAATTACCTTATTTGAGAGTCCGGTTGTATCAAAACCTCCGATCCTTACAGGTTTATAAGGATTACTAAAATCTATGATATGCAGCCCGGCATCTCCTGAGACAACAAATGCAAAATTATCCTTTACAAACAGGTCTTGAGAATCACCTGGCAGCATTATGCCTGAAATCCATGTGGGGTTCTCAGGATTACTGATATCAATGATTTGAAATCCCTGTGAGCCATTTACAATATAACCGTAATTCCCTTTTATATACACTTCATGGGTATAGCCATAGTAGCCATACCCACCGACCTCAAAAGGCCTCTTCGGGTCTGAAATATTGATTACCTTTATCCCTGACTCCCAGTCAGCAAGATAGGCAAAATCACCTTTTACCTTTACATCCCATCCCATCCCGCTCGTGTCCAACCCGCTGATAATTTCTGGTTTTACTGGATTGCTTACATCCACGATCTGAAGCCCTGATCTCCAGTCAGCGATATAGGCAAGATTCCCTGAAACAAAGATACCCCTCGCATTTCCAGGTGTCTTCAACACACCAATACCTGCCGGCCTTAATGGGTCTTTAACATCAACAATATGAAGCCCGGTGTCATAAGATACAACATAGGCAATTCTATCTTTTACAAATACATCCTCTGCATTAACAGCCTCAGAATAACCTGAAACAATTACAGGTCTCTCCGGTTTAGTAACATCAACTATCAGTAATCCCTTCTTATCCGCTGCAACAAAGGCATAACCATCCTTGACTGTGATCCCCCATGCAAGCCCATTTGTCTCAAACCTGCTGACCAGTACAGGATGATAAGGATCTTTCACATTAATGATTGAGACCCCTCCACGATGGTCTGCAACATATAGAAGATCGCCATTTAGCTCTATAATATAGGCAAGACCCTGTGTTGGATATTCACTGATTATCTTTGAACCAAGGGGATTACTTATGTCTATAATCTGAAGCCCATGGTCATCATCACCTACATATGCAATATTATCTTTCACAAAGATCCCCTTTGGTGACCCTGGTGTGTGGATATTGCTTATATGCACAGGTGCATAAGGATATGTAACATCATATATGTGAAGGCCTGAATACCAGTCTGCAAGATAGAGATAATTGTCTTTTAGAAAGATCTTCCTTGCATATCCTCCTTTTGTAGTATCACTTAATGTATCAGATAAAACTGTAAGAGGTTTTATGAGAAATGTGAAGAGGATTATAAACAACCATATTATTCTCCTGATCATGTCATCCTGTTATTTTCTTATCACTTTCAGTTTATTTTCTAAATCGCCTCGTTAATTATAGTCTGGAGAGACAAAAACGGTCAAGCAAACAAAATAGTGATGTGAATTATGAAACCGTGATATAATTTAATCTTACAAAAGGACGATTCAGATGGGCAAAAAAAGTAGCGGGTTCCAACAGAAGATAATTATTGCCCTCCTTGGAGTGGGACTCCTGTCAGGTGCAACTGCACTATTATTTTCTTATGTAAGCAGGACAAAGGCCCTTGAAGATACTATTGGGGCCAATTTTGAGAGATTAGCCTTAGATACAGCACAAAAAGTAGATATTATAATAGACAGGAAGATACGTGATACAAAATCGCTGGCTGCATCTCCCACTTTTATCAATCAAATAAAAAAGATAAGGACATCACCCACCTCAACCAGGCCTAAAGATAATTCTGAATTACTGAGCTATATAAAAAGATATCAACGGGAAAGAGAGGGTGATATCTTCTCTGTTACTCTGACAGATGAAAAGGATAATATAATTGCTGCCACTGAGAAGACCCAACCACATTATCAATCAAAAAAAAGTCTTTTAGAGCGGCTATTCACAAGTGATATTGATTTCGATATAGCCACAAAGACCTTCTCAATGATGATTTCAGCCCCTATAACAGATGATAAATCCGGTGAAATAATAGGAAGCTTAAGAGAACTCCACAATCTTAAAGAGGTCTTTGGGATAATAGATAAGGTACGGATTGGAAAGACGGGACATGCAGACCTTGTAGCCTCTGACGGGACTCTGGTGGTATGCCCGATCTTCCCCGGCCAGACACATAAGATCAGTGAAAATCTATTAAGAGAGCTATCTATATCAGAACCTGGCTGGAAGATAGCTGTAGATGAGGCAGAAGGGAGAAGGGATTCTATCATTGGTTTTTCTCCTGTAAAGACCACCTTTGAATTGGGTGAAGATAATTTTTTGGGAAAAAATTTATATGTCCTTATCCGGCAGTTTCCGGAAGATGCATATTCTCCGACGTATAATCTTTTATGGCATCTCCTGATTATAGCCCCAACCGGTATCGGGATATTATTAATGCTCAGTTATTTTGTTTCGCAGTGGATCGTAAAACCTATTAAAGAATTAAGCGATAGTGCTGAACTTATTGGTTATGGCCAACCGGATCCGGATATAAAGATTAGAACAGGTGATGAGATAGAAAGACTTGCGGATACATTTAACAAAATGGCAAAAGACCTCGAGAACAGATTTGAGGATATAAAATTAGAGAGAGATAAGTTAAATACCATCATGGACAGTATGGGCGATGGCCTTGTTATCCTTGATAAGGACCTCAGGATTCAGCACCTTAATGCAAAGTTTATGGATTTGTATGGAAAAGAATCTGTTGGAAAAAGCTGCCGTGACGTATTTGGAATAAAGGATGCGCCCTGTAATGGATGCACTGCCGGGGATGGAGAGGATGTTAAACCCCATACCTTTGAAGCTGTCACTAACAATGGGATTACTTATCTGATAACTCATTCACGCATAAAGAACAAGGATGGGACCACTTCCATCATTGAAATATTCAAGGATATAACAGAGAGAAAGAGGCTTGAGCAACAGCTTCTCCAATCTGAAAGACTTGCTGCCCTGAGCCAGTTCTCATCTACCTTTGCACATGACTTGAAAAACCCGGTCATAGCAATCAAAAAGACTATAGAGATGCTGAGAGATTCCTCAAATTTCTCCGGGTCAGAGACTTTGAATAATGTATACACTGATCTTATCTCCACATGCGGCCTCCTCCTGGGTCTTGTGAATGATGTACTTGACATTCATCAGGTCAGTTATAAGGATCTCCCTATGATCTATTCTCATTTTTCACTTAAACAGGCATTAGATGAAGTCGTAAAACTCCTGAAGATTGAAGCTGAAGAGAAAAGGCTTCATATTGAGATAGAGGGAAATAAAGAGGAAGTCCGGGTTGAGGCTGATAAAAGAAGGATTCAGCGTGTATTTATAAATTTATTAACTAATGCCATACGGTATTCTCCTCCTTCAGGGAAAATTAAGATCTCCTTTCAGAATTCAAGTTATGATCCTGAATACCCATCCCGAACCTCAACTCTGTTATTCAGTATCGAGGATGAAGGTCCGGGCATAATACAATCAGACTTATCAAAGGTCTTTGACCTTTTTTACAGAAAGGATATTGGGGAAATAAAGTCTGGAACAGGCCTTGGTCTATATTTCTGCAAGGTAGTTATAGATGCCCATAAGGGAAGGATATGGGCAGACAATAAGAAAAACGGGGGGGCAGTCTTTAATTTTGAAATTCCAATATCGGGGAGGGATGCAAATGACTATAAGGATTTTAATAGCCGACGACCAGAGACTTTTTCGGCAGAGCCTGAAATATCTTCTTGAACAGGAAAGGGAAATCATAGTGGTAGGTGAGGCAGCAGATGGTCAGGACGCATTCACACTATCACAAAAGACCAATCCGGATATCATCCTTATGGATGTGGATATGCCGAAGCTTGATGGGATTGATGCAACCCGTCTAATCATGGAAAGAGAATCTAATATAAAGATCCTTATGCTTTCCGTCTATGACGATGACGAGAGGATTATCAGGGCAATCCGCAGCGGGGCAGTAGGATATATACTGAAAGATGCTGATCACAAAGAGTTTATAAGAATTATAAAGGCCACCCATAAAGGGGAAAATGTAATATCACCCTTTCTTGCAAACCGTATACCAAAGGTTTTATCTCAAATCGAAGGACATACTGTATCAAACAAAACAACAGAACCTGACTCAAGGTTTAAACATCTGACCGAAAAAGAAAAAGAGACCCTTATTCTCCTCTCTGAAGGAAAGAGCAATAAAGATATAGCTGATGTTATGTGTGTATCAATTGAAACTATAAAATCCCACCTTCAGGCAATATATAAAAAACTCGGCGTAAAAAGCAGGACAGAGGCTGCTATCTATTTCTTGAGAGAACGGGGGTAAGATGTTTCTACTTTAATATTCTTGTAAGTTCCGGAAACTCACTAATAATAACATCGAAACCAGCCTCTTCTAATTCTTTTCTCCCCCTGAAACCATATTCTACACCTATAGTAAAAATCCCTGCCCTCTTTCCTGTCTCACCATCAATCTTGCTATCGCCAACAAAAACTGTCTTCCCCTTAGTTACCCCGAGGGTTGAAATAACCTTTTCCACTGGTTCAGGATCGGGTTTTCTGTTCATGAGAGAATCACCACCTAGCACCATTAAGAAAAAATCTTTCAATGCCAGTTCATTCAAAATCTTTTCAGTAAATTTTATTGGTTTATTTGTAACAATTGCCATCTTTTTATCATGGTCTTTAAAATAATCAATGGTCTCTCTTACACCAGGATATAGGATGGTGTTAACAGTAAGATGATCCCAGTAGTATTCAAGGAATTTCACCCTTGCATCATCAATCCTCTCAGGCCCTTCCTGAGGCATCAGCTTCTGAAGAAGGGTCTTAACACCCCATCCAATTCCCTCTTTAATCGCATCTAAATCCATCTCATTATAACCCATATAGACTAATGTCATGTTTGCAGCCCATGCAATATCATCACTCGAGTCTATCAGCGTACCATCAAGGTCAAATATAATCAGCTCCGAATCCATTATTTTTAACAATACCTCCTTATCAATTTATACAATCTTATTATTTTAACCTGGTTTTGTAAAGCCTCCCTAAACTACCCCTTTTGTGGGATATGAAACACACTTAAGGTTACTTATGTCATCCTTTTAGTGGTTAAATATATACCTTTGAGCGATTTACTACCACCAAGAATTTTGTTATTTAATCTAAATAATTTCTAATTTTTCTTATTCAATTTCAATAAGGAGGGGAAATATGGCAAAGGGTTTCTGGAAATCAGGACATCCACCAACACTCATAATGGCATTTCTTTACTTTGATATGAGCTTTATGGTCTGGATGATAAATGCTGCAATGGCACCATTCATCAGCCAGGAACTGAATTTGACAGCTCCCCAAAAAGGGCTAATGCTATCTATCCCTGTATTTGCAGGTGCCTTATTGAGAATACCATTGGGGCTTCTGGCTGAAATTATCGGCCGAAAGACAGCAGCGCTGATAGGTCTTGCAATTACAATAGCAGCAATGTTTTATGGTTTCACTTTTGTAAGTTCATATTATGAGGTTTTATTCATGGGTGGACTTCTCGGCGTTGCAGGTGCCAGTTTTGCGGTTGCCCTCCCATTGGGTGCCGGTTGGTTTCCACCCCAGCACCAGGGACTGGCAATGGGTATAGCAGGCGCAGGGAACAGCGGAACAATCTTCGCAGGTCTGTTAGCCCCCCCACTTGCAATGATGTATGGCTGGAATACAGTATATGGATTCTTTGCAATCCCAATAATTATCGTCTTCATATTAATGTGGATACTTGCTAAAGAACCGCCGGACAAGATGGAAAGTAAAAATGTAGGGCATTATCTAAAGGTATTGGGTGAGAAAGATATATGGGTATTTAATCTGCTCTACTGGGTGACATTTGGAGGGTTCGTAGGGTTCGCAAGTTTTATACCAACCTTTATGGCTGATCAATACGGCGTTAGCAAGGTATCAGCAGGTCAGTTTATGATCCTGATCGGCTTTACTGCAAGTGCTGTCCGTGTGATTGGCGGCTATTTTGCGGATCGTTTTGGGGGCATCCGTGCCTTATCAGGGATTTACATCATAATAATGATAGGTGCTTTAGCTGCAAGCTTATTACCCCATATGTATTTACTTCTAATATTTCTGTTTATTATGGCTGCCGGCATGGGGGCTGGTAATGGGTCAGTATTCCAGTTACTCCCACTCAGGTTCCCACATGCAAAGGCACTCACATCCGGTATTGTAGGTGAATTTGGATCACTCGGCGGTGCCTTTATTCCAATGGTAATGGTATACTCCATGCAGTCTACTGGAAATTATTCAATGGGATTTATGATTTATGGCGTAACTGCAATTGTTGCACTTTTTATATTAGTAACAGTCCAACGTAAATGGACTACAAGCTGGGTAGGTAAAGGTGGAAAGGCTTTAATCAGTGAAGCGCCTTCAAAGCTGAATAAACCGCACTATACACCATCCTCATAAGAGAAGGGGGATAGATTGATTAATCTGTCCCCCTTCCTTATTTTAAAACACTTTTTTCTTATACCTTTTTGTCAATACCTTTTTGTCAGTTTGACATGGTATCTTTTATTGTGTTATTTTATTGTATTGGTTATGATGCGGGTGTAGCTCAGCGGTAGAGTCCCAGCTTCCCAAGCTGGTTGTCGCGGGTTCAAATCCCGTCGCCCGCTCCAAAATATTATTCCAAGACCACTCTACCCTTTTCACCCTCTTTTCCTTCAATCTTAATGTTTATATTCATCAACTGTTTTACAGTCCATATGTTTGTAATGAGGTGTCTTGTAATCTTTGTAGTAGTAAAAGAAGATGGGCCATCAGCAAGGGCTATATAAGGAATAATCTGGTCAGCAAGATGCGGGTCCACAGCCCCTTCGGCTTTATGATAATCAAGGAAATCCTTACACGCCTCCCGTGTTACATCTTCAGCACTCTTCCCAATCGCACCGAGTGAAGAGAATCCGGTCTTTATCCCTTCGTATTCAGCTATTATGAAAAAGAAGGTCCCTTTTCCAATAGATGGTGACGTAACCACGTCAATATCAATATCATTAGTTAGATCTTTAAGAACCTTTACCCCTTCTGACCGCTGCCTTTCTGCGATAGATAATGGGAGGTTGGAAACAACGGATAGACCGTATATCCTGATGAGTTTGCCCCTGTCGTTCAATGTAATTCCTTTTAATTTAGGTACAGGATTTATATCTGCATGTACAATCCCACCTCCTTTTGGATACCATCCCCATTTATCAATCGAAAGTCTGACATTACAACCCATCTTTTCAATAACAGGTAAAAATATTTCTTTAAGATAATGAAATGGAGGGCTCCATGGGACATGTGTACCTCCCTTAATAGTTAACCTTGTATGATAAGAAGGGGACACTTCCCCTATTTTCTTGGGGAAAACAGGGGAAGTGTCCCCAAACTTCGATAAAATTAAAGGTGGCAGGAGAGTCTGAAGAACAAGGGATGTAGAGCCGGCACTGCCCCTTTTTTCTGCTACATCAAACATAAAACTCCCGCTCTTTATCCCCTTCGGATTGAATCGCAATGTTGTGGAGCCTATCTCATTCCCATCAACATAAGCTCCACTTATATCCCTGCATGCATTAACACAAGTAAGATGCTGAGGTTGCAATCCCCCCTTTTTTCTTCCTTTTCTAATATTTATTATCTCGATGGGTTTGGATAATATGATAGAGAGTGCGAGGGCGCTCCTGAGTATCTGGCCTCCTCCCTCACCATAACTTCCATCTATTTTAATGTACGGGGAATCCATGAAGAGTTCACTGAACTTCAGGAAATTTGTAATCGGTTATTTCCCGGATCTCAAAAAGTCCCTTGATGTTTTCATCTTCCAGCAGAACCTTTCTGACCTTTTCCTGCCATGACATCCTGAATTCCTTTATTTCTTCTGCAGCAGCCTGCCCGGAAAGTACCAGCGGGGCTAACTCTCCCAACCTTGGGTCCTCTGGAATAAGATCAGGGTTGTATATAACCTGTACCATTTTTTTATTGTCAATCCGCTGGAATATAAAGGTGTTATATTTGAAGTTCTCTTCATCAAAAACCAGATAATTTCGTCTCCTGAATTTCCTGCCTAATCCGGCAAAACCTGTTACAGGCGCTGCACCGGTAATAAAAGAGATAACCTGGGATATAGGCCCGTATGCCATATCAGTCGGCTTCCCCATAACAGCAACTTTAATATCACCCCTTACAGGAATTTCACTACCATAAAGCGCATTTAAGGCCTTCGCTGTTATCTTATATGCACCTGATATCGCAGAACAGGAATGTCCTGCGAGTTTTATTGCATCCGGATATTTGAATACGAAAATATCCCCTTCCTCCATAGAGCCTAAAAAATATGCTAATGGGTCTTTTAATAATATAGGCTCAACCTTATCATAGAAATCATGACTCCATTTACTCTGTCCTTCAGGCATTTTTATCTCCCGTTTATAATTAAATTTTATTTGACGACTTCGTAAAAAGTCCATCTGCGGCGTTGCGCTGCATCCTTCGTCATTGCGGCGTAACTATAAGTACGCCTCATTCCTCAGAATTTGCGCGCCTTGCATATGGACTTTTTACAAAGTCGTCCACTTTTGGTGTTTTTACGAGTTCATCTTATTTAATGAATTATAGACCAATCTGCCCTTTTCTGCTACTATTTTAAGGGTATTATGAAATTTCGCTTGTGGTATTTGGGTAGGATATGCGGCATATTGAGGGAGGAAGCATAGTAAAGAGGGCCTGTGTTTGTCTCATGGTATTCTACGGTTCGACTTCCTCTATTTCAGGCATCCGGTAAAGGATTTTGCCCCTTTCGCAGACAGACCTTTCCTGTTTTCCTCTCGAGGCAAAAGGAAATGCCTTTGCAGCCTATGCAGGGACCGATGTGGAAGATTCACCCGCATAGACTATCTCTTCACATATAATAGAGGATGGCGGTGGCGAGTGGGAACGGGTCTCCCATAGCCCCAGGTGTTTTAAGATCTTCTGAATGGTCGAATCCTCCTCGATAAAGGCGACGATCTTCATGGGGGGCTTGCACCGGGGACATAGCAAATGTATCTTCGAAGACGCTCTCTGCCTTCAGTATCGTTGGCAACAACCTTACCCTCATTATGTATATGAAAGCCGGGCAGTGCTTTTTTCGCTTCGCTCAACGCAAGCGATGCCATTTAGCGAAGCGAAAAATGACAGGAGGGGCAGAAGGCGCGGGTCTTGCAGGAGAATGCCAGGAGGTATTCATTGTGACAGTGATCACACCGGATGCGGGCAAATCCATATCTTAAGATGCCGCAGTCTAAATATCTGAAGAAAACCTTTTCTGTGATAGGCCGGTAGTATCCAAACTGATGCTCATATCTGTCGGGGTAGACATTTTTAAGGCGCTCCCCATGGTCTTCCACCAATATAAAGTTATCCGATACAAAAAGTTATCCGATACTTGACAGGTCGTATCGAAAAGATTACATTTGGATACATGAAAATTATAATGGATTCCGACTGTCTCGTCAAACTCACCAAAAGTGGTGCGAAGGAGATGATCACAGAAGCGATGGAGGTCATCATTCCACCCCTCGTTGTCAAAGAAACCGTGAAGGAGGGGAAGAACTTCGGTTATCAGGACGCCCGGATGATCGAGGAGAATATTCATAGAGGGACCCTCCACGTTATAAAAGCCGGCAGAAGGACCCCCATAAAAATACCCGTGGCAAAGGGAGAAAGGGACGTCCTCTCTCTCTATTTATCGGGGCGCTATGATGCGATCGCCAGTGATGATCGCCGTTTCTTGAAAAAGCTCGATTCGGTCGATATTCCCTATTTGACCCCGGCCACATGCATCGTCTACCTTTTCAGGAGCGGGAAGGTCGATAAATCCAAAGTGGTGGAACTCTTGAACGCTCTCTTTCCCTATATCAATAGTGAGGAATACCGGATCGCCATATTTTCTCTGGAGGTAAAACCATGAAAGCGAAAGCCCTGCGACTGCCTGACAACCTGCTTGATGCTGTCAGGTTTGTTGAAAAGAAAGAAAAGTTGGACGAACCGACGACCTTGAGGAAATTTCTCAGACTTGGAGCCGAGAGATACGTTGGTGAAAGCTACGCACGAGGGGAAATCAGCTTGAGAGAAGCGGCAGGTGTCCTGGACATTCCCACGAGAGAAGCCCTCGAGCTGTTCTGGGATATGGGCATCCGTGGGAATGTCGGAGCGGATGAAACCCTGAAATCCCTCACCTGGATCGAAACAAGAATCTTCAAGTCGAGATAGTTGAACCGATCAGATGAGGGCACTTCCCTTCAACCCCTGGGCATTCAAGTCCCATTTATAGACCAATCTGTCCTTTTCTGCTACTATTTTAAGGGTATTACCATGAGACAGACAAGACTCCTGCCAGGCAAACTTCCGTTACCCCTTTTGGAAAGACTCTTAAATAAATATACATCAAAAAAAGGTGGTGTTATTATTGGGCCAGGTATTGGGATAGATGCAACTGTCATAAAGACCACAGGTGATTACCTTATTGCAAAGACAGATCCGATAACATTTGTTGCTGAAGATATAGGACTGTATGCAATAATTATCAATGCCAATGATATAGCAGCAATGGGTGGGAGGCCAAGGTGGTTCCTTGCCAATATTCTACTACCTGAAAAAAAGACAACATATGCACTTGTTGAAAATGTATTTTCACAATTATCAAAGGCATGTAAAGAACTGAGCATATCCTTCTGCGGGGGACACACTGAAGTAACCTTAGGGATCAACAGGCCTATTATCATTGGACAGATGTTAGGTGAGATAAATAAGGATGACCTGATTACAGCAGGAGGGGCAAAGGCTGGAGATAATATAATACTCACTAAAGGCATCGCAATTGAAGCAACATCAATAATTGCAAGGGAGAAGGAGAAGATGTTGCTAAAAAGGTTTTCTAAAAGATTTATTAAGAGGTGTAAAGAGACCATAAAGAATCCTGGTTTAAGTATATATAAAGAGGCAATTATTGTCAGAAAACTTGGGAAGGTCCATGCCATGCATGACCCAACTGAGGGTGGAATTGCCACCGGCCTTCATGAGCTTGCAATAGCATCAGGCGTAGGACTCCTTATTAATAAGGAGTCTATTCCTGTTCTTCAGGAATGTAAAATACTATGTGATTACTTTGGTATAGACCCTATGGGTGTCATAGCCTCTGGTGCGCTTATTATTGCTGTGGATCAAAAAGATACTGAAAATGTTATAAAAGGTTTACGCATAAAAGGTATAGATGCATCTCACATCGGAAATGTTACCCATAAAAGAAAGGGGATTAAAATCATAGAAAAAGGGAAGATTAAAAGGCTTTCCCTTTTTGAGAGGGATGAGATAACAAAGGTCTTATAGGATCTCCAATGTTTTTAATAGGGCCTCTGCCTTGTAGAGTGTCTCCTGGTATTCCTTTTCCGGGTCAGAGTCTGCAACTATACCTGCTCCAACCTGCACATGCGCCCATCCATCTTTTATTATAAATGTCCTGATAATAATATTTAAGTCCATATCACCTGTATAACTGATATAACCAATGGAACCGGTATAAGGCCCACGTGCAGTTGGTTCTAATTCATCTATTATCTCCATACAACGTATCTTTGGTACACCTGTAATTGTCCCACCCGGAAAAACAGCCTTCAACAGGTCAATTGCATCTCTCCCTGGTTCTAACTCACCTTTAATATTTGAAACAATATGTGTCACATGGGAGTAGGATTCCAGATTCATAAATTCATCCACCATTATACTCCCATACCTGCATACCCTGCCCAGGTCATTTCTCTCGAGGTCAACGAGCATTATATGTTCAGCACGTTCTTTTGCATTATTTAGCAGTTCTTCCCTTAGCATCCCATTTTCAATATTATCCTTTCCCCGCGGCCTCGTTCCGGCTATAGGTCTTGTTTCAACCAATCCATTTTTTAACCTGACAAGCCTTTCCGGTGATGCGCTTACTATCTGCATATCTCCTGTATCTATAAATGCAGCAAAAGGTGATGGATTGACCTCTCTTAAAATCCTGTAAATCATGAGAGGGTCCACACCTTTAACAGATGTTGACAACCTCTGAGAAAGATTAGCCTGAAATATATCACCGGCGGATATGTATTCTTTACACTGTTTTACAATCTCAACATATTCTTTTTTTGTAAGGTTTGACACAATTTTCATCTTTAAACCATATCTTCCTCTGTAAATAATATCCCCCCCTTTTTTAATCCTCTGCTCAATACTCTCAATCCGATCATTATAATCGTGTATATTTTGACCATGCTCATCAGGTACAGCAATAATCCATGTTCTTTTATCAGAATGGTCAAAAACAACTGTTACATCTGCTATCATTAGAACAATATCAGGAAGTTTAAGGTCATCATGTGTGCTATTTGGTATTTCTTCAAATAAATTTACAATATTGTAACCAAAATACCCAACCGCTCCACCAATAAAAGGAGGAAGACCATTAATATTTTCAATTCTCCTTTTTCTGATATATTGACGTATAATTTCAAGAGGATTTCCTTTATAAGACTCTATATTTCCATTACAAAAGACTGTTGTTTCCTTCTTCTTACTTACTATTATCTTTTCAGGGTATATACCGATAAAAGAATACCTTGATGTCTTTGTACTCCCTCGCTGACTTTCTAATAGAAAAGATGGGCTGTCTGCCTTTAGCAGAATAAAGGCATCAAAAGGGTTGATCCATTGGATCTCTTTACATAAGGGAATTTTCCTGAAGATGATATTCATTTCAAAAATTATATCAGAAAAAGGTTTTTATTGTGATGAAAAGTACCAAACTGGAAGATGATAAAGATTTAGATCAGGATGATTTAGACAGAAAAGACAGTATCAAGTCTGTAATTGATGTACTTCAATCACTCTCCAAGGCCATTAAGACATTAAAGCTTTACCCTGACACAAGCCGTTTAAGGCAAAAATTCATAACAGAATTAGTAGCTAAATTTAAAGGTTTTTTAGACGAATACGGTGACCTCATCCTTAAAATAAAAAAGAGTGAGTTTTTTTATATGGGAGAGGTCGTATACTCCAATCCTTCATTGGAAGAGAGCATCGCCTTTAAACTCTATGGTGACGGTATCAGGGAATTGACTTTTACTGAAGGTCTTAGCGAAGAAGAATTGTTCGACTTTATTGATGTTGTTACCCGTGATTATAAAAAAGAAGGTGAAGATGATGATACAGTTACTAAATTATGGGAAAAGGATTTCAAAAGCATACGATATGCTGTTGTAGAAGAGGGAAAGGATGATAATCTACTCCTCCAGATACCTGAAAAGGTAACCACTACAGATTCCAGCAAAAATGCCCTTTTGAAGGCATATAAACAAGAGATGACGGCCGAGCCAAAGGGGGAAAGTTTACTTCAACCGGCAGGTGTTGAGGTTGAAATAGAACAGATTTATGGTAAACCATTCTCAGAGATCTTTACCCTTACCCCTGAGGAAATAACGAAGGTTCATGATGAGATGGAAATAGAAAAGAAGATGGACCTGGTTTCAGAACTGGTTGATATCCTGTTCCATATACTTCGCATAGAACATGAGCTTGATAGTTATTCTGAGTTCTTAAAGCATTTAGAGAAGATAATAAAGACCCTTCTTTTAGCCGGGGATTATAAAAGGGTTTTACCAATACTGACTACTTTAAAAACATTTAGTAGGGATGGTAATGATTTTACTAATGCCCATGCAGAGGAAACTGAGAAGATAATAGATGCCCTGGGTGAAGAAGACTTCCTGCATCAACTTGTGCCTCAGTCGAAATTTACCGGGACAGAAGACCTGGATTCCATCTCTATGTTCATCTCAATGCTGAATAAGAATGCAATAATTCCAATTGCCAATATGGTCGGGATACTTGATAATATGAAGGCCCGTCGACTCTTCTGTGATGTGCTCGCACTACTTGCAAAGGATAACATAGAACTCCTTTATAATAAATTAGAAGATGATAAATGGTATGTTGTCCGTAATATAGTTTATGTCCTTGGAAAAATAGGTGATATAAAGTCCATCCCGTATCTAAAAAAGATAAAAGATCATATAGAAGCAAGGGTAAGAAAAGAGATAGTGCATGCACTTGTTGAAATAAAGAGCGAGGATGCAAAAGACATCTTAATCGATTTCCTTAATGATGATAATAATACTGTCAGGATAGCCGCCCTGAGATATCTTATGAATATGTCACATCAAAAGGCTTTACCAATTATATCGGATATTATATCAAGAGAGACGTTTGACACAAAAGACATCTATGAGAAAAAGGAATTCTTTGAGGCACTTGGAAAATTAGGGAATAATGATGTTTTGCCTTTCTTAAGAGAAACATTGATGAAACGCAGCAAACTTTTTGGAAAGTCGAAGATCGAAGAGAGACGATTATATGCAGCCTTCGCACTTAAAAAGATGTCTACTAAGGAGTCCATGGAGATATTAAAGGAAGGAAGTTTATCTTCTGATAAAGGGGTACGTAAAATTTGTGAAGATGCTATGCAGATTATTCAGGAGAAGAGATGAAAGACAGGATATTTGAAGAAAAACGTGGATTATTAGGTAAAATCTTTTCAAACAACCTCTACATCTTATTTAAGACTGCACTAATACATGATATTAATAATATCGCTTTCATTGCGCCCCTTGAAAGGACTATGGAGTCAATAGAAAATTTACTTGATATGACTAATTCGTTCTCTCTCCGGTTAATCCAGGAATATCTGTTCATTGATGATATAAAAATAAAGGTAGATATTGAAAATTTCATGGCCTCTATGTTCCTGATTGAAGAAATGAAGATTAGGGGCATTGGGTCCCTGACATTTAACAGTGAGATCTCCCTCCCTGAGTTAAAGAGATTTATATATGCATTTATAAATACCAATCATGAATCTACTGACCCGTTCGAGGATCTTAAGAGTAAACTCTCTTCTCAATCTGTAAACAATATAACCATAGACAGGATTAAAGAAGAGAAGGAATTTTTTGATCACTTTATCGAAGATACACGGGAAATGGCAAAGAATATATATTTTAAGACTCTATCAGTTGCTTCTGAGGTTATGGATAGTGTAAAACTGAAAAACACAATAAGTATAAAAAAGGCTAAAAGGCTTGTTCAGTCAATGGTAGACTTAATGCTCGAAGAGGAGTCTACACTACTCGGCCTCACCACGTTAAGGGCATATGATGAATATACGTATAACCACTCTGTAAATGTATCAATCCTGTCCATTGCAATGGGTCAGCGGCTCGGATATCAGAGAAGGGATCTGGGAGAACTCGGTATGGCAACTCTCTTTCATGATATCGGGAAAATAGAACTTCCTGTAGATATCTTAAATAAACCAACAGAGTTTACTCCTGAAGAATGGCAGATAATCAGAAGACATCCTGTACATGGAGTCAAAACATTATTAAAACTGAAGGGTCTGCAGGAACAGGCCATACGCATGGTAATGGCAAGCTTTGAACACCACTTAAACTATGACCTTTCAGGTTACCCTAAACTCGCAAAACCACGAAGGGTCAGCTTATATGGAAGGATTGCAAGTATTGCAGACTGTTATGATGCACTCACATCTTCGAGAGTCTATAACCGTAACCCTTTTATCCCGGATAAGGCATTATCCTTCATGATGAAGAAGAGTAATACGGCATTTGACCCTATCTTGCTTAAAATATTTATTAATGTAGTGGGTATTTATCCGGTTGGAACTCTCGTCCTGTTAAATACAAGGCAGCTTGGGGTGGTCACAAAGGCACATCCAAATCCTGTAAATTTATACAGACCACGGATAAAAATCATTACTGATCCTCATGGAAATGAAATAGATGGAGACAATGTAGACCTTTCAGAATATAATAGTATGTCCATAGCAAGGTCCCTTGACCACAGAAAATATGGCATTGAAGTAAGCAAATATTTCCTCTGATCTTTCCTTATATTAAAAAATATCTCTTGACAATCTACATCGTATTCGAGTATAAATAATTATCAGTAATAATTACTGTTATCATTATTAACGGAGGGTTGATATGGGATTTCCTGAAAAGATAGATGTTACTCTCGACACTCTTGGCCAGCTTTGCCCGATGCCAATAATACTTACATCAAAGAAGATGAAAGAGATGAAAAGTGGTGAGGTTCTTGTTGTCCTTTCTGACGATGCAGGAATTAAAAAGGATATGCCTGCATGGTGCAGTTCAACTAAAAATTATTACATAGGACTGCTTGAAGAGAATAAAATATTCAAAGTTTATGTTCGAAAAAAATAGACTGGCCTAATAATTCTACAAACAGGAATTACTATTGTATGCGCCGTCATTCCAAACAAAGAGAGATGATAGTTAATCTCGTAAAACGTACCAAATCACATCCATCTGCAGAGTGGGTCTATACAGAGGTCAAAAAGAAGGTACCAAATATAAGTCTGGGGACAGTGTACAGGAATCTAAAACTATTGCAGTCAAAAGGAGAGGTGGCTGAAATATCATGTGAGGGTGATGAATTCAGATTTGATGGAAATACAGGTCTTCATTACCATATCACCTGTCAGAGGTGTGGAAAGATCAGCGATGTTGAAGGATATATCATTAAAGGGGTTGAGAATAAGGTTTCAGCCCTTACAGGATATCAGATTACGACCCATTGTGTTGGATTTAGGGGGATTTGCCCTGAATGCTTAAAGTAGTATTTAACAATCAACCTTTATAGAGGAGGATTTAACATGTCACACGATATTAAGAAGTTTGAACTAAGGAGCATGGAAGGATTGTCTGACAATCAGGTATCACAGCACAAGGATATCCTATATGTAGGATATGTGAACAAATTAAACGAGATCGAGGATAAATTAAAAACAGCAGACCGCACAAAGGCCAATCAGATCTACAGCGAGTATCGCGGGCTCAAGGCTGATGAGACATTTGCATTAAACGGTGTTGTTCTGCACGAGCTCTATTTTGAAAATCTCGGTGGAAGCGGCGGAAATCCATCCGGCCAGATAGCAGATCTGATAAAAAGAGACTTTGGTTCATATGAAAAATGGCTGGAAGATTTCAAGGCCTGCGGGGTTGCTGTACGCGGATGGGTTGTATTAACCTACAGCTTCTATGATGGGAAACTCCACAACTATGGGGCTGATGCACATCATTTCAACTTCCCTGCACTTGCATGGCCGCTGCTTGTAATGGATGTATATGAACATGCCTACGCTATTGACTACGGTGTCAAAAGACCTCCATACATTGAGGCATTCATGAAAAATATCAACTGGGATGCTGCAAATAAAAGATTAGACAGGATTTCGAGGATGTTGTAATCAATCTTTTAGCCCTTCCATCCCTCCTCCCTCTCTCCCCTATTCCTTTAAGGGAGGGAGGAGGGATTCACATTTACATTACACTAATCCTCGATGCAAGTTGCTCAGCTATTTTCATGAAGATATTTCCCTGATCTGATTCAGGATCATCTATCACAACAGGTCTTCCCGAGTCCCCACCTGTCCTTATTCTTATGTCCAGTGGAACTTCTCCCAGGAATGGGACATCGTATTTTCTTGATGCACCCTCTCCCCCGCCATGGCTGAATATATCAGTCCGTCCGCCACAGTGCGGACATTTGAAGAAGCTCATGTTCTCTATGATTCCCAGGATTGGGACATTAAGCTTCTTAAACATTGATATCCCCCTGACAACATCAAGAAGCGCCACATCCTGCGGTGTAGTTACAATAACCGCACCTGTTAATGGCACTTTCTGGGCAAGGGTCAATTGTACATCTCCTGTGCCGGGTGGCAGGTCAATAAACAGGTAATCAAGTTCACCCCATTCCACATCAGTTATCAATTGCTCTACTGCCTTCATAACCATTGGCCCTCTCCAGATCATTGGCGTATCTTCTGATATAAGGAAACCGAGGGACATGAGCCTTACACCATACTTGGATATAGGAATTAATTTCTGATCTTTTAATTCCGGTTGTTCCTTTATCCCCATCATAATGGGGATACTCGGGCCGTATATATCAGTATCAAGTAATCCAACCTTTGCCCCTGCCCTTGCAAGTGATACAGCGAGGCTAACGCATACTGTAGATTTTCCAACACCACCCTTACCACTGGCAACAGCCACTATATTCTTTACACCAGGAAGAATGTCTTCTTCAATCTGTGCCCTGTGCGTAGTAACCTTTGATGTAACCTCAATGACCACATCACTGACCTCTTCTATATTTCTAACAGCCTCTTCAGCATCAGCCTTTAATTTTTCCTTAAGAGGGCATGCAGGTGTTGTTAATTCAAGGTTAAAGTAAACTATTTTATCTTCAATCCTCAAATTCCTTACAAATCCGAGTGAGACTATATCTTTTTTTAGGTCAGGGTCCATAACCGACCTTAGGGAATCTAACACCTGTTCCATGGTTATTTTCATATTTCCTCCTGTATGTTAAATTTAACAATAAATTTATTTAATCATACTGCTTGTAATATCGTCAACTATATTAAGAAGCGAGGCTTTCTAAGATACTATATTGTGGGGTAGCTGAATGATTACAATAGTTAGAAAGGTGCCTTGACTCCAAAGGCAATAAAATATCTGTCCATAATAAAATAAGGTATCAGTCTATCCTCATTCGAGTACATACGAAGTGCATTGAGGGCAGACTGTGTAAGGGAAACGAGAAAGATGGTCTCCCGTTTTAATCCTGTAGTCTCAGAAATTCCTATTGGATCAAATTTCTCATTTTCATTGGGCGTGAGGTAAAATGCATAAGTGGTATACCAGAGAAAATCTGTCATACTGAAGAAAAGAAGTGCACTGTTATAAGTAGTTTTCCGGGCCCTGTATTGTTTCAACGTTACCTCAAAGGTATAGCTTGACGCAACTTCTCCGGCAAGGTGATAGGACGGTTTTGCCTTGTCGTCTATATCAGTTACTGTACTCAGTCCGAGAAAAAAACTATCCCTGTCTTTTTTGAAAAAATTGAGGCTGTTTCCTTCAGCACCTGCCTGATCTGCCATTATGTAATGACCGGCCTCATGAATGCCAAGATTTGTCAGAAAGGCAAGGCCAATTGCTGATATATCTTTTGGTTCTAATGCTATAGCATTGCCAGATAAGGTAAGGATTAAAAGGACCAGGAAGATTATTTTTTGAATTAATTTTGATTTTTCCAATTGCACTGAAACACCAACCTATGATGTGATGTAATTTCTAAGATTGTTTATCGGATGGTGTTTGGCGGTTCTTAATGCCTAAAGTTTTATCACCCCTCTCCGAAACCTTTCTCATCCCATGCCTCAGAAAAGAGAGCTAAGTCTCAAACCATAAAAGGATCAAATGACAAAAAAACACAAGAAAAATGAGGTCTGTCTTAGTATTTATGCAGATAGTAAAAACAGTGATTTATTGATCAGGGTTGTTGATAATGAGTCTCTCAAAGTAATAAAAGTAATCTCTGAAAATGACCTACTTGATATAAAAGATGAGATTAATGAGATGGTAGACAAACTTATTATCCCCCCTTAGCCCCTTTAATAATAAGAGGAGAAAAGGGGGGAATTATAAGCCTGATTGTGCAAATTTAAAATTCCAACTGGAATCGGCCAAATATCTCTTTTACGCTGCTTTCATCAACTCCCTGGTATGATGAAGTTTTCCCGGCATCACCCAGTGATGCAAATGCCAGACCTGCCTCAAGATTAAGATTTTTAGCCACCTCATACTTTACCTGGCCTCCAAATTCAGTTCCAAGATCTTTTCCTGATGCACCAACATCTTCGCCCGACCGGAACCAGCCAACCTGTACCTGTGCGCCAAGTTTATCAGTAACAGGCACATCAAGTTTTGCCTGAATAGTTGTAAGCCCATATCCTCCATTTCCTATTTCAAGACCATAATTATTCACATCAGACGGACCATGCGGGGTGAAGATATAAGTGTAAGCCCAGTAGCCACCAGTGCTAAGCATTCCCTCTAAGGTTTTAAAACCTTTATCGGGGTCTTCATCACCAGTAGTCATAAGAGCCATACCGCTTATCCTCATCTTTCCAACAGGAATGCCTCCTTCCACTTTAACACCAAATCCATCATTAGATTCATCTCCTACTTCTCCACTGTTAAGAACTACGAAACCATTTACATCAACCATATCTACTTTAGCAGATGCAGAAAGACCATACCATCCCTCCTTGGTTTCAGATAGTGCTGATGCACCCTTATCTACACTCAGATAATAGATATGACCGCCTATCTTAACAGCCTCAATAGCAGTGTTTAAATCAATAATATATATACCGCCGTTCTTGTCATCAGTCATTTCACTATCTTTAGTTATATCATTTATTTTAATCATATCGTCTACTAATCTTAAATATGCAGCACGGTAGTCGATAGTATCAGCCTTGCCTTTGTATAATATTCCACCAACATTAAAGTCCCAGTCAGCGCTGAAGATTGTATCACCTAATTGATCGGATGCAGGGAGTATACCTGCCTTAAGCATATGACCATCTGCAGGTGATACATAGACATATCCATATCTTATACCTCTTGCCTGCAGACGGTTAAATGCAGCAGAATCAGCAGACGGATCTGTTACACAACCAGGCGGCCTCGGATCAGAACATGATGGGCTTGTACCACCCCATCCACCTCTGTATTCTATCTGTGCATAGCCGCCTGCATTTGTTGTTGGTTTAACATCAAGTGTTATCCTCATCCTCTGCCGGAAGAAATCATAGTCATTCTCTGTTCCAATGTTGCTGAGGTTATACATAACGCGATACTGCAGGCCGAGGTCGACCTTTAACTTGTCTAATGGTATCGCTGCCTCAGAATTGGTTATCCAGATCAGTAACAAAATAAGGCTGACCAAACTGCTTAAGAATTTTAATATGTTTCTCATTTAAAATTCCTCCTTTCATTGACAGGGGATCTATTTCTTTCCCCCAAAACTTCTTATATGTGCAAGAACATCCCATCTCTGCTGCTCGTTTAATATCTTTTCATACGATGTCATCGGGGTACCAGGTCTTCCTTTTGTTATTGTGTCAAATAACTCTTTATCAGGTTTTGCAACTATACCCGGATCAGCAAAGCTCTTTGGCTTTGGATTCAGTGCAATTGCTGCCGGACCATCCCCTTTTCCTTCAGCCCCATGACATGTAACACAATTCTTCTCAAAGATTGTTTTTCCTGCTGCTGCATCACCCTTCATCTCAGCAACAGAAACTGTTATGAATCCCAGTACAAGAACTATGATAAATAAGACCAGGAATTTATTTTTCATATTATCCTCCTCTATTTCTTCAGTGATATCAGATACACTACAAGTGCATCCATCTCCTCCTTACTTATCTGTTCATTATAATAATCCGGCATCACCTGTTCATCAAACTCCTTCTCAAACCCTTTTGTTGCCTTTGTCCCGGCGGCATATGGATACCAAATCCTCTTTTTTAATTGCTCCACTGCGAATTCTTTACCCACATGATCAAGCTCCGGTCCTCTTCTTTTAACACCCCCCTTCCCTCCTATCTTATGACAGTTATAACATTCATAGAGGTCGTATACCTCTATCCCCTTTGAAATCAAAGCTGGTGATAGTCCGGCTTTTGTAGCCTCAGGCCCGGCTTTCTTTTCCTGGGTCTTTTTTGCAATTTCAGCAGCAGGGATAGCA
>Ga0209343_10001888_pt1 | contig 27842 bp, 32 predicted proteins | sample RifCSPlowO2_02_FD_184026 | JGI IMG/M metagenome (GOLD analysis project Ga0209343, IMG submission 184026) | Groundwater microbial communities from Rifle, Colorado - Rifle CSP2_plank lowO2_0.2 (SPAdes) (version 2) | ecosystem: Environmental > Aquatic > Deep subsurface > Groundwater | place... | reverse complement strand
TTGCCTTGCGTCATTACACCTCTGCCTCATCGTGATAGAATTTAATATATGGCTGTAATCGAAGTTGCCAATCTCAAAAAATACTACCAGGTGTGGCAAAAAGAACCGGGGCTGACTGGTTCAATTAAATCATTGTTTAAAAGAAAGTACGAGGACGTTAAAGCCGTCGACGACGTTTCTTTTAGTATCGGCGAGGGCGAGCTGGTCGGTTTTATCGGCCCCAACGGTGCCGGTAAAACTACCACTTTAAAAGTTTTGTCCGGTCTACTCTATCCGACTGCCGGGCAGGTGAGCGTTCTGGGTTACACCCCGTTTGACCGCAAACCCCAATTCCAAAAGCAGTTTTCTTTGGTTATGGGCCAAAAAAATCAGTTGTGGTGGGATCTGCCGGCCCTGGACTCGTTTTTACTCAACAAAGAAATTTATGAAGTTCCCCAGGCCCAATTTGATCAAACTCTCGATGATTTGGTCAGCATGCTCGACCTCAAAAAAGTGATCAAAATTCAGGTAAGAAAATTATCTTTAGGCCAACGGATGAAATGTGAGTTGGTGGCCGCACTTTTACATCAACCTAAAGTGTTATTTTTAGACGAGCCGACGATCGGCCTGGATGTGGTCATGCAGCAGAAAATCCGCGAGTTTATCCGGGGCTACAACCAAAAATATCAAGCGACGATTATTTTAACTTCGCACTACATGGATGACGTCAAAGAACTTTGCGACCGGGTGATTATCATCGACAAAGGCAAGATCTTTTTTGACGGTAAGTTAGACGAGATTATTAAAAAATATGCCGACCGCAAAACCCTGGAAGTGGTGTTTGATCGGCCGATGAGCAAAAAAGACTTTAGCGGTATCCGGGCGGCAAAAATTAAAACTTTCATGCCGACCCGGACGGTATTTACGGTTAAGCGGGCTAAGGTTAATGCCATTGCCGCCGAACTGCTAAAAAGTTTTCCGGTAGTCGACTTAAACATTACCGAAAGCTCGATTGAAGACATTATCCGTGAGGTTTTCACCGGTCGCGATTTGTCCTAAATGAAAAAATACTGGCAGATTTTCCGGATCAGCTGGCAAAACACCCTGGTTTATCGTTTAAACCTTGTCATGTGGCGCGTCCGGCTGATTATCGACTTTTTGACCATTTATTGGTTTTGGTGGGCGGTTTTTACCCAGTATCAACTGATCGGGGGATATAGCCAAGTTACCATGTTGGCTTACCTGTTAGTGGCGTCATTTTTACGCAGCCTGGTGTTTAGCAATTCCAGTTATTCTGCCTGCGTGGAAATCGCTAACGGCGACCTTAATAATTACCTGGTTAGACCGATCAATTATTTTTATAACTGGTTAGCCCGGGACTGGGCAGACAAAATCTTAAACCTGCTCTTTTTCAGTGTCGAGGTGGTTTTATTAGTGTTAATTTTAAAACTGCCGTTGCTTTGGCCGATTAGTCTGGGGCAGTGGTTGTGGTTTATTCTCATTGCCTTGGTCGCGGCTCTGATGTATTTTTTCTTTAGTTTTTTGGTTTCGGCCTTTTCTTTTTGGTATCCGGAGCACGACGGTTGGCCGCTGCGGTTTGTGATGTTAATGTTTTTGGACTTTTTGTCCGGTATGGCTTTTCCCTTGGATATTTTTCCGCCGGCACTACTGCAATTATTTAAACTTCTGCCTTTTTCCTACTTTATTTTTTATCCCGCCCAGGTTTGGTTGGGCCGGTTGAGTTTTGCCGAAACCATCACCGGCTTTATTATTATGCTTTCCTGGCTGGGTTTGTTTATGCTCTTAACCAAATTAGTCTGGCGGAAAGGTTTAAAAATATACGGCGCTTACGGCCGCTAAATTTATGCGTCTAAAAGTTTATTGGCTCTATTGGTTACGAATGAGCGTCATGACTTTTTCTTCGCTGATTTCCACCCGGCTGGCCTCAGTTTTATTCCTGTCCGGTAAACTCGTCAGGATTTCCCTGCTGCTGCTTTTCTTGCTGGCTTTAAAAGATAAAATTACCCTGCTTGCCGGCTATAATGTTGATCAGTTGATAATTTTCTTTTTAGTTTATAACATTTTTGATCTACTCGGCCAAGTCTTTTACCGGGGAATTTATTGGTACCGCAGTGAAATTATCTCCGGTAACTTTGACTTTACTTTGACCAAACCCTTAAATCCCTTGTTCCAGGTTTTAGTTTCCCACACTGATTGGTTGGATATTCCGCCGCTGATCCTGACCGTAATTTTTTTAAGTCTAAAACTGTCGTCAGTTAGCTTAGCCGAACTATTGAGTTTTCTACTCATGGGATTAATGGCGATGGTGCTAGTGACGGCGATTCATATTTTTGTCGCCGCCATCGGCGTGTTAACCACTGAAGTCGATCACGCCATCTGGATTTATCGCGATCTGTCCCAAATGGCCCGGTTCCCGGTGGATATTTATATCGAGACCGTCCGTCTGTTTTTAACTTTTGTCATTCCCATCGGGCTAATTTTTACTTTTCCGGCTAAGGCGCTTTTTGGAGTATTATCATGGCAGTGGGCAACCGTAGCGATTGTTTTCACTATTGGCTTTTATTTACTCATTATCAAATTTTGGCAGTATGCGCTTAAAAAATACTCATCGGCTTCCAGTTAACCTGTTGATTATCGCCGGGTTGGTCCTTTTGGGTCTGGTGATTTTGCGAAGTTTTCTTCGGGTTGGTTTTCCCCAAACTCACGACGGTGACATGCATCTGGCCCGTCTGGCCAACTTAAATCTGGCCTTCCACGACCACCACTTTCCTTTCCGCTGGGCGCGCAACTTAAACCACGAGTTCGGTTTGCCGATTTTTAATTTTTACTACTACCTACTGGAGTTGTTGGCGTTTATTCCGATGAAGTTGGGGTTAACCATCGAGCACAGTTTAAAATTGGTGACGGTTTTGAGTTACCTGGGCGCGGCAGTAATCTGGTTTATTTGGCTTAAGTCTAAGTTCGGCCGTTTCGCCGCCGCGGCCGCCGGAATTTTTTCCTTGACCGCCATTTATCCTTTGGCAGTAATCATGATCCGGGGTAGCCTGGGAGAAATTTTGGCCTATTTTTTGCTGGTCCTCAATTTTTATTTATTGGATCGGTTAATCAAACAGCCTAATCGATGGCATTACTTTCTGGCGGTGGGTGGGTTAGCCGCGTTTTTACTCTCCCACAACATTACCGTGGTTTTCGGTCTGCCGCTGTTGGCGCTTTTTGCTTTTATCAAATCGCGGTTTAAAACAATCTTAATTTTTATTAATAGTGTTGGTTTAACTTTGTTTTTCTGGCTGCCGCTGGTGTTGGAACGGAAATTTACTTACTTTAACTCGATTGTTGCCGGCAACGAGTTGTTCAATCATTTTCCGACTCTGACTCAATTAATCTATATGCCGTGGGGTTTTGGTATCTCCCTGCCCGGAGCCGGCGATACCATGAGTTTTACTTTGGGGCCGGTCCACTGGCTGATAATCTTGCTGGCATTTTTTAGCCGCAAGCGGGGATTTTTCCATTGGGCCTTTTTGGGTTTTGTGTTTTTGGCCCTGCCGATTTCTTCCTGGTTTTGGAAACTTTTTCCCATGCTCAACTTTGTCCAATTTCCCTGGCGCTTGGTCTTATTTTTAAGCCTGATGGGTAGTTATTTAGCCGCTGTAGCCGCTAAGGCCTATCCCAAAGTAACGGCACTGCTACTGGCGGGGGCGATAATTTTTACTCTTGCTACCGTGCGTGACCAGGGCCACTTTAACTGGCCGGACGCTTTTTATTATCACTATCCGTTTACGACCACGACTCAATTGGAAGCGATGCCGACTTGGTTTGACGCGTCGAAAAATGCCGAGCTTTTCGGCAAGCCGGACAAAGTTTTTTCTCTGGCAGGCCAGGAGGTGACAGCCGAGCAGATTATCTGGAAAACCCAGCGCCACAGTTATCAGGTCACGGTGGGCCGGGACGATCAGCTGTTCGAGCGGACGGCCTACTTTCCCGGCTGGGCAGTCACCGTCGACGGCCAGCCGCAGGAGATAATTTATGAAAATCAGGATTATCCCGGCCTGATCGGTTACTCGGTAACCGCCGGCAGCCACCAAATTGTGACCCAATTTTCCGATTCTACTCCGGCGCGCCTTTGGGGTGATCGGGTGTCTCTACTCAGTTTGGGATTTTTACTCTTGTATATTTTCGTAGCGCCCGTCTTCGTAGGGCGGAAAACAAATCTCGTAGGCGACTAGTTTTTCTCCTGGGGCGGCTTCCCATTGCATCAATTCGCCAATTTGAACATCTACTACAAATGGTGTTTTTTCCTCATCATCAACTTGGTAAACTATTTTTGTTCCGTCTTGCTTGGTAATCATTAGCTTGCCTTTACCGGAAACAAAACCTTCGACTGTTCTGTCTCCGAGTTTGACCCGCTGTAACGGTGTTTTTTTACCTGGCTTAATTCTGATGATCCCCAAATCTTTGCTTTCATCCCCGTCAAATTTATAAACGTCGCAGTCAACGCCGTCGGCAACTTCCGTGGTTGTTTCTACGAAAGTAACAGGTTGTTCTCTGCTCTCAAAAACAAAAGTTTTTAATGGTGCGAAAATTTGTTCGCCTGTCATAAGTTTTTTTAAATTATATCACCTCTAAGGTGTTATAGAGTAGAATTTTGTATCTATCCTACGCTCGAGCGTTGCTTAGATACAAAGTTTACCCCAAGAAGATTAAAAGAGTAAAATTAAATACAAAATATGTTGACCGATTACTTTAAAAGCAAAACTGTTTTTTTGATTGAAGCCACTTTGTTAATTTTTTTCCTCCTGCTGATCGAGAAAATTATTCCCGCCTGGCATACTTACCGTTATTGGTTAATGTTTGCCAGTTTGGCCTACATTGGTTTATTTGTTTTGTCCCGGCCGCAAATCGGGCAGAGCCTTGGCCTTCAGCGAAAAAACTTTCGGCCTTCGGTTAATGACTTGGTTTGGCCGACGCTTTACGCAGCAGTTTCCATTGTTGCCTTATCTTTATTGTTTCCGGCCAACGACGTTTTCCCCTTTATTATTCTTGGGGTGCGGCTGGCTCCCTTTTGGTTTAGCGTGTTCCGTTATATTGTCGTTTCCGTGCCCCTGCAGGAAATCATTTTTCGGTCGTTCTTAATTAACCGTTCGGCCTTAGTAATCAAAAACAAATTATTACTGCAAGCTTATGCTGCCTTGATTTTTATGTTGATGCACTTTTCGTTTAAAACTTCGATTTTAATCGCGGGGACATTGATACTAGGTTGGATTTGGTCGGGAAACTTTATTAAGTACCGGAATGTTTATAGTGTGGCTCTAAGCCATATTGCCGTCGGGTTGACTTACATAATATTTATGTACTTAAATTAGGCCAATGGGTAAAAACAAACTGGCGATTTTTGAGGGGTTTAAAATCCGGCGGGTTTGGGACGAGGAAAATGAAAAGTGGTGGTTTTCGGTGGTTGACGTGGTGGCGGTTTTATGAGAGAACTAACACCTCTAAGGTGTTATAGAGTAGAATTTTGTATCTATCCTACGCTCGAGCGTTGCCTAGATACAAAGTTTACCCAAAGAAGATTAATGGAGTAAAATAAAAGCGATGAAAATAATGGTGTTTTTACATGGTACGGCGACTAAGCCGGCGGCGTGGGATATTACCGGCCAAAGCTTTGCCCATTATGTACCCACGGGTAAGGCGGTAGAAAAATTAAAACAGTGGATGAATCAAGGCGCGCAAATTTGTTATTTAACTTCCCACGAAAAAGCCGCCGGGGTGGAAATCGATGAAAAAGTTTTGGCTAAATACGGTTACCCGCCCGGCGAAATTTACTGGCGGCAAAGCGGCGAAGCCTACAAAGACGTGGCCGAACGGGTCATGCCGGACGTTTTGATCGAGGATGATTGCGAATCCATCGGCGGCGAAGCGGAAATGACTTATCCGCATATCCGGGAAGACTTAAAACCCAAAATCAAATCCATCGTCGTCAAAGAATTCCAGGGTATAGATCATTTGCCGGAAAAACTTCAGGATTTGCTAAAATAAGCGGCAATGCCAAAGCCTAAAACCTACTTTATTTTTACGTTCGGCTGCCAGATGAATAAGTCTGATTCCGAGCGGGTGGCGGGCGATTACGAGGCGCGCGGTTATGTGGCGGCTAAAACCGTCGATCAAGCCGATGAAATTGTTATTAATACCTGCAGTATTCGAAAGTCGGCCGAGGACCGGGCCCGGAGTTTAGTTAATAATTTAGCTAAAAAATTTAAACAGATGGCAGACAAGCCGAAGATTATTTTAACCGGCTGCATGATTCACCACGGCGAAGAAAAACTGTTACAGATGATGCCGTTTGTGGACGAGATTTTGCCGATAGCCGAAGTCGGTTTTAACTCGGCGGCGGTTAGAAGAGATAAACGGCATGCCTGGATTCCCATTTCTTCCGGCTGCAACTCATTTTGTACTTACTGCATTGTGCCGTTGTCCCGGGGCCGGGAGATTTCGCGGCCCCAAAAAGATATTCTCGATGAAGTCAAAGACTTAGTGAAGCGCGGCTATAGCGAGATTACCTTGGTCGGGCAAAACGTTAACTCTTATGGTTTGGAAAAAGTCGGCATTGGTTTAAGAAAATTGTTAATGAGGCAAAATTTAACTCTGCCGAGCAATGTGTCCCAATATAAACGGATTAAGGGGAAACCGCCGTTTGTCCAACTGCTCGAAAAAATTTGTCAATATAAACAAATTGCCAAATTAAGGTTTATGAGTTCTAATCCTTGGGATTTTTCCGATGCCCTGATTGATTGTATCGCCCGCCATCCCCAAATCGACCGGTTTATCCATTTGCCGGTCCAGTCCGGCAGCAACCGGACTCTTTCCCGGATGAACCGCGGTTATACCTGGCAGGACTATTTACAGGTAGTCAACCAACTCCGGCAAAAAATCCCGGGCGTTACTTTAGGAACGGACATTATCGTCGGTTTTCCCGGAGAAACCGAGCGGGATTTTGCCGCCACCGTGGCTCTAGCTAAAAAAGTTAAATGGCAGGTGGCTTTTGTTGCCCGTTACTCGCCCCGGCCGGGGACGGCTTCGTATCGTTTCTATCCCGACAACGTTTCCGCTGTCGTCAAAAAACAGCGCTGGCAGATTCTGGAAAACCTGATCAACCAGCCGCATTTAGTTCACCGGCCCAAAGTGATCAAATGACTAAAATTTTAATTATCTGCGGTCCGACGGCTACGGGCAAGACCCAGCTGGCAGCTAATTTAGCCAAAAAATTTTCCGGCGAGTTAATCTCGGCCGATTCACGCCAGGTTTATCAGGGCATGGATATTGTTACCGGTAAAGACCGGCCGAAGGGGGTAAAAATTCACGGTTTGGACTTGGTCAAACCCGACGAAGAATTTTCCGTCGCCCATTTTGTGAAGTACGCTGTCGGTTTAATTAATCAAATTATCAAGAGAAAAAAACTGCCGATCGTTGTCGGCGGCACCGGGTTATATATTAATAGTTTGATTAAGCCGCCAAAGACATTATTAGTTAAGCCGGATTGGCGTCTAAGAAAGCAATTGGATAAAAAATCGGTTAAGGAGTTACAGCGGCAATTAATCAGGTTGAACGCGTTAAGGTTTGAACAAATGAACCACTCGGATCAGCTTAATCCTCGGCGTTTGATCCGGGCGATAGAAGTAGAGAAATTCCAACAAGGTCCGACCTTCCCTGCGGAAAGGACGGACCTTAAAAAATTCGACACGTTGTGGATTGGCCTGACGGCAGAGAAGAAAATTTTAGATAATAAGATTGAGCAAAGAGTTAGAGCCCGGGTCAAAGCCGGAGCGATCCAAGAATGGCAAAAACTCAAAACCAAATACAAACAGGGTTTGCCGTCAATGTCCGGCATCGGCTACCGGGAACTGCCCGATGTTAAAAGATGGATCAAATCAGAACAGCAGTATGCCAATCGGCAACTCACTTGGTTTAAGAAAAACAAAGCGATTCACTGGAACCCGAAAAGTCTGGTCAAGCTGGTCTCGGCTTGGTATACTAAGTAATATGCCGAAAGTTACCGCGCCGGTCAAAATCGAAATTACCCACAAAACCATCATCTTCACGGTTTTTTTCCTGATCGGCTTGGTATTTCTCTATCAAATCAGGAACATTGCGTTATTCCTGTTTATCGCCGTGATTTTAATGTCTGCTTTAAGCCCTCTGGTCGACCGTCTGGAAAAGTTCAAAATTCCCCGGGGTTTAACCACAATCGTTTTATACCTTCTAATCTGGAGTTTTATTAGTTTTGCCATTGCCTCTTTAGTGCCGCCCCTCATCGAACAATCAACCAGTTTCCTGACGCGACTGCCGCAGGAAATTGACCGCCTTTCCCGGGGCCGGTTTGACGTGTCCATTTTTGAACCCCAGCTGGCGGACTTGCCCCAGAATATCTTCAAAATTATTGTCGGTGTTTTTAACAACATCATCAATCTGTTTACCTTGATGGTGATTGTTTATTATCTGATTTTAGAGCGCAAGAATCTCCACAAATACTTGCTATTTTTGTTTGGCAATAACGGCCGGGAAGCCCGTGCCGAAACGTTTATCAACCAGCTGGAGAAAAAATTAGGCGGCTGGGTGCGCGGCCAACTGCTGTTGATGCTCTTCGTCGGTTTGTTGTCTTATGTCGGCTTGGTATTTTTGGGAGTCGAGTTTGCCATTCCTCTGGCTTTTTTGGCAGCAATTTTGGAAATCGTTCCCAGTATCGGGCCGACACTCTCGGCCGTGCCGGCGATTTTAGTCGCCCTGGGCAGCTCGCCGGTTTTAGCTTTGGCGGTCGCCGCCCTTTATTTTGTGATTCAACAAGTGGAAAATAATTTCTTGGTGCCCAAGGTTATGTCTAAAGCCGTCGGTTTAAGTCCTTTGGTTGTGATTATTTCCTTGCTGGTTGGTTTGAAACTAGCTGGTATTGCCGGCGCGGTGCTGGCCATTCCCGCGGTTTTGCTTTTGGAAATAGTTGCCTCTGATTTTAAAAAGCGCTAGGAAGCGGTAAGCCAGATTCTGTTATTGGTGACATCTGTCTAATGCCTTCAAACTTTTGGCCTCGGGAAAGCGTCCTCAAGCGGCCAGTTCGGAAGTTGCTGCGGGGAGAATTACCCAAGCCCTTGGCGACGTTGGTGCCAAGGTCGTTTCATGTTTCTCGTCTCTGTGGCTTCACTGTCTCCGTTGGCCTTGCCCATCGGAGCCCCCGGTATTACCGGAGCACCCTGCTTTCAGCAGTCTGGACTTTCCTCTACGTTCATGTAACTGAACGTAGCGTCACCACACTTCCTAGCCTTGATATTATAGCAAAATCCGTGCTACTCTTGCTTCAGAAGGGGGGTGAGACAATGTCTGATTTAACTCTGGTTTCTAACTGGCAGGAAGCGATTTTTCTGGCGGGCACCAGTGTCCTGAGCCGCTTTTTCGTTTTCCTTCCCAGTTTTTTTGCCGCCATCATTATTTTCCTTTTCGGTTTGATGCTGGGCAAATGGATCAAAGCCTTAGTGGTGAAAATTTTAGAGACAGTCAAACTGGACCAGCTTTTAAGAAAAGCCGGTTTAGACAGCTACTTAAACAAAGCCGATATCCGCGGCAAGATCGAAGTCTTTTTCGGCGAGCTGGTTCGTTGGCTGATTATCCTGGTCTTTTCCATGGCGGCAGTCAATATTATCGGCCTCACTACGGTCTCGGCTGTATTAAACAGCCTCTTGGGTTACATTCCTAACATCATTTCGGCGGTTTTGGTTTTGACCGTCGGCGTTTTGCTGGCCGGTTTAGTCGAAAGCCTGGTTAAAGGCGCCGTCAGCCAAGTTGACGTCCGCATCAGCCGGATGCTGGCAAAGATTGCCAGTTATTTGGTCGTGATCGTTTCGGCTCTGGCGGCGATTAACGAATTGGGGATTGCCCAAAGCTTAATTAACACCCTGTTTATCGGTGTTGTGGCCACCCTAAGTTTAGGGATTGGTCTGGCCATCGGTTTGGGTGCCAAAGAGTTGGTTGCCAAAATGTTCATGGATTGGTACGGTCAAAAAAAGAGAAAATAAATGACGCCGATCCAAGCTTTAGTGTTGGGCCTGGTTCAGGGCCTGACTGAGTTTTTGCCGATTTCGTCGACGGCCCACTTGGTGGTGGCGCAGAACTTATTTGGCCTGACCGAACCGCCGGTGACTTTCGACATTGTCATTCATCTGGCGACTGCGTTGGTGACAGTGATTGTGTTGTGGCCAATTATTAAAAAACTCTCGCTTCAATTAATTAAATTAATCGTTGTTGCCACAATTCCCACGCTGATTTTGGGGCTGTGGCTGGATCAATGGGACGAGCTGATTTTCGGCTCGCTTTTGTTTACTGCCGTCACCCTCATTATTAACGGTTTTATCCTGCTCTTGCCCAATTGGTTTAAAGCCAAGGCAAAAACTTTAAATAATCAAAGCGCCGCTTCGATCGGTATCGCCCAGGGCTTGGCGGTCCTGCCGGGAATTTCCCGCTCCGGTTCCACCATTGTCACCGGTCTGCTGTTTGGATTAAAACCCGAGCAAGCCTACAACTTTTCTTTTCTAATCTCTTTGCCGGCCATTTTAGGCGCCCAAGTCTTGCACTTTAACGACATTAATATAGTTCAAGGTGAATTTTTAAACTTCGGCTTGGGATTTGCCGCCGCCCTGGTTTCCGGCGGTTTGGCTTTAGCCTGGCTGCGCCGTCTCGTTTCCCGCGGCCAGCTCAATGGTTTTGCCTATTACTGTTTGATTCTGGGATTTTTGCTGTTGTTTTTTTAATTGGTCGTTGACAACTAACTTGTTTTTTGATATCCTATTTTTGAATCCTCAGCCCGAAGTTTTCAAACTTCCACTTGGCGGAGGATTTTTTTATTTAGCCGGAAAAACAGAGATGAATTGCTTTTTCCCGGTTCTTTTTTCTTCTTTAACCTGAACGTAAAACAATTGATTCGAGGTAGTTCGTCCGCTGAAACGGTGTAAAATCTCACTTTTATTGGCGGGGTTGTCCATTGAGTCGGGATGAATCCTGGATTTGGCGATTAACTCGATCGCGCAGGGAAAAAATCTTAGACGTCTGACCCTATCGGGGAATCTTTTTTGTGCCAGATGTTGCCAGAAAAAATCAAAGAAGATCTTTTGCTTTTTAAAATAAGCCGAGCGGATATAGGGCCGGCGCTTGGTTCTGACTTTAATTAGCTTAAATACTTGGCGCGCTTGCTTGGAAACATCGGCATAGTTAGTCCCTTTCAATTCCTTGAATTTGGCCAGGTAAGGAGGCATTAATTTATTGTAACACTAAATTTCCCGCGGCCGGCTCACCGGTTTTGCCTATTACTGCCTGATTTTGGGTGGTCTGCTACTTCTGTTTCTTTGATTTCGGCTTGGACAATGTCTGCAAAATTGTATCCAGCAAGCGTAACTCATCCATCTTTCCCGCCTCAAACAACTCCGAGCGCTTGTGCCCCAAATCACCCAGATGGGGCTTGAGTTGGGTTAGACGTCGACCGGCAAGGCCGTGATTGGCCAATAATTGGCCCAGCGTTTTACCGACGTCTTCCATATCTTTTTGAGACGCCTTGATTGATTCCCCCTTAGCTAGCGGCTGGAGAGCCTCGATTTCGTCAAAAGAGCCTTCATAGCGCTCAAGGGCCAATTTGGCTCCAGACAATCTGATTCCGCTTATGGCCCAAATGACTGCGTGCAGTGGTTCTTTGGGAATAAAATTTTGAGACTGCTCCACAATTTTTTCAGAGGTGGATGCAAAACCGGGAATAATCCCCTCAGACAATTCTTTTTCTTAAGGCATTAGAAAAATCAACGATTTCTGCATTGGTAAAATTATGCTCTGGGCCTTCTTTAATGTCTGGTAACGATGGGGTAGCGACCATAATTTATTATATACCAATTTAGAAACTGACGTAGAGCGGGTGGACTTTGATCGGTTGATTGGCCCCGGCTTCGGCGCGGGCAATACCCACAGACTGGCCGTCTTTTTTAGTGATTGTGGCCAAAGTTGTCCAGTCGCGGCTCGCGGAAAACTTAGCCTCAACTTCGTAGACTCGGCCCAAAGGCAAAGATTTAACTTGGGAGGCAAGAGTGACGCCGCCGGCCGGTTGAATCTCGATACTACCGTCACCCTGGAAAATTAACAGCCAAATTAATAAACCGCTTTCGGCATTAATATTTCTGGCGCTCAGTCTGGCCTGCAGGTCGTTAACTTTTTCCAATTTTAACTCGGCCACGGTGTCTTTGTCGGTCACCCAGAACGTTCCCGGCCACTGGGCGGTCTGCCCCAAAATATTGACGCTGACTTTGCCGGACTGGGCATTTTCCGGCAGTTTAAATTCAATGTAGTCAGCCGTCCAGCTGACCAGATTGTCTTGGGGAATAATTTGACCGGATAAACTGACGGAGGTGTTGCCGCTCAAGCCGCCCAGGTTGGCGCCGTGGACTAAAACCGCGTCGCTGGCTTTGCCGAAGAAATGATCCACCAAATATACTTCCGGCGGGCCTTTGGGAGTGACAAATTCGCTGGAGACCGGTTGCGGTTTGGTGATTAGTGCCGCCTCCGAACGGGTGCGGGTCGGCGAGTTAGCCGACTGTAGTGCTAAAGGGATAATGGCAATCACCAGGGCCAAAGTGGAAAATCCCAGCAATTTTTTCCACGACAAATGATAAAACCAGAGCATTAAGCGGCGTATGTTCATATTGTCCTCCGACTAATAGTAATGTTTTTATCATCAGCGTTAAAGACCACGTTGAATTGGTCAAAAAACCCGATCCGCCCCAAAATATTGCTTGCCTGGGAGTTTTCGGAAAAGACTACGGGCAGAACGACTTCTTCTTTGCCGATTTTAACCACAAATTCGCCCCGGTAGGCAAAGGTTTTTTGCCCGGCAAAACCCTCAATGGTAATCCGCGGCAAATTATCCAAATCCGTGCCCAAATCCAAGGCGGCAATTTTGGGCAAAGCGGAAACGACCGCGCCCGAGTCGATTAAAAACTCCAGATTTTTATAGCCGGTAGTGGTTTTGACCTCAAGTTTTACCTGGGGGTTTAAGGCGTTGCCGAAGTGTTTGTATAAAGTTTGCTGGTAAGGAATGACTAGGATTTCGTCGTCGGCCGCTTGCCCCATTAAGCGGCTGAAACTGGAAACGCCCACCTGGTTGATCCGCGCCCGTTTTTGCTGCCAGGCAAAACCTAAACCGATCACCAGAATGACCAAAATAATTGCGCCGATTTTCAACCCGGCAATTAACTGCCAGCGATGATTTTCCATGAGCCTATTATAATCTAAATCAATGCCACTTTTAATTGCCAGCAGTAACCTGAACAAAGTCAAAGAATACCGGCAGCTGCTGTGGCCGTGGCGCTTGGAGATGGTTTTCCACGGCTCGGTTCCCCAAGAAACCGGCGCCACTTTTAAACAAAACGCAATTATCAAAGCCAGGTTTTACGGTCAAAAATACAACTTGCCGGTATTAGCCGACGACAGCGGTTTGGAAATCAAGGCCTTACGGGGTTTTCCCGGCGTCCGCTCGGCCCGTTTTGCCAAGGGCAATTTTGAGACAGCCAGGCAAGTACTTTTAAAACGGCTGGCGGGAATGCCCCGGCGAACTGCCCGTTTTGTTTGCGTTATCGCTCTTTACCGGCCGGCCAAACCAATCACCACTTTTACCGGGGTAGTTAGCGGCCAAATCGCCGTGCGCGAGCTGGGCCAACGCGGTTTCGGTTACGATCCGATTTTTTACCTGCCCCGCTTAAAGAAAACTTTCGGCCAGTTAACCCGGAAAGAAAAAGCGCTTTACAGCCACCGCGCCCGCGCCGCCAAAAAACTAATAGCATTTCTGCAAAAATCAATGTAAAATCAGCATACAGATGTTACTCAATGTTGACTTGATTACGATTGCCGTGGGGCTCCTGTTTGCCTGGGTGATTGCCCTGACGATTTTACTGATCCAAAGCGCTAGTCATTACCGCCGTTTAACCAAGAACGCCAGCAAAAAAGACTTAAAAATCATTTTAGAAGACCTGTTGACCCGGGCCGATCTGACCCAAAAACAAATCCAGGCGGTAAGCTCAAGCTTAAAAAAATTGGACACTAAAAGCCTGGGGTTTATCCAAAAAATCGGCTTTATCCGTTTCAACCCCTTTCCCCAAACCGGCGGCGACCAAAGTTTCTGTTTGGCGCTGCTTGATGCCAAAGACAATGGTTTTGTGTTAAGCTCATTACATTCGCGTGAGTCAACTCGTTTTTACGCCAAAGCCGTTAAAGAGGGTAAAGGCGAAAGTCACGAATTATCTAAAGAGGAAAGGCAGGCAGTGAACCATGCCCAATAAGTCAGCCAAGTGGAAATTAATTGCCGGCGGTTTAATCGTTTATCTTTTGACGGCCGGATTGACCTATGGTGTTTTAGCCAAGAGTAAAACCGGATCGATTTTTACTTCGCCGGTGCCTGACGGCGCCACACCGGGAACAACTGACAACCCCAACCGCAAAGCCTTAATTGAGGTTAGCGGCAACAAAAACGAAACCTGTCCGTTAACCGGAGAGTTATTTACCAAAGCCGAGAAGAATATTTGGGAAACCCGCCGGCCGTTGGCGGTCATGATCGAAAACCACCAGGAGTCGCGGCCGCAATCCGGTTTGTCCGACTCGGACATTGTGTACGAAGCGGTGGCCGAGGGGGGAATTACCCGGTTTATGGCCTTGTTTTATTGCCAGGCTTCAGCTTTCGAATCAATTTTGGGCCCGGTCAGATCGGCGCGGACATATTTTCTGGATTGGGCGTCGGAATATAACTTTCCTTTATACATCCACGTCGGCGGGGCCAACACTCCCGGGCCGGCGAACGCCTTGGGCCAGATCGGCGACTACGGCTGGTCGGCGGCTAACGACTTAAACCAATTTTCCATTGGTTACCCGACTTTTTGGCGTGACTACGAGCGCTTGGGCCGCACCGTTGCCACCGAACACACCATGTACACTACCACCGAGAAACTTTGGGCGGTGGGCAGTAAACGCGGTTTTACTAACGTTGATCCGGACGACAACGAGTGGAGCGACGATTACACCCCCTGGCAGTTTGCCAAAGCCGCGGCCGATATCGCCGACCGGGGGACAACTAGTTCAATCAGTTATAAGTTTTGGGATTACGAAGAATACGCGGTCAATTGGCAGTACGACAAAGACGCCAACGTGTATAAGCGGTTTAACGGCGGCCAGGAGCACAAAGACTTAAATACCGGTGAACCGCTGACCAGCAAAAATCTGGTGATCCAGTTTGCTACCGAGCGCAAAGCCAACGACGGTTATGAGAACAACGTCCATTTGTTATACGGCACTACCGGTAAAGGTGAAGCCTTAATTTTCAAAGACGGCCAGGTAGTCAAGGGGACTTGGAGCAAGGCCAAGCGTACCAGTCGCACCGTTTTTGCTGATGAGAAAGGCAAAGAAATTAAATTTAACCCCGGCCGGATCTGGGTTTCCGTCTTACCGGTCGGAAATGAAGTCGACTATTAATCACCTGCCCGGCTGATTATGGCAAGTTTAACGGATTTATTCGTCTCGCGGGTCAGAGTCAAACTGATCAAGATTTTTCTTTCCCAGCCGCAGGAAATTTTCTATGTTCGCCAGTTGGTGCGGGAAACCGGCGAAGAAATCAACGCCGTGCGCCGGGAGCTTCTCCGCCTGGAAACGCGGGGATTGGTCAAAAAAGAACCCCGGGCTAACCGTCTTTACTACGGTTTTGTCAAAACCTACCCGTTTTATCAGGATCTTTTGAGCCTGGTTGCCAAAACCAGCGGTTTGGGTGCCGAGATCATTAAAAATAAACACAAGTTGGGCAACATTAAGTTTGCCATGCTCTCCGGCCGCTTTGTCCGCTTCCAAGCCAGAAAATCCGAGGAGGACATTGATCTTTTACTGGTAGGCCAAGTTAATTTGCCGCAGTTAAATATTTTGGTGTGCCAGGCCGAATCGCAGCGGGAAAAAGAAATCAATTATGCGCCGATGACTCTGGAAGAGTTTGGTTTCCGAAAGTCCCGGCGCGACCCGTTTTTGCTGCGGATTTTGATGGGCGGAAGGGTAATGTTAATCGGCGATGAAGAAGAAATGGTCAGCTAAGCTAGTTTTAATTATCTTTATTGCCCTGGTTGCTCTAGCGGTGAATTGGGTTAAGCCGCTGAAAATGGGCCTCGACCTTCAGGGTGGGACTCACTTAGTTTTAGACACGGATATGAGCCAAATTGCCGAGGTTGATCGGTCCGACGCGCTAAATTCGGTCAAAGAGATTATCTCCCGGCGGGTCGATCTTTACGGCGTCGCCGAACCGGTAATTCAAACCGCCAAAGTGGGCGATTCCAATCGGTTGATCGTCGAACTGCCCGGCATTCAGGCAGTCGATCAGGCGGTCGAGCTGATTGGTCAAACTGCTCAACTGGATTTTCGGGAAAGTCTAACAGTGGAAGCCTCGGACAGCGCCATGGTTTTTGTTTCGACCGGTTTAACCGGCAAGGATCTCAAAAAAGCCGGCGTCAGCTTTGCCCAATCCGGGGCCGAGTCCGGTCAAGCGGTAGTCGATTTGGAATTTACCCAGGACGGCGCCAAAAAATTTGCTACTTTGACCCAAGCCAACGTCGGTAAACCTGTAGCCATTTTTCTGGATGATCAGCCGGTGACAATACCGATTGTTAATGAGCCGATCCTCGACGGCCGGGCGGTCATTTCCGGCAATTTTGATGCCGATACGGCCACGCAACTATCAATCCAATTGAACGCCGGTGCTTTGCCGGTGCCGGTGTCGATTATCAGCCAAACCAACATTTCTGCCACTTTAGGGGCCGCTTCAATTAATCAAAGTATTAAAGCCGGGCTGGTCGGGTTGGCCTTGGTGTCGCTGTTTATGATTCTTATCTACCGCTGGCCCGGATTAATTGCCGTGGTTGGTTTAATAATTTACGGCTTAATTACTTTAAGTCTTTACCGCTTGATTCCGGTGACCTTAACCTTGCCGGGTATCGCCGGCTTGATTTTGTCGGTCGGCATGGCCGTGGATGCTAATATTTTAATTTTTGAGAGGTTAAAAGAAGAACGCCGCGCCGGCCGGCCGTTTCATTTGGCCTTGGAACTGGCTTTCGGCCGGGCCTGGGATGCGATCAAAGACGCCAACGTTACCACCATTGTCGTGGCTTTGATTTTAATTAATCCCCTGAACCTGCAAGCCTTAAATAGCTCCGGTTTGGTGCGCGGCTTTGCCCTGACTTTATTTTTGGGGGTCTTAACCAGTTTATTTACCGGCATTTTTGTGACCCGGACGCTGATGCGCCAATTTTTGAAAGTCAAGGAAAAATGATCAACTGGTTCAAATACAGGTTTATCTATTTTGGTTTGTCGCTGACGCTGCTTTTGATCGGCGGTTATTCTTTGCTGACCAACGGTTTGCGCCTGGGTTTGGACTTTACCGGCGGCAGTTTACTGGAACTCAAAGTCAATGCCCCGCTTAGCGAGCTCCAGCCGGCAATCGAGGCGGAAACGGACGTCGCCAGCCTCCAAGTTAGTAGCGATAATAGTTTTATTTTGCGAAGCGCCGGCCTCGATTCGGCTAAAAACATTGCTTTGCAGGAAAGACTTAAAAGCCAATTCGGCGCAGTCGAAGAGATTCGTTTTGCCACCATCGGCCCGATTTTGGGTAAAGAGTTGATCAGAAAAACGCTGGTTGGTTTGGGTTTGGCGGTGCTGTTTATTCTGGTCTATTTGGCTTATAGGTTTCAAGACAAAACTTTCGGCATCTGCGCCGTTTTGGCCATGCTCCACGACAGTTTAATTATTCTGGGGACATTCAGTATCTTGGGGGTTTATCTTCAAGTAGAAATCGACGCGCTGTTTGTGACGGCGGTGTTAACGATTTTGTCGTTTTCGGTTCACGACACGATTGTGCTTTACGACCGGATTCGGGAAAACCGCCGCCTCCACTCCCAAGAGAAATTTGTGGAACTAGCCAATCGCTCAATTTCCGAAACCATGACCCGGTCAATCAATAATTCACTCACAATTATCTTCATGCTTTTATCTTTGTTTGTTTTGGGCGGGGTGACGACCCGCTGGTTTGTCTTGGCCCTGTTAATCGGCACCATTTCCGGCACCTATTCCTCTCCCTTTACCGCCGTGCCTTTATTAGTCTTATTTAAACGAAAGGGTTAACAGACTAACACCTCTAAGGTGTTATAGAGGTAATTTAATGCCTGGCCGAGAAATACCTTTAGTCACCGGAGAGATTTACCACATCGTTAATCGAGGCACGGCTTCGCAGACAATTTTTTCCAGCCAGCGCCATTATCAAAGAGCATTGGAAATAATGCTTTATTACCAAAATCAAAAACCGCCCTTACGTTATTCCTATTTTTCGGCCTTATCCCCTTCAGTTAAAGTAGAAAAATTAGCACAGTTAAAGAATACAAAAGAATTTTTAGTGGAAATTTTGGCTTATTGTTTAATGCCCAACCATTTTCATTTTTTGTTAAAACAATTAGTCGATAACGGTATCTCCAATTATCTCAGCAAATTTTCCAACAGCTATACGCGTTATTTCAACACCAAGCATAATCGTGTTGGCCCGCTACTACAGGGAAAATTCAAATCTATCCAAGTAGAAAACGAAAATCAACTACTCCACTTATCAAGATATATTCATCTAAATCCTTTTAGTTCAGGAATTGTTAAAAGTTTAAGTGATTTACAACAATATCCTTACTCATCATTGTCTGAATATCTAAGATTAAATAATAACGATTATTGCAGTAAAGAGATGATTTTGAGTTATTTTCAAACAAAAAATTCTTATCAAGATTTTGTTTTCGAACAAGCATATTCTCAAAGAGAACTAGAGATTATTAAACATATCGTTTTAGAGGAGTGGAGTTAACAGACTAACACCTCTAAGGTGTTATAGAGGTAATTCTTTTCAGCAAATACTCACGGTCGTTCTTTTTGGCATCGTCCAAAACTTCGTTGAAAAGTTTCTTTAAGATTTCACCGACTTTAGGGCCGGGAGCAAGCTTTAAGATTTTCATCACGTCGTTGCCGTTAACTTTGAGGTCATTAATTTCGAACGGCTTGTGGAGCACCTGGGCAATCCTCTCCTGAAATTCGCGCAATCTCCAGGAACTGGCTTTGGAGCCGCCGCCGACGCGGTCGCCGACGCGCAGCATAATCATCTTGTTGATATTTTCCCGGCCGACGCGCTTGATAAACCGCCTGATGGCTTTATCGGTCATTTTCGGTTCGTACTGGAACATATGCCAGCGTACCAGCAGCCACAAAAGGTCAGTATCTTTTTTGGATAACTTCAAGCGGCGGGCGATGGTTTTGGCTATGCGGGCGCCGACGACTTCGTGGTTATAAAAAGTCACCTCGGTATTTTTCCCGCCGATGGCCTTAACTTGCGGTTTGCCGATATCATGCAGCAAAGTGGCCAGGCGGACAATCGGCTCGGTCGACGGGCAGGCGGCGAGGGCGTCCAGGCTGTGATTCCAGACGTCTTTGGTGTGATGACCGCTTTGAGTGACGCCGCGGGTGGTAGGGAGCTCCGGCAAAATGTGTTCCAGTAGCCCGGCATTAAACATGAGCATAATTCCTTCTTTGGGATAAGCCGAAGCAATTATTTTTAATAACTCATCCCTGATTCTCTCGGCGCTAATTTGATTAATTAAAGTGCTGTTTTTGGCAATCGCCGCTAAAGTTTTGACCTCAATAACAAAGCCCAGCTGGCTGGCGATGCGGATTGCCCTCAACATTCTTAAGGCATCTTCAGCAAATCTTTTATTGGCGTCACCGACGGCCCGGACAAGTTTGTTTTTCAGATCTTCTTTCCCGTTAACCGGGTCAACCAGTTCCAGTTTAGACGTCAGGGCAATGGCGTTAATGGTAAAGTCCCGCCTTTGTAAATCTTCTTTGATGGTTTTACCCCAAGCGACTTTATCCGGCCGGCGCCGGTCGGAGTAGCCCGATTCGGTCCGAAAGGTAGTGACTTCAAAGACTTGGTCGTCAAGCTTTACCCCAACCGTGCCAAAATTATTATCATAATAATTATCGGCAAATAGTTTTTGGATCTGCTCCGGAATCGCGTCGGTGGTAAAATCCCAGTCTTGAACCGGTGTTTTGGTAAGCAGGTCGCGGACGCCACCGCCGATGACATAAGCCTTAAATCCGGCCGTTTCCAAAACGGTCAAAACTTTCATTACCGGCGGCGGTAGTTTAAACTGCATTTATTACATTATGACAGTTATTGACATTTTACTCAAAAAGCGCGGCTTGACCTCGCCGGATAAGATTAAAGAATTTTTTTCTCCTCAAAACCCGCAAAAAATCAGCTTGACAGCCGTAGGGATTAAACCAAGTGCGATTGACCGGGCGGCCGGCGTTATAAAATCGGCCATCAAAGCCCAGCGCCCGATTTACGTTTACGGCGACTACGATGCCGACGGGATTTCCGCTACGGCCGTTTTGTGGGAAGCTTTACATCAACTCAAAGCCCAGGTTTTGCCCTATATTGCCGGCCGCAACGATCCGGTTCGGGGTTTGTCGGTTAACGGCCTCAAAAATTTTAAAAATAAACCTTTGGTGATCACCGTCGACAACGGCATTACCGGTTTTGAAGCGGCTGACTTTGCCAAAAAAAATGGCCTGGATCTGATCATTACCGACCACCATCAGCCCAAGCAGGAAAAGGGCAAGACGGTCTGGCCGGAAGCGGCGGCCATCGTCCACTCCGATCAGTTAGCCGGCGTCGGTGTGGCTTGGTTTTTAGCGCGCCACCTCCGAGGTGAAAGAAGTTCACACCTCGGAGGTGATGATTTGGCCGCCATCGGCACGATTGCCGATATGGTACCACTGCTTGGTGCCAATCGGTCTTTAGTCAAATACGGTTTAGAAAAACTGCAAACTTCGCCCCGGCCGGGAATCATCGCCCTGGCCAAAGCGGCGCAAATTGATTTAGCCAAAATTACTCCCCATCAAGTCAGTTTTACTCTGGCGCCCCGCCTAAACGCCATGGGCCGTCTGGCCGACAGCGTCGACGCTTTGCGGCTTTTGTGCACCACTGATCCAAAGCGGGCACAGGCTCTCACCGTCAAATTAAACGAGGTTAATCAGTTAAGGCAGGATCAAACTATTACTATGTTTGCCGATGCCCGGAAAAGAGTCGGCCAAAATAAAACCTTAATTTTCGTTCAAAGCCAGAATTATAACGAAGGTTTGGTGGGTTTGGTCGCCGGCCGACTGGCCGAAGAGTTTCATCGTCCGGCAGTCGTGGTCGCTTTAGGCCCGCATCACGCTAAAGCCTCGATGCGCTCAATAAAAAGCTTTGACGCCATTAAAGCCATCCGGGATTTAGGCGATTTGGTCATGGAACGAGGCGGTCACCCGATGGCCGCCGGTTTTACTGCCGATGCCAAGAATTTGCCCAAGATTAAAAAACAACTGGAAGCGGCGGCGGCCCGGTTGACCGATGAGGACTTACAGCCGGAAACCGGCTACGACTGCGATTTGGAATTAAAGCAGATTAATTGGGAATTGTTTAAAGAGCTGGAGCGGTTTGCCCCGTTTGGGTTTGGTAATCCCGTGCCGCTGTTTTATACCAAATCAGTCAAGTTGTTGAGTTTTTATCCGGTCGGAGCCGAAAACAGACATTTAAAGTTAAAACTGCCCGGTTTTGCCGGTATTGCTTTCGGCCAGGGTGATTTAGCCGAGAAACTCGAACCCGGCCAGTTAATCGACATTATTTACTCAATCGAACAAAATTCCTGGAACAACCACCAAAGCCTAGAGTTGAAGATCAAAGAAATTAAGGTCGGAAAATAATCTCGCCGCCATTTTTAAATTGAACCAAGAAGCCTACGGTTTGGTGCCGACTATTTTCTAGCGCCACAAAACTTTGAACCTTGAATTTAAAATCGTCATATTGGACCAACATTTCCGATATTGAAGGCGGCAAATCATCATTAGCATTAGTAAATTGTTGTATTGACTTGGTATTGTCTCCAACAAGAGTCTTTAGCGCCGGCATCGAAATGTCCGGTTCCACATGTTGATTAACTACTTTTAGACATTGTCCTAAAGTCTTTTTGACGGGCTGGCATCTTAGCTCTTTTGGTATAAGGCAATTTTCACATTTTGGCGGCATCAACAAGCATTATCTTTGATTCGCCTTTATTGTCAAGAGAGGGCTTTCCCAGTACAATCGAGGCATGGAGCGGATGTTAGTCAAAGATACGATCAAACAGATAGGTAAAACGGTGTTACTCAAAGGCTGGGTGAATTCGGTTAGAAGCCACGGGAAAATTATTTTTTTTGATCTGAGAGACAGGACCGGTTTAGTTCAGATAGTGAGCCAGGATGCCGATCTGGTTTTAAAACCGGAATCGGTGATTTACGTCAGCGGCAAAGTAGTCAAGCGGCCGGAAAAGTTAATTAATCCTAAACTAGCTACCGGCACAGTCGAGATCCAGTCAGAATCAGTCGAAGTGGTTACCGTCAGCCGGGAACTGCCGTTCCCCATCGACACCGACGGCCACAATATCGATGAATCGGTTCGCCTGAAATATCGCTATTTGGATTTACGGCGGCCACGCTTAAATAATATTATTCGGACTCGGTCAAAAATGGTCAAGTTCATCCGTGACTATTTAATTAAAGAAGAGTTTGTAGAAATCGAAACGCCGATCCTCACCAAAACTACCCCTGAGGGCGCCCGGGATTTTCTGGTGCCCTCCCGGTTACAGCCGGGCCAGTTTTACGCCCTGCCCCAGTCGCCCCAGCAGTACAAACAACTGTTGATGGTCGCCGGCTTCGAGCGCTACTTTCAAATTGCCCGCTGTTTTCGCGACGAAGACCCGCGTCACGACCGGGCCTACGGCGAGTTTACCCAGCTCGACGTAGAAATGTCCTTCGTCACCCAAAACGACATTCTTCAATTAATTGAAGCGATGTTTACCGCCATGGTTAGAGAGGTTTTTCCCGGCAAAACCATCAGTCAGTCGCCGTGGCCGAGAATTGCTCATCACGACGCGGTTAGAAAATACGGCTCGGACAAGCCGGATTTAAGAAAAGATAAAACCGATCCAAACGAATTGGCGTTTGCCTGGATTGTTGATTTTCCTTTGTTTAATCAGCAGACCCAGGAAGACTTTTTCCACGGCGCCGGCAAAAACGCCAAGTTTGCCCCGTCGCACCACATGTTCACCAGCCCGCACCCCGACGACGTACCGCTTTTAGACAAAGACCCGCTCAAAGTCCGCGGCCTCCAGCACGATTTGGTTCTAAACGGCTACGAGGTCGGCGGCGGCTCGATCAGGATCCATGATCCCCAGATCCAGCAAAAAGTTTTTGACCTGATCGGCTTTACCCAGGAGCAAAAACAGCAGTTCGAGCACATGCTGACGGCTTTTACTTACGGTGTCCCACCCCACGGCGGTATTGCTCCGGGCATTGACCGGCTGTTGATGGTGCTGTTTAACGAACCGTCTCTTCGCGAAGTGATTGCCTACCCGGCGGTGTCTTCCGGCCAAACCAGCGTTGTCAGCGCCCCCTCCAAAGCTTCAGAAGAACAACTCAAAGAACTCCACTTGAAGATTGTTAAATGAAGGCGTTTTTTGCTTGGCTAAAATCGCACCCCGACGTTAAGTTCAGCTTGATTTTGGCGTTAATCGGCCTGAGTCTGCTGCCCGGCCGCAATCATTTTTATGATTTGGATTTGGGCGAAGCCCGGCCGCTGGTGCGGACGGTAAACTTATCTTTGCCGCCGTTAGCCGAGATTCCGATCAATGCTACCGGAGTCAAAGCGCCCGGGTTATCTGCCCGGTCGGCAGTAGTTATCGACGTCGATTCCAAGACCATTCTTTATGCCAAAAGTCCGGACTTAAAACTCCTGCCGGCCTCGACCACCAAAATCATGACTGCTTTGGTCGCTCTTGACGCTTACCCTTTAGATAAAGTCATCACCATCGATTCGGTCCACCAAACCGGCCAGGTAATGGAGTTAAAGCCGGGCGAGCGGATTACGGTCGAGAATTTGCTTTATGGTTTGCTGGTTGAGTCGGCCAACGACGCCGCCACGGTTTTGGCGCAAAAATTTCCCGGTGGCGAAGACGCCTTTATCGATGCCATGAACCAAAAAGTCAAAAACCTGGGTTTATCTAACACCAACTTTACCAATGCTTCCGGCTTGGATGCTTACGGCCACTATACGACCGCTCATGATTTGGCTTTGATCGCCGCCGCCGCCATGGACAATCCGGTCTTCAAAAAGATTGTCGGCACTTTAGGCATTACCGTCAGCGATACGGATAACACCATCAGCCACGATTTGGAAACAATCAATGAACTTTTGGGTGAAACCCCCGGTTTAGCCGGCGTCAAAACCGGCTGGACTGAGTTGGCCGGCGAGTGTTTTGTCAGCTTTGTCAGCCGGGGCGGCCGCGATTTAATTACCGTCGTTTTGGGCAGCGGGGACCGTTTTGGCGAGACCACCGCTTTAATCAATTGGGCTTACCAAAACCATCGCTGGCGGGTACCGACTCCAGCCACTGTTCCGTAATCGCTTCGACATAACCGAAAAAGCCATTGTCGCCTTCAAAGACAATGATCGGCATCAAAAATCCCTGAGGGGTGGTGTTGTCAAAGTAAGCCAAATAAATTCTTCTGACCGAAATGACGTTTTCCGGGTTGTTGCCGATGGCGGCAATGTAACCTTGGCGGGTTTGCAATTCGCGCCAAGCCTGGCTGGCGGTTTTGATCGGGTAAGTGGCGGTCTCGGCAGTGTTCACCGGAAAGTAGTTGTATTCCGCCTGGACCAGGCGTTTTTCCGCTTCTTGGGAGCCGGAAAAAATTATCCTGACGACGCCCCTGGTTGGTTCTTCGGTTAAGACCGCCAGTTCATTAAGATTCGGGCGGAATAAATCGGCCTGGACAAAGTCGGCTTCCGACAAACTCACCGCTTTAACATATTGGCCCGACTGAAAGGTTAAATAGCTGACTTCGATCCGGCCCTGGTCCAGTCCTTCATCACCTAAATTAATTTGCCGTAGCCACGTCTTAGTTTCCACTTCGGTTTGCTCTTTGCCCGGCAATTGTTTGTTACTTAAAATCGTCGGGTCGGCCTGCCAGTTTCTTTTCAAAGTAAAACTGCCGCTGACAATATCCATTTCCAAGGTACTGGGTAAAAATTCGCTTGATTCCCATTTATAGCGCCGTTCGGTGATCTCGCTCGGTTCGTTTCTGAAGTCTAATCTGTTGGCAGTGACCTTGCCTTCATCCAGAGCGGTAAAACTGGGTCGGGATTGGGGCATGAGCATGACCGTTGCCCGGTCGCCCAGATTTGGCGTTCCGCCGGTCGGAGTTTCCAGTCTCAGTGTCAGTTCCGGGTGGAGTTTTTCCGGGAAAGCCATCTTGGGTAGTTTGCCGAAAGCCACCGTCGCCGGCGGTGCCGGAGACGGCCGGGCCACTTTAAGGTAAGTGTCGTACATGAACAGGCCTAATTTTAATACCAAGAACGCCGCCAGGCCCAAAAGGCTTAACTTGATCAATTTTCTGACTCCAATTGCCGTTTCGGTTAAGGTCGCCATCCTATTTTCCAGTATAATATAATTTATGATCCGTGTCCGCTTTGCGCCCAGCCCGACCGGTATTCCCCACATCGGCAACACCCGGACGGCGCTCTACAACTTTTTGTTTGCCCGGCACCATCAAGGCAAACTGATTTTGCGTATCGAAGATACTGACAGAGCCAGATTAGTACCCGAGTCTTTGCCTAAGATTTTAGAAATCCTAAAATTTGTGGGGATAGATTGGGATGAAGGCCCGCTGGTCCAGTCCGAGCGTCTGGATATTTACCAAAAGCTGGCCCGCCAGCTGATAGATACCGGCAAGGCTTATTATTGTTTTTGCTCCAAAGAGCGTTTGGCTAAGCGGCGTGGCCAGGGTTACGATCAGCGCTGTTTAAAGCTAAAACCAGATGAAATAAAAAACTTGTTGGCTAAAAAAACACCTTACGTCATCCGCCTAAAAGTGCCGGATCAGGGGGTGACCGCCTGGGATGATTTGATTCAAAAGCGAATCGAGTTTAAAAATGAGTTGATCGACGACCAGGTGCTGTTAAAATCCGACGGCTACCCGACTTACCATTTGGCCGTCGTGGTTGACGACCACCTGATGAAAATTACCCATATTCTTCGCGGCGTCGAGTGGATTTCTTCGACCCCCAAACACATTTTGCTCTACCAGGCTTTCGGCTGGGAAATACCCCAAATCGGCCATTTTCCGGTGATCCTGGGGCCGGATAAAGCCAAGTTAAGTAAACGCCACGGCGCCAAAAGCGTTTTAGATTACCGCGACGAGGGTTATTTACCCGAGGCCTTAGTGACTTTTATGGCTTATTTAGGCTGGTCGTACCAAGACAACTCCGAGCTATTACCAATTAATCGATTAATCGATGAGTTCGACTTAAAACACATCCAGTCTGGCAACCCGATTTTTGATCTGGCTAAACTGGATTATTTTAACGCCAAGTTAATTCGCTCGCTCCCTCTGCCAAAGCTAATTCAATTAATTAAACCATTTCTCAAGATTAAAATTAGCGACACTTTAATTAATCAAATTATGCCTTTGATTGCCGAAAGACTGGTTAAATTGTCAGAAGTTAACGAACTGACAGAATATTTTGTCACCCAGCCCAAAATCGACGCATCGGCTGTGCTCAAAGAATCGGGGATGCCGGCTCAAGAAACGGCTAAATATCTGTCACAAGTGAGCGAGACGGTTAGCCAGATAGCTACTTGGTCGGTGGTTAATCTGGAAACCAAGCTCCATAAGCTGCAGCTTAAGTTGAAGCTTAAGCCCCGGCCGGCATTTATGACCATCCGTTTGGCAGTCACCGGCCGCCCGGCCACGCCGCCTTTATTCGACGTTTTGTATATTTTAGGCAAAGACGAGGTAATTAAGCGCCTAGCATATGCGTCGGATCATTTGGTTTAGCTTATTATTACTTTGGTTGTTGTTGGTCCAGCCGGCGCAGGCGATTGTTGATCCTCGGCAGACGCCCAATAACCGGGTCGGAATTCATGTTTTGGAACAAGAAGATTTAAAGCCGGCAGCGCAGTTGGTTAATACCAATGGCGATTGGGGTTATGTGACAGTGGTGATCCGCCTCAACGATTTGAACCAGGAAAAGTGGCAGGCGATTTTCGACGAAATGCGCCGGCGTCACCTGATCCCGATTGTCCGGTTGGCCACGACTCCGGAAAACTCGCACTGGGTTAAACCGAAAAGCGAAGACATTGATCGCTGGGTGGAATTTTTAAGCTCCTTAAACTGGGTGATTCAAAACCGCTACGTCGTTTTATTTAATGAACCCAACCACGCCAAAGAATGGGGTAATGAAATCAAACCGAATGAATATGCGGCCATTGTCAAAGAGTTTCAGGCTAAACTCAAAGCCGCCTCCACTGATTGGTTCATTCTCCCGGCCGGTCTGGACACCGCCGCGCCCAATTCTAAAGACACGATGACTGCCAGCGAGTATTGGCGGCAGATGTATTTAACTGATCCGGAAGTGTTTCAGTTGTTTGACGGTTGGAACTCGCATAGTTATCCTAACCCCGGTTTTTCCGGCCCGGTCAGCGGTACCGGCTGGGGCAGCCTGCGCAGCTATTTAGCAGAAATTAACTATTTATCCCGGTTTGGTTTGCCGGGCAATTTACCCATATTTATTACCGAGACCGGTTGGGTCAATACCAGCGGCGATTTGGCTAACCTTTACACCCTTGCCTTTAACCAAGCTT
>Ga0209343_10001887_pt1 | contig 27850 bp, 28 predicted proteins | sample RifCSPlowO2_02_FD_184026 | JGI IMG/M metagenome (GOLD analysis project Ga0209343, IMG submission 184026) | Groundwater microbial communities from Rifle, Colorado - Rifle CSP2_plank lowO2_0.2 (SPAdes) (version 2) | ecosystem: Environmental > Aquatic > Deep subsurface > Groundwater | place... | reverse complement strand
TACCAGCTTCTCAACCAAAGAAATCCAATGAAATTATGGGATAGGAATTGTATGTGCGACAAAGAAAATCATTTTCATGGCACAGATAAATGTGAAGTAGAATTCAAAACGACTTATGCCCCCGATCGGCCGGAAATAGTTTACTGCGAAAAATGTTACCAGCAAGAAATATATTAAATGCAAAAAATAAAGCCAAAAATTATAATAATGTCAGGATATGGTCTTAACTGTGAAGAAGAAACGAAATTCGCTTTTGAGTGGGCGGGCGGGGGAGCGGATATTATCCATATCAATGATTTGATAGCCAAACCGAAAATGCTTTCTCAATATCAAATTCTGGCTTTTCCGGGAGGATTCGCTTATGGAGACGACACCGGCAGCGGCAAAGCTTATGCCAATAAATTCAAAAATCATTTGTCAAAAGAATTAAAAGAATTTTTATCCAGAGATACATTGGTTATAGGAATCTGCAACGGTTTTCAAATAATAACTAATTTGGGCATTTTGCCTGGAGCGCTTACTTATAATAAAAAAGGGTTATACCTGGACCGCTGGGTAGATTTGAAAGTTGTCGGAAAAAGTCCGTGGTTAAAAAATATTAAAACCATTTCACTACCGATTGCGCATGGGGAAGGAAAATATGTTGTAGAAAAAAATGCTAAAATAGAAACCCGCCAGAACGACAATTCAGTCGGGCAGGTTGCTTTTAAGTATGTGAAGGGTCCTATATGTAAATTTCAGAATCTGGGAAAAAATCCAAATGGTTCGGAACGTGATATTGCGGGAGTTTTGGCGTATAATGGACGGGTTCTAGGACTAATGCCTCACCCAGAAAGAGCAATGTTTTCCCACCAAAGTCCGCTTTGGCAAAATAACAAAAAAGGACCGAAAGAAGGTGCAAGTTTGCAGATTTTTAAAAACGCGATTAATTATTTTAGAAAATGAGTGAGCTAAATGAAAAATGTGGAATTGTAGGCATATATGGTAAAAATTTGCCCATCTCTCGGTTAGTTTTTTTTGCACTGTTTGCATTGCAACATAGGGGCCAAGAAGCATCCGGTATCACAACCAATGACGGTAAAAAATTCCGCACCCACAAAGCTGCGGGATTGGTATCTCAAATTTATACGGAAAAAATAATAAAAAAATTGACGGGACATATAGGCATCGGACACAACCGATATTCAACCTCAGGCGGAGGAGCCCTCAATCATGCCCAGCCGGTTGTAAACAGCAACGCGTCTTTTGCCCTAGCTCACAACGGCAACTTGCCCAGCGTCAAAGCACTTGAAAAATTTCTATCGGAAAAAAAAGTGCTGAAGAAAAAACGCTCGGATTCCGAGCTCATGGCCGATGCGATTGATTTTTATATTAAAAAAGGAAACTCAATGTTTGGAGCGGTTGAGAAAGTTTTCCCGTTAATGACCGGCGCTTTCTCCCTGGTAATGATGGATAAAAATAATTTAATTGCCCTGCGCGACACTTACGGGATGCGCCCGCTTTCGCTCGGTAAAATTAAGAACGGCTATGTTGTCGCTTCGGAAACCTGCGCTCTGCAAACCATCGGCGCATCTTTTGTGAGAGAAGTCAGGCCCGGGGAAATGATTATAATAAACAAGAAAGGAATGAAAAGCATCCAATTAGTAAAACCGAATCCCAAACACGATATCTTTGAGTTTGTTTATTTTTCGCGCCCCGACAGCGTGCTTGCGGGCAAGCTGATTTATGACGTCAGAAAAAATTTCGGCAAAACTCTGGCCCGTGAATGTAAACTAAAAATTGACGCAATAGTGCCGGTGCCAGACACAGCAACACCCGTTGCTCTAGGATATAGCCAAATTTCTGGTATTCCAATCGAAATGGCCTTGGTCAAAAACCGTTATGTGCATAGGACTTTCATTGAACCGGATCAAAAATCCCGCCGGCATAGCGTGGCTCTCAAGCTCATACCTCTTCCCTCGGTTTTAAAAGGCAAAAAAATAGCGCTTATAGACGACTCTATCGTCAGAGGACATACCTGCCAGAGATTGGTAAGGCGGCTTTTTAAAGCGGGGGCAAAAGAAGTGCACCTTTTAATTTCTTCTCCGCCTATCCGTTTCCCGGACTTCTATGGCATGGATACTCCAAATCAGAATCAGTTGATTGCATCATACAAAACGGTAGAAGAAATCCGCAAATTCATGAAGGCTACTTCTCTGCACTATCTTTCACTTGACGGACTGATAAAATCCGTTGGTCTGCCAAAGGACCATCTTTCCACTTCATGTTTCACGGGTATTTTTCCTATTGATTTAAAAGAAAGAAAAAAAGAAGTAGATTATAATGTCTCAAAAGAATAATTTAAAATTAGCAATCCTTATTTCCAATACCGGCACCGGCACCAATCTGGAGGCGATAATTAACGGGATTACCGAAGGCAGAATAAAAGCAGAGATTGGGGCGGTAATTTCGGATAGGCCTGATGCTTTAGGACTGGAGCACGCAAGAAAAAACAATTTAAAAATTGAAATATGTGAAAAGAAAGAGGATTTGTTGCCGCTTTTACAAAAACTAAATCCCGATTATGTCTGTTTAGCCGGCTGGAAGCAGATTATCCTGGATAAAGTAATCCTTGCTTTTCCCAATAAAATTTTAAATCTGCATCCCGGATTAATTCCAGATACTGTAAATGAAAATGTAAAAAATCCCGATGATACGGATGCTCTCTGGAATAAAGGAATGCTTACCACTAAAGCCATCCAAAATTTCTTGGACCAAAAAGCAACTTTTGCCGGCTCCTCTATTCATTTTTTAACTTTAGACTTTGATTTTGGTCCGGTCTTGGGTAGGACTTTTGAAAAAATTGAAGCTGATGATAATGTTGAATCTCTATACTCAAGGCTGAAGAAAAAAGAAAATAAATTATATGTGGAAGTCTTGGAAAAATTATGCAGAAATTAAAAATTTTAATAATCGGGAGCGGGGGTAGGGAACATGCGATAGGATGGAAGATCGCGCAATCTTTACGCGTGGAAAAGATTTTTTTCGCACCCGGAAATGCGGGAACGGCAAAAATTGGAATAAATATTGACATAAAAGCAATTGACATCACGAAACTTGTGGAATTCGCAAAAAAAGAAAAAATTGATTTGACGCTGGCTTTACCTGATGACCCGCTGGCTCTGGGTATTGTGGATGAATTTAAAAAAGAAAGCCTGCGCATCTGGGGTCCGACAAAAGCTGCCGCCAAGCTTGAGTGGTCAAAAGCTTTTGCTAAAAATTTTATGAAGAAACACAACCTGCCTACGGCCAAGTTTGAAATTTTTTCCGATTATGAAATGGCAAAAAAATATGCTTCCGACCAGATCTTACCGATAGTCATCAAAGCAAGCGGGCTCGCCCTGGGAAAAGGGGTAATTATTTGTGAGACGAGAGAACAAGCATACGAGACTCTGGAAAACATATTCATAAAAAAGATTTTTGGGGAGTCCGGCAAGGAAATAGTAATTGAAAAATTCCTCGCCGGGCCGGAAATTTCAATTCACGCTTTATCTGACGGAAAAAATTATAAAATTTTCCCCTCTTCCCAAGACCACAAAAGAATCAGCGAAGGGGATACGGGACTCAATACTGGAGGCATGGGAGTGGTTGCTCCGCTTTCATTTGTGCGCAAAGAAACAATGAATAAAATAGAAAAAGAAATTATTGCCCCAACATTAAAAGCGATGGCGGATGATGGAATCCCATTCGAAGGAATTTTATATCCCAGTGTAATGCTGACAAAAGATGGCCCAAAAATTATTGAATTTAACGCTCGTTTCGGCGACCCGGAAGCGCAGGTTTATATGCGGCTCCTGAATGAAGATTTATTGGATATTATAGAGATGTGCTTGGATAAAAAACTAGACCAAATGGAAATAAAATGGAAAAATATTTTTGCCTGCAATATTGCTCTGGCTTCGGCCGGATATCCCGGAAATTATGAAAAAGGGAACCCCATCCTCATTGAGGAGAGGGGAGGGGGTGATGACATTGTAATTTTCCACGCAGGCACTAAAATAGAAAATGATAAATTGGTGACAAATGGCGGGCGGGTGCTTGGAGTCAGCGCAACCGGTAATACACTGGAAGAAGCCCTTGCTAAGGCATACAGTGCGGTAGAAAAAATTTCATTTGAAGGCATGCAGTATCGCAAAGATATTGGAAAAATGGCGCTTTCATTAAAATAATAAAAGTGATAATATAAATCAATGAAAAAAAACCCGAAAGTAGGCATAATTATGGGCTCGGATTCGGATTTGGAAGTAATGGCTGAAGCGGCAAAAGTGCTTGAAGAATTTGGAGTCCTTTATGAAATTAAAGTAGCTTCCGCGCATCGAAGCCCCGATTTGATCCATAAATACGCGACAACCGCTAAAAATCGCGGATTGAAGGTTATTATTGCCGGCGCCGGAGGGGCTGCTCATCTGGCCGGAGTTACGGCCTCTCTCACGACTATTCCTGTTGTGGGCGTGCCCATTAAAACAAAAAACCTGGATGGTCTTGATTCGCTTCTTTCCACCGTAAATATGCCTTCCGGAGTGCCGGTAGCAACCGTCGGAATCAACGCCGGGAAAAATGCCGGACTGTTGGCGATACAGATTCTCGCATTGTCTGATAAAAATCTGGAAGAAAGATTAACGTCTTATAAAAATAAAATGAGCGATGAGATAAAAGTAAAAGGTGAGAAACTGGAAAAAATCGGATATAAAAAATATTTGGAGAAATAATTATGAATAATCTCTACGCACATGCTGGAGTAAATATTGATAAAGGAAATGAAGTCGTCAGACGAATAAAGAAAAGTGTAAAAAGTACGCATACTAAGGCCGTGCTTACCGGTATTGGACACTTCGGTGGACTTTATGATATTGGGAAAATTTTAAAATCTTACAAACATCCAATCTTGGTGCAGAGTATAGATGGAGTGGGTACTAAGCTCTCTGTGGCTAGAATGGCAAAGAAATATGATTCTGTCGGAGAAGACATCGTCGGGCATAGTTGCGGAGATATAATAGCCATGGGTGCAAGACCACTTACTTTTTTAGATTATGTAGCTAATGAAATTTTAGTGCCGGAAGAAATGGAAGCTATGGTTTCTGGGATGGCAAAAGCCTGCAAGAAAGCAGGTGTAGCTATTATCGGAGGAGAAACAGCCGAAATGCCGGGAATCTATATGAAAGGGGAACATGATATTGCCGGATGCATTACCGGAGTGGTGGAAAAAAATAAAATCATAACAGGAGAAAAAATAAAAGAGGGTGATATTATGTTCGGTTTCGTTTCTTCGGGACTTCATACAAATGGTTTTTCTCTAGCAAGAAAATTGATTTTTGAAATAGGAAAATATAAAATAAACTCCAGAATTCCGGAATTAAAAAGCACTATAGGTGAGGTGTTGTTAAAGGTACACACTAATTATACAAATCCCGTATTAGAAATGTTGGATAATAAGGTAAATATAAGGGGAATCGCGCATATTACGGGAGGAGGATTTATCGAAAATATTCCAAGAATACTACCGAAAAATCTAGACGCGGAAATTACTAAGGGCTCCTGGCCCATGCTTCCGATTTTCCCTTTTATGCAAAAAATTGGTAATGTTGGTGAGAGAGAAATGTATACTGCTTTCAATATGGGCATCGGGCTTGTCTTGATCGTGCCACATTCAGAAAAAGAAAAGATGCAAAAGATTTTAAAAAAATACCCCACTTTTCATATAAAAAAAATTGGTAAAATTATTAAAGGAAAAGGTAAGGTAATTTTAAAATAAAATGAATATCCTGGAAAAAACAAATTTTAAAAACCTGGGAGAAAAATACGTCGGCAAGGTTAGAGACGTTTATAATCAAGATGACAAAGTTATTTTGATTTCTACGGACAGATACTCGGCTTTTGACCGCAACCTGGCGCTCATTCCCCGCAAAGGCCAAGTATTGACGCAGGTCAGTAAATTTTGGTTTGAGAATACAAAAGACATAGTCCAAAATCATGTGATAGATTTTCCCGACCCGAATGTGGTAGTGGGTAAAAAGTGCGCCGTTCTTCCGGTTGAAATGGTGGTACGCGGATATATCACCGGAGTGACCGGAACCGCTTTGTGGATTCTATACCAAAAAGGACAAAGAGATTTTGGTGATTTTGTCCTGCCGGATGGTATGAAGAAAAATCAAAAGTTGGACCAACCGGTACTGACTCCGACTACAAAATTTGAAGCCCATGACAGACCCCTGACCAGTAAAATTATTTTGGAAGAAAAAATAATGGTGCCGGAAGTATGGCAAAAAGTTTCCGAGATTACTCTGAAACTTTTTGCTCGCGGACAAGAACTTGCTTTGGAGCGGGGATTGATCCTGGTGGACACAAAATATGAATTCGGGCTAAATGAAGACGGAGAAGTAATGCTGATTGATGAAATCCATACCCCGGACTCTTCCCGCTACTGGCAGGCAAATTCTTATAAAGAAAGAATAGAACAAGGCTTGGAGCCGGAAAATTTTGATAAAGAATTCCTGCGCCTGTGGTTCAAAGAGCACTGCGACCCGTACAAGGATAAAATATTGCCGCCGGCCCCGGCAGAAATGGTTGCGGAACTTTCCAGGCGATATGTGCAAATCTGCGAGCAAATTACCGGAGTTCCTTTCGTGGCTGAAACGGGAGATATTGAAAAAAGAATAGAAAATAATCTTAAAAAATATGAAATCTAAAAATATGCCATTAAATTCAATTTCTCCATTAGACGGAAGATATTTTGAAAAAACCCGGGCACTCGCGCTGTATTTTTCGGAAGAAGCATTGATGAAATACCGGGTAATGGTAGAAGGGGAATATTTAATAGCTCTTTCTGTGGAGAAAAAAACTATTTTGAGAAAATTTACCTCAAAAGAAATTAAAAAAATCAGAAATTTATACAATCTTTCCGATTCGGATTTCAAACATATCAAAAAGATAGAAACAACCACGAACCATGATGTAAAAGCAGTTGAATATTTTATCAAAGAAAAACTTTCAAAAACATCATTAAAAGACAGCCTGGAATGGATTCATTTCGGACTGACTTCCGAGGATACAAACAATATTGCTTACGGATTGACATTAAGCAAAGCAACAGCAAATATTTTGGTGCCGAAATTAAAAGAAGTTAACCATGAGCTTGAGCTTTTGGCTAAACACTACAGGAATCTGCCGATGTTGGCGCGCACTCACGGACAACCGGCAAGCCCGACAACTTTTGGCAAAGAAATGGGCGTGTTCGCTCATAGGCTTGGACGAGGTTTGGATCATTTGTCCGGTCAAAAAATTCTGGTCAAACTTAACGGCGCCTCCGGAAATTACAACGCGCATATAGCGGCATTCCCAAAGTTTGACTGGTTGAAATTTTCAAAAAAATTTATCAGTAATTTTAATAAAAAATTAATCTTCAAACTTGAAATGAATCCGTTTACTACGCAAATCGAGCCTCATGATTCTTACATTGAACTTTTTGACCATTTTAAGAGATTCAATAATATGCTTATTGATCTTAACCAGGATATGTGGAGATATATTTCCGATGATTGGATAACCCAAAAGCCAAAAAAGGGAGAAGTGGGCTCTTCCACTATGCCGCACAAAATAAATCCGATTGATTTTGAAAATAGCGAGGGTAATCTGGGTCTGGCTAATGCCTTATTTGAATTCTTTGCCCGCAAACTCCCGATTTCGAGACTTCAGCGGGATCTTTCAGATTCCACGGTAGAGCGCGCTTTTGGCACAGCATTTGGACATTCATATTTGGCTTATGTTTCACTTCTTGGGGGATTAAATAAAATTAAGGTTAATGAGATAAAAATAAAAGAAGATTTAAATACACATCCGGAAATAATTACTGAAGCCATTCAGACCATCTTGCGGCGCGAAGGAGTAAAAATGCCGTATGAGAAATTGAAAGAACTGACTCGCGGCAAAAAAGTTACTTTTCAAGACATTCACAAATTTATAAATACGCTTCCGGTCAGTGATAAAGTAAAGAAAGAGCTGTTGAAAATCACTCCTCAAAATTATACCGGTCTTGCTTCCAAACTCGCTTCAAAGTAAGATGGGATTATGATATTTCGAATTGCGGCTTCTATTTTACTTTTGTTTTCAATACTTTTTATGCCTTTCTGGGTATCTGTCATATTGGCGCTGATTGGCATGTTTTATTTTAATGTTTTCTGGGAAGCGGTTATTTTATTTCTCCTGTCCGATTTGCTCTATGGCGTCCGGGAAGCTAAATTTTCCGGCGCAATTTTTATTTCTTTTATAGGCTCTCTCGCAGTTTTCCTGATTATAGAAATAATAAAAAAGAAACTTAAATTCTATGCTTAAAAAACATTCTTTCGTCGAGCCGGATGAAATTTTTCTGGACTCAAAAAATCTGCAGAATTTCGACCGCCAGCAATTCGAGGGACGGATAGAAAAGCCGATTCCTAAAAAAACAATATTCCTGCTGGGCGTCCTGTTCGTAATTTTCACCGGAATTTTCGGAACTCGGCTTATTTACCTTCAAGTTTACAAAGGCGAGGCGTATTTCAAGCGGAGCCAAAATAATATTTTAGTCAAGGCCATTATTTTCACCGATAGGGGAATAATCTATGACCGCAATAAAATAGAACTGGCTTGGAACAAGAAAATAGCCGAAGCTCCTGTTCCCACCCGCGCATATTTATCATCCGGATTTTCGCATCTCTTGGGCTATGTCAGTTATCCGACTCAGGACAAAACGGGCAATTATTGGCAGGGTGAATTTATCGGCAAAGACGGGCTGGAAAAGCAGTACGATAGCCTGTTAAAGGGCGAAAACGGGTCAAAAATAATAGAAACGGATGCGTTGGGAAAAATATATTCGGAAAATATCGTGAATGCCCCCAAGCAGGGCACGGACCTGATAACGACGATTGATTCGCGAATACAGACGGAACTGTTCGCCCTTATCAAGAACTTGTCGGAAAATAAATCTTTCACCGGCGGGGCAGGGGTGATTATTGACGCCCGAAACGGGGAAATTATAACTACAACAAGCTTTCCGGAGTATAATTCCGAAATTCTCTCGTTCGGGAAGGACGCGCCAAAAATAAATAATTACCTGACCGATAAAAGAAAAGTTTTTCTGGACAGGGATATTTCGGGACTCTATACTCCGGGCTCAATTGTCAAGCCGTTTTTTGCTTTGGCCGCTCTGGCTGAAGGCATAATTGATCCGTATAAAAAAATTCTTTCAACCGGCTCTATCTCAATTCCGAATCCTTATTTCCCGGATCAAAAAACCGTTTTTAAAGACTGGAAAGTAAACGGCTGGACAAATATGATGGAAGCTCTCGCCGTATCTTCCGACGTTTACTTTTATGAAGTCGGCGGGGGATACGAAAATCAAAAAGGGCTTGGCATCGTAAATCTCGGAAAATACGCGAGACTGTTCGGTTTTGAAGAAAAAACCGGAGTTGATTTGCCGGATGAAAAAGAAGGCGTGATTCCGAGTCCGGAATGGAAAATAGCGAATTTCAAGGGAGACCCTTGGCGTATTGGAGACACTTACCATACCGCTATCGGACAATACGGCTTTCAAGTGACTCCGATGGAAATGGCCCGGGCGGTAGGGGCTATCGCCAATAGCGGAAAATTACTGACCCCGCATTTAACATTAAATGATGTTGAAAAACCTGCCCGCAATGCCTACGGCATAGCCGTTGCAGGCGGGGAAAATCCAGTTATCACAATAGATATTAAAAAAGAATATTTTGATGTAGTGCATCAGGGAATGAGAGCCGCGGCAACTTATGGCACAGCTGTGGCGCTCAATGTGCCTTATGTAAAAGTCGCCGCCAAAACCGGCACGGCTCAGATTGGTGTCGCTAAAAATAAGGTAAATTCCTGGGTCATCGGCTTTTTCCCATATGAAAATCCTAAATATGCTTTTGCCATAATGATGGAATCGGGGCCTTCAAGCAGCGGCGGCGGTGCAGCTTCTTCCATTATGCGAGAACTTTTGGATTGGATGTCCGTTAATACTCCGGAATATTTCAAATAAATTACATTTGCATTTTGCTTATTTATGAAATACAATATATCCATGCGCAAAGCACGAATACTTTTAGTTCTGGGAATCTGGGTGGCAATATTGCCATACTTGGGCTTTCCATATTCCTGGAAAGATATCTTGTTTACTTTGTCCGGATTAGGGCTCGTTTATTTCAGCTATATCCTATATAAAGATTATAAAATGACAGAGAAAAAGACTTTTGATAATTTTAGGGAGAACAGCGATTTTAACGGCAACGAAAATGAAAAAGATGCGGTGGCAGGGGAACAATAAGAACACATAGAATAAGAAATCTAAAAATATGGAACATTTTTCTAAAACAAAGTATGTTACGGTTACTGTTTTGCTGATAGCCTTATTTTTTATCTCCGGTGTTTATGTCGGAGACCAAAATCGCCCGGAGATAGATAAAGTTCTTGGTATTTCCGGAAAAGAAACGCAAGTCGCGACTCAAACCGACTTTTCTCCATTCTGGAAAGTTTGGAATGCCATTAACGAAAAAAATCCAACCGCCGGTGAAATAACCGACCAAGACAGGGTTTATGGGGCAATTTCAGGCCTTGTAGGCTCTCTAAACGACCCATATAGCGTATTTTTCACCCCAGAAGAAGCTAAGTCATTTGAAGACGAAATAGCCGGCAATTTCGACGGAATCGGCATGGAAGTCGGAATGAAAGATAAAGTGCTGACGGTCATTGCCCCGCTCAAAGACACTCCCGCTTACAGGGCGAATATTAAATCCGGCGACAAAATTCTGAAAATTGATAAAACCGTTACTTCGGGATTAGGTATTGAAGAAGCAATCAGGCTGATACGGGGAGAAAAAGGAACAGCCGTTACGCTTACAATCTCGCGCGAAGGAAACAGGGAGCCGAAAGAAATAAGAATCGTGCGGGACACCATCACCATACCGACTTTGGATACGGAATTGAGGGCAGACGGAATTTTCGTAATCAAGCTTTACAGTTTTTCCGCCAATGCCGCCAATCTTTTCCGCAATGCAATGAAACAATTCGTGGAATCTGGGAGTGTCCGGCTTCTGCTTGATTTGAGGGGAAATCCGGGCGGTTATCTGGATTCGGCCGTTGATATGGCAAGCTGGTTCTTGAAAGGAGGAAAGATTATCGTGACCGAAGACTATGGCAATAACAAGGCGCCGGAAATATTCAGGAGCAGAGGCTATGATATATTCAACGATAAATTAAAATTCGTGATTCTGATAGATAGCGGTTCGGCTTCGGCTTCCGAAATCCTGGCCGGCGCCTTGCAAAACCACGGACGCGCAAAACTGGTGGGAAGTCAGAGTTTTGGCAAGGGTTCCGTGCAGGAGGTCGTGGACATCACTTCGGACACGATTTTAAAAATTACGGTGGCGAAGTGGCTGACTCCGGATGGGACTTCTATTTCGGAAAAAGGACTGACTCCGGATTATCCGGCAGAAATTACGCAAAAAGATCTTGACGCGAAAAAAGATCCGCAGATGGACAAGGCGGTGGAATTATTATTAAGTAATTAGGTTCTAGTTTCTAGGTTCTAGCACCTAGTCACTAGCAACTAGCAACTAATTCATGCGAGTTATATTTTTACAAGATGTTGTCAGGGTAGGGAAGAGACACGACATAAAGGAGGTAAACGACGGCTATGCCATGAACTTTTTATTTCCCAGAAAGCTCGCCGAGCCGGCGACGCCAAAAGCAATTGTTGAATTGGAAAAAAGGATGAAAAATATCGCGATAGAAAGGGAAGTGCAAATGGGCCTTTTGATGAAAAATTTGGAAGAAATAAAAGGTAAAGTTCTTGTTATTAAAGCAAAAGCGGATGAAAAAGGGCATCTGTTTTCCGGCATAAAAAATAAAGAAATCGTGGAAGAAATGAAGCTTCAGCACCACGCCGACATAGCGGAAGAATTTATTGTTCTGGAAAAACCGATTAAAGAAGTAGGGGAGTTTGAAATCCCGATTTCCATCAAAGATAAAAAATCTTCGTTTAAACTTATTGTTGAGAAAATATAAAAAAATCCCCTTATCGGGGATTTTTTTATTTAGACCACATTCACTACTTTTTTGATTGCGGTTTTGCCGTGGAAGGAGATTTTACGTTTGGAGCCAAATTTGACCGTGCCGGGTCTTAGGGCGAAAAGGGTATGGTCCCTGCCTATAGACACGTTATTGCCCGCCATAATGACCGTGCCGCGTTGGCGGACGATAATAGAGCCGGATTGGGCCTTTTGGCCGTCAGCCAGCTTAATACCGAGGTATTTCGGGTTTGAGTCTCTTAAGTTTTTAGCTGTACCGCCGGCTTTTCTATGGGCCATGATTGATTAGTTGCAACTAGTTGTTAGCTTCTAGGTTCTAGTTTATAATGCTTATAATTAATAGATGCAATTAAGAGTATAACCGAAACCATGGAAAAAATCAAGCAATTTATTGAGAGCGAAAAAGGGAAGGACATTTTGATAGTTATTATCGTTATTTTGACAGGATTAGGGTCATTTGAGCTGGGTAGACTATCAAAAGAAGCCAATTCTTCGGGCATAAAGATAGAATACGGAGACCAACAGGAGGCAAACGCAATATCGTCAATAGAACCAATTTCTGCCACTTTTAACAATTCTCAAACAAATAATATAATCTCAAATTCCGGAAAAAATTTCTTCGCTTCAAGCAGGGGAACAAAATATTATTCGCTCGGATGTTCCGCCGGCAAAACTATCAAACAAGAAAATCGGGTCTATTTCACGACAGGGGAAGAGGCACAGAGAGCAGGATATATGCTTTCTGCCTCGTGCCAGTAAACAATACCCGTGTCGCACAATATATGTTTGAGTATATACAACAAATCCAAACATTACACAAATTGTGCGGCATATATGGGTATGCTTTATTTAATTTATTTAACGCTATTAAATAGATTCTTCAGCCAGGTGACGGCCTCTTTCAGCCAATTTATTATGTCGGGCCAGGTAAGGTTAAAATAATCCAGAATTCCGGATATCGTGATGCCAAAATAACGCATCACAAGAAGGGCAACGATAATAATAATTATTAATTGAATAAACCCGCCCTGCCTGTCATCAGACAGACTTTTTTTATTTTTCATAATATTTTTCATATACGTTATTTTACCATAAACATTTAATAAAACAATGGAAGTGCTTAATTTTTAATATATGAAGGCAAATAATACATCGGGTCCAGATAAGCGTTAATGGCGGCAATGGGCTGTTTGAGAATCCTCCCGGGGCAAGATTTGCTGGGCACGGTCGCCACGCTAACCGCGCTTGAGACGTAAAGTGAGACATGCAGATGCGGTCCTGTGACCCGGCCGGTGCCTCCGGTATAACCCACCACTTCCCCTCTTGAAACTCTTTGCCCTTCAACAACTTTGATAAGTGAAAGGTGCCCGTAAGTGCTGGAGAGGCCGTTATTATATTCTATAAAAATCCATTTGCCAAAAGAAACACCGGAACAACTGACATCCGTATCCCCTGTTCCCTTAACCGTGCCATCCGCCATAGCTTTGACCGGCAGCGGGGTTTTGGCCCGAAAATCAGTCCCGCTATGACCGCTGGTATATGTTCTGTGGGGTCCGGTTTTCGCCCCGAATTCCTGGGTAACAAAAATTTTATCCAAAGGCCAACTTAGAACTCCGGAACCGGGCAGTTTTGAAGGGTCCAGAATAAACTTTAATTGGGATTCATATTCCCGCAATTCTCTTTCAAAGGCTTCTTTTTTCGCCAGTTGGCTTTTTAAAAGTTTCTGATAAGCTACTTCGCTATTTTTAGTTTGCTTTAAAAGCTTGTTCTTTTCGTTGGTATTTTGCATCACTATCTTTTGCTGGTCCGAAAGCTGGGATTTGAGTCTGGTAAGCTCGTTTTTGGCCGCAATCGTTATTTTCTTGGTATCTTCCAGCGCGCCTTTTATTTGTTTTAATTCAACTGTATAGGTCCTGATTCTTTCGCGCACCGTGACCATATTGTCTATATCGTTCCAGATAAATGCAAAATTGTCATTAGACAATATATTTTCCACCATACTGCTTTGTTCAAATTCGTTGGTGTTTTTAATCTCCAGCCCGATAGAATCCAGGTTGTTTTTTATGGCTTTTTCTTTATCATTTATATCATAACTCAAGTTTTGTATTTTGAGATTTGTCTTATCAATTTTTTTCTGAGTTACGGCGATATCAGTATTTAATTTTTTTCTGGTCAAATCAAGCTCTTTCAGTGATTTACTCAGAGAACTTTTCTGTTTCCCTAAATTGTCAAGTTCTATCTGATAAGCTTTTATTTCCTCTTCCAATTTGGCTATGTCGGAATCTTTTTGGTTTATTTTATTCTGCAATTCCGAAACGGTTTGCGCATAAGAAAAAACAGCCGGCATTATCAACAGAATTATCAAAACTATTATGGTAAATAGCTTTTTGTCGTCGTGATAAAGTTTCATTTGATCGTAGTTGTAAAGCTAGATTCAAATTATACCTTATTTATTATTTATCGTTAAATATCCCGTATAGATAGTTTTCCCTTCATAATTCAATTTTATCTGATGTGTTAATTCGCGAGGAATTGGGTAACTAATTATTTTGTGCACCCAATTACCTTTACCATTTGTTCCGATGGTGACTTTAGCTGGAATTTTTAATATTTCAGCTTTCTCATCCAAGAACACAAGTTCAACATCGTATATACCTGGATTCTTATTTTCGAGACCCACAACAATTCTCAGAACAGGGTGAATCGCCGGAAAGTTGTTTGCATTAATATTCTCAAAGATATTAATGAGAGAAACATTATTTGTCCCGCTTTCTAATATTGCATTCTCACAAATGTGGAAAAAATTTACTTTTAACATGATGTTTACCATCATAGCACAATTTTATAATTAAGACAACAAACCATAAAATAAGTTATAACCACTTTCAAGTTGTACTTGTGTCGGTTATATTCGTGCTATCCTGTGTTGCCTCTTTACTATTAAGCATGTTAGTTTCCCCTGTTTCAGTAAAAGTGATTTTTGTGATATCTTCTAAAAACTTAATGAGTCTTTCTATCCTATCCAACGTTTCGCTTCTCCCTAATATTTCTGCTAGTTCAAAAGGATCTGGTGACTCTTTTTCTCCAGAAAGAGCAAATCTTAATGGCCATAAAATATTTCCCCTCCCCTCTTTCCCAGAATAATCCCATATCGTATTTTTTAGTGATTCATAATTCCAATTTTCTTCTTTTGCTACTTTTAACAAATCGAGAACACTTTTTAAATACCCTAATGTTTTTTCTATTTTTTCAGGATGGTTTTCTAAATCTCTCCAAATAGGTAGGTTTACATCAGAATATCCCAGCCTATTAAATAAATAGGCAAGTTTCTCTGCTACAATTTTCACGTCTCCCCACTTTGAGATTCGTTCAAAAATAATTGGAATGATTTTTTTATTCCGCATATTGTCGGGTAATTGTTCTAAAATATTTTTTTCTATTTCTTCCGGACTAAGTAGTTTCATATGCTCCTTGTTGAACCATTCCAATTTTTCTTCACTGAAAACAGCCGGACTTTTCTGCACTCGTGAAAGCTCAAAAGCTTCTATCAGTTCATCGCGGGTGAAAATTTCTTTTTCAGTTCCCGGATTCCAGCCAACGAAAGCCACCCCGTTGAGAATAGCTTCAGGTAGAAAACCGCGATTTTTATACTCCGTTAACGGCAGGGCGCCCCGGCGTTTTGAAAGTTTCAATCTATCGGGGGCCAAAACGAGCGGCATATGGGCATATATCGGAGTCGGCGCGCCTATAGCCCGCCCGATCAATACTTGGCGGGGGGTGTTGGAAACATGGTCTTCTCCTCGTATCACGTGCGTCACTCCCGCTTCAAAATCGTCGACGACAACGGCCAAATGGAATAACGGTTCGCCTAAATTTTTAGCAATTACAAAATCCCCCAAATCTTTGGTATTCATTGTGACCTCTCCTTTTATTTCATCCTTGAAACTAACGTCAATATTTGGATTTTTAAACCTGACCAGTTCTTTAATGACACCGCTGCCGTCTTTGGCTGCTTCCTTGGAGATATAAGCATTTCCTTCTTTGATCATCTTCTCCAAGTAAAATTGATGCCTGTCCACATGCTCCGACTGCCTGTAAAATTTATCATAATCAAGTCCGAGCCACTTTAAACTCTCAATGATATTTTTCTCATATTCCTTTTTCGAGCGCTTTCTGTCGGTATCTTCAATGCGAAGCACGAAAGAACCGTTGTTTTTCTTGGCATAAAGGTAGGCGAAAATCGCTGTTCTGTAGTTTCCTAGATGTAAAAGGCCCGTAGGCGATGGCGCAAATCTGGTGACAACTTTATTATCCGGCATATTTATATAATAGCATATAAATACAACCCCCTAAATCCCCCTTATCAGAGGGACTTTATCTTACCATTTCTCCTCGCCCTGATAAGGGAGAGGCCGGGAGAGGGTTGCATTTTTAATTTTTTAATTAAATCCTCAGCAACTTTCTCCATATTATTTAAAATTCCTTCATTTTTATACCTAATTATTTTTAAATCAAATTTTTGTTCTAATAAATTATCCCTTTCTTTATCTCTAGCTTTCTGAAAATTATGAACTTTTCCGTCTAGTTCTATTGCAATACCCAAACTTGCACAATAAAAATCCACTATGAAATGATCTAGTGGTTTTTGTCTGGTAAATTTAAAATTTACCAATTTTTTATCCTTTAAAATTTTGCTCCAAAAAAATTTTTCTGCTTCTGTCGTTTTTCTTCTTAACTCCCTAGCACGAGAAATAAGATTTTTGTCATAAGGAATATAAGGAATATTTAAAAATTTATGTTTTTGCATTTGCATTCTGTCCCTCCCTGACAAGGGAGGTTAGGTGGGTTGCATTCTGTATTTAGTATCTACCTTTCGTGGCTTAAAGCCGTATTTATCAATTCGCGGGCGATTTTTTCCGCCGCGCCCGGCTTGGCAAAAGCTTTTGCGTTTTGCGACATTGATTGATATTCCATTTTATCTTCCACCATTCTTTCAATTTCCGAACTTAAAATATTTGCAGTCATATTCATTTCTTCAATTACGCTGCAGGCTCCGGCCCGCGCGTAATTGAAAGCATTTTTTCTGGAATGGTCCGCATTTGAACTGGCAAAAGGAACTAGAATTGATGGAATGCCCCAAGACGCTATTTCAAACAAAGTTGAGCCTGCACGGGAAATAATAATCGTTGCCGCGCCGGCAGCCATTTTCATCTGCAAGGGATTCAGAAAAGGGATGGACAAGTATCTTAACTTATATTTATCGTCAGCCAGCACGACCTCGGCCTGAGCGGAAACGATTTTAAAATTTTTTATGCCGGTCTGATGAATAATCTGATAATTTTTTACCAGTCTTGGCAAAGCGTCCAAAATGGCATTATTTATCAATTCTGCGCCCTGAGAACCTCCCAAGATAACGACAACCGGCAATTCCGATTCCAGCTTAAAATATTCAAGCGCTTCTTTGCGCGGCGCCGGATTTTCTATTTCGGCCCTTATCGGCTGACCTGTCCAAGCGACATTTTTTTTAGGAAAATAATCCGCTGCTTCCGCGAAGGACACGGCAATTTTTTTGGCAAAATGCCCGGCCCATTTATTCACCCGCCCGGGAGCGGAATCCGATTCGTGGATTAAAACAGGGATACGCAGAATTCTGGCGGCAAAAATCGTCGGGAATGACGCGTATCCTCCTTTGCCAAAAATAATATCCGGATAAATTGAAAACATTTTAAAAATTGCATTAATGGTGCCGAAAAAAACTTTAAAAATATCAGAAAAATTTCTAAAAGAAAAATAGGTCCGCATTTTTCCGGCATTTATTTCTTCATATAAAAGCCCGTTTTCAACAAGCATTTCCCTGTCATAAGGGCTATCGGAAACATAATAGAGCTTGGCTCCCAGGATATGCTCATTGTCTATTATCTGATTGACTTTCTGGACGACAGCGATAATCGGATAAAAATGCCCGCCCGTTCCCCCGCCCGTAAAAACTATTTTCATAAATGTTTCTGAAATTTAGATATGTTTAATACAATACCCATTGCCATAAGATATATCATCAGCGCAGTGCCTCCATGGCTCATAAAAACCAAAGGCACCCCCGTTAATGGAAGAACTCCTGTAACGGAAGCGATGTGCATAAACGACTGCACCGTAATGAGTATAACAATTCCGGAGACTAAAAGTCCACTAAAAAGATCGGGGGAACGGTTGGCAATACGGAAACCGCGCAGAATAAAAAGTATGTAAAGAAATATCGCGGCAAATGTTCCGACAAAACCCAATTCTTCGCCCAAAACGGCGAAAATGGAATCCCCCTGCGGTTCCGGAAGATAGCTGAATTTTTGGACGCTTTGGCCGAATCCCCGCCCGAAGACGCCGCCGGATCCCAGCGCGATAAGCGATTGCTGAATCTGATAAGAAGCTCCTTGAGAATCTTGCGCCGGATTGATAAAAGTTTTTATCCGTTCCTGCAAATATGGCTTAAAATAAACGAGAGTTCCGAATAAAAATGCCAATCCCAAGATTGCGCCTAAAATATATTTTACAGGAACACCCGAAACAAAAAGCATCGCTACGCCGGTAGCGGTAATTAAAATAAAACTTTTTGTGTCCGGCTGTTTTAATAAAATAAAAGCGATAACTCCGAGCATGATGCCAAAAGGCAGAATCCCGAATCTAAAATCCTGCACTTTGTTTTTTACCCAAGACAGCCAGGCCGCGAAATAAATCACGAACCCGAATTTTAAGAATTCCACCGGCTGAAAAGAAAAGGCCCCGATTTGTATCCATCTTTCCGCTCCGCCATGGCTCCATCCCAAGGAAGGGATAAAAACCGCCGCCGTCAGCAGGATAGACCCCAAAAAAATTAAAAAAGAATATGACCGCCAAAATTTGTAATTTATTTTCGTGCAAAAATACATCCCCACAAGACCCAGCCCGAGGCCCAGAATTAATTGGCTAAAGAGCACCGAATAAAAAGTTTTCTCATTTTTAACCAAAATCCCCAAAGAGGCCGAAATAAACATAGCAACTCCGATGGAAAGCAAAAGAAATATAATTATTAGAAAAAATTTATCTACTTTTTTTTCTCGCATTTTGATTTTACGAAATCATGCCGCGCAATCATCCATTAAAGCGCGGCTCATCTGCTGATAATCGCCAAAATTATGCCAATAATAGCAAAAACGATCGAAAGAATCCAAAAACGCATCGTCACTTTGTAGGGCGACCAGCCAATCGCTTCAAAGTGATGGTGAATAGGCGCGAGCCTGAACAATCTCCTGCCTCCGCGCAATTTTTTTGAAAAAATTTGCAAGATAACCGAGCCGGAGGTGATAACCAGCGGCAACGCAACAACCGGAAGAATGAAAACCGAGTCGGTCAGAAATGCGAGCGTCGCCAAAGTAATCGTGAGCCCCATAATGCCCGTTTCTCCCATATAAAATCTGGCTGGCGGAATATTAAACCAAAGAAATGCCAGTATTGCTCCGGTAAGAACTCCGGAAAAAGCGGCAAGATCCACCTGATTATTGGCAAAAGCTATTGCCGAATATGCGGCAAAAATAGAAGCCAGAACTCCCCCCGAAAGCCCGTCGATGCCGTCAATTACTCCCCCGGAAAAAGTTGCCAGCGCCACGAGCATAAAAAATGGAATAATCAAAATACCCAGATAAATTTCCCCGCCGAACGGAATATGCAGGGAGGTCATGCCCAGTTTATAAAAAAACCAAAGACCTATCAAAAGAGATATGAAAGCAATCAATCCGGCTTTCCATTTGCGCCAAGATTTATCATCGCGGGCAAACCTGCCATCGCCGTAAATTTGAATGAAATCGTCCCAAAGCCCGATTAATGAGCCCAGAAGAAGCGTGAAAAAAGGTATTAAAGTTTGGTTGCGGCTCAAGAAATTCATTTTTTCCGTATCGGCGGAAGGAAATAAAATTGATACCAAATAAAATAAAAAAGTGGTGAATAGGGCGGAAAACCAGATAATTATTCCGCCGACGCGCGGGGTTCTTAATTCTTCCTGTTCATTATGAATTTTACGAAAATCCGAAGCTATGGCATTTCCGTTTCTGGAGTATTTTTTCCACATTTTGTATTTATAAAAAAAATGCGCCGCAAATGGGGTAAAGAAAAGCCCTAAAAAAAAGGCTAAAGTCGTCGGCATGAAAATTTTGACTAAGTCTAAAAGCATAATTGGATTATAACATAAATTCATCTTACCCCTTTACCCCTACCCCTCCTCCCCCTACTGTAGGGGGAGGTGCCGAAGGCGGAGGGGGTAAGATATCAGTACACTTCCGCCTGGTAGCACTTTTCGCAATAAACTATTTCCGGTCGGTCGGGGGCGTAACTGGTTTCAAATTCATTCATGCATTGCCCCTCATGGTCATGTTTTGCTGTCGTAGATGGTGAGCTTGGCGAACCACACATACATTGTCTGTGCCAGAGTTTGAATGGATTTCTGCGCTTAATTCTCGCTTCGTGGCGGCAATAGAAACATCTTCTTGGAATCGAAATTTTCATCTTCTTGTAAAATAGATACTCATTTTGAACAATTTTGTAGTTTCTCTTGCAGTTAATGCAAACAAGAACTTCCTCTAAAATTGAATCCCCTACTTCGTCTATGCTGTCAGGAATATTTTCCGGCTTGAGTGTTTCTTTTCCGGTGGTTTTTTGCGTATTGTCTTGCCAATTATATCCTGCTTGCCTTGCTTCTTTTTCCGCAAGCGGAAATTGTTCCATGGCGCAAGACTCATTGTAGCCAAAATAAGAAAGTTCTATCGGAAAATATTCCCCGTATGAGTACTTGTTCCCCTTTTTGTCTGTGTAGGGCAGGGTTTTCATCTGCTCTATAATTTTAGGCATAAGTTCCTCATATTGTTCTTTGGTGTATTGTTTATTAAAAATGCAATAATTCGTATTGCGTAGTCCCACACAGCCAAAACAATGTTTACAATTATGGCAGTGTTGACAATATTTGATATCCTGGCTTTTAACTGAAAGTAAGCCAAAAAGATTGAGTTGAGAATGGTCGCCCACCACGCATTCATAACATTCTGACGCCCCACCAGTTAATGTAAAATCATAACAATCTTTTGTGCCATTATTACTATCTCCTCCAAAATCACCATAACTACAATTCTCAGCGTTTTTAACAACAAAACAATTTTTTGAGTTTTTAGAAAAAGTAGTCAGGTCACCCGTGCAATTTAAGCTTTTGAAGTTTATCGCGTAACGCCTCGGATATTTCAAGATAAGTTCGTTAAATTCCTCCTGCGCTTTTTCCACTCCGGAAAAAGTGTCAAGTTTGTATCCGCTTAAAATTTTTTCATATTCTTCTTTCGAGTATTGCTTGTTTCTAAAATGATATTTTTTGTTTCGCAGGCCCGTGCACATGAAACAATTTGTGCAATCCCAGCAATCGTAAACAAAAGCCGAGTCAATGCAGCCTACGCCAATTTCAGAATATTTCAATTGATATGAACGAGGGCAGTGTATACACTCATACATCCATTCGCTGGAAGTCCTGATGTTGGTGCAATCCATTATATTTTTCCCCGCTAATATGAAAAAACTATACATCACATTTTCCACATACCAGCCGGAAAAACACATATAGCAATTCTTGGAAAACCACCAATCGTGGGTGTATTCGCAATTCAAACTGGCTATGCCGTCGTCATTGACAATTGCCATATGCGGGACTTTTCCGACAAGTTCTCTGAATTGAGTGAAAAATGGTTTTGAAAAATCATAATCCATCCCATAACTTTTCGGGTCCCACTTGTCGCTCCACCAGCATTTATTGCAGTAAACAGTCAGGCCGGAATCGGGATGATAAATAGAAATGATTCCCTTGCCGCATAATTCACATTTGCGGTTATAAAGCGACATATTATTTCTCCAAGCCCAGCGTCTTTGCCTCCGGCAATCCGGGCAAAAAGTCGGTGGAGGAACTTTGATTTTTTCATAAAAGCCAAAATCATTCGGCTCTATCGTAAACGGAGCCTTACAATTTTGACATACTCTTTTTTCGCTAACATAACCCATATAAAGCACATTATAGCATTTATTTTTTTGATTAAAATATATGAATATGTTATTGTCTTTAAGTGGAAAAACACATTTTTAAATTTACTTTATCCCTGATTTTGCTGATGCTGATGCTTCTCATCCTTACGCCCTATTTCACTTCGTCTTTCCTGGACCTGAGACAAGAAAGGGAAAACAAGGAAAATTATCAAAAACTTCTGGAAGAACAGCGGGCTCAAAAAGAAGCCGAAGAAAAAATTTATCTGATGGGAAAATTTGACCCGGCGCAAAGAGATGATTTTGTTTTGGTGCCCGAACAATATGCGATTGACGGAAATAAAATGTATTTGAGAAAGGAGGCCTTGGGCTCTTTTTTAAGAATGCGGAATGCCGCAGAAAAAGACGGAATAGAACTAAAAATAGCTTCGGCGACCAGAAATTTTATTTATCAAAAAAATATTTGGAACAACAAGTGGACAGGCTATACGATTGTTGATGGCAAAGATTTATCAAAAAGCATTCCGGACGGACAAGAGAGATTTAAAAAAATATTGGAATATAGCGCTGTGCCCGGCACATCCAGACATCATTGGGGCACGGATATAGATATTAATGACGCGAATCCTTCGTATTTTAAAACTAATCAAGGCGCAGAAGTATATGCGTGGCTGACCAACAATGCCGACAGGTTCGGCTTCTGCCAGCCTTATAATTTAAAGGGCAGCGACCGACCAACCGGTTATAACGAAGAAAAATGGCATTGGTCCTATCTACCGCTTGCGAGAACTTTCACCGAGAAATACAAAAATTTAATCAAGACAGAAGACATCAACGGATTTCTGGGAGCGGAATATACGCCGGAACAGAATCTAATCAATGACTATGTGCTTGGTATAAATCCAGAGTGTCTTTAACTAATGGTTTCTTCCATTTTATTTTCTTCCTCCAGATTTTTGGCCGCAACTTGAATGGAATTATTTACTTCCCGATAATCCGGCAATTCTTCGGCGGATTTTATGCCCATAAAAGACAACGTATCAAAACTCGGTTTATAGATATACCGCCGGTTGTCTTTGGTATCTATCGTTTTTTCTATCAAACCTCGAACCGACAAAGCCCGCAAGGTAAAGCTGGAGTTCACTCCGCGGATGTAGTCAATTTCCGCCCGACTCACGCCATTTTTATAAAGAATGATAGACAATGTCTCCAGGCTGGCTTTGGAAAGTTCTTTGTTTAATTCTTCTTTTTGCAAATCTTCAATCAGTTTGGAAAGTTCCGGCGCCGTGCCGAGCGTTATTTCATCATCTTTTTCCAACAATACTATTCCCCTATCCTTTAAATTTTCTTTCAATTTTTCTATTGCTTCGTTTATTTCTAACTGCCCTATTCTTCCTTGCCCATCCGAAGCCTTGACGGAGGAGGATAAAATCTCCGAAAGTTTTTTTCGTGATACCGGTTCGCCCTTAAAAAAAAGTATTGCTTCTATCTTGGATTCTAGGTTAATCATGAAGTTTTTTCCCGACGCTTTCGGTCGGGATCCCGACCCCTTCGGGCGTCGAGACTAAAATAATATTTCCGCTATTTTCTTCCTGCACGGCATTAATAATCCCCTGCCGCACCAGCTCAAGCATTGCCAGAAATCCCACGATAGCAACTACTTTTTCTTCCCGGGTAAATATTTTTCCATGAAGGTCTTTGAAATTCATTTTTAAGGAATTTTTTATCCTTTCGGTCAATTTGTCTATCATTTCCTCAATACTTACGACTTGCCTGACTTCCGCTTCCGGCAAAAATACTTTTTTCGGCATGCTATCGAGCAGGTCGCGGACAAAAGTCATCATTGATTCTTTGGTAATCTGGTCATCCGGCAAAAATACCAAAACAGCATTTTTTCGTTCCAGGGGCGCAAAGATTATTTTCTTGCCGAAATTATTTTTTATTCCGCCTCCTAACTTGGTAAAAAGTTCATACAAGCGGAGTCTTTCCTCAAGGCTCTTTATATCTCCTTCTTCTTCGCTAGTTAGGTCAAGATTAGGCAGAAGCGATTTTGATTTGATTAAAAGCAAGGTGGAAGCAACAAGGATGAAACTTGAGGCTTCGGCAGGATTAAGGCCTCCCAATTTATTCATATAATTCAAGTAATCCTCGGTCACAGCCGAAAGTGAGACGTCATTGATGTGAAGTTTCCTCTTTTCTATAAGATTTAAAAGAAGCCCGAAGGGTCCTTCAAAGCCGGAAATTTTGATTTGATAAGTCTCGCTTATTTTTTCTTCTGCCACCCATATATATTAGCATTTTTTAGGGAAAAAGACATGTCCCGTTTCTTTATTCTTTGAGAAAACATAAGAGACGGGGTATAATAAAACGCATGAAAATAAAATCCATTAAAAAAAGAACCGGGCGCTCTGCCGCCTACGAACCCAGCAAACTAATCCTTGACCGTTATGCTAAAGTCCTGGTCCGTTTCGCTTTGGGCGGAGGTGAAGGCATAAAGAAGGGTGAAGTCGTTCAGGTATCAAGTTCCGAATCCGCCCGCAGACTTTATTTTGCCGTATGTAATGCCGTTATTGATGCCGGCGGACATGTCTTGACGAATTATTCTCCCGATGCGGAACAGGGAGACCGCCGACGTAGCGAAAGTTTTTCCAGGTATTTCTATGAGCATGCGGAAGATCACCAGATGGACCACTTTCCCCACAAATATCTGAAAGGGCTGGTGGACCAGATGGACCACTCCGTTTTTATTCTGGCGGATGCAGACCCCCACGCGCTTCGGGGCGTGAATCCGAAAAAAATCATGCGCCGTGGCGTCGCGCTCAAGCGTTTTATGGACTGGCGCCATGAGAAAGAATGGAAAGGTAAATTTACCTGGACCATCGCCTTATACGGTACGCCGGCAATGGCACGCGAGGCGGGACTAAGTGAAGGCGAATACTGGAGACAGATTATTAAAGCTTGTTTTCTGGATGAAAAAGACCCGATAAAAAAATGGAAAGAGGTGTATCGCCAAATGGAACACTATCGCGCCCGGCTAAACCGCCTGGCACCCAACACCGACCGGCTTCATGTCGTCGGCCCGGACGTAAACCTCTGGATTAAACTCGGCGAAAAACGAAACTGGCTCGGGGGTAGCGGCCGGAATATCCCTTCATTTGAATTATTCACTTCCCCGGACTGGCGCGGGACTTCCGGCTGGATTCGATTCAATCAACCCCTCTACCGATACAGCAATAAAATAACCGATATTGAACTCACGTTTGAAAACGGCAGGGTTGTCAGATCCAAGGCCAAGACTAATGAAAAGTTGCTCAAAGAAATGATTGCCACGAAGGGCGCGGATAGGGTTGGAGAATTTTCTTTGACTGACCGTAGATTTTCGCGCATTACTAAATTCATGGCTGAAACTCTTTTCGACGAGAACATGGGAGGGCCACACGGCAATACCCATATAGCAGTGGGCATGTCCTACCGTGACACCTATGCCGGCGATGTATCCAAGCTTTCTAAAAAGGCGGCCGAGGCCTTGGGTTTCAACGACTCCTCGGTGCATACGGACATGATTTCGACCACCCCCCGCATCGTTACCGCCCATCTCAAAAACGGCGAGGAAATAGTTATCTATAAAAACGGGCAATTCGTTTTGTAAAACAAACTTTAAGGTTATCCCCGCCCCCGGCGCCTCCCGGGCTATCTCCCAGGTCCTAGAGCGCCTAGAAGGCAATATTGCATGGCTGAAAAGAGATGGAAGGAAAATTGAAAGGTTTTGGGGGAAAATGTAGTTAAAGTTAGGTTGGCAAAAACCAAGCATAATAAAATTGTAGAATTAACCATAAGAGAATTGGGCAAATTACTATAAGTAAGAAAATTATTGTAGGCAAAACCTTACTTTCTTTTTTTTCTATGTCATCATATTCAGTTTTTTTCTTGGGAGGAAAAAATTTCTTAATCAAAATAACTATAGAAATCATTATAGAAAATAAAAGAATAAGAAAAACCACCAACTTCAAAAGACCAATGAGGGTTTGACTAGCATCAGATTTTTTTTCTATATTCGGAATTATTTTTGAAACTTGATTAATCTTGCCTATCCCATATATTTGATATTTGAATTTAATGTCTTGTTGATTATATTTTATTTTTTGACCATTTTCTGGATTAATCTGCTCGCTAGGAGTTGCGAACAAACCACTATCCTGTTGTTCATATTTTATTTCTTTAACATACTCTGGTTTATTTGGTGTAATAAGAACATCTAAATCAAAAATTTCTCCAGGATTGATTAAGGTTGGAATAAATTTAAGTTCATTATCATTTTCTTTTGTGATAAAGTCAGATGAAAATACATATTCAGTTTTTAGAAATTGTATTTGTGTAAGCTTGTAATTTACAATTTTTACATTGGAAGGAAAAATAATACCTAAGCCCTCAATAAAATCAGACTGTTGGATGGGTTGGTTCCCTGTGTTTTTTATACGTATTTTTGTTGATATTAAACTAGATATTTTTTGGCCACCATATCTGAACTCAAGCGATTCGTCTTTAGAAATATTTTGGCTAGCTAATAGTTCTAGATTTTGAGTTATTGCAACATCTAAACTCTTTTTATCAGCACTAAAAGGTTTCAGCCAGGCACCTGCAGCAAAAACGACAGCTAAGACTGTAAGAATTACTATAATATTATTCGGGTTCTTTAAAAAATTATTCACAAACTTAAGTCTATACCTTGAGATAATAAAAAACAAGAATTCTTAGGTAACTTGACAGGTGGTGTATACTGAAACTATGAGTAAAGAAGTAAACCACTAAACAACGGAATACCCCATAAATGACATATTTTTGAAAAGGCATTCGCCGGGGGTAATGTCCCCTATCAGTTAGTCTTTCCTTGCATCTACTTTACTTGAGTAAAGTAATTTAGTTTGCTAAAATTGCTTCAACTTTTTCAAATAATTGCGGAAAGCTTAAATAGCCGGCGGCGGCGTTAAAATGCCCGGCGTTGGGGATAAATGTGAGATTGACTCCTAATTTTTTTGCCAGCTCTTCTCCATTGCCTAGTGATACATACGGGTCATTGTCCGAATGAAACACAAAGAAGTTTTTGGCTTTATTTTTTATATTCGCCCAATCAAAATCATTGTTAGTAAATGCATTATCTCTTTCATTGTTTACAATAGGTTGGATACCAATAGGAGTCGCTACAAAAAAGACGGCTTTTACCGGATACTCTAATTTTTCAAGAACCCTAAGGGCAAACTTTCCACCCAGGCTATGCGCAATAATAATTGTATCTTCGTTTATATATTGTTCGTAGTTTTTTAAAACATCAAACCACTCATTTAGTTTTGCTGGCACTCCCGGCGGTGAAGGAAATTGTGGCACGTATACATTATGCCCCATCATCCCCAACTCACCTTTAAGCCACGGGAACCAATTTTCCTCTGGATATCCCTCCGTCCCATGAAAGATAAGTGCATTAGCCTGCATTTTCCAATTATACCAAGATAATTTTAAAATAGTGTATAATCGAGCTATAAAAACCGTAAACACCCGAACAACGGAATACCCGATTGATGACATATTTTTGAAAAAGCATTCGCCATTTCCCGCCAATTAACTATTCTCCTATTCGCGCGAATTAGAGATATAAAAATAGAAAATTAAAAAGCGGACGCTATTTAATAGACGCCCGCCTACTGATC
>Ga0209343_10001886_pt1 | contig 27854 bp, 19 predicted proteins | sample RifCSPlowO2_02_FD_184026 | JGI IMG/M metagenome (GOLD analysis project Ga0209343, IMG submission 184026) | Groundwater microbial communities from Rifle, Colorado - Rifle CSP2_plank lowO2_0.2 (SPAdes) (version 2) | ecosystem: Environmental > Aquatic > Deep subsurface > Groundwater | place... | reverse complement strand
TCGGCGCCGTCACACTCAACCCAGAGAGGGAGCAACCGACACTAAAAATGGCGGCATAAAAAACACGGCTGTCGCGACAACTACCTTGCAAAACGCCGGGAAACCCATGAAACGGTTTATCCAGGGTGAACACCGAGGTCAAAGCACCTTGCTTCCCGAAAGCCTCGACGACTATGTCAGCGATACCAATCCGGTACGTGTGGTCGACGTTTTCGTTGACGAACTCGACTTGGCCACGCTGGGTTTTGATGGCGTCATTCCAGCCGAAACAGGCAGACCTGCCTACCACCCTGAGATCCTGCTGAAGATCTATATCTACGGCTACCTAAACCGCATCCAATCGAGCCGACGTCTTGAGCGAGAAGCCCAGCGCAACGTCGAACTCATGTGGCTAACCGGGCGTTTGATGCCCGATTTCAAGACCATCGCCAACTTCCGAAAAGACAACAGTAAGGCCATTCGCGGCGTCTGCCGCCAGTTCGTTTTACTCTGCCAGCAGTTGGGTTTTTTTGGCGAAAACTTGGTTGCCATCGACGGCAGCAAATTCAAGGCAGTGAACAATCGTGACCGCAATTTCACCAGTGCCAAACTGAAGCGGCGCATGGAAGAAATCGAGGCGAGCATCAGCCGTTATTTGGCTGCGCTCGATGCGGCTGATCGACAGCTTCCTAGCGCCTCCGCGCCAGACACTGCCAACCTGGAAGATAAAATCGCCAAGCTCAAAGCGCAGATGAAAGAGCTTCAGGGGATCGAAACTCAGCTCAACGACTCTCCTGACAAACAGGTTTCGCTGACCGACCCGGATGCCCGTTCGATGATGACGCGCGGCAGCGGTATCGTCGGCTACAACGTGCAGACGGCTGTCGATACGCAGCACCATTTGATAGTTGCTCATGAGGTCACCAACAGCGGTTCCGACCGTGACCAACTCAGTTCAATGGCGAAGCAGGCTCGTGAAGCTATCGGCACAGAAACGCTGTCCGTGGTGGCTGACCGAGGCTACTTCAAGGGTGAGGAAATCCTTGCCTGTCACGACGCAAACATCACGGCCTACGTGCCTAAGCCAATGACTTCAAGCGCCAAGGCTGATGGCCGATTCAACAAAGATGCCTTCGTGTATGACCCGACGAAAAACGAATACACCTGCCCAGCGGGAGAGGCACTGATCTGGCGATTCTCCAGCGTTGAGAAAGGCATGAATATGCACTGCTACTGGAGTTCGAAATGCCAGAGTTGCACGCTGAAAACCCAGTGCACGCCAAGCACAAATCGTCGAGTAAGGCGCTGGGAACATGAAGCTGTGCTGGAGGAAATGCAACGCCGGCTGAACCAAGCACCTGAGATGATGCGGGTTCGAAAGCGGACTGTTGAGCATCCCTTCGGGACGCTCAAACAATGGATGGGGGCAACGCACTTCCTCACTCGAAAACTGAACGGGGTGAGCGCAGAAATGAGCTTGAATGTGCTCGCCTACAACTTGAAGCGGGTGATGAAAATCATCGGCACCGAAGGTTTGTTGAAGGCGATGGCGGCGTAAAAGCCCGGCTTTTAATGCCCCAAGAGGTGCCAAAGCGCTTCATACGCGCTCTGAAGCGTTCCCGGCGCTGATCGTGGTAAATAATCGGGAAATCTCCACGCCCAGGAGCGATGGGCTGAAGCACGCACGATAAGAAAGTGTTTTTACACGCTCTGGGCCGGTTCCGTCCCTTAAAAACAGGTCACAACCGACCCGTTGCGAACGCTGACAAACGTTTAAGTACGGACGAGATAAAAATATCTGCTCGACAATGGTCCGTCCGAATGCGATTGGGTGGCCCAAGTCGGGACTATGGAAGACGGCAATCTTGGGAGGCCAGTCCGTCGCGGGACGTATAGGCCGGGGATGCCTGCCGCAGCGGTGGTAGTTCATACGTGATGATGGCAGGTATGCTAAGAGGACTTCGACACAGCACGTCTCGTAGGCACTCCTATTAAATGCGTCTTTGACGAAGGGGCTGCTTACCGCATGTGAGGCTGCTCTGATGGCAATTGGGCTCCAGTCAACATGACTACTCTTATTCGTACCACTTCATTTTGGGGGTTCAACGAACTGGTGAGCCAGTTGGGCGGCCAGTCCGAGTCTTTGTTGCGGCAGTACCACATTGACCCCAGACTGCTTGGAGATGAGGATGCACGCGTTCCGCTTCGCTCGTTCATCGAGGTGCTAGAGCACGCTGCCCAGGTTCTGGACTGTCCCGATCTCGGTCTACGTATGGCCCAATATCAGGAAGTGCACGTACTTGGTCCGATCGCTTTGATTGCACGCAGTGCTGCAACTGTGGGCCAGGCTCTGGAGGAAATAGTCCGCTTTATCGGCTACCACAGCCCAGGGATTCGTCTTGAGCTGGACAGCGACGAACCACAGACATCGCGATTGCGCATCGATATCCGTTTGCCAGGTGCTCTACAGCAGCGGCAGCTACAGGAGCTGGCTCTAGGGGTCGCCTATAACACTATGAAGCTGCTTTGTGGTTCAAGCTTCAGAGCTCAGGCTGTTCTATTCAGCGGCATCAGTCCCCTACCCAGTTCCCGTTATCGTCGTTTCTTCAACACCAGCATCTTCACTGGGCAGGACTGCAATGCTCTGATCATTCACCGTGATCAGCTGGAGCAGGACATCGGGCTTCAAGATCCGTTGCTGCACCGCACTCTGGTGCAGTACCTCAGTGCCTATGCGGCACAGCCTCAAGATTTACGCTCTCAGGTGGAGTTTCTCATCCAGCGCATGCTACCGACCCAGCGCTGCCGCTTGCCGCTAGTAGCCGAACAGTTGGGATTGCACGAACGAGTGCTGCAGCGGCGCCTGGCCGAGCTGGGCTGTGGGTTCGAGGAGCTATTGGAGGCTGTACGCCGGGAGCGCGCCGACTGTTTCCTAGCCGAGCGTGACCTGCCTATGTCACAGGTCGCCGGCTTGCTTGGTTACAGTGAGCAGAGTGTGTTCAACCGTGCTTGCCGACGTTGGTTCGGCATGGCTCCACGTGCACGCCGCCGCCAGTTGTTGGACAGACAGTAATATATCCAACAACTGGTGGCGGCGTGCATTGGAGGGCTCTTTCTGTATTGTTATCCGGCAGCGGCTACCCACTCCGCGCCGCGCTCGGCGATCATGATCGCGGCTGCGTTGGTGTTGCCACCTACCAGGGTCGGCATGATGGATGCGTCTATTACTCGTAGACCTTCGACTCCATGTACTCGCAGTTGGCTGTCGACTACGGCCATCTCGTCCACCCCCATCTTGCAGGTGCCGATTGGATGATAGATTGAGTCGGTGCGGCGGCGCAGAACCTCAATTAGTTGTTCATCACTATGCAGGTTCTGGCTGTACATATCCTTGAGGCCGAAACGCGCCATAGGTGCCTGAGCGACTATCTCGCGAGCCATGCGATAGCCTTTAAGGAGTGTCTGCACATCGTCGTCGTGACCGAGGAAGTTGGGATCGATGCGCGGTGCTACGCTTGGGTAAGCGGATGTCAGGCCGACGCTGCCGATACTTTTGGGCCGCAGTACACAAACATGACAGCTGAAGCCGTGGCCCCAGTGTAGCTTGCGGTTATGGTCATCAACTGCGCCGATCACTGAGTGCAACTGAATATCAGGGCGAGCCAAATTGGGGGCGGTTTTTAGGAAGCCACCTCCTTCGGCACAATTGCTTCCAAGTAGGCCTTTTTGGTTGCGCAGATAGTCGATCAGTACTTTACCCATCTTCATGCTCCCGCCGAGAGATATCCCCAGTAGTGAGGTATCGCTGCTTTTGTAGCAGAGTACGATGTCCGGGTGATCCTGCAGGTTTTGGCCTACGCCTGGTAGCTCATGCTGCACAGCGATACCCAGTGGCTTCAACTCAGCCTCCGGGCCAATGCCAGATAGCATGAGTAAGTGCGGGCTGCCGAAAGTTCCCGCAGCTAGCAGCACCTCTTTGCGCGCCTTCAGCTCTACGCGCCGGCCTTTGATTAGGGCTTGCACGCCTGTGGCCAGTTTGCCTTTTAGCAGTACGCGTTCGACGTGAGTGCCTGTGAGTACTGTGAGGTTTTCGCGGTGGCGGATCGGTTTGAGGAAGGCGGTGGCAGTACTCCAGCGGCGACCATCGCGGATAGTTACGTCGTAGTAGCCGACGCCCTCCTGCTGCGCACCATTAAAGTCTGAGGTGTAGGAGTGGCCAGCCTGAATGGCGGCCTCAACGAAAGCTTCGGTGGCGGCATGGCGTTGGGCAGGTTCGACGTAGAGCTCACCTTCGCCGCCATGGAATTCACTGCTACCGCTTTGATGCATCTCGCTTTTGCGAAAGTACGGCAGCACATCGGCGAAGGACCAGCCAGGGTTTCCTAAGGCACTCCAGTCGTCGAAGTCACTATGGTGGCCGCGGATGTAGATCATTCCGTTGATCGAACTGCTACCCCCCAACACCTTGCCGCGTGGCTGATAGCCGATACGACCATTAAGACCGGGCTGCACCACCGTATCGAAGGCCCAGTTGACGTGGCGGGTTGGCAGAATCGCGGCGACGCCAGCCGGCATATGGATCAGCGGAGAGGTATCTTCCGGCCCAGCTTCCAGCAGACAGACACGTGTGTTCGGGTTAGAGCTCAGTCGGTTGGCCAAGACGCAGCCGGCAGAGCCGGCGCCAACGATGATGTAGTCGAATTCCATCTGTGCAGGTCTCGATTGGTGGCGAGGAGAACAGTGGAATTCTCAGTGGATGTGGCCGGAGCTTTATTGGCTTTTCACGACCATTTTTTGACCTTTTACGACTAACTAGCAAGTGTTACACCATTCGTCAATTGGGTGCTCGATGTAAAGGCGTAGTGATGGGGATACCAAGATCATGTTCAGCCCGCTAGACCAAGCTCCTTGGCGCGCGCCACAGCTTGGGTTCGGCGTTCCACGCCGAGCTTGAAGTTTATGCTCTGGGCGTGAGTCTTCACTGTGTGCAGAGAGATGAACAGGCACTCGGCGATCTGCTGGTTGGAGCAGCCTTGGGCGATCAACTTGAGCACGTCCAGCTCGCGTCGACTTAGCAAGGCGGCAGGGCTGCCGTCACCAGCCCCGCTGCTCTCGGCACCCCAGCGCATCATCGCAGGGTTGCGCTGGGCAAAGGCTCGCTCGACGCTGGCCAACCCCATTTGGCGGGCCAGTGCTAGGGCATCAAGCAAAACTTGCTTGGCTTGCGCTTGCTTGTTGCTGGCGTGGAGGCCTTCGGCGAGGCTGAAGCCAATCTCGCAGGCCAGCGGTCGGCGGCCCGCGTCCATTGCCTGATTGAGCAGTGCCTGCAGGTTGGCCAGTGCCAGTTCTGGCTTTTCGCTGGAGAGCTGCGCCTGGGACAGTGCGAGGCGCAGGCGCAGATTGAGTTCAGGAGCGCCGAACGGTGGTAGCCCGGCCCCCTCCACTAGCAGGGCGCGTAGGGCCTTTTCGGCCTTGGCGTGGCGGCCCTGCCGGAGCCATAGTCGTGCCTTGGTCAGCAACAGCAAGCCTTGATACAGCTGCGCGTTGATATGACTGTATTGCATCAGACGCTCGGCATCGGCGATACGAGTGAAGGCGTCGGCAAGATCACCGTGTAACGCGCTGAGTTCAGCCAAACCCAGGTGACCCCAGACGGCAGCCGGGTCGGCACAAGCCTGACATTCCTGCAGGCCTGAAGCAAAAGCGGCTTCGGCTTCTTGGTAGCAACCACGTTGCAACAGCAGCCCTGCGCGCAGCAGCTGTGCACGGCCGCGCACTGGGCTGGGCTCGATATCATCCCTGGCGTCGGAAAGCTCAGTATATAGGCGGGTCAGCAAGGTCTCTGCGCGCAGCAGCTCGCCGCGAATTTCTAGCAACTTGGCGTGCTCCAATGCCACTAGGCTCTCGAAGGCCAGGCTGGCATGTTCACGGGCCTGCTTGATGGACACGCGGTTTAGCTCTTGGGCCAGATCAAAGTGCCCCTCAATAAGTGCTTGTTCGATCTGTGCCAGATGACAGAGGAGACGCTGACTCCAGGCTCTTTCAGGCAGCTCGGCGACAGCCTCAGCTAGCAGAACGCGGGCTCGTTCGGCATCTCCACTATGAAAGGCCAGCTTGCCAGATAGAGCCTTCCACTCAGCGATCAGCTCCTGTTGGTGTCGCGCGTCGGGCATTGGCAGGAATCGTTCAAGCGCCACGAGGTAGTCCGCGACTTCGTCGAGCCGGCCGCTGAGCAGAAGAGCCCAGGCGTTGAGCAGAGTCAGGCGCGGGGTACAGCTGAGCAGGGAGACCGGAAGTTCACGGCGCCACTCCAGCAGCAGGGCAAGGCCGCGGCCTTGGAGCAAACGATCCTGTGAGTAGCGTTGCATCAAGCTGGCGGCCACTTCTGGCTGATCAGCTTTAAGCGCGTACTCCAACGCTGGGCGGATTTGCTCGCGGCTGATGTACCACTGGCACGCTTTGCGGTAAAGAGCCTTGGTCATGCTGCTCGGCAACTGCCCTGCCAGGAGGGGGGCTACGACTGGCTGTACGCGTAGCCCTCTGCCGTCTTGGTCTGCGGTCTCAATGAACAGGCCAGCTTCGCGCAAATGCTCCAGAAGTTGCACTCCTTCGCCGACACCGAGCAGGTGATCACACATCTCGCGCTCAAAAGTGGGGAACTGCGCCAGAGTGAAGAGAGCCTGCTGCCAATCGTCAGGCAGCTCATTCAGCACTTCGCGCTTGAGGTAGTCCAGAAGCAGCGCGCTGCTACCGTCAACCGCCAAGGGCTGTTCAGGTTTGATGCTATGTAGGCGCATACGTAGGCCAGCACACCAGCCGTGCGTTTGCTCCAGAAGCTCCAGCTGGGTTGATCGCGGCCATTGATGGCCTGCGAGCTGCAGTAGCTCACCCAGTTCGTTTTCGCTGAATGCTAGTTCCTGGCTGCCCAGCTCGAATAACTCTCCATCCAGTAGCAGTCTGGCTAGCTGCAGTTGCGGGCGTCGCCGGCTGGTGATCCACCAGTACACCTGGGCCGACGAGCCAAGGATCAGCTCGTTCAAGAGCAGGTCGAGCGAGGCGTCGGGCAGACGCGGGTAATCGTCGAGCATCAGCCAAAGCGGCTCCGTCTGCTCTTGCAGGCGACGCTCAATGGCGACCTGGGAGACCTCACCTATGTCTAGAGCGGCTCCCAATCGTTGCACAAAAAACTCGGTACCCAGTGGCTGACCACGCAGATCGAGATGCACTGTGCGGGTGTCTTTTGGTTTCAGCTGCAAACATTCGCCGAGTAATGCACTCTTGCCGCTGCCGGCTGGGGCGCATAGCAAGCGTAGGCGGCAGCTGGCCTGTAGGAGAGCATCACGCAAGCGTGGACGTGGCAGGTGACTTGCGGGACGCCGGGGAGGGCTAAACAGAGGTGGCGAGGTCATGATTTTGCTCAAAAGCCAGTACGAAGTCATTCCATCCTTACAGAGGGTCATGGATATGCGCAAATGCGTTAGCAAAAAAAACGGCCCAATAGGGCCGTAAAAAATGATGGAGCGGCGTTGCAGGATGGCGTCAGCGCACGCCAGTCTGACGTAGTGCTGCCGGGGTATAGCTGGAGGCAGTGGCCTTCGCGCCGAATTCGTAGCTTTGTTTCTCTTCGTTCTTCAGACCAAGCACCGAGTATCGGCCGGAAGTCAGGTCATACAGTGTTTCGGCGGTATAGCCGGGCACTTGCTTGTGGTAGTACTGCTGCATATGCCCCTCCCCCACACGCCATAGCTGGCCTCGGCCATCGTAGTGATCCACCAACGCCAGTTGCCAGCTGTCTTCATCGAAGTACATGTGGCGGGTGGCGTAAATATGGCGTTCGCCCGGTTTAACTTTCGCAACTACTTCCCAGACCCGATGCAGCTCATAGCGTGTGAGATCTTGGTTGATATGTCCTGCTCGGAGTATGTCTTTGTACTTCAGGTTCGGCGAGTCGAGCTTGTAGCTGTTGTAAGGGATGTACATCTCCTTCTTGCCTACTAGCTCCCAGCTATAGCGATCCGGAGCACCATTGAACATGTCATAGTTGTCCGAAGTAGCCAGACCATCGGAAGCAGGTGCTGGACCGTCGTAGGCCACCTGCGGGGCACGGCGAACGCGGCGCTGACCGGAGTTGTAAACCCAGGCCATGCGAGGCTCTTTTACTTGGTCGATGGTCTCGTGCACCAGCAGTACGTCACCGGCCAGACGCGCCGGGGCGTTTACGCTTTGGATGAAGTAGAACAGGATGTTTTCGGCCTTACCCTTGTCCTGATCCGGCAGGTTACCCGGATAAGACACTTCGTCTGTGAACTGCACCATGGTGAAGCTACCGTTGGCCTGCGGCTGCGCACGGGTCATGTAACGCTTGATGTTGCCGCCGCGGTAACGGGTGGTATGGTTCCATACCACTTCAATGCCGCTTTTGGGGATCGGAAAGGCATAGTAGCGGCTGTCACTAAAACCCTCGAGGCCGTTGCCACCGTCGACGCCTTCGGTATTCAGGGCGCTGGTCTTGACCGCGGCGTACATCGCATCCGGCAGCACAGCACTACGGTGGGTCGAATACACCGGAATTTTGTAGGTCTCTGGGTAGCGCTTGAACAACGCTAACTGTCCGTCGGACAGCTTGTCCTTGTACTGGTCGACGTTGGCTGCTGTGATGGTGAACAGCGGTTGCTCGCTGGCGAAGGGGTCAGAAAGAAACCCTTTGGCGTCTACCGCACCGGCGTTGGTCGGCAGGCCACCGGTCCATTCGGGAATACTGCCGTCAGCGTTTCCGGCCTTCTCTGCACCGATCGGGGTCAGGCTGGCGCCTAGCTTGGCTGCTTCGTCCGGGGAAACCTTGGCCATCACACTGGTGGCCAACAGAGACAGTGCCAGGACACCGGTTTGCATAAGGTACTTGGTTGTGATCATCGTTTTTTCCATTGTCATTCTGCTCTGCGCTTAGAAGCTCATGCCGAAGCTGAGCGCCAGGAAGTCGCGATCTATCGAGGTGTTGTAATCACCACCGAAGAAATCCGTGTAGGACAGGCTGGTGGTGTAGGTGCTCTGGTAATCGGCATCCAGTGCCAGGCTGACGGCTTTGGAGCCTTCGGTGAACAGGCCGTTAGGGCCATTTCCGTCGACGTCATGTGAGAAGGCCACGCTCGGCTTGAGATTCACCCCTGCGAAGACATCGTTGTAGTCCCAGATGGCACGGGTCCGATAACCCCACGCCGTGCTGGTAACGAACCCGTCATCGTTGCAATGCGCACTGGCATTGGCCAAAGCCGGTGTGCCAGCGAAGGTTCCTGCGTTGATCGCCGTGCAGCTTGGTAGGCCACTCAGGGCGCCCGACAACTCGCCTGGACCAAACACCGCATCGCGGCCATACCGAGCCTCGGAGGTCTTTTCCAGCCCACCGACATGTACCATGCCGGCTTCGCCGATTAGGGTCACACGTGCGGCTCCCATCACCTGATCGAGGAAGTGGATAAAGGTGGTCTGGAATTGGGTAATTTCCTTGCGGTTGTAGCCATGCAGGGTACTGCCGGGAATTGAGGACGGATCGCCGCCCAGCAATGAGTACTGGCTGAATGCAGGATCGAATTGCGCCAGGCCGCGAACCGGTGCGTAGGTCACATCGGTAGAGTTGAGCTGCACTGGAGCATTCGGGCGGTAGCTGACCTCGCCAGACCATGCTGTACCGGTTGGCAGAGTGGTGGCGAAACTCAGGCCAAACAGGCGGATGTCTTCTGGATACTCCATGAAGTACTCGCTACCGCCGGCCACATTAGCGATAGCTATTCCTGGCACGCCCCCAGGCACCCCTGGGACATTACCCAGCATCACGTTGAGGGACTCTAAATACTCAGCCTGACCTGCTGCTCTGGTACTGAAGAACGGAGTACGGCTGTGATAGTTCATTGCATAAGCGCCGAACTCGGTATCCAGCGGCTCGAAGCTATAGCGCAGCGCCAGACCCCATTGACCGTCGTCGCGTGCGTCATGATCACCGCCGCGTGGGACGACTACGCCTTCCGATGTGGCTTGGTAGCCGAGCGCATTGCCAAAGGGGGCCAACGCTGGTGTCAGAACATTCAGGTTGCCGTCACACCCATCGGCCACCGTGTCGAATTGAGCGAAAAAGGTTCCGCAGTTGTCGACGACCGTCTGATCCCACTCCAATTGGTAGAAGGCCTCGGCGGACAGGTTCTCGCTTAGGCTCTGTGAGACATAGAACATGTTGACCGGGATCAGGCCTTCCTTGATCTCCGCCCCGGGACGGCGGAAGGCTGCCACGTCGATTGGGTTGATCGAGTTGATCGAGTTGAGAATGAAGGTGCTCTCGCCCCAGCTCACGACCTGTTTGCCCAGGCGTACAGAACCAGGTTGCTCTCCGATGAAGTAGTTGTGGTAGACGAAGGCGTCGAGGAACTGTGCGCCGGACGCCTTCGCGGCCTCCTTGCTGTTGTGCTCGTCAATATCCTTGAATAGGCGCTGCTCATCCTTCAGTTCGAAGTCGTACCAATACTTGCCACGGACGAAGGCACCGCTATCGCCGTATTTCAGTTCGAGATCGTGGATGCCCTTGAAAATTTTGGAGAAGGTTTCGCCCTTCTTGAAGTTCTGGCGGCCGTCGTCGGATGTCTGCATCAGCCCCTTGCCGCCGTTGTGGCCGCCGATTAGCTCTGGATCGGCGCTGCGCATCGACCAACTGGCTCCGACGGAAAGCGAGGAGTCGAGTTGACCCTCAATCTCGCCGATATTGAAGGTTGCTGCTTGTACTCCGCTTGAGAGACTCAGTGCGATTGCCGCCGCCAGTGCATGCGGTCGAAAGCTCGCGCGGCTGTTTATTGTAATCATGCGCTACCCCTGTTTGTGGTGGTTGATCGACGGCAAAAGTAATCAATCGTCACGGAGCGGGTAACGGATGAAAGAGTGATCTTTAGGCTCATACTTTGTAATGAGCCTGCGGGTTTTTTGTGGGCTTTGAGGATTCAGAACTACAGGAGCAATAGGCTTTGTAGCCTGACTACACGGAGTGTGTGGGGGAGTGAGGTAACAGTGGGATAGGTGCCGCTATATGGGAAGCCATCGAATATGCGCGCGGCGTTCTAGCCTTAAACTTCAGCAACACCAAGCCAGCAGCACGCTATCGATCGTCCCTATAAGTGAGGTGTGAGGCCCGCCTGTCCGCAGGCAGAATAATCAGCGCAGTGGATCACAATCACTGGAATTAGGAGCCAGTGCTGCTTTATCTGCTGTGCTTGAGGTAATGAGAGGGAGGGATGCCCGTCCACCGCTTGAAAGCTCTGCGGAAGTTAGCGATATCTGTGTAGCCCAATGTGTAGCCGATCTCCCCAATCGTTAAATGGCCAGCTTTGATATGTTCAACCGCCAGGATATGCCGTACTTCCTCGAGGAGAGTCTTTCAGTTGCGGATTTCGGTGAACGTGACCGCTCATTTCGCTAACAACGTGACCGGTGGCTTCACCCGATTGCGCGGGGTTTAAATTCTAACCGCATCGGTCACGATGCGGCTTCTTCCTCCGTGTTTTTCCTCCGTAGTGACTCGCCTTTCATCACGATTCGGTAGGCGTTGTGTACCAGGCGATCGAGCAAGGCGTCGGCCAGCGTGGGGTCGTTGATCCAGCCGTGCCAGTGCTCGACGGGAAGCTGGCTGGTCAGGATGGTGGAGCGGCTGCCGGCGCGGTCGTCGATCACTTCCAGCAGGTCATGCCGGGCATTTTCCTCCAGCGCCGCCAGGCCCCAGTCGTCCAAAATCAAGACATCGACCTTGGCCAGCTGTTGCAGGGTGCGCCCGAAGCTACCGTCGCCGTGGGCGATGCGCAGTTGCTCCAGCAGGCGCGGGGTGCGCAGGTACAGCGCGCTGTAGCCCTGGCGACAGGCTTGGTGGCCCAGGGCGCAGGCGAACCAGGTCTTGCCGACGCCGGTCGGGCCGGTCAGCAGCAGGTTGTGCCGTTGACGGATCCAGTCACCACTGGCCAGGGTCGCGATCAGGCGCTCGTCCAGCGTGCGGCCACGGCGCCGGTCGAGGTCTTCCAGGCAGGCGCTGGCGTACTTGAGCTTGGCCTGTTTACGCAGCCGCTCCAGGCGCTTGTCGTCGCGCCAGGCCAGCTCGCGGTCGAGCAGCAGGCCGAGGCGCTCATCGAAGCTCAGGCTGTGGCTGGCCGGCAGCGTCCATTGTTCTTCCAGTGCTCGGGCCATGCCGCCCAGCCGCAGTTGGTGCAATTGGCTCAGGGTGTGTTGGGTCATCATCGAACAGCTCCTCTTGGGTGTAGTAATCGGCGCCACGGACGTTCTCGTGACTGCTGGGTTGTGCTGCCGGCGTCGCGGGCTTGGGCAGTGGTTGCTGGTCGAGGCCTTGCTTGAGCAGGTTGCGCACGGTGCGGCCGTTAAGCGCCCGCAGTTGCACGGCGCGGCTGGCCGCCGCCTCCAGGCGCGCGTTACCGTACTGGCGCGCCAGCGAGAGCAGGCCCAGGCAGGCGCGATAGCCCATCTCCGGGTGCGGTTTGTGGGTCAGTTGGTGCTCGACGATCTGCCGGGTTTGCGGGCCGATTCGCTCACCCCAGTCGAGCAGGCGCTGCGGCGTCCACTCGCGGTGCGCCTTGTGCGAGGCCGGCATGTGTTCGCTCTGGGTGCTGTAGGCGCCGCGCCGCTGAAGTCGCAAGTGGCTGGCGACCCGCCGGTTGCCGTGCAGGACTTCCACGGTATGCGCGCTCAGCCGCACATCGACGCTCTGCCGGGCCAGGGCCGAGGGTACGCTGTAGAAGCCGCCGTTCACTTCGATGTGGTAGTCGATGTTGACCTTGCAGCGCTTGAAGGTCACCACCTCGTAGGGATGCTGTGGCAGCGGCCGCAGCACCGGTTGATCGAGCCGCTCGAACCACTCCCGGCGGCAGCCATCGAGCTTCTTGAACGGGCGCTGGTTCAAGTCCTCCAGCAGCTTGGCAATCGCCTGGTTGAGCGCGTGCAGGCTGAAGAACTGCTGGTGGCGCAGCCGCGCCATGATCCAGCGTTCGACGACCTGTACCGCCACCTCGGCCTTGGCTTTGTCCTGCGGCTTACGCGGCCGCGCCGGCAGCATCACCGTGTCGTAATGCCGGGCGCACTCCAGCGCGGCGCGGTTCAAGCCCGGCTCGTAGCGGTCGGGATGGGCGATCAGGGCGCGCGGGTTGTCCGGCACCACCATCTCGCTGACCCCGCCAAAATAGCTGAATGCCTGACCCAGCGCGGTCAGCCAGTCCACCTGGGTTTCCCCCGGCGTGGCGCAGGCATAGGTGTAGTTCGAGGCCCCCAGCGCTGCGACGAAGATATGCGCCCGGCTGATCTCGCCGGTGGCCGGGTCGATCACCGGCAGCGTCGGGCCGGCGTAGTCGATGAACAGCTTCTCGCCGGCCCGGTGCTGTTGACGCATCGAGCGTTTGAGGGTGCTGGCGTAGCGGCGGTAGTGCTCGACGAACTGGGTATAGCGGTAGGTCGGCTGCTCGGGATGGGCGGCGACGTACTCCTCCCACAGCAGTTGCAGGGTGACGCCCTTGCGCCGCAATTCGCGGTGGATCGTGATCAGATCCGGCACCACCCGCTCGCCGCGGGTCTGGCGAACCCTGGCAGTGGGCAACAGTGCCGCCGCCAGCGCCACCTCATCCAGCACGGCCAGCGCCGGCCACTCCATCCCGGTTTCAGCGGCTGCGGTGACGTACTTACTGACGACGCCCTTGGACAGCTGCAAGGCCCGGGCGATCTTCTCGTGAGAGAGGCCGCCCTCGAACTTGAGGCGCAGACATTCTTTGATATTACGCATGGCTACTCGCTGCGCCGCCATCCCTCTACTCCCCGAAATCGGGCGAGGGTGACGGTCGCGTCAGGTCATGCGCAACGGGGTGGAAGCGTTTCGCTAAGCCGTGACCGACGATTTCGGTAAGTCGTGACCGCCTGTTTCGGAGCAGGCTGGAAATCGGTCACGTTGATAGCGAAATGAGCGGTCACGCGTTAGCGAAATGTCCGGTCACGATCTACCGAAACAGCCGGTCACGGTGGGCCGAAATACGCATTGAAGGAGGTACCCTCCTCAAGTAGTCGTCGATGGAGTGTGCGTGGCGTTAGGTTGAACAGCCGTGCAGTAACACTCAGGCTTGGGAAGCCCTGTTGTTTCTCCAGCATTATCCTGCGCACGCCTGCACTGGTTGATGTCTTGGTTGCCAGCTTTCTCAACTCTTGCTGACAGATTTTTTCGGCTTCTCGGAAAGCTGCCGGATCGGCCATTTTGAGAGGCTGTTCAAGTAGCTCGGTATCCAGAGTGAATCCAGCCCAGCTCTGCCCATAGGCTACGTTACAGCCGAACATGTCAATTGCCAGGTTGGCATAAGCTGGTTCCGGGAAGGAGAAGTTGACTTGACGAGGCCGAGCACAACCCAAGGTGATCGTGTCGAAAATATTCTTTACCGCCAACATCACCGCTTCAAGCAGTGTTCGCTCACAGGCACCCATCGACAGGGTCGCACGGAAGCGAAGGTGCTCTAACTGGGTTGTCTCGTCGTGCTCATGCTCAAGGTCAAAAAGGGTTGTGCGTAACGCTAAGTAACGCTTAACCAATTGAATAGCCTGGCTAAGCGATTCACTCTGCTGCGCAGCGAAACCAAGTACTCCATGCGTGTTAATGACCAGCCGCTCACCCAGTAACAAACCGAGAGCCGGTTCCTCAGTCAGTATCAAAGCGTCTTCAGTTAGCTGGCGAAAAACGTCGAAGCTGGGTTGGAAGTTGGCTTCAGCTATCTGATCCTGGGTCAGCTGGCTGCGTGCTAACCAAACTTCTGGATTTACGCCAAAGACCCGAATCAGCTCAGCGATTTGCCGTAAGTACTGCACAGGCAAGACGAAGTCGAGCATAGCGTCCCCCCCCTATACTTCCCGTGATAATTGAGTGATGTGTGAATTGTCGATAAATGACCTGTAATTGTCAATCTTGGACCTCTTGCTCCCCTCAGGTTGTTGCTAAGATGTGAACGTCCACAGTTCCAAATCCAACAATTAATTTCGGAGGGCGCAGGTTCTCATTATTAACCAAGAGTAAGACTTCAGCCGCGCTTGCCAATGGTATTGGGATAAACGTCTGCAGGTTGCTCCTAACCTTGGATTTCCTCGGCGAAACTCTTTCCGTAGGGGGCTGCAGTACCTCTTGGGCTTGGCATCTCTTAACTAGACCCTTAAATATTTCGCCGAAATAATGTTGTGGGTGAGCTGGAAATCTTCTTCGACCTAGGCTCCAACTATGCCTAGAGCGCACAAGGATACGATCATGATTGGCCATAATGAATATCAAGTATTTAAAACGCAAGCCGAAAAGCGACCTTTTGAAGTCGGTTATGAGTCCGGACTATCTCACCAGACACTTTTCGACTGTCCCTACGGGCACGCTACTGAACAAGATCTTCGAAAACGCAACGAATGGCTCGACGGGTACCTTACAGCCTCAGCGAACAGCAAATCGCAGGAGTTCTATTGATTCTCCATATGACGGGTGTTACAGGGTTTGACTCACATGTAATAAGGGCGTAACAGTTTTTGGCGGCGGTACTTCATAGATTGACATGTTTCGCTTCTTTACTCGCTAGAGTGCTTCGATCTAGAGTTTCTGCGGGCAACATAAAAGCTCATGGCACCTTCTGACGGCGTCATCCAAACGTCGAGACTGCTGCCATCGAAAATGATCCGGCCTAGCTCCATAATGCGAGCCGCGTTTCGCGCTCAAAAGGGCGCGCTCTAATGCCTTCCGACTACTTCTAAGTTGCCTTCACCGCCCCCAGAACTATGTTCTCCTGTCGGGATATTGATTCGGCCATCGCACGATCTCAGCGGCCATCAGCGCCCAGTTACACTCCGCTTGGCCCCGATCCCTCCAAGGCCAAACGTCTAGCGCGGCCAAGGCCGAAGTTGCTATTTTCGCTTTTCAATCATGATGCTCGAGCGTGTCGCTAGATAACCATCTAGATTCTTTAGAAGCCTGTCTCTCTGAGCACCTGCATTATATTGCGAGTAAAGTAATTTGTAGCTGTCGGCCTCTAATGCAAGAGCTATTGCGGTCGAGTTAAGTTTTTTCACTATGCGTGATCGATCGGCTAAGCTGCCGCCTGCGCAATATAATCCAATTTGATTTTGATCAATATTTTGCATGATTGCAGAGCTATCAAGAGAATATCTGTCTGGCATGTGGTCTATGATTGATGAGTAATCAATTACATAATCAAGCCTTCCAAGCCCCACCATCGATATGACGTTAGTGCCATAGCTTGAAGTATTGAATACTTTAATTGAGCCCAGCTCAACTCCCTGGGTTATAATGGAAGATACAACATCTGGGTATGGTCTTCCTGACACAGCGGCGCCTCTCAGTATTGGCGACTGCACTAACTTTGAAAGATCAAGAACGCCGTCAATAATCGGAAATTCACTACTTCTATTTTTCTTGAAGATCACACTCATGCCCACTGCTGGCCCTAGTGGAATATAGTAATCAAGAGCGGAATAAGTGCTATTCTTTAAATTTATTATGCATGCCACGTTTTTGCTATTTTCAAGAGTGCTAATAATTCTGTTTGGAGAAGCCTCCTTGTAATTCATGCGACCATCAAATCTTGACTCCAGCAACCTATATAGGTCATCTAAAAAAAGATACTCCTGGGATTTTCTGGGGTCGGCACTTGAGATTCCAGCCAATGAAACTGTTATAATATCAAGTTCGTCTTCTGATGCTAGGCAGTTAGAAAATGCCGTGGATATTAATAAATATATTACGGCTAGCACAAGCTTTGGGCTCATAGAATGCACTCCTGTTATTATTATCGTGTCAGTTGGCTTACTTTGAGCAACTGATAAAGCATTCCCACTATGGCAGCATAATCGACCGCTAGGGGGTAGCGGCGGCCTCCTTTCAGTAAAGACCAAACTCCCGAGATCAGTTATTTTCTAGCCTTTTGATGCTAGCCTCCAATGGCAGAATCCGGTCGACAGCTGTCACTCTCGCGAGTGACCGAAAAATGACTCAGGAGGCACTGAGCCCGTTCGCATCCCCCACTCGCCCCGCCTACGTTTTTAACGCATTAACGGCAAGGTAGGTAGCTTTCTCGCTACCTGCTAGACCAACAAACTCATCCAAGAAGAGGCTAGCAGCAACAACGCCATGCAGCGATTAAAACGGTTCATCGCTGGCGCCGAACGTAACCACCGACTGGAGCCTGCGCCAAGAAGCGCCCATGTCCCAAGACACGGCAGGGATATCAGAAAAAATATCAGCGACAAATACATCATCTGGATCTGGCGTTCGCTACCCTCGCCCGCGAATACGCCGGCTACGGCCACGGCCATCATCCAGGCTTTCGGATTGACCAACTGCAAGCTAGCGCCCCCCAGTAATCCCAGACGTTGCGCTCCGCTAACCGGCGCCTGGAGATTTTTGTCACTGACCGAGCTGCGAAATATCTGCCATGACAAGTAGCTCAGCCAGATTATGCCGAGCCATTGCATGGCCTTTTGCGCCCCCCCAGAGTGGGTCAGCGAATAGCCCACTCCGCTACCTACTGCCAGCACGAGCCCTGCGGCTGCAGCACAGGCACCCAGAATGATCGGCAATGCCGCTTTGAATCCGTAACGGGCGCTGTTGCTCAACACCAGAATATTGGTCGGCCCTGGAGTGATGGAGGCGACGAAGGCGAAAAGCATAAAGGGCAGTAGATTGTTTACGGCAGACAACATGGCAGAGGGGTTCCACTGAAGATCGATAGCTACGATTTTCACGCGAGCCGGGTCAGGCGTCTGGAAGCTTTGTGCAGCGCTTACGGTATAGCGCTGGAGTCAACCCATAGGCGCGCAGGAACCAGCGACCAAAATGACTTTGGTCAGCGAAACCCAGAGCGATGGCAACCTCGACTGGCTGCTCACCAAGCGCCAGTAGCGTACGAGCTTTAGCCAAGCGTAATTGCACAAGGTAGGCATGCGGGGCCAATCCAAAGGCAACCTTGAAGGCGCGGCTGAGGCGGTATCGGTCAGTACCGCATAGTTGGCTCAAGGCCTCTAGGCCAATATCCTCTTGCATGTTGGCGTGCAGATAATCCCGCGCCCGCAGGGCTACCTGTGGAAGTCGTGGGTCCTCCCGATAGCGCTGACGCCAATGTAAGTGGTCGGTCAACTGAATCAGCAGATTGTCCAAAGCAGTCTGGCGGACAATGCGCAACTCACCTTGGTGCAAGCATTGAAAAGCTGCATTTGTGGCTTGAGCCAGACGCGTATCGCGGGTCAATATGCTGGCAAAGCTCAACTGGCTGTTGGACGGTGCCTCCTCGAACAAGCTACTGAGTTCCCGCTCCAGCCAATGCGAGTCGAGGTAAAGCATCCTATAGGTGAAACCACCTGCCGTGGGTGCTTCTCCATCGTGGATGTCACCTGGCTCCAGATGGAAGACCTGGCCCGCGGTGCTCTGATGCCTCACCCGGCGGCAGTTGAACTGCTGTACGCCTTGCTCAGTGATCCCCACCAGATAACTGTCATGCCAATGGGGGTCATAAGCGTGCCCAGTAAAATGGGCGCGCAAGGTTTCAATGCCTGTGTCGGCATCGTGGTTTATATCGACCCAGTTTTGCGCGGTCATGATCACCTTCGGGGACTAAGCGGAACGCTAACAGTAAGCACCCTGGAATGGCACGGATAGAAGATTTGTGCAGCTACAAACAACTACCGGTCAATGCCTGGCTGCCACCTGCCTTAGGTCGGTAACAGCTCGCCGTGAACGACCGGAATCGGTACAAAATGTATGGCTGCTTCAGATCATCCATACGGCTCTCCTCCGCTCAAGCAGCTGATCGGCTTTGCGTTAACTCAGGCAATCAACAGATCAGCCTTCCGTATAGGCGCTTGTTGGAGAAGCGATGGCCTGTCGTATTTCGCGCACGTCGCGTGCAGGCGGTGCGCCGAATTGCCGTAGGTACTCACGGCTAAACTGTGATGCGCTTTCATAGCCGACAGCGAACGCCACGTCAGACGCACGATACTCACCGGCAAGTAAAAGCTGGCGAGCCTCCTGCAATCTAAGCTGTTTCTGATATTGGATAGGACTGAGGCCTGTCATCGACAAAAAATGGCGATGCAAGCTTGCTCGGCTCATGCCACTTGTATCGCACAACGCCTCTATCCGAAGTCGGGTGTTGTAATTATCCCTGATCCAGGCAACAGCCCGTCGGATGCTACTCAGGGCGCCATCGGGTTGGGCAATCTGACGTAGCAGCCGACCCTGCGGCCCCTGCAGGAGACGATAGAGCAACTCGCGTTCGACCATAGGACCAAGAACAGGGATGTCGGCAGGCGTGTCGAGCAACGACAATAAACGTAGTAACGTTTCGCGCAGCGGTGCGGTGGTCGGGTTAATCGTGATGCCAATGCCCTTCTGTTCGCTCTCGCGAACCGGCGGCATAGTCGCCGCCAGTTCTGCCAGTATGGCCGGTTCCAGCACGAGCGATACCGCAACGTAGGGCTGCCCTCCTTCAGCATCAAGAATCTGTCCGATCAGGGGCAGATCCAAGGCGCTAATAAGATACTGTTCACTGTCATAACTAAGAAGAGTGTCGTTAACCGCAACACGCTTAGAGCCTTGCAGGATGAAACAGATCATTGAGCGATACAGGCAGGGCGCCTTGTCTGTAGAACCTTGTCCGACGCAGATATCCACACGCGGGATCCGTGTGGTAGTCAAACCCGGCGGCGCATGGCGCAGGGCTATATTAAGATGCGGTGCAAGATCGTTGTTCATGAGTCAATTATGCCTAGGCCCCTCCTGCGCACAAGATGATTGAGACAATCAGGCAATAAACTGAGCTTATTCGGCGTGGGTTACAAACCGGTCATTGCCTATCTTGAGCAGGTCAAGAAAGCGCCAAAAGGCGCCCCTAACCTAGTAGAGATCACCCATGACCAACCAGATCGCTCTCATCACTGGCGCCAGCCGTGGCCTTGGCCGCAACATGGCTCTTCACCTCGCCAAGCGCGGCATCCACATCATCGGCACCTACCGCAGCGGCGCCGCAGAAGCCGAGACGCTGAAGCAGGAGATTGAGTCGCAGGGCGGCAAGGCCGCGATGCTGCCGCTCGACATCACCGATACCGCCAACTTTCCGTTTTTTTCAAACACACTAACAGACACGCTGAAGACCGACTTCGGCCGCGAGCGCTTCGACTTCCTCATCAACAATGCCGGCAATGGCCTCTTTGCGAACTATATTGACGCAACCGAGGAGCAGTTTGCCTCACTGGTCGCCACGCACCTGCGCGGGCCGATCTTCCTGACCCAAAAACTATTGCCGCTCGTGGAAGACGGCGGTCGTATCCTCAATGTTTCGTCCGGGTTCGTGCGCTTTACTTTGCCGGGGTACAGCGTTTATGCAGCGGTGAAGGCCGCAGTAGAGGTGCTGACCCGTTACATGGCCGTAGAGCTTGGTTCACGCCAAATTCGGGTAAATGCAATTGCCCCTGGCGCCATCGCAACCGATTTTGGCGGCGGTGCCGTGCGCGATAACAAGGATGTAAACGCCTACGTCGCACAGGGCATCGCGCTGGGCCGTGTCGGCCTGCCGGACGATATCGGCGGTGCTGTAGCTGCCATCTTGTCCGATGACATGGCTTGGGCTAATGGGACGACTTTTGACATCTCCGGCGGTCAGTTGCTGTAGCCACAACAGCATTCATTCGATCCCGTCGCAGCCCTATCGAGAGACCGTCATGTCGCAGGCTCAACTTACGCTCATCAGCCATCCGTTGTGCCCGTTCGTTCAGCGCGCGGCGATCGTGCTGCTGGAAAAGAATGTGCCTTTTGAGAGGATCGACGTCGACCTCGCCGCCAAGCCCGATTGGTTCGTGACGATTTCACCGACGGGCAAGGTGCCGTTACTCAAGGTAGAGCAGTCAGACGGTGCGGTCTCGATACTGTTTGAGAGTATGGCAATTTGTGAATATCTCAACGAAACGCAGGAAGGTGAAAGCCTTTATTCGCACGACGCGTTCTCACGCGCGCAACAGCGCGCCTGGGTAGAGTTTGGCGTGGCGGTGCTCGCCGATGCCTGGCAGTTCCTCAATGCCAAAGATCTTGCGACCGCTGATGGCAAGAAAGCTGCTATTCGAGATAAGTTGCAGCGCCTTGAAGACACGCTCGGCCTAGGGCCCTTTTTTTCAGGATCGACATTCGGCATGGTAGATGTGGTTTTTGCCCCGATCTTTCGTTACTTCGACGTACTGCGCACAGTCGTCTCCCAGCCGATCTTCGACAACCTTCCCCGCGTATCAGCGTGGCGAGCATCACTGGCAAACAGACCCAGTGTTATTTCTGCCGTGCACGGCGATTACGCCGATCGCTTTCAGCAGCACCTGGTTACTCAGAAGGCAATACTCTCAGGCTCAGTTGCAAAGTTAAGGTCTAGTGTGCTCGCCGCCGATAATCACTAGGAGACTGCCCAGTTAGACGCTTGAAAGCCCGACCAAAATTGGCCGGATCACCATAGCCAAGTAGATAACCAATCTCGCTGACCTTATAAGCGGCATCGTCCAGCATACGACGTGCCATCTCTAGCTGCTGCATTGAACGCAACTCACTGAAGCTCACATCATGCTCTGCGAGTTGCCGGATCACGGTTCGTGTCGTAACCCCCCATGCACTGGCCAACTGCTCAAGCCGAGGAAGGCTGGTGAAGGTTCGGTTGGATGCAATCTGCTCGAAGTGCGCTGCCAGCCAATGGCTAGCACGAAGTACCACATCTCCTTTTGCCAAAACCCCTTCGAGGGCCTCACGGCACCGGGATAGGGAAGATCGATAGATCTTCTCGTCGTGCAAAGGGCAAGGAAGTGCCGCCAAGTTCACAGGGAGAGCTAGACCAGCGAAACCAGCAGAAAACTCACATCGACTGCCGAAAGCTTCGCGATATCGCAAAGCGTAACCACGCGCGGCATAGGGAAAGCACAGGACTGGATCGCCATTTCCCTCGCCCAAAATGGCACGAATATACGACAGCACAATTTGCTGCAGTATCTCGATTAGCGGAACCTCAAGATCGCCTAGCGGATACGTATCCATATCAAAACGCAGGATCAGCTGCCGACCCATTTCCGTAGCACTGAAATCGACATAGGGGGCTCGAGTGCGCGCGAACATTGCAATTGTCTCAATGCTTTGAGACAGCGTTGGAGCGCTGATGGCCGCAAAACCCATTGGGCCATGGCTGGAAATACTCAGCCTACGCCCAAAATCAAGCGCCCAATTCTCGTGGCAAGCCACATCCCGCGCATTGCGCAGCGCCTGTAAATGCTGAACTACCGTAATCAGCTCTTGCCGCACCAGCAAAGCGGGAGTCAGGCCCGTGCCGGCAAGCACGCGCTCGACCGAGGCTGGCCAATACTGCAGCAACAAGCGCGTGTATGTGCTTGGACAAGGGAGTAAATCAATTGGGTGCGTCATTTTTCAATAATGTCACTAAATGACTGCATTGTCATCATTAATCGACCTTCGTAAACGGTTGCCACCCCTCTAATCTCTATCTTGGCTCAGTGCCCTTCAAGAGCTAATTAACTTAGTTCTTAACCTTCATTACTGAGCGAAGCTAGGAGATAAAAATGTCATCACCACAATCATATGCCTCAGTGTGGCAAGAGTCGGTTCCTGAAATTGCTTGGGGAACCATATGGCTATTCCTCGGGATACTCATCTCCTATGCCGTCGTATTATGTGCAGCGCTCGCAGATGTTTTGCCATATCCGCTGGCAGGGGCTCTGCTCGGTTTCATCGCTTTTTCCAGTTTTACAGTCATGCACGAAGCAGGCCATGGCAATATATTCAAGATGGGGTCAGTCTTTAAGCCTCTGGAGACGATCATGGGATGGATAGCATCCATTCCATTTTTGGTACTACCTTATAGACTCTTTCAAAAGATTCACGACCGGCACCACGCCTTTACAAACGACCCCCATCGAGACCCTGACTACTTCGACGGTCCACATACATGGCACGGTGTAATTCTGAATGCGTTCTGGGTGCCGATTCACTACCACATAATGTCGGTTACCGAACTGCGAAATATTAAGCAATTTAAAAAAACTTACACAAGCACACTAATTTACTTAGCGCTTGCATGGGGCACATTAATTTTTCTATGTATAAATGGCTATACACTTGAGGTAATAAGCCTGCTTGTTGTCCCGCAACTAATCGCGGTTTTTCTCCTGGCAATGTTTTTCGACTTTATCCCTCACTTTCCACACGCCACACTCGGCCGCTATCAAAACACAAACATTTATGGCGGCAAGTGGTTAAATATTTTCTTGTTTGGACAAAATCAACACTTAATACACCACATGTTTCCGCGCCTTCCTTGGTACAAATATCGTCATGTGTTTCAACGTATCAAGCCTGATCTTGAAGCAAACGATGCACCACTCTATGACAGCCTATTTCCCAGTTTCTCACTGTGCGATATGGCCGGCGGCTTTCAGCGCGCGGGTAATTTCTGCGATATGCAGTTGCAAGTCGCTGCCATCAAACGCCTGACGGCAGACGCCAGCGCTATTCGCTTTGCCAACCCAGCAGGACCTGCGCTGAAGTACTCTGCAGGGCAATACATCACCGTCAGCAAATGGATGGATGGAGAACAACAGACGCGTTGCTATTCACTGTGCACCCCTCCCGAATCCAACGTATTAGAAATTGGCGTCAAAGCGATAGACGGCGGACGAGTATCCAGCTTTATTAATCTCGACCTGCACGTCGGTGACAAGTTGATCGTACGGGGACCGTTTGGGAAGTTTGTCTATCCCCCGGCGCAGAAGATCGAGATCGAAGCGCTGCAGCTCATTGCGGGAGGCAGCGGAATCACCCCGATCAAAGCAATCCTTGAAGTCGCGTTAGCCGATGAGTCCATCAAGACAATCCACTTGCTATACGCCAATCGCTCGCCAAGCGACGTAATGTTTTTCCCCGAATTAGAGGAACTTCAGGTAAGTCATCAGGGGCGGTTGAAAGTCACACACATCTTCGGAACTGCTCCGGCCGAGTGGAGCGGCGCAAGAGGCCTGCTGACCGCAGATATGCTTTCGTTGCTGCTTGAATTAGACAATGCCGCAAACACGCAACAAGCGTTTTATATCTGTGGCCCGCAAGGCCTGAAGAACCTGGTGGCGTCAACTCTGGCCACAAAGGGAATTGCCGAGCAGCGTGTTTTCATTGAAGAATTTGTTGCCTCCGCGCCGCCTCCTGTGGGCGAGTTGTTTCCCGTCGAAATTGCCCTTGCGAATGGACAAACGAAAACCATAAAGGTGGCATCTAATCAAACAGTTCTTGAAGTGGCGAAGGCGCAAGGTGTTGCTATCCCTCATGCTTGCTGCGCTGGGACATGTGGCACATGCAAGATCAAGATCACATCAGGTGAAGCAGCGGCAATTGCAGACTCAGTCTCTGGAATTCTAGCAACAGAGCAATTAGACGGCTTTACCCTAGCGTGCCAGTGCCGCCCCCTATCAGCGCTTCAATTGCAGGAGGACACTACTTACTAGGTTGCAACAGGTCCTTAGCCCTTACTTTTAAATGCAAGAAGGGTTAAGGATATTCTGAATTCTTCGTGCATTACTGACTGGCGGTTCAGAACGGCTGCTTTGCGTCGCTTACTTATAGTTGCGCCTCAAATTAAAGCCGAAATATAAAATTAGTAAATAGCTGGCCAGATTTGAGAGTTGGAAATAAAACTCAGAACTGGATCAATTGGTCCAACGCCTACAAGAGTTTAGGCAAGATCCAGAGTGGCACTTTCATCTGAGCAACATTTACTCGGTAAAGTACGGGCTTATGAATATCGGAGCTCACGTACTCACGGAGTACGAGCCCCACAACATGAATCTGTCTAGCGTAGCGTTCTCACCGAATTCCGAAGTAAAGGCATAACAAGCGGCTCAAGCGGTTTGCTCCGTTCACTAGGGACCGGCTAAAGCCGGTCCCTTAACAAAACGCGGGGCGGCACAATGCCGGGCTCGTTGGTCGGAGTTTCTCAGAAATAATATTGGCAAGTAATTGCCTCATAAAAAATGAGCAGCTAAATGAGCAGTTTCTACGAAGATCACATATTGCCTTACGCTATTGATTTCATCTGTGGCCTTCCCTCTTTTGAGAAAGGTCGTAAAAACCTTATGCCAAAAGCATCGGGGCGTGTTCTCGAAATTGGCATGGGCACGGGTCGCAATCTGCCTTATTACAAGCCAAAGCAGTTAAAATGTCTTTGCGGCATTGATCCGGGGTTACATCCAAAAGCCGAGCGCAGGGCAAAAACAGCAGGTATTGACGTCAAACTAATTCCGCTTTCCGCAGAGCACATTCCAGCTGAAGATCACAGCTTCGATTGTGTTGTGTCCACATTCACCCTTTGCACAATCCCTGACGCTGCTGCGGCACTTGCTGAGGTGCATCGTGTCCTTGCGCCGGGCGGGCGGCTGCTTTTTTTAGAGCATGGCGCAGCGCCCGAGAAGAAGGTGCGCGAGTGGCAAAATCGAATTACACCACACTGGGAAAAACTTGCTGGAGGCTGCCACCTAAACCGCGAAATGCCAAAGCTCATTGAGGCGGCAGGGTTCAAGATTGATCAGCTGGAGCAAGAATACCAGCCAGGCCCGCGTTTCCTGACCTACCTATATTCAGGTGTTGCTTCACGAGTTTGAGTTGTGCGAAAAGCGCCACGCCAACAAGGCGTCAGGCATCATCCAGTTTTAATTTTGACAATGCTGCAAAACAGTGCAGCAGCGCTTTGTATCTCTGGCCCGGAAGGCCTGAAGAACCTAATGGCGTAAAACTTGGCCACAAAGGAGATTCCCGAGTGGCGTGTTTGTATTGAAAAAACTGTGGCCTCTGCGTCTGCACGCATGGAACACACAAGATCAAGATCACATCAGGCGAAACAATGACAGCCTCTGGTCTCCTACCAGCTGAGCGATTACGCGCTTTTAGCCCCCCCCCTAGGCGATGTGTTCACCGATGCCACGCCCCACCCCGACGCCCAGCGCCACTTTGCGATTTAGGCGTATATCCATTGCTGCCCTAAAGGTCTTGTAGTTGCCGAAGAGACATCAAGGCACAAGAACTTCACCGGCAGCCTCGGATAGCAAGCATGCCTAGCAGCTGACCTGGCCCCACCAGCCAGTAACGGCGAGTGAATGCTTGGAATTATTTGAAGGATAGGGGGATAGTAATTTGCATTTATTGACAGCGAATTTCCATTTCCAACCGATGACAGCACTTATAAGAACAACATCGCTCACCGGCTATCCGCAGCTGGTACAGGAACTGGGGGGGGATTCCGCCGCCCTGGCTAGGCTCTTCAATATTGATCTCGAGCTGCTCGATAACAGCAACTCGGTAATCCCCTACCGCGCGTTGATCGGTCTGATGGAACACTCTGCCGAACAGCTGGAATGTCCGGATTTCGGCCTGCTGCTGGCCGAGCGCCAGAGCATGATGATCCTCGGCCCGCTGGCCTTTATCGCGGAGAACTCCGGCAGCGTTGGCCAGGCGCTGCGGGAAATCGCTAAGTACATGCATTACTACAGCCCGGGCATCACCCTCGAACTGGATGAGCGAAGCGACCCGGCACATCCAAAATTAGTCTTCGAGATACGCCTGACTGCAGCGCCGCGCCAACGACAAACCCTGGAACTATCCCTCGGTGTCGCCTACAAGGCCCTGCAGATGCTCTACGGCAGCCAGTTTCACCCCGCTTCGGTTTGGTTTCGCTGTCAGACGCCATTGCCACAGAGCCGCTATCACCGATACTTCGGCGCTCATCCCTTCTTCGGTCAGAGCTGCAATGCTCTGGTGCTGCGTCCCGAACACCTGAGCAAGCCGATCGACAAGCAGAACCGGCAATTGCACGACACTCTGGTGGAGTTCATCCACAGTGCCAGCGGTAGCAACCCGATGGACATCCGCAACCAAGTCGAGCAGCTGATCCTGCGCCTGCTACCGACCCAGCGCTGCACACTTCCGTTGATTTCCGAGCAGCTCGGCATGCGCAGCCGCTCCCTGCAACGGCGCCTGGCGGATCACGACCTGCTGTTCGAGGATCTGGTCGACAGCACCAGGCGCGAACTGGCCGATCGCTACCTGGCCGAGGCCCGCATGCCCATGACCCAGGTTGCTGGCTTGCTCGGCTATGCCGAACAGAGCTCATTCAACCGCGCCTGCAAGCGCTGGCACGCCATGTCGCCCAAGGGGCGGCGCAAGCAGCTCAGCCAGGGCGATGCCGGGCACTAGTCTTTCCTGCCCTGGCGGCACTGCCGCCAGGGCATGGCCCCACCAGTAACGCCTTGCTGCAACCCTTCACAGACGTCATCAGACCTCCGCATGCCTGGCCATTCGGCGCATGCGGCTGCGCGATCTTCGCCAGCGTCAACGCCAGCTCCTTCTCCCTGGCAATCACTCTCCGAACGACCCGAACCAGTGTCGTGAATTACCAATATTGCGAGCTGAAATGACAATTTCTAACGCAGCCATCCGCCCAGTATTCCCACATTAGTGGGTGTACCTCTCATCCTCCTACGCCAACAGCCACCAATAACAAGAAGAAGGCCCCGGCTCGTGCACGCGACACGGCGATCCCGCCTCTTGGGCTGCCTGCAAGCAGCCAGAGCGCTACCTGCCATTGCAGCAGAGCCTCCCAACTCACAACCGGGGTGGCGCGGTCGCCCCGGCTCTTTTGCCTGAGGAACAGCCGGCGTTTTGCAAGGTAGTTGTCGCGACAGCCGTGTTTTTTATGCCGCCATTTTTAGTGTCGGTTGCTCCCTCTCTGGGTTGAGTGTGACGGCGCCGA
>Ga0209343_10001883_pt1 | contig 27891 bp, 23 predicted proteins | sample RifCSPlowO2_02_FD_184026 | JGI IMG/M metagenome (GOLD analysis project Ga0209343, IMG submission 184026) | Groundwater microbial communities from Rifle, Colorado - Rifle CSP2_plank lowO2_0.2 (SPAdes) (version 2) | ecosystem: Environmental > Aquatic > Deep subsurface > Groundwater | place... | reverse complement strand
GCCCCAGTGGGTGCTGCAGTTTTGCCATGGCTATGATGGGCCGTTTCTGGACTGTGCCCGGCAGTACGCCAGTCTGTTTGCCGGGACGCGCTACAAGGTGTGCACGGTGTTTCTCACCGGCGCGCCCGATCCCTCGGTTGTGGCGGGCTGCGCCTCCGATGAGGTGCTGTTTCTCGATTACAGCTCCAAGGCCGTGCGTGGCCTCAAGTTGCGCGCGATGCAGGACCTGCGTACGCTCGTGCGCACCCGGGATTTCCGTCTGTGCATCGCCCACCGCTTCAAGCCGGCCTATATCGCCTGTCTGGCAACGGGCTTGCCGGTTATCGGGGTAAACCACGCCTTCGGCGTGTATCAGCGCTGGCCGCGGCGGTTGTTCGCCCAGGTCTTTCGTCGCCGCTTGAGCCTTCTGGCGGTATCCGAGTCGGTGCGCGACGATATTCGCCGCTGCTTGCCGGCCTGGCCGGCGGCGCGCATCGAGGCCCTCTACAACCGCATCGACGTCGAGCAGTTGCAGGCGCAGCAGCTGGACCGCGCACAGGCGCGCGAGGCGCTGGGTTTGCCCGCGCAGGCCTGGGTGGTGGGTAATGTCGGGCGCCTGCATCCGGACAAGGATCAGGCCACGCTGATTCGTGGTTTCGCCCGCGCGCTGCCGCAGCTGCCAGCCGGCAGCCTGCTGGCGATACTCGGCAGCGGCCGCCTGGAAGATGCCCTCAAGGGGCTGGCCAGAGAGCTTGGCGTGGCGGGTCAGGTCGTGTTTCTCGGTCAGGTCGCAGAGGCCAAGCGCTACTTCAAGGCCTTTGATGTATTTGCCCTGAGCTCCGACCACGAGCCGTTTGGCATGGTGCTGCTGGAGGCCATGGCCGCTGGTGTACCCTTGCTCGCCACCGCCTGTGGCGGGGCCCGTGAAGTGGTTGAGGGCTTGGGCATTCTGTTCCCCCTGGCGGACGCGGATGCGTTGGCCCAGGGCATGTGCCATCTGGCGCAGCTCGATGAAGCCCAGCGCCTGGCGTGCGAGGCGGCGATGCAGCAGGCGCTGCTCGAACGCTTCTCCGATGCGGCGATAACGCGCCGGTTCTGGAGCCTGCCGCTGGTCACTGCTGCCCTCGGGGAGGGCGTGTATGGGCGAGAGTAAACCAGCCGTGCCAGGCCCGGGAGCCTGGGCCGCCAAGGCGCGAGCGCTGGATCGCTATCGCTGGCTGCTACTGCGCGAACAGCATGGTCGTCTCGGTGCTGCCGTGCGCTATGGCCGCGATGCGCTGCTGGATCTGCTCTTTGGTATCCGTGCCCGGCTGGCCCTGCCCGCAGGCGATGTGGTGGCCGAACCCTGCGATTTCCTGCTGCTGCAAGGCGCGCCCAAGGTCATTGCGCTGCAGCGGAAAAAACGCCTGATCGAGACCCTGCGCAGCCAGGGCTACCACCTGGTCGAAGTCGGCCAGGAGGACCCGCGCCATGTCATCGCCGGGCGCATGCTGGCACGCCCGGTACAGCCCGTGCCGCTGCGTTACTTCGGTTATGCGGCCTATGCCGAATGGCTGGTGCAGCGCCATGATCCGCAGCTGCTGATCAATGATCGCAACGGCAGTATCTGTTCACCCTTCTTGCGTCTGGCCCTCAATACCCGTGGGCGTCTGCTGGTGCATCTGGCCCATGCCAGCACGGTAGAAAGCTCGCGGCGGCTGGGGATGAACGACTACGACTATTACCTGCTGTTCGGTCAGAGTTCGCTGCAGGCCCTGCAGGGCCGGGCACTGCGTTTTGGCTCCTCGCGGGTGATTCTGGCCGGCTCGCATATGATCGACCGTACCTTCGAGCTGCCGCCGGCCGCGGTCGAGCAGCGCAGCGTGCTGCTGCTCGGCGTGGGGCCTGACAAGGAAAAACAGGCAGACTACCTGGCCACCTATGCCCTGCTGGTGAGCTGGGCCAGGCAGAATCCGAGCTATCGCGTGCTGGTCAAGCGTCACCCACGCAGCCGTGCGCAGTTCTGGCAGGAGGCGGTCGAGGCCAGCCCCAATATTGTCCTGCTGCCCGGCGACTGCTCTCTGGCGGCGGCACTGGAACAGGCGTCGGTAGTCGTCAACATCATGTCCAATGCGGTTATCGAAGCCGGTCTGGCGGCGCGCCCGGTGATCTATATGAATTGCACCAATGACCAGGATGTCCTGGCCCAGGCGCGCTACTTCGGCCCCGCCGTGCGTAGCGTCGACGAGCTGGCACGGCGGCTGGCCGAGGTCGAGGGCGCTTACGCGGCGTCCATTGCCCGAGCGCAGGACTTCTCGAGATTTCATCTGGAAAATGCCTTTTCCGGCCTCGAGGCGAGTGCCCAGATCCTCTGTGCCCTGCACGGGCAACGTGTGGATGGGCTTGCCTGGGAGCCCCTGGATACGACGATTACGGAGTGCGGGTAGTGATCAATGCCTTGCTGTTCAACGATACTTCCTATGAAAAGCATCATGGCTCGCAGCTGGTGGTGCGGCAGATCTACGCGCTGGCCAAGGAGGCCGGTATCGCCATCAGTCGCGCCTGCCCGATGCGTCATGACTGGCGCAAGAACGAACAACTGAAAGAGGACATCCGTCGTGCCGATCTGTGCCTGATCAATGGCGAAGGCACCCTGCATGACGATGCTCCGCAGGCCCTGATGCTTGGCGAGCTGGCCAGCTACTGCCGGCAGCATGGCGTGCCCTGTTTTCTGATCAACAGTGTCTGGCAGCGCAATGAGCGGTTGCTGGCCCATGCGGGTGACTTTGCGGGCATCTATCTGCGCGATGAGTTCAGTCAGCACGAGCTGGCGGCCCATGGTGTAGCGTGCAAGGTGGTACCGGATCTGACACTGAGCTATAGCCATCAGCCTGCCGCCCGCGAGCAGCGGGCGGGCTATCTGGTCAGTGACAGTGTATTCAGCACGCGCACGCTCGAGGCCTGGGCCGAGGTCTGCCGGGCCAATCGCGCCGATATAAGCTTCCTGAGTATCAAGAACCTGCCGATTATCCAGGCCGGCAAGGGCTTTCCCGATTACTGTATCAAGAGTGTCGCCAAGCTTTTGCAAGCCGGCCGGGCGCTGCTGCAGAGTTACTTCATGCGTTACCCCGCGGCCTTGCCATCCGAGCAGATTGGTATGCTCCGGTGGCGCTATAGTGCACTGGGACTGACGCGCTTCCTGAGGCGGTTATCGACCTCCAGTGGTGTGGTTACAGGGCGCTTTCACTGCGTGACCCTGTGTTTTGTCACGCGTACGCCCTTTTATGCGATCGGCTCGAACACCCACAAAATTCAGGCGCTGTTGCTGGAGGCCGGGTTGCCCGGGCGGATTCAGGAGTCCTATGGCGCGGCGCTGGCTGCCCGCGAAGAGATGGCCTTTTCTGCTGCCGATCGACAGCATCTGGAGGCCTTTCTACTGGATTGCCAGCGGCGGGCAAAGGACATGTTTGCTGAAATTGTCGAGCGGGCCAGGGCATTCAAATGATGCCGACGGCTGTGCGCTTGCCTGGATTTGTGGCGCTCGCGAGCGCTGATGTTTATCTTGCCTGCGGCCTTTGGGGATCTATTGGTTCGAGTATCGAGAAGAGTGAGGGAGTGCTTGGTGGACGATAGGCTGGAGAGTTGGCCCTTCTTCGAGCATGCCCGTGTGATCAACCTGGACAAGCGCACCGATCGCTGGGATGCCATGCAGCGGCAGTTTAGGCGTCTGGGCATCCAGGGTGTGCAGCGGTTTGCGGCAATAAGCCCGGGGACTGAGGTCGTCGAGCAAGCGGCGTTGCAACCGCTGCGCGAGTTCCTGACGCGGGTCGACGGCGACAGTGAGCGACTGGAGAGCAAGCTGCGCGCGACCTGGGGCTGTATGCGCAGTCATCTGGGCATTATTCGTGAGGCCAGGGCGCAGGGCTGGCCCTATGTGCTGATTCTCGAGGACGATTGCGAGCTCGAACCCTATGCCTTGCCGGTATTGCGCCGGGCAGCCGAGCAGTTGGCGGCGCAGCCCTGGGACATGCTGTACCTGGGGGGCACCTTCAAGAAGGGCGGCAAGCGCTGTCGTTATTCCGCGAACCTGGAGCGCGCCAGCCGTATCCGTCTGGGGCATGCCTATGTGGTTAGCGCCCGGCTCTACGATCGCATTCTCAGCGAGTGCGAGGAGTCCGGTCTGCCGATCGATTGGTACTATTCCGAGATTCTGCAGCCCCAGGTCGAGTGCTTTCTGCTGCGTCCCGTGGTGGCCTATCAGCGCTTGCTCGATATGAGTGATATCGAATTGGTGGAGCGCAGGCCGGAATTCAAGACGCGCAAGACCTTGCGCCGGTTGTGGAGCCGCCTCCGCTATGGTGCGTGCTGAGCCTGCGGGTGCGTCCGTGACAGGAGCTTGGACGCGCGCCGTGCTGGAGAAGTGGCTGGCCGCAGGGCTGATCTGGTGGCTGGTCGGCATGCTGCTTATGGGCAGCAGCAAGTTCTATCATCAGGCCCTGATGGCCCTGTTCTGGCTGCCCGGTCTGCTGGCGTTGCTCGTCCATGCCGAGGTGCGTCGCCAGTGGCGGCAGCCGATGGCGCTGGCGCTGCTGGTGCTGATGGCATGGTCGGCAACTTCTGCGCTCTGGGCACCGGAGTTCGAGAGCAAAGAGCTGAAAATATTCTTCTATGTATTCCTGGCGGCCAATGCGCTTATTGCCCTGGCCAGCCTTGACCCCGCGCTGCTGCGCAGGACCCTTGCCCTGAGCGGCCTTACGGTCGGCCTGCTGGCGTGGGGCAGCGCGCTCTGGTTCTACGGCTGGGCGGGCAATGCCTGGGGCGCTCGGCTGGTCGGTACGGGCATCGTCGATCATCCGATTCTGGCCAGCCAGCTGTTCGGGGCCATGGGGGTTGTCCTGCTGTACCTGCGTCGGGAGCTGCCCGCCACCCTGCAGGGCGCTGCCTGGCTGTTCGGCTGTTGCGGTTTCGTGGTGTTTCTCGCGCTCAGCCAGTCCAAGGGCCCGTGGCTGGCGGCATTGCTGACCCTGTTTCTGGCTCCGCTGTGGCAGCGCAGCACTCGGCTGTTATGCGTCTCTGCCGGTGCTGCCAGCCTGGCGGTTGTGGCGGCGCTGGTCTGGCCGGAACTGCTGCTGCAAAGGGGCCTGTCATACCGGCCCGAGCTGTTTGTGCAGGCCCTTGGCCTGATCGGGCAGCAGCCGCTGCAGGGCCTGGGGCTGACCGCTGATTACCTGTTGCGGGTCCCCTCATCGGGCAGGTCTCTGGAACACGCGCACAATGTCTATCTGCATATTGCCGTGACCCTGGGGCTGGTCGGGCTCGCCTGCTGGCTGGCGCTGCAGGCCCTGGCGTTGAGCGCTGCCTGGCGGCTACGCGAGCGCGTCGAGGGGCGCATGTTGTGCGCGCTGCTGTGTTTCGCGGGTATTGCATTGTTTACCGACGGTATCGGGCCCTGGGTCAAACCCCGCGAGGAGTGGTTCTGCCTCTGGCTGCCGATTTTTCTGGTGATGGGTTTGGCCGCACAAGGGCGCGCAGGGACGATTCGGGTGGAAGCAAAGTATGACTAGAGTCGATCAGCAGCTGACGCTGGAGCAGCAACTGCAGGGGTATTGGGATGACGGGCAGGCCTTCGCCGCTTGCCGTGGCAGCTGCTCCGGGCCGGTCTTCGTGGTGGCATCCGGGCCTTCGGCCGCGGACTTCCCGGTGGAGCGTTATCGGCATATTCCGATGATTGCCATGAATGGCTCGATCATGCGCTTTGTCGAGGCGGACCTCAGCCCCTTGTTCTATATCTGCGACGACCGCGGGTTTGTCCGTCTGCGCCAGTCGCTGGTGAGCCAGGGTATTGCCCGCTCCCGACACGCGGCCCTGGGCCATGGTGCGCTGGAGGTGTTGTTGCAGGAGGCTCCCGAGGCGGTCGACGGCCACTCCGTGTACCTGATGCAGCGCAGCAATCGCCCGGTGAATGGGCTGGCGCTGTCGGACCGTCGCTATGCCTGGAGCGTGCGCAATGATCCGGATATCGCCTGCCGCTTTTCCCTGTTCAGGCAGAAGCCGAACCGCGTGGGCTTCAGTCGCAATATGAGCAAGGGCTATTTTGGCGGCAGGACCATCCCCTTCGCGGCCCTGCAGTTGGCCTATCACCTGGGGTTTTCGCAGGTGTTTCTGGTCGGGGTGGATATGAACGCGCAGCCGGGGCGCTTTTATGAGCAGGGAGAAGCCGCCTTGCCGACCCGGCTCGATGAAGATTATGAGGATTACATCTTGCCCAGCTTCCAGTTACTGGCTGAGCAGGTCGTCGGCCCGGCGTTTCAGGTGTACAACCTTTCGCAAACCAGCCGGCTGCCGGGCGATCTGGTCCCGGTCATCGATTTGAATCAGCTGGATGCCTTGCTGGCTTCGTCATAGCAGCGCATCAGCTCGTCCCAGGGGAAGTTCTGCACGCTGCGACGCAGCAGATAACCACGCAGGTGTTCGAAATTGCGTCGAATCAGGGTAGGGCGCAGGGGGCGACTCTTGAAGCGGATATCGAGAAAGTCGATCAGGCCGAAATCGCCGTCCGGGGTATAAAGAATGTTGCCCAGATGCAGGGAGCGGAAATAGATGCCGCGCTGGTGCAGCCGGTAGATATAAAGGCCTAGTTGCGGCAACAACACATCGAACCTGGCACGTGAATTATGGAACAGCTTGTCCAGCGGCGTGCCTTCCAGGGGGCGATAGAGGCAGGCGCTCACGGCCTGGTCGCGGTCGATCCAGCAACTCTCGTGGATACTGGGGGTCTTGATACCGAGGCGCTGCAGGTGCTCCGCACGTTCGGCGAAGCGGCGCGAGTCGGGGCGTAGGCGGGCGATTAGCGGAAGACGTCGGCTGCGGAAGATTTTGACGATGTCACCTTCGGGCAGCCGGATCACCTTGGGGCCTTTACTGTCTTTTTCCAGAACATCGCCGGCACTCAGCCAGCCTTGCAATTCGTTCGCTGTTACAATCCGCATCTTTGTCTCTCTAGCCAGTCGTATGAGGCTTGCCGAATGGCCAATTCTACCCAGCAATCCAGTCTGAAAGTGTACTTACGGTTGCTGCGCTATGTGCTGCCGTACTGGGGGCTGTTCGCCATCAGTATTCTCGGCTTCCTGATTTTCGCCTCCACTCAGCCGATGCTGGGCTATATCCTCAAGTTCTTTGTGGATGGCTTGAACAACCCGGAGGCGAGCTTCTTCGCCACTGTGCCGTACTTGCGTGACATTGCGTGGTTGAGCCAGCTGAAGCTGTTGCAGGCCGTGCCGATGCTGATCGTGCTGATCGCGCTGCTGCAGGGTATCGGGTCCTTCCTCGGCAACTATTTTCTCGCCAAGGTCTCATTGGGCCTGGTGCATGACATGCGGGTTGCGCTGTTCAACAACCTGCTGACCCTGCCCAATCGCTACTTTGACAACCATAACTCCGGGCATCTGATTTCCCGCATTACCTACAACGTGACCATGGTCACAGGCGCGGCCACCGATGCGATCAAGGTGGTGGTGCGCGAAGGCATGACCGTCATCTTCCTGTTTGCCACGCTGCTGTGGATGAACTGGCAGCTGACCCTGGTGATGGTTGCAATTCTGCCCATCATCGGCCTGATGGTCGTTAGTGCGAGCAAGAAATTTCGCAAGCAGAGCAAGAAGATTCAGCTGGCGATGGGCGACGTGACCCATGTCGCCTCCGAAACCATTCACGGTTACCGGGTGGTGCGCAGCTTTGGCGGCGAAGACTACGAGCAGCAGCGTTTCTGCAGTGCCAGCACCGAGAACCGGCAAAAGCAGCTGAAAATGGTAAAGACCAACGCGGTCTATACCCCGAGTCTTCAGCTGGTCATCTACAGCGCCATGGCGGTGTTGATGTTTCTGGTATTGCTGCTGCGCGGGGATGCCTCGGCCGGCGATCTGGTGGCCTACATCACCCTGGCGGGGCTGTTGCCCAAGCCGATTCGGCAGCTGTCCGAGGTCAGTTCCACGGTGCAGAAGGGGATTGCCGGTGCCGAAAGCATTTTCGAGCAGCTCGACGAGGCCCCGGAGATCGATCGCGGCACCCAGGAGCGCGAACGCGTCAGCGGGCGGTTGGAAGTGGTCAACCTGAGCTTCCAGTACGAGGGCACCGACAAACCGGTACTGGATAACATCAGTTTCGTTGCCGAACCCGGACAGATGGTGGCGCTGGTCGGCCGTTCCGGCAGCGGCAAGTCGACCCTGGCCAACCTGATTCCGCGTTTCTACCACCATGATCAGGGGCAGATCCTGCTCGACGGGGTGGATGTCGAAGACTACACATTGCGCGATCTACGGCGGCATATCGCCCTGGTCACCCAGCATGTGACCCTGTTCAACGATACCGTGGCCAACAATATCGCCTACGGCGACCTGGCTGGCGCGCCGCTTGATGATGTGCGCAAGGCCTCCGAACTGGCCTACGCCGCCGAGTTTATCGAGCAAATGCCGCAGGGCTACGCCACCCTGGTGGGCGAAAACGGCGTGCTGTTGTCCGGCGGCCAGCGCCAGCGCCTGGCGATTGCACGGGCCCTGCTCAAGGATGCGCCGTTATTGATTCTGGACGAGGCCACCTCGGCCCTCGATACCGAGTCCGAACGGCATATCCAGGGCGCACTGGACGAAGTAATGAAAGGGCGTACCACCCTGGTGATCGCCCACCGCCTCAGCACCATCGAGAAGTCCGACCTGATTCTGGTGATGGACAAGGGACGGATCGTCGAGCGTGGCACCCATGCCGAGCTGCTTGCGCTCAATGGCTATTACGCGCGTCTGCACGAGAAGGATTTTGTCGATGCGCTGCAGCCGCTCCCAGAGTCGGCGATCTGAATGTCGGCGGGCGTGTGTGGCCGGTGGCGGGCACGGGCTTGGCTGGCGTGACCAATGTTATGATCCGCGCAGATTTTCTGCTGCTTTCGGGGTGTTTATGAAATTGTCCATGCCGCGTTTCGACCAGGCCAGCGTGCTGGTGGTGGGCGATGTCATGCTTGATCGTTACTGGCATGGCGGTACTTCGCGGATTTCCCCGGAAGCGCCGGTGCCGGTGGTCAAGGTCGAGCAGATCGAGGACCGTCCGGGCGGTGCCGCCAACGTCGCGCTGAACATTGCTGCCCTGGGCGCGCCGGCCGTGCTGGTGGGCGTGACCGGTCGCGACGAGGCAGCGACGAGCCTGAGCAACAGCCTGCAGGCCGTGGGGGTCAAGACCCATTTCCAGTGCATCGAGGATCAGCCGACCATCGTCAAGCTGCGGGTCATGAGCCGCCATCAGCAGTTGCTGCGCATGGATTTCGAAGAACCCTTCAATACCGACAGCGCGGCCATGGCCGTCAGTGTCGAGGCGCTGCTGGAGGGTATCAAGGTGCTGGTGCTGTCCGATTACGGTAAGGGTGCGCTGCAGAACCACCAGGCTCTGGTGCAGCTGGCGCGGCGCAAGGGTATTGCGGTGCTGGCCGACCCCAAGGGCAAGGATTTTTCCATCTACCGCGGCGCTAGCCTGATTACCCCCAACCTGCACGAGTTTGAAACCATAGTCGGCCCGTGCCGCGATGAGGCCGAGCTGGTGGCCAAGGGCGCGGCGCTGATGACCGAGCTGGAACTCGGCGCGCTGCTGGTGACCCGCGGCGAACACGGCATGACCCTGCTGCGCCCGCAACAGCCGCCGTTGCATCTGCCGGCCCGGGCCCGCGAAGTGTTCGACGTCACCGGTGCCGGCGACACGGTGATTTCCACCCTGGCCGCCAGCCTGGCGGCGGGCGAGGAGCTGCCCCATGCCGTGGCCCTGGCCAACCTGGCGGCCGGTATCGTGGTCGGCAAGCTCGGCACCGCGGCCATCAGCGCGCCGGAGCTGCGCCGCGCGATTCAGCGCGAAGCCGGTTCCGAGCGCGGCGTGCTGGGCCTGGAGCAACTGCTGCTGGCCATCGAGGATGCCCGCGCCCATGGCGAGAAGATCGTCTTCACCAATGGCTGCTTCGACATTCTGCATGCCGGTCACGTGACCTATCTGGAGCAGGCGCGGGCCCAGGGCGACCGTCTGGTGCTGGCGGTCAACGACGATGCCTCGGTCAGCCGGCTGAAGGGGCCGGGTCGACCGATCAACTCGGTCGACCGACGCATGGCGGTGCTGGCCGGCCTCGGCGCGGTGGACTGGGTGGTGAGCTTTAGCGAAGACACCCCGGAAAACCTGCTGCGCGCGGTCAAGCCGGATGTGCTGGTCAAGGGCGGCGACTACGGCCTGGAGCAGGTGGTCGGGGCCGAGATCGTCACCGCCTACGGCGGCGAAGTGCGGGTGCTGGGGCTGGTTGAAAACAGCTCGACCACGGCCATAGTCGAAAAGATTCTCGACCGTTCCCGATGACGCCTCTGCGCGCCCACCTCTTCGGGTGCGCGACTGCATGGCAGGGAGGTGCTGCTGCACCGCAGCCGCCCTGCGCATTGACCAATACCCACAGACTGGCTGTTTCGGCAGGCATTTTCCTTTTTGTACCTAATCGCTCGGCGGGCTTCGGCCCTCAGGCAGCACAGGCCAAGGGATACGTACTGCATGAATACGGGGTTTCGTAGCGACATCAATGGTTTGAGAGCCTGGGCCGTAATGGCCGTGGTGCTTTACCACTTTGCTGTGCCGGGCCTGGTCGGCGGCTTTGCCGGCGTCGATGTGTTCTTCGTTATTTCCGGTTTTCTGATGACCTCGCTGGTCTTCGTCGGGCTGGAGAACCAGCGCTTTTCCCTGTGGCGCTTTTACCTGGCCAGAGCCCGGCGGATTTTCCCGGCCTTGCTCGTGGTATGCCTGGTGGTGCTAGCCGTAGGCTGGTTTGTGCTGATGCTGGACGAGTACCAGCAGCTGGGCCGGCATGTACGCGACAGCCTGCTGTTTATGTCCAACATCCGCTACTTCAAGGAGTCGGGCTACTTCGACGCCGCCTCCCATGAGAAGTGGCTTTTGCATACCTGGTCGCTGTCGGTGGAGTGGCAGTTCTACATGGTGTTGCCGGTGTTGTTGCTGCTGGTTTGGAAGCTGTTCCCAGGTCGCCGCGCCGCCTTTATCGCCCTGGCCACGCTGTTTTTCGCCTCATGGCTGGCATGCCTTGTCTGGACCCTGAATGAGCCGGACCGGGCCTTCTATCAACTGCAGGCCCGGGCCTGGGAAATGGTGGCCGGTGGCTTGCTGTTTTTCCTCGCCCAGCGCTTTCGCCCAAGTGCCGCCGTTGCTAGGGCGGCCGAGTGGTCAGGTTTTGCGCTGATCGTCGCGACCTTTCTGCTGGTCGATGCGCAGGCGCTCTGGCCGGGCTGGCTGGCGCTGTTGCCGGTCGGTGGTACCTGTCTCGTACTGCTGGCGGGCCGCGAACGCTCATGGCTGAGCGGCACCCCCGTGGCGCAATGGCTGGGCAGTCGCTCGTACTCGATCTATCTGTGGCACTGGCCGTTGGTGGTGGGGTTGGCCTATGTGGGGCTGCTGGAACAGCCGCTGTGGTTGCTGGCCGGTGTGCTGTTGAGTGTGCTGCTCGGGCATCTTTCCTACGTGTTGATCGAGGAGCCGGTGCGCAAGGGTGGGCGAGTCTGGGCACCGCGCCGGGAGATCCTGGTGCTGTGTTGCAGCTTGCTGCTGGTGGCACTGATGGGTCAGCTGGTGCGCAAGACCGGCGTGCCCGAGCGCTTGTCTGCGGCAGTCATCGAGCTGGAGGCGCAGCGGCAGAACCGCAATCCCCGCCAGCAGGAATGCCTAGATTCGGGCGAGCCCTGTCTCTACGGTGGGGAGCGCATACGCCTATTGCTGCTGGGCGACAGTCACGCCGATACGCTGGTCACGGCCATCGTCGACAGCCTGCCGAACGCGCAGGATGGGCTGTTCTTTCGCGGCCTGCCGGGGTGCCTGATGATCACCGGGGCGAAGGATATCGATCCTGAGCGCACGGGCTGCCTGCAGCTCAACCAGTGGATGATCGCCGAACAGGAGTCCTTGTATCCCGGTGTGCCGATGCTGCGCGTGGAGCGAACCTCGTTCCATGTATGGGGCGGGCTCGACCCTGATGAGGAACAGCCCCTGGGCAGTCCCGGGGTGTATTTTTCGCAGCAATACGAGGAAACCACGCCCGAGTTCCTAGAGGAGTTTCGCCAGGAGTATGTGGCCACAGCGTGTCGCCTCACGGCCATTCGGCCCCTATACCTGATGCGCCCGCTCCCGGAAATGGCTATCAATGTGCCGCTGGCCATGGGGCGGGCGCTGCTGCTCGGCAAGTCCCGTGAGCCGTCCATCAGCCTTGAGGCCTATCACCAGCGCAATGCCTTTGTCTGGGGCGTGCAGGATCAGGCCCGTGAGGAGTGCGGCGCGCGGATCCTCGACCCGCTGCCCTACCTCTGCGATGAACAGCGCTGTTATGGCAGCCGTGATGGCAGGCCGCTGTACTACGATGACGATCACCTCAGCGAATACGGTAATCGGCTGCTGTTGCCGCTGTTCAAAACGCTGTTCGACTGACTCATCTGCTGGCTTTGCTGCCGTAGCCAGGTGGCGCGGCGGTCATAGCCGCTCGCCAGGCTGGCGCGCATTATCGTGGCATCCCCCGTATGGAGCGAGATGTCATGACTGCCGATATCCAGGGCCGTGCCCTGGCCATGTTGAATCGATTCGCCCAGGCCGACTGGCCGGATCGTCTGAAACTGCGCAAGCCCGTCGAGAAACTTATCTACAACGGTAGCCGCGCGAGTTTTCGCGCCGCCGCGCAACGTACCGGTAAAGCGGGCAGTACGCCGCGGCCGGTTGCTCCGGATAGCTTGTTCGATCTGTCGCTGTCCGACGAGCAGCAGATGCTGGTGGAGATGCTCGAAGCCTTCGCCAGCGAAATACTGCGGCCCCTGGCCCATGATGCCGATGCACAGGCCGCGCTGCCCGCCGCGTTGCTTAATCAGGCCCATGAGCTGGGGCTGACCCATTACGCGGTGAGCGAGGCTCAGGGCGGCATGGCCGGGGAGCGCACCACCCTGAGCAATGCCCTGATCGCCGAAGCCCTGGGCAAGGGCGATCTGTCCCTGGCCGCGGCGCTGCTGGTACCGCTGTCGGCGGCCAACTGCATCCGCCGGTGGGGCAGTGCCGCGCAGCAGGCGCTTTGGCTGCCGGCCTTTGTCGCCGATGAGCCGGCCCCAGTGATGGCCATTGCGGTCAATGAACCCACGCCGTTATTCGACCCTCAGAAGCTGCAGACCCGCGCGCACAAGCGCGGCAAACACTACCTGCTCAGTGGCGAGAAGTGCCTGGTGCTGCGCGGCCTGGATGCCAGTCAGTTGATCGTCGCGGCCCAGGCCGCCGATGGCCCCGGGCTGTTTGTCGTCGAGGCTGGTGCCAAGGGGCTGCAACGCAGCCCGCAACCGGCCATGGGCCTGAAAGCCGGCAGCACCGCGCGTATCCGCCTGAACAAGGTCAAGGTGGCGCAGGAGGCGCGCCTGTCGGGCGAGGGCTTCGACTACCAGAGCTTTGTCGATCATGCCTCTCTGGCTTGGTGTGCCCTGGCCATCGGTACGGCTCAGGCGGCCCTGGACTACGTAATTCCCTATTGCAACGAGCGAGTGGCCTTCGGCGAGCCAATCAGTCATCGCCAAGGCGTGGCCTTTATGGTCGCGGACATGGCGGTGGAAGTGGACGCCATGCGTGTGATGGTCTGGCGTGCCTGTGCCCGTGCCGAACAGGGCCTGTCGTTCCAGCGCGAGGCCTATCTGGCGCGCCTGTTGTGCAGCGAAAAGGCGATGAAGATTGGCACCGATGCCGTGCAGCTGCTTGGCGGCCACGGCTTCACCAAAGAACATCCAGTCGAGCGCTGGTACCGCGATCTGAGAGCGCTGGCAGTCATGGCCGGCGGCTTGCAACTTTGAAGGGGCACAACGCATGAATCTGGAAACCCCAAAGAAATTCCAGGGCCTGGTCAACCAGGCCCATCAGGTGGCGGAGAATTATTTCCGACCGATTTCGCGCAAGTACGACAAGGCCGAGCATGCCTACCCCAAGGAGTTGGATCTGCTCGCGGCCCTGCTCGACGGCATGAACGCCGGCTCCCCGGACGCCATCGGTGCCACCTCGGCAAGCAAGCGTGGCGCTGCCCGCGAGCAGCAGGAGGGGGTGAAGAACGGCGGCAATATGTCCGCACTGCTGGGGGTGATGGAGCTGTGCTGGGGCGATGTCGGTCTGCTTCTGGCCATGCCGCGCCAGGGCCTGGGCAATGCGGCCATCGCCGCGGTGGCCAATGACGAACAGCTGGCGCGCTTCAGCGGCACCTGGGCGGCCATGGCGATTACCGAACCGGGCTGCGGCTCGGACTCGGCGGCGATTCGCACCACGGCGATCAAGGATGGCGATTACTACGTGCTTAACGGCGAGAAGATCTTCGTCACCTCTGGCGAGCGTGCCGATTCCGTGGTGGTCTGGGCCACCCTGGACAAGGGCCTGGGCCGAGCGGCGATCAAGTCCTTTGTGGTCGAGCACGGCACCCCGGGCATGAGCGTAACGCGGCTGGAGAAGAAGCTCGGAATCAAGGCCTCGGATACCGCCTCGATCAGCTTCAGTGACTGTCGCGTACCGGCGGCCAACCTGCTGGGCAACCCCGAAATCGATGTGCAGAAGGGCTTTGCCGGGGTCATGGAGACCTTTGACAACACCCGTCCACTGGTCGCTGGTATGGCGGTCGGCGTGGCCAAGGCCTCGCTGGACCGCACCCGCGAGCTGCTGAAGAAGGTCTGCAAGCTGGATTACCGCAAGCCGCTGCTCAGCGTCAGTCATGCCGAGGCGACCCTGTATCGGCTGGAGGCCGAATGGGAAGCCGCGCGTCTGCTGACCCTGAAAGCCGCCTGGATGGCCGACAACAAACTGCCCAATTCCAAGGAGGCCTCAATCGCCAAGGCCAAGGCCGGGCGCGTGGCCAACGAGGTCACCCTCAAGTGTGTAGAGCTGGCCGGAGCCCTGGGCTACGGCGAGGATGAGCTGCTGGAGAAGTGGGCGCGCGACTCGAAGATTCTCGACATCTTTGAAGGCACCCAGCAGATCCAGTTGCTGATCGTGGCGCGGCGGCTGCTGGGCAAGAGTTCCAGCGAGTTGAAATAGCCGGCGCGCCCGGCAGGTTTTTAAGCCGTCCCTGTTTGCCCATGTTGACGGTTATGCCGTTCACTCAAGCGAGTGAGCGGCATTTTTTTAGCCGCCGTGCTTATGCGCAAGCTCCCGGACTGCGCTGCGCTTGTCCGGGCTACCGGCCCCAGCCGGACAAGCCCTGGCGCAAGCCAGGGTGGCATTGGCCGGCGCGCGACAAACGGGTCCGGCCGGTTCCTAGGCCTTGGCGGTGCGTTTGGCTTGCTGCAGGTTCTGTTGGCCAAGCCAGTCCTTCCAGCTTATCCGTTCGTCGTGTACCAGCCAGCCGTCCTGGGGGGCGAAACTCTCCGCCAGCCACAGGCCGCGGGTACTGGCCGAGCGTAGCTGGCCTTGGTTGAGGGTGAAGAGTTCGGCGCTCGGCTGACCCTGCACCAGCGGCAGCAGAAACAGGTCAGGGCGCGCGCGGTCGAGGCGGGCGATCAGCTGGCCATCCTCCAGATGCTCATCGACATGCAGCAGGCTCAGCTGTTTGATTTCCCTCGGCAGTTGCAGGTGCAGGTCGTACACCAGCTGCAGCGAGGCGGTCGGCAGGTGCACATAGGCCCGCGGCCGTTCAAGCAGCTTGAGGTTGCCGCATTGCACCGGCCGCGCCGCGCCGGACAGCGGGCTCAGGCTGAAGTGCGCGGTTTCCCGGTAACGCAGGCTGGCCTGATAAGGGGTTGGCAGCCAGGTGCTGCCAAAGCGGCCGCTCAGCCAGCCTTCCGGGGTTTCCAGCAGGCACTCTTCGGCCACCTCCTGGATGGCGGTGAGCAGCGGCAGGTTGAGCTCGTGGGCCGGCACATAGCCGGAGATCAGCTTGAGCACCACATCGCCGCGATCGGCGCGGCGCTGGCGCACCAGTAGCCAGTAGTCGCGCCCCTGCCAGCTCAGGGTCAGGCGCACCGAGACGCCCAGGTTGGCCAGCTCCACGGCAAAGCGCTGGCTGTCCGTGACTGTCACCGGCTGACGTTTTTCCAGCATCTCGCTGAAATTCAGCGGTCTGCCCAGGCCTTGGTAGCATAGGCCCTCGGGCGTGGCCTCGACGAACAGCTGCAGGGTCTTGAAGCTGCTGGGGTCCTTGCGGATCAGGTCGCGCGGCATGGCAACTCCTTGCTGGCGTGGCTGTGGCCGGACAGCTTGGCATAGTTGGGCTGGCGTGAACGTTTAGGCAATATCCTGTAGCACAGCCGCCGCGGTGGCGACGTTATGGGTCAGGTGCTCGGGGTTGATGGTGCCGATAATCGCGCTGTTGACCGCCGGGTGGGCGAAGATCAGCTCGAAGCTGGCGCGCACCGGGTCTTCCCCGGTCTGCAGGGCATGCCCGCTGGCCAGGGCTTTCTTGATCAGGATGCCTTTGCCGTGGGCCTCGGCGTAGTCGAGTACCGGCAGCTCGCTCTGCTCGCTCAGGTTGTAGGTAACCATGGCGCAATCGCCCTGTTCCAGGGCCAGCAGGCCGCCTTCCACGGTCTTGCCGGAAAGGCCGAAGGCGCGAATCTTGCCCTCGCGCTTGAGCTCGGCCAGGGTTTGGTACACCCCGCTGTCGCGCAGGATGGCGATATCGTTGCCATCCGAGTGCACCAGCATCAGGTCGATAAAGTCGGTCTGCAGGCGTTTGAGGCTGCGTTCCACGGAGAAACGTGTGTGTTCGGGGCTGAAGTCGAAGCGCGACTGGCCGTTTTCGAACTCTTCGCCGACCTTGCTGACGATCACCCACTGCTGGCGTTGGCCGCGTAGCAGCGGGCCGAGGCGGGATTCGCTGGTGCCATAGGCCGGGGCGGTGTCGATCAGGTTGATACCCAGGTCATGGGCCAGGGCCAGCAGCTGCCGCGCCGCGGCATCGTCGGGAATGCTGAAGCCGTTGGGGTATTTCACTCCCTGGTCGCGGCCGAGTTTGACCGTGCCCAGGCCCAGTGGCGAAACCAGCAGTTCGGTGGCACCCAGCGGGCGATGCAGGTTGTGCAGGCTATGCAGTGCGTGCATTAGAACAGTTCCTCCCAGGCGGCGGGGGCGACGGCCGGACGCGGCAGTGCGGGCAGCGGCTGGTGGCTGGCGGGCTGGATGGCATCGCGGGCCAGGGCAGCGAGCACGCGGTCGGCAAAGTCCGGGGCTAAGGCCAGTTTAGTCGGCCAGCCGACCAGCAGCTTGCCCTGTTCGTCGAGAAAGGCATTGTCCGGCCGGACCAGGCCCGATTGCGCCGGCTCGGCGCGCTCGACCCGCAGGGTGGCCCAGCGTGCGGCGGACAGGTCGACCCAGGGCAGCAGCTCGCTCAGCTCACGTTGCGCCGCCTTGATCTGCGCCGCTTCGTCACGGGCCACGCCCTCGGCTTCGGCCAAATCGCCGCCCAGGTACCAGACCCATTCGCCGTCGGCGGCCGGATGAGTGGTGACGGTGACCCGCGGCTTCGGCCCGCCGCCCAGGCAATGGGCATACAGCGGTTTCAGGGTCGGGCCCTTGACCAGCACCATATGCAGCGGCCGCAGCTGCTGTGCGGGCTGGCTCAGACCCAGGGCCGCGAGCAGCTCGGCATTGCCGCGGCCGGCACTGAGGACGATGCGCTGGGCGCGGATCTCCCGGCCATCGACCATCAGCCCGGCCAGTTCGCCATTGTCCCGCAGCGGTTCGATGCGTTCGGCGGCCAGCAGGCCATCGCCGGCCAGTTCGCTCAGACGGCTGATCAGACTGGGCACATCCAGCACCAGCTCGGCCAGACGATAGACCTTGCCCTTGAATTTTGGATGTTGCAGGGCCGGCGGCAGTTGCTCGCCCTTGACCTGATCGACCCGGCCGCGCACCGCCTTGCTGGCGAAGAAACTGGTGATATTGCCGGCCAGGCTGCCGGGGGACCAGAGATAGTGGGCGTCGGAGAGCAGGCGTACGCCGGCAAGATCCAGCTCGCCGCTGCCCTGCAGGGCTTCGCGCCAGCGCCGCGGCATATCGGCAATGGCCTCCGAGGCTCCGGTCAGTGCGCCATGCAGGGCGTATTTGGCCCCGCCGTGGATGATGCCCTGGGATTTCACGCTCTGTCCGCCGCCGAGCCGGGCGTTTTCCACCAGCAGGGTGGCAAAGCCCTGGCGGCGCAGGCGCGCATTTAGCCAGAGGCCGGCGATACCGCCGCCAACGATCAAGACATCAGTGCTCAGGGCCTGGGACATGCGCGAATCTCGCCGGGAAAACAGGCGCGCAGTATAACGGCAAGCAGTCAGCGGTATGCCATACGCGGCAAGTTCGACGGCGCAGTGGGGGTAGGGGCCGCTGCCGCTTAACGCGCCATCAATGCCCTACGTTGTGCGAGAACAGCTGAATGACCACCACGCCAGCGACTATCAGGGCCATGCCGAGCATGGCCGGCAGGTCCAGGCGCTGCTGGTAGAGAAACACCGCGGCGATGCTCACCAGCACGATCCCCAGGCCTGCCCAGACCGCATAGGCGACGCCGACCGGGATGGTTTTCACCACCAGGCTAAGCATCCAGAACGAGATGACGTAGCCGACCACCACCAGCAGCAGGGGCAGGGGCTTGTTGAAACCATCCAGCGCCTTCATCGAGGTGGTGGCGATGACTTCGGCGGTGATGGCGATGGCGAGATAGAGATAGCCGCTCATGGTGGGCCTCCTTGGGTAATCTGCCGGCTATTCTAGTGGTACGGCTGATGGGATAAAGTGATTACCTATCTGTAAAGGAGATGGCTTGTGCAGTGGAATCTGGAGCAGATCCGTCTGTTTGTCGGCGTGGCCGAAGGTCAGTCGTTTTCCGCTGTGGCGCGGCGCATCAACCGCGCTCAGTCGGCTGTGAGCAGCGCCATCGCCATGCTGGAAACCGACCTCGGCGTGCTGTTGTTCGAGCGCAGCAGCGGCCGCCAGCCGCGCCTGACCGCCGCCGGCGCGGCCTTGCTGGAAGAGGCCCGCGAGGTGCTGCGCCAGTGCCAGCGTCTGGATGGGCGGGCGCTGGGCCTGGCGCGCGGCGAGGAAGTTCGCCTGCGCCTGGCCCAGGACGAGGCCATGCCCTATCAGCCGGTGCTCGACAGCCTAGAGGCGCTGGCCCAGGCCTTTCCGTTGCTGGAGGTGCAGTTGGCCAGCGGTGCCCAGGGCGATGTGGCGCGCAAGCTGCTGGAGCGCCGCGCCGACCTGGGGCTCTTGTTCCATCATGAACAGATGCCCGAAGCCCTGGAGCGCCAGCGCCTGGGCACCATCGAAATGGTCACGGTGTGCGGTGCCGGGCATGCCCTGGCGACGGCCGGGCATGTCGGCCGGCGCGAACTGGCCCGTTATCGTCAGCTATTGATGGCCCCGCAGTACCCTGGCGGTGAGCAGATCAGTCCATCGGTATGGCGCACCGACAGCTTCTATGCCATGGCCGAACTGCTGATGCGTAACCTCGGTTGGGCCTGGCTGCCGCGCCATGTGGTGCAGTATCCGACCTACCAGAGCCAGCTGGTGGAGCTGAGCAGTGACTGGACCCCGCCGCCGCTGGTGGTGGAGCTGGTCTGTCGTCGCGACGAGGCCCTGGGCCCGGCCGCGCTTTGGCTGGCGGAGTGTTTTGCCCAGCATCTGCAGGCCATTGGCTGATGCGGCCTGCGCCTGACTCGACGATATTGGCCAAAGTGCATAAGCTGCGCCCCCATGAATAGAAGCCTCTACACCTTGCTGTTTCATCTCGGTCTGCCGCTGGTGGCCGGGCGTCTGGCCTGGCGTGCCTGGCAGGCCCCGGCCTATGCCAAACGTATCGGCGAACGCTTTGCCCTCGGCCTGCCAACCCTCAAGCCGGGCGGGATCTGGCTGCATGCGGTGTCGGTGGGCGAGAGCATCGCCGCCGCGCCGCTGGTGCGCGAGTTGCTGGCGCGTTATCCGCAGTTGCCGATCACCATCAGCTGCATGACGCCGACCGGCTCGGAGCGTATCCAGGCCCTGTTCGGTGGGCCCGAGTACGCCGGGCGGGTGCAGCATTGCTACCTGCCGTACGACCTGCCCTGGGCGGCGGCGCGTTTTCTCGACCGGGTACAGCCACGGCTGGCGGTGATTATGGAAACCGAGCTGTGGCCCAACCATATCCACCAGTGCGCCAAGCGCGGTATTCCCGTGGCGCTGGCCAACGGGCGGCTGTCCGAGCGTTCGGCGCGCGGTTATGCGCGCTTCGCCAAGCTGACCGCACCCATGCTCGCCGAGCTGGATTTGCTTGCCGTGCAAACGACGCCGGAAGCCGAACGCTTTCGCAGCCTGGGCGCGCGCGCCGAGTGCGTCGAGGTCACTGGATCTATCAAGTTTGACCTGAGCATTGATCCCGAGCTGCTAAGCCGCGCCGCGCTGTTGCGCGGGCAGTGGCAGGCCGAGTCGCGTCCGGTGTGGATTGCCGCCAGCACCCATGCCGGCGAGGATGAGATCGTCCTTGCCGCTCATCGCCAGCTGCTCAAACTTAACCCCGACGCGCTGTTGATCCTGGTGCCGCGCCATCCCGAGCGCTTCGGCTCGGTGTTCGAACTGTGCCAGCGCCAGGGTTTTAGTACGCGTCGCCGTTCCAGCGGCGAGCCGGTGGCGGCGGGCGATCAGGTGCTGCTGGGCGACACCATGGGCGAGCTGCTGTTTCTCTATGCCCTGGCCGATACCGCCTTCGTCGGCGGCAGCCTGGTGGCCAATGGCGGGCATAACCTGCTGGAGCCGGCGGCCCTGGGCAAGCCGGTACTCAGCGGCCCGCACCTGTTCAACTTCCTGGAGATTGCCGCGCAGCTGCTTGAGGCCGGGGCGCTACGCGAAGTGGCTGATGCCGGTGATCTGGCGCAGCAGATCGAGCAGTTGTGGCGCGAGCCGGCCGAGGCGCAGAGCATGCGCGAGGCGGGGTTGGCGGTGATGCAGAGCAATCAGGGCGCGCTTGTGCGCTTGCTGGCCGGCCTGGAACGTTTGCTCAAGGCTAAGCGCTAGAGAGCGGGCGATGCCCGCGAAACCGCTGAACCTCCGCACCTAGGCGGGATGCAATCCGCGGATTGCGCCAAGGCTTATTGGCTGCGGCCGAAGTATCGCCGAGCATTGATCACACATAAAAAAACCGGCCTTGGCCGGTTTTTTTATGTGGGTAACTCAGTAGTCCATGTTGCCGCGCAGCTGGGCTTCGGCAGCCTTGGCCAGGTCCGGCGGGAGGAAGTCGCGGTCCGGGTCGTAATCGGATTTCAGGTACTGCTCCAGGGCTTCCAGGTCGGCCGGGCTAAGGGTGCCGGCGGCTTGCTTGAGGCGCAGGTTGTTGATGATGTAGTCGTAGCGGGCGTTGTTGTAGATGCGCACTGAGCTGTACAGCTGGCGCTGGGCATCCAGTACGTCGACGATATTGCGGGTGCCGACCTGATAGCCGATTTCGGTCGCTTCCAGGGCACTCTGACTGGAGATGATCGACTGCTTGCGTGCCTGCACGGTTTCCACGTCGGTGTTGATCGCGCGGTGCAGGTTGCGGGTGTCCTGCACCACCTGGCGGCGCAGGCTTTCGCGCAGCTGCTCGCTCTGGTTGACCCGCTGGTAGGCCTCGCGCACCTGGGAGCTGGTCAGGCCGCCGCTGTACAGCGGGATATTCAGTTGCAGGCCAATTGAGCGTTGCTCGACATCGTCGCTAAAGCGCGGCGGGGTGCCCGAGTTGCTGAAGCCGAGGCTGTCGTTGTCGCCTTTCTGGAAGCTGGCCACCGCATCCAGGGTCGGTGCGTGACCGGCTTTGCGCTGGCGCAGGGTCTCTTCGGCGGCCTCTACCGCGTAGTTGCTGGCCTGCAGATTGAGGTTCTGCGCCGCGGCGGTGTCGACCCAGGCCTTGGCGTCGTTGGGCGTCGGCGCGAGGATCGGCAGGCTGTGCTCGATACCCTCCAGGGCGGCGAAGTCGCGGTTGGTCAGGGTGATCAGGGCCTGGAAGGCATCTTCCACCTGCTGCTGGGCGATGATCCGGTTGGCGCGGGCGGTGTCGAAGCCAGCCTGGGCTTCGAGCACGTCGGTTTTATCCGACAGGCCGACATCGAAACGCTCATTGGCCTGGTCCAGCTGGCGCTTGAACGCCGCTTCCTCGGCCTTGGTCGAGGCCAGATTGTCCTGGGCGCGCAGCACCGCGAAGTAGGTTTCGGCGCTCTGCAGAATCAGGCTCTGCTCGGTGGCCGAGAGTTCCAGGGCGGCCTGCTCATCGGTGGCCTCGGCGGCCTGCAGCTGGAACCAGCGGTCGGCGCGGAACAGCGGCTGGCTGAGGTTGGCCTGATACACCGTGCCGCTGCGCGAGATGGACTGCGAGCCGAGCGAGGTGTCCACATCGGTGCGGGTATCGCTCAGGTTGGCCCCGGCGGACAGGTTCGGCAGCAGGCCGGCACGGGCCTGGGGTACCACTTCGCTGCGCGCTGCATAATCGGCGCGGGCGGCGGCCAGGTCGGCGTTGTTGGCGGCGGCTTCCTGGTAAACCGTGACCAGGTCGGTTTTGCTCGATGCGGGGGCTTGTTCGGCCCAGGCAAAGCCGCTGGAGGCGGCGGCCACGGCTAAAGCCAGAGAGAGTCTGCGCAACATTAGGGAGATCCTGAATTTGGCGGTAATCGGCAAGGCTAAGGGGCGCTGCCTGGAGGGTCAAGATTTGTCTGGAGCCGAATGAGTGTAGATTGCAACAAGCCATGGCGTTTTGGGCTGTCGGGTCATTTGTTGTGGGTGCTCGCGTCACTTTCCGACGCATGGGTCATGCGAAATTGACTCGCGGGTTGGTTTTATTGGCTGGGGTTGATTAGACTGGCCGGGTTCTTGTCGGGGTGCCCCAATTGCGGGGCTGAGATTGGCAGCTGCCGGATCCCGTTGAACCTGATCAGGTTAAGGCCTGCGTAGGGAACAAGATGTGCTCGCCTTCCCCCCTGGCGAGCCTCTGGCACCGCCCCTGGTGCGCCTCGCGCCGCTCATTTATCTCCAGGTTCGCTCCGACATATAGCCCTGGAGAGCCGCCGATGAGCACACAAGAAAAAAACCTCAATCCGATCCTGAGTGAGTCCGCCCAGGTCGACCAGCAGTCGATCCAACCCTTCCCTCGTTCGCAGAAAGTCTATGTGCAGGGTTCGCGCCCGGACATTCTGGTGCCGATGCGCGAAATCAGCCTGGACGTCACCCCCACCGACTTCGGCGGCGAGATCAACGCCCCCGTGGTGGTCTACGACACCTCCGGCCCCTACACCGATCCCAATGTGATCATCGATGTGCGCAAGGGCCTGGCCGATGTGCGTTCGCCGTGGATCGAGGCTCGTGGCGACACCGAGCGCCTGCCCGGCCTGAGCTCCAACTTCGGCCAGCAGCGCCTGGCCGATGCCGAGCTGACCAAGCTGCGTTTCGCTCACGTCAACAACCCGCGCCGTGCCAAGGCCGGGGCCAACGTCAGCCAGATGCATTACGCGCGCAAAGGCATCATCACCGCCGAGATGGAATACGTCGCCATCCGCGAAAACATGAAGCTGGAAGTGGCGCGTTCCGCCGGCCTGCTCGATCAGCAGCACCCCGGGCACAGCTTCGGTGCCAGCGTACCGAAAATCATCACCCCCGAATTCGTTCGTGAAGAGATCGCCCGCGGCCGCGCGATCATCCCGGCCAACATCAACCACACCGAGCTGGAGCCGATGATCATCGGCCGTAACTTCCTGGTGAAGATCAACGGCAATATCGGCAACTCGGCGCTGGGCTCTTCAATTGAAGAAGAAGTGGCCAAGCTGACCTGGGGCATACGCTGGGGGTCTGACACGGTCATGGACCTGTCGACCGGCAAGCATATTCACGAAACCCGTGAGTGGATCATCCGCAATTCGCCGGTGCCGATTGGTACCGTACCGATCTACCAGGCCCTGGAAAAAGTCGGTGGCGCGGCCGAAGAACTGACCTGGGAACTGTTCCGCGACACCCTGATCGAACAGGCCGAGCAGGGCGTGGACTACTTCACCATTCACGCCGGCGTATTGCTGCGCTACGTGCCGATGACCGCCAAGCGCGTCACCGGCATCGTCTCGCGCGGTGGCTCGATCATGGCCAAGTGGTGCCTGGCGCACCACAAAGAGAACTTCCTCTACACCCATTTCGAAGACATCTGCGAAATCATGAAGGCCTACGACGTCAGCTTCTCGCTGGGCGACGGTCTGCGTCCGGGCTCTATTGCCGACGCCAACGACGAAGCGCAGTTCGGCGAGCTGGAAACCCTCGGCGAACTGACCAAGATCGCCTGGAAGCACGACGTGCAGACCATGATCGAAGGCCCGGGCCATGTGCCGATGCAGCTGATCAAGGAGAACATGGACAAGCAGCTGGAATGCTGCGATGAGGCCCCGTTCTACACCCTCGGCCCGCTGACCACCGATATCGCGCCGGGCTACGACCACATCACCTCGGGTATCGGTGCGGCGATGATCGGCTGGTTCGGTTGTGCCATGCTCTGCTACGTTACACCCAAGGAGCACCTCGGCCTGCCGAACAAGGACGACGTCAAGACCGGGATCATTACCTACAAGATCGCCGCCCACGCCGCCGACCTTGCCAAAGGCCATCCGGGCGCGCAGATTCGTGACAACGCATTGAGCAAGGCGCGTTTCGAGTTCCGCTGGGAAGACCAGTTCAACCTCGGCCTGGACCCGGATACCGCGCGCAGCTACCACGACGAGACCCTGCCCAAGGACTCGGCCAAGGTGGCGCACTTCTGCTCCATGTGCGGGCCGAAGTTCTGCTCGATGAAGATTACCCAGGAAGTTCGGGTCTATGCTGAGGAACAACGCATCGCCGCACTCGATCTGGACGTCGAGCAGGGCATGCAGGCCAAGGCCGAAGAGTTCAAGGCGCAAGGTGCGCAGCTCTATCACAAGGTGTGATGAGAGTCAGATTACGATCTGTTGCGCGTCGGCCCTGCGGCGTTGAAAACATGCTCGGAATGCTCATGTACAAAAGTACACTCCGCTTCCTCGCTTGTTTTCGCCTTACAGGGCTCTAGCTCGCGAGCTCGTAATCGGACTCTGGAGCTTCTGCTAGGCGATTTTGCGTAGCAGTATAAGAGTAACCAGGACGGGCCTTCGGGCCCGTTCGTTTTAGGGGGTCATATGCAGCGGGATGACGTTGAAATAAGCGAGCGTGAAGTCTGCTTTAGTGGCTTCTATCAGCTTGATCGCCTGCAGCTGCGCCATCGCCAGTTTGCCGGGGGCATGGGGCCGGTGCTCAGCCGTGAGCTGTTCGTGCGCCGCGATGCGGTCTGTGTGTTGCCCTACGATCCGCAGCGCGATTGCGTGGTGCTGATCGAGCAGTTCCGCATCGGTGCGCTGGACAAGAGCAACAACCCCTGGCTGCTGGAGCTGGTCGCCGGGCTGATCGATGACGGCGAGCAGCCGGAGCAGGTGGCGTTGCGCGAGGCGATCGAGGAGGCCGATCTGGCCCTGACGTCCCTGTGGCCGATCACCCAGTACTACCCTTCGCCGGGCGGTTCCGACGAGCGCGTGCACCTGTTTGTCGGCCGTTGCGACAGTGAGGGCGCGGGCGGGGTGCATGGCCTGGCGGAAGAGGGCGAGGATATCCGCGTGCACGTCTGGCCCCTGGAAGATGCCCTGGATGCGGTCAAGGATGGGCGTATCGACAATGCCGCGAGCATTATCGCCCTGCAGTGGCTGGCGCTGAACCGCGCCGAAGTGCGGGGGTTATGGTCATGAACCTGCTGCGCGAGCGCTATCGGGTCGACCTGGTCGAGCTGCAGGCGGCTTGCGAGCTCAACTATGCGCGCCTGATGCAGCTGTTGCCGGCCATGCGCGAACAACCGCAGGCGCGTCGCGTGGCCCTCAGTCAGGGCGAACACCTGCTGGGCGTGCTGGCCCTGGAGGTGGTGGAAAGCTGTCCCTACACCTCGACCATCAGGGTGCGCCAAGAGCACAGCCTGGCCTGGCTGCCGGTGCCGCAGCTGGAGGTGCGGGTCTACCATGATGCGCGCATGGCCGAAGTCGTCGGTGCGCAGAGCGCCCGGCGTTTTCGCGGCATCTACCCCTATCCCAATGCGGACATGCACCAGCCCGACGAGAAGACCCAGCTCAACCTGTTTCTCGGCGAGTGGCTAAGCCATTGCCTGGCCTGTGGCCATGAGCTGGAGCCGGTACGCTAGACTCCCTGAGTTGCTCCAGCGCGGATGCGCCGCACGGACTAGCCTTTAGGCGGGCGCTTGAGTTGCGCGGGCGTTCTGTGAACTATTCCCATTTCCCAGGTTTACCGCCGGTGGGGCTAGCCAGCATAATCCATGCATTGCGCAAAAGGAGACGGTCTTGCCCAGCAAGCCTGCCGTTATGACTACCCCTGTTGATTCGTCGGTGCTGCTGGTGCAGCTGTCGGATAGCCATCTGTTTGCCGAGGCGGCCGGTAGATTGCTGGGCCTGGATACCCAGGACAGCCTGCAGCGGGTGATTGAACGGGTGTTGCAGGAGCAGCCGCAGATCGACCTGATGCTGGCCAGCGGCGACCTGTCGCAGGACGGCAGCCAGGCCTCCTACCAGCGTTTTCGCGACATGACCGCGGCCATCCCCGCGCCGGCGCGCTGGTTTCCCGGCAACCATGACGACGTCCCGGCGATGCAGGCCGTGTGCGCCGACTGCGATCTGCTGGAATCTGTGGTCGATCTGGGCAACTGGCGGATCATCCTGCTCGACTCCTCGATCCCGGGGGCCGTGCCCGGTTACCTCAGCGATCAGCAACTGGGCCTGCTCGAGCGCGCCCTGAGCGAGGCCCCGGAGCGTCACCATCTGGTCTGCCTGCATCACCACCCGGTGTCCATCGGCTGCAAATGGATGGAGCCCATTGGCCTGCGCAATCCCGACGCCCTGTTTGCCGTGCTGGCGCGCTTCGATCAGGTGCGTGCAGTGCTGTGGGGGCATATCCATCAGGAACTCGACCAGCAGCGTGGCCCCATCCGTCTGCTCGCCTCGCCGTCCACCTGCGTGCAGTTCGCCCCGGGTAGCGAGGAATTTCAGGTCGATAAAACCGCGCCGGGCTATCGCTGGCTGCGCCTGCATGACGACGGCCGCCTGGAAACCGGTGTGTCGCGGGTGACCGGGATCAAGTTCGAAATCGATTACACCATCAAGGGCTATTGAGCAGCCTGGTTAACCGGTTGCAGCCGGTCGCCGCAACCGGTTAGCCTCCCGCCTTATGACCGCATCCATTCTCTATATTCACGGGCTTAACAGCTCGCCGGCATCGCTCAAGGCCAGCCATTTGTCGCGCGCCATGGCGCAACTGGGGCTGGCCGAGCAGCTGCGCGTGCCGGCCCTGCATCACCATCCGCGCCAGGCGCTGGCCCAACTCGAAGCCCTGATAGGCGAGCTGGGTCGCCCCGTGCTGGTTGGCAGCTCGCTGGGCGGCTACTATGCGACCTTTCTGGCCGAGCGCCATGGCCTGCCAGCGCTGCTGATCAACCCTGCCGTGCGCCCGCACCTGCGTTTCGATGGCTACCTGGGCCCGCAGAAGAACTATTACAGCGACGAGACCTGGGAGCTGACGGCCGACCATGTAACGGCGTTGGCCGAGCTGGATGTGCCGGCGCTGCAGGATCCGGCGCGTTATCAGGTATGGCTGCAGACCGCCGACGAAACCCTCGATTACCGCGATGCCCAGGCGTATTACCGGGCCTGCGCGCTGCGTATCCAGGCCGGCGGCGACCATGGCTTCCAGGGTTTTGCCGAACGCCTGCCGATGCTCTTCGCTTTCGCCGGTATTTCCCGCCAGCTGTGGCAGGATATCGACTTTTCCGCTCTCAATTGACGAACAAGAGACCCCATGGCCCAGCAAGGTTCTAGCTCTTACAACGCCGATGCCATCGAAGTC
>Ga0209343_10001882_pt1 | contig 27922 bp, 21 predicted proteins | sample RifCSPlowO2_02_FD_184026 | JGI IMG/M metagenome (GOLD analysis project Ga0209343, IMG submission 184026) | Groundwater microbial communities from Rifle, Colorado - Rifle CSP2_plank lowO2_0.2 (SPAdes) (version 2) | ecosystem: Environmental > Aquatic > Deep subsurface > Groundwater | place... | reverse complement strand
GTACAAGCGCAGGCAGTCCAGTTTGGAATCTATCTCCGCAAGCAATTCGCGCTCCAGGGCTTCAAATTTCGCAATGTCCAGTTGACATTCAAAAACCGACTTTTGTACCCGTTGGCCTATGCCCTCACAAACCCGCGCCACCCGCCGCAAGCGACGGCGCCCTGCCTTGGTTTCGGTATTGACGTCATAGCAAACAAGAACAAGCATCTGCCTTCCTTACTTCGCCACGAAGGGCACATAGGGAGCGCCATCTTCGCGCATGGCCCGCGCCAACAACCGCGCCTGCACCAGCGGCACCAGCCCCAAAGGCACGGACTGCGCCAACAGGGGATGATTGATTTCATCCTTCTTGCGCTCCTGATACGCAACCACCACGGCCTTGCGGGCATCCGGCTCCAGCAACACGCCGCCGCCTTCGCGCAACACAAAATCGTCGGCACTCAACTGCCCCCGGTTGATTAGCGTCAGCGCCAACCGATCCGCCCAAGGGCGAAACTCTTCCATCAAGTCCAACGCCAGTGCAGCACGACCGGGGCGCAAGGCGTGCAAAAAACCCACTTGCGGGTCCAGGCCGGCCGCCTCCAGCGCACTACGGCAGTCATTCATCCACATTGAATACAAGAATGACAGCATGGCATTGAAACGGTCACGCGGTGGCCGTCGTGTGCGCCCGTCCATTGCAAATGCCGACCGCTGATCGGAGCGCACCAGCAGGTTCAAACCGCTGAAGTATTGGCGGGCTGCCGCACCCTCCACTCCACGCAGGCTGTCCAGATCTGTCACCTCTGGCAATGCACGCAAGGCAGCAGCCAGGTCATCGGCAAGACGTGCCAACACTTTGGCTTCATCTTCCACCTTGGCCTCGCGGGCGCCGCGTTGCAAGACTTGCCGGGTGTTTTTGATCTTGCCCGCCACGCTGGCCCGCGCCATATCGAGCGTAAAAGCGGAGTTGGCCACACGCTGAAACTGCGCCTGCCGCAGCAATACATTGCCCGTGACCGAACCCTCCAAGCGAGCCTTGAAACGTCCATTGTCATCCAGCAGCACCAACGCAATGCCACTTTCGGCCAACCTGTGCATGAGTGGCGCTGATAGACCCGTGTGCCCAAAACACACGACTGAAATCAAGTGGTGCAGTGGCACGCGCAGCCGGGTTTCGCGCTCCACCTCGACCCGCAGGGTGTCGTTATCGAGACGCAAATAGGTCTCTGGCGTGGTGATGTACAGGGTGTTGAGAAGTTGCATGGTCAAGCGGGGCCGCAGAAGACGCTAGGCGTCGGGATCAAACAGGGCCGCTCGCGCAGCCAGCACGCCTGCGTGTGTAGCTTGCGGTTGACACCGCTCCAGCAAGGAGCACGCTTTGCAGCGTTTGGCCGCCTGTTCGGCCACCAAGGGCGGAGGCAACTCGCCGCTGGCCAGCATTTGGCGAATGGCATCGGCAGTTTGCGCCACGGTGGCACGCAGTTGTTCGGTGATGGGCACCACGCGCCGCCGTTTGGAAGTAGCGTAGTAAAGCGCACCCTCGCCCACCGTCTTGCCCGTCATGGCTTGCAAACACATGCCCTGCGCGGCCAACTGCAGATCATCACAGGCGGCAATGTCAGGCGCTTTGTTGCGACTGCCGTGCTTGTATTCCACCGGGTAGGGCACGCCGCCAGCCAAAAACTCCACCACGTCAGACTTGCCCACCAATCCCAGTTCGTCATGCCACAGCGGCAAGGCACGCTCCACCCGCACACCTTTGGCGGTTTCAACACCGGGCTGGTCGACCTTGGCATGCACCGCCTGGCCACGCAAGGTGTGGACGTTGTCGTCAAACACCTGCTCCAGGTGAATCAAACCGCACTGGCGCGGGCAGTATTGCCAGTGCTGCAGTGCGGACAGGGGGACGGGATCTACCGATTCCATGGGTGATTTGTGCCTGTAGCCCGCGCCTAATCTGCGCTACCAGCTATCTTTTTCGTAGCACTTGGCAAAAAGCTCTCACCCGACACCACGGACTTGCCCGTTTGGCTCTCCAGCTGATTGCGCGCTTGCCGGGCAATACGCCCACCCGACTTCGCAGCGGTCTTGTTTTCTGCCATGCCGGTGGCCTCCACACTCTGCGCAATCTGCCGGGTGGACAGCTCGGCCAGGGCGGTAAAAATCAACTCCGCCTCGCTCATGTGGTCGCGCAGGTTGTGGCTGCGCAGACCTTTCATATCCTTGTGCTCTGCCACGCTCACGCCCGCCCATTCCTGGTGAATGATGTTGGTGAGGATGGCAAATTCGCTGCCCTTTTTGATGTCGTGTTCGCTCCAGTAATCGGTGAGCTTGTTGCGCGTTTCCTGCCCGGTCATGCGCTGCTGTATCCACTTGTCGCTGCGGCCATGCTGCTGCCAGGTCTGGCGGGCGCGGTCCAGCGACAGGGCCGGGTCGGCCATTTCCTGCATGCGCTCGTAGCCCACTTTGGCGAGCCAGAGCTTGATGGGCTCAGCTTTGGGGCTGGGGATGGATTGGATCAGGCGTAGTAGGGTTGCCGCTTCTGCGCAATCGGTCTCGCGCTTCTTGCCATCTGGAGCTGTCAATTTCAACCTTACGATTTTCTCGTAAGGTTGCTCAGAGCCAGCCTCCTGCGCCAACTTGCGCTTCAAATCAGACCAGTACCGATTGGCGTAGGTACTGTCAGTCAGCACCTGCACCACGTCAATCACGGAAAACCACCAGGTTTCCGTGGCTTCGTCATACACGCGGCGAATGGATTTTCCGTCGAACTCGGCGGGCAGAATTTTCATACTGACTCCAATCAGCAGCGCCGGGTCAAGGTCACGCCCGCTGTCGGCTGGACGGACTGCCCAACGGACAGGCCCTGCCCATCAAACGCAACGGAATACGCATCGAAGCTGCGGGCCACTTCGCCAGCCTCTTTGGGTTCCACCTTGAGACGGTCAAACAACGCATGAGCCGGGGCGTTGCCCAGTTCGCTGTCGTGCTTGAAAACATACAACCCACGGGTAGACATTTCGCCGCGTGCGGCAGAACGGTCGTGCTCAAACATTTGTGCCAGCGCCTGAAACACCAGCTCCAGGTCTTCCTCACCAAACCCGGTTTGCTTGGCGAGGAAGGACGAGACAAAACCGTGGGCCACATACACGCCGTAGGGCACGGTGTGCTTGCGGCCCATGGTGCGGTTATCGCCGTCTTCGGCTTGATCTTTTTCGTTGGTCACCGCCATGCGGGTGATGGAGTGCTCCAGCGCCACGATGGGTTCCACCGAGCGGGCAAAAGTTAGCTGCACCGGGCCGCGCACCTGGCCGCAGTTCACACCGGTGGACATGACCGCGCCAAAGGTGCGCACGTCAAAGAAGTTCTGGCACATCCATTTGCGGGCCTGGCCCACCTCGTCGGCGCTGCCTTTGCGTTTTTCTTTGATGGGCTTTTTCTTCTTGGCATCAGTTGCTACATTTTCAATAGCATCTTCCGCTTGTTCTTCGGGGGCTACAGCCAGATTTAATGCCGAATATGCACGCTGATTTTGATGATTCAGGATGGCTTTTTCTCGCACATAGATTTCAAAGCGTTTTTCACCATCCACGGGCTCTCGCTCGACTTGCTCTTTGACTAAGCCCACAAAATTGCGCACCTTGCGCTTGAGCGATACATCAGTCACCAAGCCATGGCCGGATTCAGCATCCAGTCGCGGCATGTTGCCTGCGTCCGGGTCGCCATTGGGATTGCCGTCTTTGACATCAAAAATGAGAACGAAGTCGTAGCGGTTGGCAAGTTGTTGATCGTGGCTCATACTGGGGTTCCTTCCGTGGGTGTGGTTGCGTTGGTGGAGTCGTCAGTTTTTTTGGTGAAAAAGTTTTGCCGCTGGTGGTAGTAACCCAGTGCAAAGCGGCCTTGGTCTGGCAGCGGTAGCTGTCTTGGGATATCGGGAAGTTCGCTCAAAATTCCCCCAATCAACTTGTCAAACCACTCCTTTTGTGCCCAAGGTAGCTTCTTCAAATGCGATGTCTTGAGGTTATCCAGCGTTGGAAAAACTATTCCAGGCGAACTAGCCATCGCACCATAGTATTTATCTCGAATCGTTGAATTCAATTTGCCACCGCCACCTGCGGAGGTTTCTTGCAATCGCTCAAGGACAGCAAACAGCCGACCCAAAAGGTATCCCGGATTGGTATTTGTGAGATCAAGCATGGGTAAAAACTCCTTTTCATGTAAGTGGTCGGATGCTGAAAGATTTGCTCTGCGTATCTGTCGATTTAGACAAGCTTTAATCACTGCCGCTCGGGCGTATGGGACGTTCTGTGCTTGCGTTCCCTGCTGCGTTTTCTTCGCTTGCTCTGCGCGGCAGCGACCTACCGCCGCGTTAAGCCACAACGCCGGATAAGGTGTGTTTTCACTCTCAAAAATAGCATCCACAATGGCACCGCCCAAGTTCGGGGGAAGCCGGTCAATGTCACCAAAAGGTTGGCTGTTGGTAGCTAGACAAACCGTTTGAAGCAATCGCTTCAAACTTGGGTATTGCGGGTCATTCGGGCCACGCACCAGCGACAGGTCTTCAAAATGCTGGGCGATGCGCTGACCCAGTTCACGTAGGGTCACGCAGTGGTAGAAGCGGATGCTGATACGCGCCGCATTGGGAGCCAGACCCAAGACATAAAAGCGCGCGTATTCATCAGACGAACCCCACTTACCACTTTGAACCGCATTTAGCAGCGCGAGGACAGCGGGCGTGCTGTCGTCCGGGTTGTCCTTGAAGATGTCGCCAAAGATGTCCTCGAATGCATCCTGCTTTTCCGCCCAGAAAACAGTGGATGCATCCCCAACCTGTATGCGCTGCGTCGAGTCCTTGCGCAGCAGGTGGTTCAGCGCGGTGGTGTAGGCAAAAGCGGCGGCGCGGCTGACCGGGGCGTTTTCTCCCTTGCGCTCTGTCTTGCCATACGACTCGAACGCACGGGCATTGAATGAGACGATGTTGCAACCAGCAGGCTGTCCGCCCCACACGCCTTTGATGACAGTTTCATTCAGCGCAATGGGAACGCCCTGTCGACCTGTGACCAAGCAGTTACCCATCGCACTATCACCAGCCCCTTTTTCGACGAGAGCCTCGTCATATGCAAAGCGCACAGACGGGCGGTGATGAACGCTCTCCAAATCCCCTTGCAGTTGGAAAGTCAGTACGGGGTCACGTTTTTCAAAATCGTCTTTGTAGCCAAAGCGCTCGATCAACGCGTTCGTTGCGTCCGATCTTTCCAGCAATTGAGTACAAAACAGACGGACCGCTTTTACGCCAGGATCATCAAGCGCACCAAGCCAGCCCTGCAAGGTTTCGATAAAGCTGGTCAGTTTGATTGCCCCTTTATTTCCAGTGCCAAGAACAAAGCTGGCGTTGTCCCACAAGAGATTCGCATCCTTGCCGCTATTGGTGTGTTTCATGGCCTGCTTGCCGATGGCAGTGACAAGGCGCTCTGATGGAATAGTCTTACCTTTGTGCACATCACCCACGGATTTGAAAGCGATGCATTCACCCTGAGTATTGAGAACTAGCTCGTAGTCCACGCCCCGACGTATCCAGCCCTCGCGCGGAAGGCTATCGGAGCGTTGGTAGTAGTCAACAAGGGCTTGCAAAATCATCCGCGTGCCTCCTCAAATGGGGGAACCTCCACCATGCCCTTGTCCAGCTTCGCATTGAAGAAACGCGGCTGGGGGTCAGACGGGTGCGTGAAGTCCAGGTCATGCAACATCCAGCCCAACTCGCGGGTTTCTCCAATCGGCGTGGCAAGTGGTGTGCCGGCGGTGACCAGACGGAAGTCCGCCGCAAATTCGCGGCAGCCCAGATACGGCTGGTTCACGCACTGGCCTTTGCTGGCGCGGCGGGTGAACATCTCGGTGTACTTCATCAAGGGCTCGGTGCAACCTGGAGCCAGCGACAAATCGGCATGGATGCGGTAGGCCACGTCACGCAAGAAGTAGCCTGCGCGCTGCACACGGTCATCTTCGATATACAACCCAAGAAGTCCATTGCCTGCATTCATAGCTTGCTGCACCGTGGGCATAGGCACTTTGGATTTGACTTCATTGCGCCGCAAGTTGATCCAGCGGATGGGCTTGAGCACGTCAATGCGATGCACCCGCCATCGGATGGCTGGCTTCCACAGCACGGACTCAAACACGGCGCGGGCAGCGGAAGGCGTCATCACGTCGTAAGAGACGCGCTCCACCTTCATCTCCGGGCGAGTAAAGCAGGCGAAAGGGCCTGAGACTTCGAGGCAAAAACTGGGCATGGTTTTCCTTCAAACAGCAAAGCCACCGGGGTTGTAAACATCATCATCGGGCTTCAAACCGAGCATGGGGTCGTAAAGATTTTCTGCATTCACCTGCACGTAGAGTCCCGGCATGGGCAGCGTCAAACTGCCTTGTGCCAGCATCTTGTCCGCCACCCGTTTGTGGATGCTGACGGTGTAACGCTGCAACTTGCGCATCAGCCAGCGTTGCGGGCCTTCTGCCGCCAATTTCCCAAGCAGTTTTTCAATCTCATCGCTTTGTTCTGCGTAGCGCACCACCACGGTGGCGCTGTCTTGATCGTCAATCAGGCGGAACGCTTCGGCAGCGGTGCGAAATTGCACGCTCAAAGTTTTTCGGTCGTTGATGGCGAGCTTCTTGACAACTTCTTTGGCATCCAGATCCACCGAGTGGTAGAACTCCCTGAAATAGTGGTCGAACAAGGCCCGCGCCAGCGGATCGTGCGCTTGTCCGCGCAGGGTCGAGATGCAGGCGTCTGCCCCTTTGCGCAGATGGCCCAGCGGTGGCCGCTCAGGTGGCACAAACACCACCACACGCCCCTTGCCATCCATGCGCCCTTCACGGTTGCAGCGGCCTGCGGCTTGGGCAATGGAGTCCAGCCCGGCCAAGGCGCGGTAGACCACGGGGAAGTCAATATCCACCCCAGCCTCCACTAACTGGGTGCTGACCACGCGCAGGGGCCGCTGGTCGCGCCCCTCGCGTTTGGCTTTCAGACGTGCTTTGATGTGCGAAATGACATCTTTGCGGTGCGCGCCACACATCAAGGCCGACAGGTGCAAGGTGTCAGCAGGCATCAGGCGCTGCAATTCGCGGGCTGCCTTGCGGGTGTTGACGATGGCCAGCACGCAATCCTCGGCACTGAGTTGCGCGGCAATGTCAGCCCAGGCGGTGGGGGTTGTCCAGTCGGGCGGTAAAGCCAGGTCTACGCGCTTGAGGGCGTCGAACAGCGCATCTGGGTTGTCGATGATCTCGCGCACACTCTCCAGCCCTCGCAGATTCTTGCTGGCATCGAAATAGGTGGTGCTGTTGAGCGCGGGTTGTGTGGCTGTGCACAGCACCACGGTCACGCCGTAATGCGCCACAAGCAGATTGAGAGCATCCAAAATTGGCTGCAAAAACGCGGGTGGCAGTTGCTGCGCTTCGTCCAGCACGATGACGCTGCCCACCAGGTTGTGCAGCTTGCGGCAGCGCGAGGTTTTGGCGGCGAACAGTGACTCGAACAACTGCACGTTGGTGGTCACCACCAGCGGCGCGTCCCAGTTTTCGCAGGCCAGGCGGCTGCGGGCGGTTTCGTCCTTTTCAGCGGCATCGGCCTGGCTGTGGTGTTCGATCAGCACCTCGTCCCCCAGAGCCTTGAACACGTCGCGGAACACGTCTGCCGTCTGCTCAATGATGCTGGTGTAGGGGATGGCGTAGATGACGCGACGTTTGCTGTGGGCTTGGGCGTGCTCCAGTGCAAACGCCAGACTGGAGAGGGTTTTGCCACCGCCCGTCGGCACGGTGAGCGAGAAGAAACCCGCAGGCAATGCCGCCTTGGTACGGCACTGGTGCAGGATGTCGGCACGCAAGGTGTTGACCGATGTATCCGCCACCGGCAACGCGGCCATGTGGGCATCAAACGCCAAACGCATTTGCTCAAGCGTAGGGAAGCCTTCTCGGCGGGCGGGTTTGCCCGCATCAAAGTGCGCTTCGGTGTCCAGAAAGTCGGCATCCACCAAGCATGAGAACAACATACGCACCCACAGCGCAAAGCCGCTGGCGCCACCGGGAATCTGTGCCACCAAATCGCCATGCGCCAGGATGTGGGCAGGGGGATTGGCTTCCAAGGCTTCTTTCAACTCCAGCTTGGCGTCTTCGCTGTGCAGGCGTTCTTTCAGCCCGCCATCCCAATCGTCCAGACCTGCATGGTGACCCGCAATCAGGTAGGCGAGGATGTTGCCGTAGGGTTGATTCGGCTTGTTGAGTTGCTGCATGGCCCACAGCGCGCCAGCGGCAGAGTGGGTTTTTTCGCGTCCACCCACTTTGCCTTCAATGTGCGCATCCGGGTTGTCCGCTAGCCCCACATAGCGTTGAAAGCCGGGTCGGTATTTGCCCAAGTCATGCCACAGGCCAGCTAGATAGGCCCAGCGCTGGGTGACCGCAACGGGTTCAAAGGCTTCGGAGAATGCGGCAGCAATATCCGCCACAGCTTGTAAATGATCCGCCAGCAAATGCCCGCCTGAGTGGGCCAAGGGTATTGTCATGATGATTTTCTTCCCTGATTTTTTTGATCTGCGCCCAGCTTACGCCCCCCAGAGGTCCACCAGATGAACCACCCCCGCCCGTCTCAAAAATATTTCATCCGCATCTTCTCCACCTCTTCCCCCACCACCTGCCGCAAGCTTTCCGGCCCCAGCACCTCACAATGCGCGCCGTGTTTGAGGATGTCCATGATCAGTTCGCGGTGGTCGCTGTAGGGGATGCGCAGCAGGTAGCTGCCGTCGGGCTGCACTTGACCTTCTTGATTGGCGTGCCAATGCTCCTGCCCCACCCAGCGGGCGCGCTCTGGCGTAAACAGCAATTGCGCCCATTGGACGGTACCGCCAGAAAATATGCCGTAGCTTGGGCCAGACTCGGCGTCGAGTGTGGCTTCGTCCACCTCCTGCGCGGGGGTGTCCAGTAGTCGGGCGGTGGTGATGGCATCCAGTGCAAAGTTGCGCAGGCTGTTGCGCAAGTGACACCACGCGTCCAGATACCAGTTCTCCCGGTAGTGGACCAGCCGCACCGGCGAAACATCACGGGTATTGGTCTGCCCCGTGCCACGCGCGGCATAGGCAATCTGCAGCCGTTTGCGCTGAACCAGGGCAGTGCCGACGCATTGAAAGTGCTGCAATGCCACGGTACGTTGCGCCAGGCCAACAATGCGAACGCGGCGACGCAACTGCGTTGTTTCTTCCCCCGCGTCCCCCAACAGGGCGTTAAGCCGGTCCATCAACGGGGCAATGTGGGGGGTCAGCAAGCCCCCGGCGTCAAGATTGGCCAGAAGGTGCTGCATGGTCAGCAAGGCATGGATCTCGGAGGATGAGAACCACAGGCCGGGCAGTTCATGGGCCGTGCTCACGGTCTGGGATGACTCGACCAATCGGTAGCCACCAGCCTCGCGGCTCCACTGAATGGGGTTGTTCAGGCGGTTGCTAAGGTATTCCATGTCGCGCTTGAGCGTGGAGCGCGACACGTCCAGTGCCAACTGCAGGGCCGCAAAGCTGACCACGGTGCGCTGACGCAGCATCTCTTTGATTTTGTAAAGCCGCTCTGTTCGGTTCATAGTCTTCCTCCCCACCTTTTTTGGATGATTATGGAGGAGTCCGCTTCCTGCACCACAGGATCGGCCGTACAAGACACAAACCACAAACGACCCCGTCTAAAATCGGGGCTGTCTCTAGAAAGCACTGCCCCCATGCCACGCCAACTCTTCGTCACCACCGCCCTGCCCTACGCCAACGGAAACTTCCACATCGGCCACATCATGGAATACATCCAGGCCGATATCTGGGTGCGCTTCCAGCGCATGCGGGGCAACGCGGTCGATTTTGTGGGGGCGGACGACACGCACGGCGCGCCCATCATGATTGCGGCCGAGAAGGCGGGCAAAACTCCACAGCAGTTCGTCGCCGACATTGCCTCGGGCCGCAAGCAGTACCTGGACGGTTTTCACATCAGTTTTGACAACTGGCACAGCACCGACGCCCCCGAAAACCACGAGTTGGCCCGCCAGATTTACCGCGACCTGCGCGACCGCGCCGATGGCTCGCTGATCGAGACCAAAACTATTGAGCAGTTCTTCGACCCCGAGAAGAACATGTTCCTGCCGGACCGCTACATCAAGGGCGAGTGCCCCAAGTGCCACGCTTTGGACCAGTACGGCGACAACTGCGAAGTGTGCGGCTCGGTCTACGCGCCCACCGACCTGATCAACCCGTTTTCGGTTCTCTCAGGCGCCAAGCCCGAACTCAAAAATTCCGAACACTTCTTCTTCAAACTGTCCGACCCGCGCTGCGTCGAATTTTTGGAGAAGTGGACCCAGGACGGCAAGCTGCAGCCCGAGGTGGCCAACAAGATCAAGGAATGGTTCTCCGTCCGCACCAACCCTGACGGGTCGAAGAGCGAAGGCCTGGGCGACTGGGACATCTCCCGCGACGCGCCGTACTTCGGCATCGAGATTCCCGACGCACCGGGCAAATACTTCTACGTCTGGCTGGACGCGCCCGTGGGCTACCTGGCCTCATTGAAAAACCTGCTGGAGAAGCGCGGCCTGGACTACGCGGCCTACATGGCCAACCCGGACCTGGAGCAGTACCACTTCATCGGCAAGGACATCGTCACTTTCCACACCCTGTTTTGGCCCGCCATGTTGCATTTCAGCGGCCGCAAGACGCCGGACAACGTGTTTGTGCACGGTTTCTTGACCGTGAACAACGGCGAAAAGATGAGCAAGAGCCGCGGCACCGGCCTGGACCCGCTCAAGTACCTGAGCTTGGGCATGAACCCCGAGTGGCTGCGCTACTACCTGGCGGCCAAGCTCTCGGCGCGCAACGAAGACATCGACTTCAACGCCGACGACTTCATGGCGCGGGTGAACAGCGATTTGATCGGCAAGTTTGTGAATATCGCGTCACGGGCAGCGGGTTTTCTGACCAAGCGCTTCGACGGCCAGCTCACCCATGCCTTTGGTGTGCAAGGCACCGCCCTGCTGGCCGAGGTGCGCGGTGCAGCCGACACCCTGGCCCAGCTCTACGACGCCCGCGAATTTGGCAAGGCCACCCGCGAAATCATGCTGCTGGCCGACAAGGTCAACGCCTATGTAGACCAGAACAAGCCCTGGGATCTGGCCAAGGACACCGCCAACAACGAGGCGCTGCACCAAGTGTGCTCGGTGCTGATCAACACCTTTGCGGCCCTGACCCGCTACTTGGCGCCTGTGCTGCCAAGCCTGGCAAACGCGGTGCAAGGTTTTGTCGGCACCAGCATGCAAGACTGGAATGCCAGCGCCGATGTGGACGCCATTGCCACCTACCAACACCTGATGCAACGCGTCACCCCCGAGCAACTGGACGCACTTTTCGAGCCAAAAGAGCCTCTAGCCCTTGTAGAACCTGCGCAAGCAGCTCCCAAAAAGATAGCAAAAGCAGCAGTACCCGCCACGCCGGTGGACCCCAACGCCCCCGGCGGCGAGGCGCTGGCGCCGACCATTGGCATCGACGACTTTGCCAAGATCGACCTGCGCATCGCCAAGATCATCAACTGCGAAGCCGTGGAAGGCTCCACCAAGCTGCTGCGCCTGACCCTGGATGTGGGTGAGAAGGATGCCGACGGCCAGCCCACCACCCGCAACGTGTTCTCCGGCATTGCCAGCAGCTACCAGCCCGAGCAGCTCATCGGCAAGCTCACGGTGATGGTCGCCAACCTGGCGCCGCGCAAGATGAAATTCGGCATGAGCGAGGGCATGGTGCTGGCCGCCAGCCACGCGGACGAAAAAGCCACCCCCGGCATTTATGTGCTGGAGCCCTTTGCCGGGGCGCAGGCGGGCATGCGGGTGCACTAGAAAATATTCGGGTGTAAACTTCTTCGCCACATGGACTTCACTCGGCTCACGCTCATCCCATTGTCCAGGCGACGCCTGTTCATTACGCGTTTGCGCCACTGCGGACCTCCCAAGTCGATTTGATCCTTTGCTGTTCAAGTCACTTGCGGAGTCCCGATGTATTCTTTCTTTCCTGACACTTGTTCCCCACTGACCTTCATACTCCCTGAGCTGGGCCTGGCCCCATGACCCAGTTCATTGGGGGTGCCCTCATCTTGCTGCTGGGCGCGGGCCTTTGCCTGCTGCCGGTGAGCAACGCCACACGCGCGGGACTGGGGCTGGGGTCCCAAGCCATTGCTACGGTGTTGATTTGGACTGCGGCGCTGCCTGTCCTGTTTGGAGCGCCCGAGATCACGGGTGAGTTGGCCTGGGCCTACCCGGTGGGGGTGTTTCGCATGCGGCTGGACGCACTGGGCGCCTTCTTCCTGGCCTGGTCCTTGCCGATGACCCTGTTGGGTAGTCTGTACGCTGTGGGTTACATGCGCCCCTTTTTCAAAGGACCGCGGCATTTGGGGGTGCATTACGCCTTGCTCAACATGACCGCCGTGTCCTTTGTACTGGTCTACACCGGCGAGCATGCTTTGATTTTTCTTCTCGGCTGGGAAATCGCCGCGCTGGCAGCCTGGCTGCTGGTGATCTGGGACTACACCAACCAAAAAGTGCGGTTTGCCGGATTCAACTACCTGGTCTCCACCCACGTCGGGCTAATCTTCCTGGTGGCTGCGGTGATGATCCTCTACACCCACTCGGGCTCCTGGTACCTGGGTGATTTTGGGAGCTGGCTGCAACAGAACCCAGGCACTGCACGCAATGTCGTGTTCCTGCTGCTGGTGACCAGTTTTGGGCTGAAATCGGCCTTTTTCCCGTTCCACTCCTGGCTGCCGCGTGCCCATGCTGCGGCGCCAGCCCATGTGTCGGCATTGATGTCGGGCGTGATTCACAAGGCCGGTTTGTACGCTTTGGTGCGCTTCGTTTTCTTGATCGGCACGCCCGACGAGTGGATGGGTTGGTTCCTGATTGGCTTTTCCGTCTGTTCGGCCCTGGTGGGCGGTTTGTATACCGTGGGGCAACGTGACCTGAAGCGCCTGCTCGGCTACTCGTCCACCGAGAACGTGGGCATTGCCGGCATCGGCTTTGGCGTGGGTTGTCTGGGCCTGACCTGGGGCATCCCGTCGCTGGTGGCTCTGGGTTTTGCCGGCGGACTGCTGCACGTGCTCAACCACGCTTTCTTCAAATGCCAGTTGTTTTACGCGGCCGGGGCCGTCTACCGGGCCACCCACACGATCGACATGGAAAAACTCGGCGGCCTCGCCCGGCTGATGCCTTGGACGGCTTTGTGTTTTGTGGTGGGCGGGGTTGCGATCTCGGCCCTGCCGCCGCTCAATGGATTTGCCAGCGAATTCGTCATTTACTCCGGCCTGTTCAGCAACGCCCCGGCGGGGGTCTGGGCCAAGATTGCGCTGTGTGCCACGGCGGCGGCGCTGGCATTTGTGGGCGCGGTTTCGGCACTGAGTATCACCCGCGCCTTCGGGGTGACTTTTCAAGGCGCGCCACGCGACCCCACCGTGCCCCCGGTGTCGGAGGTGAGCCGGTGGATGTTGGTCCCCATGGGCGTGCATGCGGTAGGCACCATCCTGCTGGGCATGGTCCCGGTGCTGGGTTTCAAGCTGGTAGCGGGCCCCACCGGACTCTTGATGGGCGCGCTGCCAGGTGCCCCGGTCTCCGCGCAGTTGCAACCAATCACGGACACCCTGACGCGTATTGGCATGGTTTCGGGCGCCTTGGTGCTATTCGTGACAGCCCTGGTCTGGCTGCGTTCCAGGGCCTGGCCCCAAGCGCCAAGCCACAACGCCACCTGGGGTTGCGGCTATAGCGCCCCCAATACGCGCATGCAGTACACAGGCGCGGGCTTTTCGTCCGAGTTCACCGGGTATTTCCGCAATGTGATGGTTCTGCTGCAGCGAAAAAAGGCGGTCACAGGGTATTTCCCCACGGACAGCTATGTGGTCACGGATTGTGTGGACGCCGTGGAGCGACGCCTGTTTTCTGTCATTGACCATGCCGGCGAAACGGCGACCAGTCTGTCGGGCAAGCTGCATGACGATGATCCCCGCATTGCCTTTGCGGCAGGCTTGGTGGCGCTGGTGGTGATCGCCGCCCTGGTGCTATTGACCGGGGGTGCGCTGCCATGATCGTATTACTCACCTTGGCCCATGTGATGGTGGTGCTGACCCTGCCCATCTTGTTAATCGGCGTGGTCAACCGGACCAAATCCTGGTGGGCCGGACGCAGGGGCCCCCGTTTGCTTCAGTCCGCCTCGGACCTCTGGCGTTTGCTGGGCAAGCGCCCGGTGTACAGCACGGTGGCCGGTCCCCTGTTTCGCGCGGGTGCCTATGCCGTGCTGGCCTCTGGCCTGCTGGCAGCCATGATCGCCCCTGTGCTCGGCCGGTTCGCGCCCCTGCAGTTTGAGCACGATTTCATCGTCTTTGCTTACACCCTGGGTCTGGCGCGCATCGTGCTCATGATGTCGGCCATGGACGTGGGCAGTTCCTTCGAAGGCATGGGTGCCGCACGCGAAGCCGCCTTCTCCAGCTACGCTGAGCCTGCCCTGTTTTTATTGATCGGGGCCGCCAGCATTGCCACCGGCAACACCAGCTTTGCCGGTTTGATCGGTCAGCTGCATGACTCCCCGCATTTTGTCTGGCTGGTGGTGCCCGCGGTGGTCACACTGGTGGTTCTGCTGCAAACCGAAGCATCCCGCGTGCCGGTGGATGACCCGCTGACCCACCTGGAATTGACCATGGTCCACGAAGTGATGGTTCTCGACCACAGTGGTCCCGAGCTGGCGGCCATGCAATATGCGGCCGCGCTCAAATTGACCCTGTATGCCGGACTGATTGCGGCTTTGCTCAATCCCCTGGACCCCTTCACTTCACCCATTGCTTGTACCGCTTTGTCGCTGGCTTTGATGGCAGCCGTGGCCGTGGCCGTCGGTTGCATCGAATCCCTGATGGCGCGTCTGCCTCTGCGCTGGGTTCCCCGTTATCTGTTGGCGGCCACTGCGGCAGCCCTCCTGTGCCTGGCAGCCGTCGGTTGGGGAGCACCCTGGTGATGCACACGCCTCTGATACTTTTTTTGATTGCCACGGTCGTACCGGTTTTTTTCGGCAAGATTCAGTCCTCCCCTCTGTGGTTGTGCTTGCAGGCACTGGCGCTGGGGTGGAACACGATCACCCTGCACGGTGAGCCCTCGCTGCACAGCCTAGGGGCCGGGCTTGAAATCATTGCAGTACGCGCCTGGCTGGTCCCCCTGTTGCTGCGCCGTTCCCTGGCCCGGCACACGCAGGCGCATCTCGATTTGATGCCCTCCAATCTCTTTGCCTGGGGTGTGGCCATTGCCTTGATCATTCTGGCATTCAAGTTTGGTGACGGTTCCAGAAGCGACGGCCGCGCCCTCATGCTCGGCGTCATCGCGGCCACCGTGATGATTGCCCTACTCATCCTCTCGACCAACGATGCACCGCCTGCCCAGCTGGTGGCCTTGCTGTTCATGGAAAATGCACTGGCCCTGTTTGAGTCCCTCATGCCGGAGCCGTGGCCACTGCCAACCCACGCAGTTTTGAGTGCCCTGTACTTCCTCACCTTCGCGGTGGGAAATTGGCTGGTAGGCAGCCATGCGCCCCCCGCACTGGCAGACCCCGAACAAATGAAAGAAATCCCATGAGCACGGTCAGCACACCCCAGGTGTCAGGCCTGTCAGATACACCCCGGCGTCCGGGGGAAGCGGCAGCAGCATGGGAATGGGTGGCGCCCGCCCTGGTCGGCATTGCGCTGCTCGCCTGGCTGCTGTCCATGGGCATTTTTGTGCTGACGCCGCTGGCGGAGCTGCCCCGCTACTTCGTACACCGCTACTTTGTGCTGGACGCGACCTCGCTGCTGTTCGTCGTGCTGATCAACACCGTGTTCCTCGGTATCAGCGTCTATCTGTTTTCCAGGCAGCGCACCTCCGCCGTCCTGGCCCAGGACATGCTGCCGCGCTCAGTCCTTTCGCTGGTTTTCATGCTGGTCTTGAACCTGGGCGTGATGTCAAACAACCTGCTCATGCTGTGGGCCTTCATAGAGGCCAGCACGCTGTGCGCGGCACCGCTGGTGGCGCGTGGCGATGCCAGCGCACCCCGTCGGGTGGCCTGGCGCTACATGCTGTACTCCTCCATGTCGCTGGCCATCACCTTTCTGGGTTTTATGTGCCTGACCCAATCCGCCTATGTGCGGGGCGTTGCCATCAGCTTCGACCTTGACCTGCTCGGGCTAGCGCTTTCTTCCACACCGGATAGTTGGCAACGCCTGGGCTTGGCCCTCATGCTGTTCGGTCTGGGTAGCAAAATCGGACTGGCGCCCCTGTATGGCTGGTTGCCTGAAACCTATGAAGCGGCTCCCACAAGCACCAGCGCGCTGCTGGCGGCCGCCCAGTTCAACATCAGCGTGGTCGCGATCTTCCGCGTGTTGCAGGTATTTCACGGCCACGATGCGGGCTTTGCATCGCAAGAATTGCTGCTCATGGGGTATTTGTCGCTGATCGTGGCGGCCATTCAGGTCATGGCCACGCGCAACTACAAACGGCTCATCGCCTATGCCTGTGTCAGTTCTTCGGGCGTGATTGCCATTGGCCTGTCAGTGGGCAAGGCGGCTGCCTACGGTGTGGTGCTGTATGTCGTCAGCAATGCGTTCGTCAAGGCACTGCTGTTTCTCACCGCCGGGCGCCTGCGCGCGGTCTACGGCACCAACGAAGTGGCTCCTTTGAGCGGGGTGATCCGGGTGCTGCCGTTCTCCGGGTTTTTGTTCGCGATTGGCATCTTTGCGCTCTTGGGTTTTCCGCCTTTTGCCAGCTTTTTGGCCGAGATGCTCATTCTCTCGGGCATCGTGCAGGCGGGCAACCTGATGGCATTCACCCTGATGTGCAGCATGTTGACCATCATCTTTGTGGCCACCGGCCGCTCCGTCTTCCCCATGCTCTGGGGGCCGTCCAACCGCAATGGGCCACCCGTGATGGAATCGATATTGACAACCCTGCCCAAGCTGGGTTTCGTGGGGATTTTGGTCATGCTGGGGGCCTATACCCCCGGCTCCGTCAGCCAATTGCTGCTGTCGGTGGCCGAGTCCATCGGGGGACGATGATGAAGGTGATCGAACCCTTGCGCTTGCTCCATGTGCGCGACGTTCCCCAAACTGAGCTGCAAGAATTCGCGCAACGTTGCAGCCAACGTCTCAGCCAAGGGGAGCGCCTACTCACCTTGTTCGGTCGACCTGACGACGGCGACGCCGTGGTACTGACCGCCGTATTGCAGCCCAAAGAAGGACCGTTTGGCATTTTGCGCGCGCGCGCGCCACGCCATGCACACTACCCGGCGCTGACCGTCCACCACCCGGCAGCACACATTTTTGAACGCGAACTGTGGGAGCAAACCGGCATTACCCCTGAGGGTCACCCATGGCTTAAGCCGGTGCGTTACGAAGGTGCGCGCCAGCAGCACATGGCAGAACATCCCTTTTTCACGGTGCGCGGGCGGGGTGTTCACGAAGTGGGTGTCGGCCCGATTCACGCCAGCGTGATTGAGCCTGGGCATTTCCGCTTCATGTGCCTGGGAGAGCAGGTCCACCACCTCGAACTGCAACTGGGCTACCAGCATCGCGGGGTTGAGTCCTTGCTGTTGCGCCGCCCGCCCCTGGCGCTGACATCCACCGTGGAATCCATCTGCGGTGACTCCTGTATTGCCTATGCCTGGGCGCACTGCGCGGCCCTGGAGGCGCTGACTGCCACATCGGTGTCGGCGGAGGCAGAGCTGGTTCGGGGCATCGCCCTGGAGCTGGAACGGGTGGCGATGCACCTCGCCGCCCTGACCGGCCTGGCCACCGACATTGCGTTTTTGCAAGGCGGGGCCAGCTACGGCCGCTTGCGTACCGCCATCATCAACGCGACGATGCGTGTGTGTGGCAGCCGTTTTGGGCGCTCCTGGGTCCGCCCGGGTGGCGTCCGCTATGGGTTGACCGAAGCACTGCGCCAAGACCTGCTACAAACTCTGGCCGCCTTTACCAAGGACGTCACCGAGGTCAACGCCCTGATGCGCAGTGCGCGGAGCGTACAAGCGCGGTTTCAAGGCACCGGCAGCGTCAGCACACCAGCGGCCCAAGATGTGGGACTGGTGGGCCTGGTGGCACGCGCCAGTGGCATCTCAGTCGATACCCGAACCCGCTTTCCGGGTCGCTTGCACGAAGCGTGGCCCATTCCCACCGTGACCGAGTCCACCGGAGACTGCTGGGCCAGGATGCAATTGCGCATGCGGGAAATCGACGCATCCGTTGTCTGGCTGATGAACATAGTGGGCAATACCACGCTGGACCTGTGCCCCCCGCTTGGCAGGGTGCCGGCCGCGTTGCGCGCCGACACCCTGTGTGTATCCCTGCGCGAAGGCACACGGGGACCGGTGCTGCATGTCCTGGAAACCTCCAGCCAAGGACAGTTGCTGCATTACAAGGTGCAGGATCCTTCGATGCCAAACTGGTTTGGTCTGGCACTTGCGGTCAGGGACAACGAGATCTCGGACTTCCCTATCTGCAACAAGAGCTTTGATCTTTCCTACTGTGGAAACGATCTGTAAAACACACCATGTTGAAATCCATCGCCGTCCGAGTGTCCCAGGGGACCCAGTACATCAAAGACCCGCGCCAAGCCCAGCCGCAGGGCTTTCGGGGCAAGCCCGTCGTCGGCGCCGCCGCCTGCGAGGCCGGTTGCACTGCTTGCATGGCAGCCTGCCCCACCGGGGCCATCACATTCGACCCAGTGCGCATCGACCTCGGGCGCTGCGTGCTGTGTGGCGATTGCGAACCCGTCTGCCCCAGCGACAAGCTCACATTTTCCAACGATTTCAAACTGGCCTCGACAGACCGTGAGGCATTGTGGGTGAGTGCATCCCACCCGGACATAGACCCGATCAAGGTCTCAAACGCCTTGCACAAACGTTTTGGCCGTTCACTCAAATTGCGCTCCGTTTCCGCCGGGGGGTGTAATGGCTGCGAGATGGAAATCAATGCACTGGGCAACGTCAACTTCGACCTGGGGCGCTACGGCATTGACATCGTGGCTTCGCCACGGCACGCGGACGGTTTGGTGTTGTCCGGCCCGATCACGCGCAATATGGTGCAAGCCTTGCAAATATGCTGGGACGCCATGCCCGAGCCCAAGCTGGTCATTGCCGTGGGGGCCTGTGCAATTTCGGGGGGACTTTTTGAAAAGTGCGACAGCGTGGATCGGCACTTTCTGGAGGCGTTCAAACCGTCGCTGTATGTGCCGGGCTGCCCGGCCCATCCCCTCACCTTCGTTGCAGGCATTCTGGATCTGCTGGGCATCGACAGCTGAACCGTCAGGCGCGGCGCCGTACCGCTGTCAAAATGCCACGCAAAATTTCAAGCGGCGGCGGCGGACACCCAGGTACCACCACATCGACCGGAATCACGTTGGCAACCCGCCCACAACTGGCATAGCTTTCACCAAAAATGCCACCGTCGCACCCACAATCGCCCACGGCCACCACCAGTTTGGGTTCGGGTGTGGCATCAAAGGTGCGCCGCAAGGCGGTTTCCATGTTGCGCGAGACCGGCCCAGTCACCAGCAGCATGTCCGCATGGCGTGGGCTGGCGACAAACTTGATGCCCAAACCCTCGATGTTGTAGTACGGATTGCCCAGGGCATTGATCTCCAATTCACAGCCATTGCACGAACCGGCATCGACCATGCGAATGGTCAGCGCCTGCCCCAAAATCGCAAGAATATCGGCCTGAATCCGCCCAATTTCCGTTTGCGCGACATCCCCGATACCAGGCGCCGGCTCCGTGCGAATACCGTTTCTTGCAATCTGCCGGACTATTTTCCAAATCATAAATCCTGCCCCGAATAGCTGAGGTTGAACGATTTGTTGATGAGCGGGAAGTCAGGGACGATATTGCCCATGATGGCGTGCTCCAACACCGGCCAGTTCTGCCAGGACGGATCATGCAAATGGCAGCGAAGAATGCGGTTCTGGCTGGCCCGGGTATCGAGTGCAAGTGCCACGAATACTTCACCCCGCCAGCCCTCGACCCAGCCCGCACCACGCGCAGAATGCTCGGGCAAACACAGATCCCTTTGGATGCCACCGGCAGGCAAGCCGGTAAGAATGGCCACTATGAGCCGCAGCGACTCAAAGACTTCGTCAAAACGCACCACGACCCGTGCCGCCACATCACCATTGCGATGGGTTGCCATTTTGACGTCCAAGTGGTCGTAGGGTGGCCCGGGGTGGTCACAGCGAAGATCCCACGCCTGGCCACTGGCCCTGCCAGCCAGACCGGTCAACCCCAATTGCGCCGCCAGCGACGGCTCCACACGCCCAGTGGTCATGAAGCGGTCCTGCAAACCGGCATGCTCCTCATACACCGCACGCAGAGTCTGCACTTCACGCTCCACGGCCTCACATTGCCTGTGTAGGAGATCGATGTGCGCTGGGTCCAAGTCATGGGCCACACCACCGGGCACCACACAGTCCATCATCAAACGGTGCCCGAACACCTCTTTGGACAGGCGCAGCCAGTCTTCGCGCAGGCGCGAGAACTGCGCCAGGCCAAAAGCAAAGGCTGCGTCATTGCCCAATGCGCCCAAATCACCCAAATGGTTGGCCACCCGTTCGCGCTCCAGCATCAACGCACGCAAACACGACGCCCGTGGCGAAATGGTGCAACTGGTCGCTGATTCAAGAGCCATGCAGTACGCCCACGCATAAGCCACTGTTGAGTCCCCCGATACCCGCCCCGCCAATCGATGGGCTTGCAACGGCGGGAGTTGCGTCATGCGGTGCTCAATACCCTTGTGGGTGTAGCCCAATCGCTGCTCCAGCCGCAAAACTTTTTCACCCACCACGGAAAATCGAAAATGCCCGGGTTCGATCACACCGGCATGCACCGGACCCACCGCAATCTCGTGCACTCCATCACCCTCGACGCGGACGAAGGCGTAGTCCTGCAAGGCGGCGTCCGCGAACGTGGGCGATGCATCTGACGCATGGCGCAAAGGGAAATAATCGCTGGGCCAGGCGCCGTGGTTGAGCCACGGGCGCTTGTCTTTGGTGCCCCCGGCTTGGAGGCCAGACATGTCTGCCGCCGCCCGCTGCATTCTGGCGGCCGTAGGAAAAAATGGCACCAAGTCGGGATACGTCGTCTGATCCCCTGGCAGTGGCAACTCCAGCCAGACCAAACCGTCCGCAATCACATAGGCTACACACACCGAGGCGCCCGCAGCGGTGGGTGCAGCGCCCCACAGTGCGAGCAACCGTCCGCCCGCCTCGCGCGCCGCAAAGGCCACAGCCCGCCAGTCATCGGCCGTTCCGCAGGCGTGCCAGACTGGAACCGGCGCCAGAACACGTTGAAAATCAATATTCACGCCGGGAATCTGCATCGGGTCACCCCCCTAACATGTGTGCTGCCTGCACGTACCAAGTGTTGAGGTAAGGCGGGATGTACAAACCGAGCATTAAGCCAAAGCCGAGGTGAATAAACACCGGTAGCAAGGCGGGTGGATGGGCCAGCGGCTTGAGTGAGGTTTCCCCAAAAACCATGGGCAAAACCCGAATCAAAACCGACGCAAATGCGACGCCTAACGCGAGAAATAAGAACGGTGTAGCCCAGGGTTGTTCGCGCATGGCGGTGGTGAGAATCAGGAACTCACTGGCAAACACGCCAAACGGAGGCATACCCAGAATCGCCATCACACCCAGCATCAACCCCCAACCCACCGTGGGATTCACCTTGATGAGCCCTCGAATATCTCCCATGACCTGGGTGCCGGCTTTTTGTGTCGCATGCCCCACCGTATAAAAAATGGCCGACTTGACGAGGGAATGCACCGTCATGTGCAACAGACCTGCAAAGTTGGCGATGGGGCCACCCATCCCAAAAGCAAAGGTGATCAGACCCATGTGCTCAATCGAGGAGTACGAGAACATGCGCTTGACGTCTTTTTGACGCGACAAAAAGAACGATGCCACCACCACCGACAACAGCCCGAACCCCATCATGAGCTGCCCGGCGAGCGGCTGCTGCAGGGCTCCGTCAGTCAACACCTTGCAGCGCAGTACGGCATACATGGCGACATTGAGCAGCAAGCCAGAGAGCACGGCGGACACCGGGGTCGGGCCTTCCGCGTGTGCGTCCGGCAACCAGCTGTGCAGGGGCACCATTCCGACCTTGGCGCCATAACCAATCAACAGAAAGGCAAACGCCAACGTAACAATGGAGGGGTCCAATTGCGTCTTGACCGCATCCAGACTGGTCCATAACAGCGTGGCGCCCTGCGAACCCAGCACTTTCTCTGCTGCCATGTACAGCAGTACGGTACCGAACAAGGCCTGGGCGATACCGACACCGCACAGAATGAAATACTTCCAGGCGGCCTCCAGGCTGGCCGAGGTGCGATAGACACTGACCAAGAGGACGGTAGTCAGGGTGGCTGCTTCCATCGCAACCCACAGAATGCCCAGGTTATTGGTGGTCAATGCCAACAGCATGGTGAAGCTGAACAACTGGTACATGCCGTGGTACAGGCGCATGCGTGGTGGGGTCATTTTGCCGCGGTCTTGCTCGACGCGCATGTAGGGTCTGGAGAAAAGGGCGGTGGTAAGCCCGACAAAAGCCGTCAGAGTGACCAGAAACATGTTGAGCGGATCAACAAAAAATTGTTGGCCCAAGACAAAGACCGGGCCAAAGGCAATGATCTGCGCGGTCAACACACAGGCGGCAATGAAAGTTGCCAGACTGAATCCCACATTTACATTGCGTGCGAAATCACGGTGCCCGGTGAAAGCCAGAACCGCGCTGCCAAGCAATGGGAACCCGAGAACAAAATACAGGGCATTCACGCTCAATCTTCCTTGAGTGCTTCCAGGTTGTGAATATCCAAACTGTCGAATTTTTCCCGAATTTGGAACATAAACACACCCAATATCAACACACCCACCAGCACATCCAGTGCAATGCCAAACTCCACGATCATGGGCATTCCGTTGGTGACCGTCGTGGCAGCAAAAATCAGGCCGTTTTCCATCGAGAGAAAACCAATCACCTGCGGCACCGCCTTCGAGCGGGTGATCATCATCATGAAGGAAAGCAGAACGCAGGCCAGTGCGATGCCAAGCGACCCTCCCGCAATAGATGACGACAGACGAGAGATTGGCAAGGCCAGGCTGAAGGAAAAAATCACCAGTGCGATGCCCACCAGCATGGTGGTCGGGATATTGATCAGCGTTTCCACGTCCCAACGCACGTTCAAGCGCCGGATAACCCGGTGTAACAGCCACGGAATCAGAACAACTTTGAGCGCCAGGGTCAAACCCGCCGACACATACAAGTCTGGCTGGTGTGTGGCATATCCAAGCAGAACCGATGCGGCCACCAAAGCCGCCCCTTGCATGGTGAAAAGGTTGATCAGGGAGACAATGCGCCGCTGGGAAATCATGGCGAACGACAGCATCAGAATCAGCGTCGCAAACAGGTTGATCAACTGGGGCACAAACTTGATCACGACACCCCCAGCAAGATATTGACCAGCAGACCAATCACCGCCAGCAAAAATGCGGTGGCCAGAAATTCAGGCACCCGAAAGATGCGCATTTTCGCGCTCAGCGTTTCGACGCAAGCCAACGCAAAGCCTCCCACTGCCAGCTTAAGGACGAGTACGAACAATGCCAGTAGCAGCGCCATCGGCGCGTCGGCCTGGGCCACGCCCCAGGGAAAAAACAGCGCCAGCCCGACACAGGAATAGGCAAACAGCTTCAGGCTAGCCGCCCATTCCAGCAACGCCAGGTGGCGCCCCGAATACTCCAGGATCAAGGCCTCGTGGATCATGGTCAGTTCCAGATGGGTTTCCGGGTTATCCACCGGAACCCGTGCGTTCTCGGCCAACGACACCATGGTGAACGCCACCCCGGCCACCAGCAGGCTGGGGTAAATTGCCAGTTCGCGGTGCGCCAGCGTTTCGACGATGGTGGTGAGTGAGGTTGAACGAGAAATCATGGAAGCACAAAACAACACCATCAGTAAGGCTGGCTCAGCCAAAAAACCCACCAGCATCTCGCGCCGCGCGCCAAGAGAGCCAAAAGCTGTGCCTACATCCATTGCAGCCAGAGAAATAAACACCCTCGCCAGCGCGAACAAGCCCACCAGTGCAATGGCGTCTGCCGCGGGTGACAAGGGCAGGTCCGTGGACAAGGTCGGAACAATGGCGCTGGCCAGCAGCATGCAGCCGAAGACAATGTAAGGAGCCATGCGAAACAGTGGTGAAGCATGTTCGGCCAGCACCGACTCCTTGTTGAACAGCTTGCGCAATGCGCGGTACGGTTGCAGTAGCCCGGGCGCTGACTTGTTTTGCAAGCGGGCGCGCCATTGGTTCACCCAACCCGACAACAAAGGCGCCAGTGCCAACGCCAGCACAATCGCCATCAGTTGGGACAGCAGACCGAGAATGCTCATTGTTTCACCACCAGCAGCACCACGATCAGAGTCACGAAGCTGTACATCAGGTAGACCGCAATGCGCCCCTGCTGTAACAGTCCGATCAGTTTCGAACAGCGTTCAACCACAGCCGCTACCGGTAAATAGAGCCAATGCCACAGCGGGTCCTCCACCGTCACACGATAGAGTGGCTGCTCATCGAAGGGGGTGGGCAGTTCCCGTTGCATGCGAAACAAGGGCTCGAAAATCTGGCGAATGGGGTGTCCAAAACCTTCTGCCGTGTCCTGCATGCGCGCGTTTTGCCACGGGTAACCGCAATCCCAGGGCGGGGCACGGCGCGTTCCGCCCTTATAGAGCCTGCGCACCAGCAGATACGCCAAGGCAAAGCAGGCCATCACCCCCAACAAGAAAATCGCGGGAGAATAACTGGCGCGCTCAATGCTCACAGGCACCAACAACCAACTGCTGGCGGCTACAGCCTGAGCCAACCCGTCTGACACCAGCAGGTGTGTCACAGGATCAATCCACCCAATCACTTGGTTGGGAAACAGTCCCAGCACCACGCAGCCAACGGCCAACCAGAGCATGCCAATGCGTTCCCAGTGATCCGCATCATGGGAGAAAGACAACTTCTCATCCCGCGGCTGCCCCAGAAAGATGACACCAAAATATTTCACCATGGTGTACCCAGACAAGGCGGCCACCAGCGCAATCAGCGCGGCTACCACGGGCACCAGCATGTTGAGAAACGAACTGGGCAGTCCGGTCGTAAACAAAAAGCTTTGTAACAACAGCCACTCTGCAACAAAGCCCCCGAAGGGCGGTAGACCTGCACAAGACAGCGCTCCAATGAGACTTGGCCACGCCACCCAGGGCATGGTGCGGATCAGCCCGCCCAGCTTACCCAGGCTGCGCTCGCCAGTGGCATGCAAGACGGCACCGGTGCTGCAAAACAGCAGACTTTTGAAGAAAGCATGGCTCACCACATGGTACAAAGCCGCCGTCATGGCCAAGGCCGCAAACGCGGTCATTCCATAGGCCGAAAACAAGAGGGACAAACCGAAACCGGTGCACATCAAGCCCACATTTTCGATCGACGAATAGGCCAAAAGACGCTTCATTTCCACCTGTACGGTGGAAAACACCACTCCGAACAGCGAGGTCGCCAAGCCAATGGCCATCAGCAGCACCCCCCACCACCAGATACGGGTTTGCAGCAGGTCAAAGGACACCCGCAAAATTCCGTACAGCGCAATCTTCAACATCACACCACTCATCAAAGCCGAGAATGGCGAAGGGGCTGCGGGATGCGCCTCCGGCAACCAAGCATGCAAAGGCAACAGCCCAGCCTTGGCGCCAAAGCCAAACACGGCCAACACAAATGCGACGGACGCCCAAAACGGGGACAAATGCTGGGCTCGCATATTGGCAAAGGTGTAGTCGCCCGTATTGGCCTGCAATACACCAAAGCACAGCAGAAGACCCAAAGCGCCAATATGCGCCACCAGCATGTAGAGATAGCCCGCGTTACGAATTTCAGGAATACGGTGGTTTGCCATGACCAGGAAGAATGACGAAAATGCCATGGTTTCCCAGACCACCATAAAGGCGTAGGCATCGTCAGCCACCACGACCAAGACAATGCTGGCCAGAAAAATGTGATATTCGAGGCATATCAGGCCCGGGGGCGTACCTTCCCCCTTGCGGAAATACCCGGCGGCGAAGGCTGACACACCCGCCGATACACCACCGATCACCATCAGGAAAAAACTTGAGAGGCTGTCCAGGCGCAGATGAAAGGGAAGTTGGGGCAGACCAATGGGTAACACGGCCACTTCTGGCCCAGCCCCCATGGCACTCAGTGCCAATCCAAGCAACCCCAGAGAGAAACAAGCACTGATCGGAAACAGCCCGTTCGCCACGAATTGGAAGCGTCGAAGTGCCACCACACCCAATACACCCATCACAAGCCAAGCAACGACAACTGCCAGGATCCAATCCAAATGGACCCAAGTTGTAGGGTGGGCAAAACCGTCCATTCAGTCTCTGCCAATCTCAGCTAGAACACTTATTCGAATGTGCATGCCAGATATGGTACATGCTGAGCGCAAACCAGTTGAAATTTCGCACAAGTAAAATTAACAAACGGGCTTGAAGATTTGCGCAGCCTCAAATACACCTACCATGACACCCACCGTGATGCCCTCTACACATAATTTTGACGTTCTGATCGTCGGCAGCGGCTTGGCGGGCCTGAGCGCCGCCCTGCTGCTGCCGCCCTCCAAGCGCGTTGCCATCATCACCAAACGCGCGGTGCGCGAAGGCTCCAGCGGTTGGGCGCAGGGCGGCATAGCGGCCGTTTGGGGCAAAGGCGATACCTTTGACGCCCATGTGGACGACACCCTGGTGGCCGGCGCAGGTCTGTGCGATTTGGATGCCACCCGTTTTGTGGTGGAACACGCCCCCGAGTCCATTGCCTGGCTGCAAGAAATGGGGGTGCCGTTTTCGGAAGAAGACGGCCAGTTGCACCTGACCCGCGAAGGCGGCCACAGCGCCCGGCGCATTGTGCATGTGACCGATGCCACCGGTGCGGCCGTGCAGCGCACTCTGATCGAGCGCATCCAGCAGCGGCCCAACATCAGCCTGTTTGAACACCACACCTTGGTGGACCTGATCACCAGCGCCAAGCTGGCCCCCCACCAGGACGGCGTGGCCGCGAACACATCCAGCACCCCCAACCACTGCCTGGGCCTGTACGCCCTGGACGATGTGACCGATGAAGTGCTGACCTTCCAGGCGCCGCACACCCTATTGGCCACCGGTGGCGCAGGCAAGGTCTACCTCTACACCACCAACCCCGACACGGCCACCGGCGACGGCATCGCTGCCGCTTGGCGCGCGGGCTGCCGGGTACAAAACATGGAGTTCATCCAGTTCCACCCCACCTGCCTGTACCACCCGCACGCCAAGTCGTTCTTGATCAGTGAAGCGGTGCGCGGTGAGGGCGGTCGCCTGCTGTTGCCCGACGGTACCCGCTTCATGCCAAGCCACGATGCGCGGGCCGAACTGGCACCCCGTGACGTGGTGGCCCGCGCCATCGACTTCGAAATGAAAAAAGGCGGCTTTGACTGCGTCTACCTGGACATCTCGCACCAGCCCCTGGGCTTCATCCAGGAGCATTTCCCCAACATCTACGCCCGTTGCTTGGAGCTGGGCATCGACATCAGCAAGCAGCCCATTCCCGTGGTGCCTGCCGCGCACTACACCTGCGGTGGCGTCAAGGCCGACCTGTCGGGCCGCACCGATGTGGCAGGCCTGTACGCCATTGGCGAGACCGCCTGCAGCGGCTTGCACGGCGCCAACCGCCTGGCCAGCAACTCGCTGGTGGAGTGCATGGTGTTTGCGCGTGCCGCAACCCAGGCGATTGTGGAATCGCAGGGCGCCGCTGCGGTGCCCCTGCCCGCCTGGGATGACAGCCGCG
>Ga0209343_10001879_pt1 | contig 27941 bp, 21 predicted proteins | sample RifCSPlowO2_02_FD_184026 | JGI IMG/M metagenome (GOLD analysis project Ga0209343, IMG submission 184026) | Groundwater microbial communities from Rifle, Colorado - Rifle CSP2_plank lowO2_0.2 (SPAdes) (version 2) | ecosystem: Environmental > Aquatic > Deep subsurface > Groundwater | place... | reverse complement strand
CGCCGCCGTTGATAATTGCCAGGTTCGGGCAGACGTGCTCGGCGATAAAGTGCGCGGCACCGGAGTCGGCATGGCGCACGACGAAGATATCGGCGGCCATGGCTTCGAGGTTGCGCAGGGTGTCGAACAGGGTCTCGCCCTTGCTGGTGGAGCTGGTCGACACGTTGAGGGTGATCACGTCCGCCGACAGGCGCTGGGCCGCCAGCTCGAAGGTGGTGCGGGTGCGTGTGGAATTCTCGAAGAACACGTTGCACACGGTCTTGCCGCGCAGCAGCGGGACTTTTTTCACCGCCCGTGCGCCGACCTCAAGGAAGGAGTCGGCGGTGTCGAGGATTTCCGTCAGCAACTCGCGGGGCAGGCCGTCGAGGGACAGAAAGTGGCGCAGTTGGCCTTGGTCATTCAGCTGCAGCGGGCGCTTGGCGGCTATGGTCGTCATCTGGCGAGTCTCAGTGGGCAAGCGTCTGGAGTTCGAGGGTCAGCGGCGTGGGGCCGGACAATTTTACCCGCTGCTCGCCGTCCAGCGACAGGGTCGCACCGACCACGTCCGGGCGGATTGGCAGTTCGCGGGCGTTGAGGTCGAGCAGGCTGACCAGGGTTACGCTGGCCGGGCGGCCGTAATCGAACAGTTCATTGAGGGCGGCACGGATGGTGCGGCCGCTCATCAGCACATCATCGATCAGCACCAGGTGCTGGCCTTCGATCTCGAATGGCAGCTCGGACGGTTGCACCTGCGGGTGCAGGCCGTTCTGGGTGAAGTCGTCACGGTAGAAGGACACATCGAGAATGCCCAGTGCTTCGTCGCGGCCCAGGGCTTCGAGCAGGGCCTGGGCGACCCAGACGCCGCCAGTGCGGATGCCGATAAAGCGCGGTTCGCTGATCTGCCGCTGGTTCAAGTGGCGGGTCAGGGCGGCGGCCATTTGCGGTAGCAGTTCGGCCGGGTTGGGTAAGCTCATGGCAACACTCCAGATGCGGACTCGCGGGCGTTCAGCCCGAACAATTTTCTTCTAGCCAACCCTGTAGCAGGAGAGCCGCGGCCAAAGCGTCGACCGGGCGCTCGCGGTAGCCGCTGTTCTGCCCTTGTTGCAGGCGCTGGCCTTTGGCCTCGTAGGTGGTCAGGCGTTCGTCGTGCGTGTGCACGGGCAGGTTGAAGCGGCCGTTAAGGCGACGGGCGAATTTTTCCGCGCGTTCGCTCATCTCGCTTTTCGTGCCGTCCATATTCAGCGGCAGGCCGACGACTATGGCGTCCGGTTGCCATTCCTTGATCAGCGCTTCGACCTTCTGCCAGTCCGGCACGCCGTTCTGCGCCTTGAGGATGCACAGCTCGCGAGCCTGGCCGGTGATCACCTGGCCGACCGCAACGCCGATCTGTTTGCTGCCGTAGTCGAAGCCCAGCAGTAGGCGCGGCGGTTTTGCTTCGCCCATCAGGCGTGCCCGGCTTGTGAGGTGAGCAGGCTGAGATTGATGCCCAGGCGTGCGGCGGCGGCATTCAGGCGCTGGTCGAAGGGCAGGTCGAAGAGGATGGCGTTGTCCGCCGGGCAGGTCAGCCAGGCGTTGTCGGCCAGTTCGGCCTCCAGCTGACCGGCTTCCCAGCCGGCATAGCCGAGGGTGATCAGGTATTTCTCCGGGCCGCTACCATCGGCGATGGCGAACAGCACATCCTGGGAGGTCGACAGGCCCAGTTCGCCCAGCTCCAGGGTGGCCTGGAACTGCGGACCGCTGGGGTGCAGAACGAAGCCTCGGTCACTCTGTACCGGGCCGCCGGAAAAGATCGGCAGGCTTTGGCACAGCGCCGGCGGCTCTTCGTCCGGGCGCAGCTGCTCAAGCACGTCGGCCAGGTTGAGGCCGTTGGGTTTGTTGATGACCAGGCCCATGGCACCGTGTTCGTTGTGGTCAATCAGGTAGGTCACGGTCTGGGCAAAATGCGGATCGGCCATGTGTGGCATGGCGATCAGGAGGTGATGCTTGAGGTAACTCGGGCTGGCGTCTTTCATGGCGTTAGTTTCAGGCTTCGCGGCAGTCGCATCAAGCGCCACGCGCACGGCGCTAGAAAAAACGCGGGTGCTTCAGTTGCTGGAAAGGCGGTCACCACGCTCGAAGCGCCAGGTGCGAATGATTTCCAGGCGGTCGACATCGGCCAGGTCGCCGGTAAAGGGGGCGAACGGTGCGGCCAGGCGCACGATGCGCTGGGCGGCCTGATCGAGCAGGCGCTGGCCCGAGGATTCCAGTACCAGCACCTCGTAGAGGGTGCCGTCGCGGTTGATCGACACCAGCAGGCGCAGGTTGCCGTAGATACCCTGGCGGCGTGCTTCGTCCGGGTAGTTGAGGTTGCCGATGCGTTCGACCTTCTTGCGCCACTCATCCTTGTACCAGGCACCCTTGTCGCGCATGGTCGAGGCGGCGTTGAGGCGGTGGATCTTCGGGCGTTTGGCGTACTGCTGGACTTCCATGGCCAGCTCGGCTTCCAGGCTGGCGATCTCCGATGACAGTTGTGCGCTATCGAATACCGGTGCCGGACGGGTCTGCGGCGTTGGTTTGACCTCCTCGCGCTTGACCGGGGTCTTCTGCTGCTGCGGGGCGCGGGTGGCGACTGCGGCTTTCGGTGCTTGCTGGCGTACGGCCGGCTGCTGGGGGGCGGCGGGTGGGGTGACGCGCTTGACTTCGGTGTCCTGAAACAGTGCCTGCTCGGTGGTCTTGGGTGCGGCTTTGTGTTCCAGGGTGCCGCTGCCCTGCTGATTGTCCTGGGCGAGGAAGTCGGCCTCCTTGGGCTTTTCTTCGCTCTTGAAGGTCGACAGGGTGATTTCCAGGGTCTTGCTGATCTGGTTGGGTTCGCTGAGGGTGAAGCCCAGGCCGAGGATCAGCGCGGCATGCAGGGCCGCGGCGAGAAACAGGGTGAAGCCCAGCCGGTCCGCCGGACGTACGCCGGCGCTGGAGAGTTCAGGTGGGTGGGCTGCTGCGTTCATCGTGTTTCAGGTCTGCTGAGGTTGCGCGCAGTCTGACGGTTTGGGGCCGCCAGCTGCAAGCGACAAGCTCGAAGCTGTTACGTGCTTCAAGCTTTCGCCTTGGCCTGCAACTTGCCTTCGATGGCATCCATCAGGCGCTCGCCAATACGGGTGTCGTAGGCTGCGTCGATCTCGCGGATGCAGGTCGGGCTGGTGACGTTGATCTCGGTCAGGTGCTCGCCGATCACGTCCAGACCGACGAACAGCAGGCCTTTCTCGCGCAGGGTCGGGCCCACTGCGGCGGCGATTTCGCGGTCGCGCTCGCTTAGCGGGCGGGCTTCGCCGCGACCGCCGGCGGCCAGGTTGCCGCGGGTTTCGCCGGCGGCCGGGATGCGCGCCAGGCAGTAGGGCACTGGTTCGCCGTCGATCATCAGGATGCGCTTGTCGCCATCCTTGATCCCCGGCAGATAACCCTGGGCCATGATCTGCTGCTGGCCATGGTTGGTCAGGGCCTCGAGGATCACCGACAGGTTGGGGTCGCCTTCGCGGTGGCGAAAGATCATCGAACCGCCCATGCCATCGAGGGGTTTGAGAATGATGTCACGGTGCTCCTGGGCAAACTCGCGCAGAATGTCGGCACGGCGACTGACCAGGGTCGGCGGTGTGTACTGGGGAAACTGGGTGGCAAAGTATTTTTCATTGCAGTCGCGCAGGCTCTGTGGGCGGTTGACCACCAAGACGCCAGCCTGTTCGGCTTGTTCCAACAAGTAGGTCGAGTACACGAACTCGTTGTCGAAGGGCGGATCCTTGCGCATCAGGATCACATCGAGCTCGGCGAGGGGCAGATCCTGCTCTGTGCCCAGTTCGAACCAGCGCTGCGGGTCGTTGAATACACTAAGCTGTGAGAGGCGCGCGCGCGCTTCACCTTTTTTCTGGTAAAGATCCTTCTGCTCCATATAGAAGAGCGACCAGCCGCGCGCTTGGGCAGCCAGCAGCATGGCCAGCGAACTGTCCTTCTTGAAGGCGATCTGGCTGATGGGGTCCATGACTATGCCGAGGCGGACGCTCATGGCAGTGTTCTCCGTAAAATGGCAGCGAATAACGTGATGTGGCGTCAGGGTGGCGCTGACAAGTCGGGTGGTCAAGGAAAAAACCTTGGCCCCGAGCGGCTTATAGATTGCATCTGGAGAGTGTGCTAAAAAGGCCCGACGATTGGGTTGTAGCCCGTCGGTGACAGGGCCTCAGGCGCACTGATATAACGCAAAATAACGACTCACCGAGGCGATGGTAGGGCAATCATGGAACAGCATTCCGAGGGTTTGAGGGTGATGGTGATCGACGATTCGAAAACGATTCGTCGTACCGCGGAAACCCTGCTGAAAAAGGTGGGCTGCGAGGTAATTACCGCAGTTGACGGCTTCGATGCCTTGGCAAAGATCGCCGATACCCATCCGAATATCATTTTTGTCGACATTATGATGCCGCGGCTCGATGGCTATCAGACCTGTGCCTTGATCAAGAACAACAGCGCTTTCAAATCCACCCCGGTGATCATGCTGTCCTCCAAGGACGGTCTGTTCGACAAGGCCAAAGGCCGCATCGTCGGCTCCGATCAGTACCTGACCAAGCCCTTCAGCAAAGAAGAGTTGCTCGGTGCGATCAAGGCTCACGTGCCGGACTTTATCCCGGTGGAGCAAGCCTCCTGACGTCTGCGGCATCGCCCCGGACGCCTATTTAAAGTATTAGGAAACACCATGGCTCGAATTCTGATTGTTGATGACTCGCCGACCGAAATGTACAAGCTGACCGCCATGCTGGAAAAGCACGGGCATCAGGTACTCAAGGCGGAAAACGGTGCGGACGGCGTGGCGCTTGCTCGCCAGGAAAAACCGGACGCGGTGCTGATGGATATCGTCATGCCGGGCCTCAATGGTTTCCAGGCGACCCGCCAGCTGACCAAGGATGCCGAGACCAGCCATATTCCGGTGATCATCGTCACCACCAAGGATCAGGAAACCGACAAGGTCTGGGGCAAGCGCCAGGGCGCGAAGGATTATCTGACCAAGCCGGTCGACGAAGACACCCTGGTGAAAACCCTGAATGCGGTATTGGCCGGCTAAACACCGTGTCAGTCCGCAATTAAAAAAGAATAAGGCCGCAACAGGCATGTCGGACGCGCAAACACCTTTCCAAACCCTTCTCGATATCGACCAGCTCTGTCGCGCGCTGGCGGCCGGGCTGCCTTCGCAGCAGGCGCTGGTGCAGACCTGGAGCGGTATCGGTTTTCGTATGGGCGAGCGGTTCTTCGTCGCGCCCATGGGCGAAGTCGGCGAAGTGCTGCACGAGCCGCGTTATACCCTGTTGCCCGGCGTGAAGAGCTGGGTCAAGGGCGTGGCCAATGTGCGCGGCCGCCTGTTGCCGGTCATGGATCTATGCGGCTTCTTCGGTCATGAACTGTCACCGCTGCGCAAGAAGCGGCGGGTACTGGTGGTCGATCACCAGGATGTCTTCGCCGGCCTTACGGTCGACGAAGTGTTCGGCATGCAGCATTTTCCAGTGGATACCTTCTCCGAGCGGCTGCCACCGCTGGAGGCATCCATCTCTCCTTTCATTCATGGAGTCTTCCAACGTGAACAGCCCTGGTTGGTGTTCAGCCCACACGCGCTGGCCCAGAACCCGGGTTTTCTCGATGTGGCGTATTAACAGTTTATCGGTGGGGTCGGCATTGCCGGCCTTTTGGCGTTACATGGGAACCGTAGTGCGGTCGGTCCAGGCGGGGGCCAGTAAATGAAAAAACTAAACACAGGTAATTTGTTAGCGGGTGCGCGTAGCAGCACGTTGATTGCAGGGCTGTTTATTGTCCTGATCGTTTCGATCGTGTTGTTGTTTGCCAACTTCGCCTATATCAACACCCAGTCCAACTACGACACGGAATATATTGGTCACGCCGGTGAGCTGCGTGTTCTGTCCCAGCGTATTGCGAAAAACTCCACGGAAGCGGCGGCCGGTACGGCCGAGGCGTTCGCCTTGTTGCGTGATGCCCGTAACGACTTCCAGACCCGTTGGGGCTACCTGACCGACGGCAGCGAGGAAAGTGGCCTACCACCGGCACCCGAATCCCTGCAGCCGCAGATGAACGCGGTGCAGAAGGACTGGGACACGCTGCGGCAGAACACTGACGCCATCCTGGCCAACGAACAGACCGTACTGTCGCTGCACCAGGTAGCCGCCACCCTGGCGGAAACCATTCCGCAGCTGCAGGTCGAGTATGAGGAAGTGGTCGACATCCTGCTGGAAAGCGGTGCGCCGGCGGCCCAGGTTTCGGTAGCCCAGCGCCAGTCGCTGCTGGCCGAACGTATCCTCGGTTCGGTGAACAAGGTACTGGCCGGTGACCAGGACTCGGTGCAAGCCGCCGACATGTTCGGTCGCGACGCCAGCCTGTTCGGTCGCGTACTCAACGCCATGCTCGAAGGCAATGCCGCCATGGAAATCAGCCAGGTGAGCGATGCCGAAGCCCTTGAGCGTCTGGCGGAGATTTCCGAACTGTTCGAGTTCGTTTCCGGTTCGGTGGACGAGATTCTTGAAACCTCGCCTGAACTGTTCCAGGTGCGCGAGTCGGCCAACGTCATCTTTACCGTGTCGCAGACGCTGCTGGACCAGGCCTCGGGACTGGCCTCCGGCTTCGATGACCTGGCCGCCGGTCGGGCGTTGAATACCCTGATCGGTTATGTGCTGGGTGCCCTGGCCCTGGGTTCGATCATCCTCATCGGCCTGGTGATGGTGCGGGAAACCAACCGCCGCCTGGGCGAGACCGCCGAGAAGAACGAACGTAACCAGACTGCGATTCTGCGTCTGCTCGATGAAATCGCCGACCTCGCCGACGGTGACCTGACGGTAGCCGCGACCGTAACCGAAGACTTTACCGGTGCCATCGCCGACTCCATCAACTACTCCATCGACCAGCTGCGCGACCTGGTAGCCACCATCAACCTGACCGCCGTTCAGGTAGCCGGTGCGGCCCAGGAAACCCAGGCCACGGCGATGCACCTGGCTGAGGCTTCCGAGCACCAGGCCCAGGAAATTGCCGGTGCTTCTGCGGCGATCAACGAAATGGCCGTGTCGATTGACCAGGTATCGGCGAACGCCTCGGAGTCCTCCGCGGTAGCGGAGCGTTCCGTAGCCATCGCCAACAAGGGCAACGAAGTGGTGCACAACACCATCACCGGCATGGATAACATCCGTGAGCAGATCCAGGACACCTCGAAGCGGATCAAGCGCCTCGGTGAGTCGTCCCAGGAGATCGGTGACATCGTTAGCCTGATTAACGACATTGCCGACCAGACCAACATCCTCGCCCTGAACGCCGCGATCCAGGCCTCCATGGCCGGTGACGCGGGTCGAGGCTTCGCCGTGGTAGCGGACGAAGTACAACGCCTCGCGGAACGTTCTTCTGCTGCAACCAAGCAGATTGAAGCGCTGGTTAAAACGATTCAGACCGACACCAACGAAGCCGTTATCTCCATGGAGCAGACGACTTCCGAAGTGGTACGCGGTGCCCGCCTGGCGCAGGACGCCGGGGTGGCACTGGAAGAGATCGAGAAGGTATCCAAGACCCTCGCGGCCCTGATCCAGAACATCTCCAACGCTGCCCGTCAGCAGGCTTCGTCGGCCGGCCATATTTCCAACACCATGAACGTGATCCAGGAGATCACCTCGCAGACCTCGTCCGGTACCACGGCTACCGCCAAGAGCATTGGTAACCTGGCCAAGATGGCCAGCGAGATGCGCAAGTCGGTGTCCGGCTTTACCCTGCCGGGCGGAGAACAGGCCTAAGCCGGCGCTGTGCCGCGGCCTGAAAGGGCCAAGGCACGCCGCCCATGGCCGTCAGCGAGGGGCACGACATGCAGTCAGGCGTCTGGGCCTTGCAACAGCTGGTAGACATGTCCGCCACGGAGTTTCGTGACTGGCAGCAGTTGCTTGAGGAGCGTACCGGAGTCGTGCTCAACGAGCGGCGGCGGGCGTTTCTGCAGACCAATCTGACCGCGCGGATGCGTGAGCTGGGCGTAAGCGATTACGCCAGCTACTACCGCCAGGTGACCGATGGTCCCCGCGGTGCGGTGGAATGGTCGACCCTGCTGGACCGCCTGACCGTGCAGGAAACCCGCTTCTTTCGTCATCGACCCTCGTTCGAGGTGCTTGAGCGCTATCTGGCCGAGCGTCTGCAGCAAGGGTTGGGCAAACCCTGGGAAATGTGGAGCGTGGGTTGCTCCAGCGGTGAAGAGCCCTATTCGATGGCGATCAGCGCCGCCGAGGTACTGCGCGACACCGATAAACCCGAACACTATGCGGTAACCGGTACCGATATCAGTCTTAACGCCCTGAGCAAGGCGCGCGATGGCCAATATGGCGCGCGACGGCTGGAACAAATGGATGCAGACCTGTGTCAGCGTTATTTCCTGGCCCAGGCGGACGGTCGTTTCAAAGTGGTAGCGAGTCTGGCAGCACGGGTATGTTGCGCCAGGCTCAATGTGCTGGAGTTGGCGAAAGCGCCGATGTCCGGCATGGACGTTATTTTTTGTCAGAACTTGTTGATCTATTTTCGTCGCTGGCGTCGCCGCGAGATCCTCAACCGCCTGGCCGAGCGCCTGGCACCGGGTGGTCTGCTGGTGGTGGGAGTAGGCGAGATAGCGGGTTGGCAGCATCCGGAGTTGATCCCGGTGGCCGACGAGCGAGTGCTGGCGTTTACCCGCAAGGGATAAGGCAGAGCCAAGTTTATGAGTGGAGTGGCTATGGGTGATCGGCACGATTATGTCGCCCTGGAATGGGTCAAGGGCGAGATCGCGGAAACCCTGAAACAGGCGCGACAGGCTCTGGAGGCGTTCGTCGAGAACCCCCAGGACGCCACGCGCATGCGTTTCTGCCAGACCTATGTGCATCAGGTGCTGGGCACCCTGCAGATGGTCGAGTTTTTCGGCGCGGCTCTGCTCGCCGAGGAAATGGAGCAGCTGACCCAGGCCCTGATCGACGGCCGGGTGACCAATCAGGGTGAAGCCCTGGAAGTGCTGATGCAGGCGATCCTGCAGCTGCCGGTCTACCTCGACCGCATCCAGACCGCGCGCCGCGACCTGCCGATGGTGGTGTTGCCGCTGCTCAACGACCTGCGCGCCGCCCGTGGCGAGAAACTGCTCTCGGAAACCAGCCTGTTCGCCCCGGATATGTCCGGGCGCACGCCGGCGCTGTCCAATGAATCGATCGACCAACTGCGTACCGCCGAGTTGCCGGTACTGCTGCGCAAACTGCGGCAGATGCTGCAGATGGCCCTGGTTGGGGTAATCCGCAACCAGGATCTGCCGACCAACCTGGGCTATATGGCGCGAGTCTTCGCCCGTCTGGAAAACCTCTGCAAGGACTCCCCGCTTGGCCCGCTGTGGCAGATCGCCTCCGGCCTGGTCGAGGGTCTGGCCAATGGCAGTGTGGCCAACGGCAGCTCGGTGCGCACCCTGCTGCGCCAGGTCGATAAAGAACTCAAGCGTCTGCTGGAGCAGGGGGCCGATGGCCTCAACCAGCCGGCTCCCGATGAGCTGAGCAAGAACCTGCTGTTCTATGTAGCCAAGTCTTCGGCTCTGTCGCCACGTGTGCGCGGCTTGAAGGACCAGTACCGTCTCGACGATGCCCTGCCTGACAACGATGTGGTCGACGAAGAGCGCGCCCGCCTGGCCGGTCCCGATCGCGATGCCATGCGTTCGGTGGTTGCCGCCCTGTGCGAGGAGCTGGTGCGGGTCAAGGACAGTCTCGACCTGTTTGTACGCAGCGATCGCTCCAACGTCGCCGACCTCGACAGCCTGGCCGCGCCGCTCAAGCAGATCGCCGATACCCTGGCGGTGCTGGGTTTCGCTCAGCCGCGCAAGGTAATCGTCGACCAGCTGGACGTGGTCAACGGCCTGGCCAAGGGCCAGGGCGAGCCGAGCGATGCGGTATTGATGGATGTCGCCGGTGCTCTGTTGTATGTCGAAGCGACCCTGGCCGGCATGGTCGGCCCCGCTCAGGACGGCGGCCGCGAAGAGAGTCATCTGCCGACCACCGACGTGGCGCAGATTCACCAGCTGGTTATTAAAGAAGCGCGCAACGGCCTGGAGCAGGCCAAAGACGCGATCATCGAATTTATTGCCTCGCAGTGGAACCACGAACACCTGGCCCGCGTGCCCGAGCTGCTGACCCAGGTTCGCGGCGGTCTGGCGATGATTCCGCTGCAGCGCGCCGCCGATCTGCTCAATGCCTGTAACCGCTATATCCAGGAACAGCTGCTGGCGCGCAAGGCCGTGCCCAACTGGCAGAACCTCGATACCCTGGCCGATGCCATTACCAGCGTCGAGTACTACCTCGAGCGCCTGGCCGAGGACCATGCCACCCAGGGTGACCTGATTCTCGACGTGGCCGAGGAAAGCCTGGAAAGCCTCGGCTACCCCCTGAAGGAAAAGCCGTCGATCCTTGACCGGGTTGAGCCGCCAGTGGAGGGCTTCGCCCCCTTGGCCGACCCGCTCGCCGAGATGGAAGTTCTGGCGGATGAGCCCGAGCTGGTACCGGAATCCGAGCCCGAGCCCGAGCCCGAGCTGATCTCGTTCGAAGAACTGTCGCTCGAATCGCCGCAGGAGTTGGACGAGGGTTTGAGCCTTGAGCTTGAAGACGACTTCAACCCGGCCTTTGCCGAACTGGAGTCGAGCACCACCGCCGAGGAGCCGGCGGCTCCTGAAGTCGAGCTGGAACTGCTCGACTTCAGCACCACGGCAGAGCCCGAGGCGCTGCCGCTGCTGGAACTGCAGGATGAGCCTGGCCAGCCGGTCAGCACCGACGAGCTGCAGCTGGAGGCCCTGGAGTTCGACCTTGCGGACAACCCGGCCGAGTGGGACGAAGCCGAGCTGGCCAGCCTGGAACTGCCCGAAGTGGACCTGCCGAGCGCACCGCTTGAGGTCGAGGCGTTGCCGGCCGAGGCCGAGCCAGCCCTGTCGATGGCCGATGTAATGGCCGCGCCGGTGCAGGCGATCAATCCGCCCGCCCACGATGTGCCGCCGAGCCTGCTGCCGCCCCCGGCCGATGAAGAGCCTGTCGACGAAGAGTTGATGGAGGTCTTTATCGAGGAGGTCGGCGAGGTGCTGGAAACCATCGCCGAGTACTTCCCGCAGTGGTGCGCCGATAGCGAGAACAAGGAAGCCCTGGCGGAAATCCGCCGTGCGTTCCACACCCTCAAGGGCAGCGGCCGTATGGTTCGGGCGCTGGTGATCGGCGAGCTGGGCTGGTCGATCGAGAACCTGCTCAACCGCGTGCTCGATCGCAGCATCAAACCGGGTGCCGAGGTGCAGCAGGTGATCGCCGATGTGGTGGCCCTGATGCCGGCCCTGGTCGATGAGTTCGCCAACAAGGCCCAGCGTCAGCGCGACGATGTCGACCTGTTGGCCGCCACCGCCCATGCCCTAGCCAAGGGGCAGAACCTCCCAAAAACTGACGCCCCGGTTGCGCAGGTAGCCGAGCCCGAGGGCGACGTCGTAGCTGCCGAAATCGTAGATGCCGAGGTGCAAGGGCACGATAGTGAGCCCCTCGACGGCGAGCCCCTCAATGGTGAGCCCCTCGACCCGCAATTGCTGGAGATCTTCCGCAATGAAGCGGAGATGCACCTCGACACCCTGGTGAGCTTCCTTGCCGATTGCGCCCAGGAACTGCCGCAGCCGGTGACCGATGACCTGCAGCGCGCCCTGCATACCCTCAAGGGCAGCGCGTCCATGGCCGGAATCGTGCCGGTGGCGGAAATCGCCTCGCCGCTGGAAAAGCTGGTCAAGGAATTCAAAAGCAACCTGCTGCCCATGGATCTGGCCGAAGCCGAGCTGCTCAGCAGCGCGGAAAAACTCTTCCGCCAGGGCCTGGAACAGCTGGAAAGCCGGCCCCTGGCGGTATTGCCAGGAGCGGCAGCGTTTCTCGAACGAGTGCAGAAGCTGCACGACGAACGTCTGGAGAATGCGACTGCCAACCGCCAGGGCGAGCAGGGTGAAAAGCGCGATCCGCAAATGATCAGCATCTTCCTCGCCGAAGGCATGGATATCCTGCTGGATGCCGAGGATCTGCTGCGCAAGTGGCGCGAGCACCCGTCCGAGCGACAGGAACTCAGCGCTCTGCTGGACGAGCTGACGACCCTGGGGCGCGGCGCGGAAATGGCCGAGCTGCCGCAGATCGATGAGCTCTGCGAAGCCCTGCTCGACCTCTACAGTGCGGTGGAAGAGGGCCGTCTGGCGGTAAGCGAACGCTTCTTTAATGTGGCCGAACAGGCCCATGAAGTCCTGATCGGCATGATGGATCAGGTTGCCGCCGGCCTGCAGGTCAGTGCCCAGCCCGAAGCCGTAGCTGCTGTGCGCGGCCTGATCGATGAGGCGCTGGACCCACGCACCCTGGCGCTGCTGTCCAGCGATGGTGCGGGGATCGAGATTGTTGAGCTGGATGCGGCCACCGCCGCCCTGGAGCTGGCCGAGCCTGCCGATGTCGGTTTCGACGCCGAACTTGAGCTTGAGCCGCAGCCGACGGAAAGCGAGCCGGCCTTGGCGGAGACGCACGCTGCCGATAGCGAATCGGTGCCGCCGCTGGCGAGCGAGGGCAATGTCTATGCAGGCCTGGACGAGGACATGGTGTCGATCTTCCTCGAAGAGGCGGTCGATATCCTCGAGAGTGCCGGCCAGGCCCTGGAACGCTGGCTGGTCGAGCCGGACAACAAGGCTGCGCTGTCCTCCCTGCAACGGGATCTGCATACCCTCAAGGGTGGCGCGCGGATGGCCGAGATCCGCCCGATTGGCGATCTCGCCCACGAACTGGAATCCCTTTACGAAGGCCTGGTGGATCGCCGCTACAGCTTTTCCAGCGAGCTGGGCAGCTTGTTGCAGCAGAGCCACGATTGCCTGGCGCGCCTGCTTGAGCAGTTGCAGAGCCGGGCCCCGATGCAGCAACCGCTGGAGCTGATCGAGAGCATTCGTGCCTTTCGTCAGCGCGGCGGGCAAAGCTTGCCGGTTATTCCGGCGGCCGCTGAAACTGATTTCGAAGCCGAAGCCGAAGCCGAAGCCGAAGCCGAAGCCGAGCCGGAAGATAGGCAGGCAGACACGGATGGCGAGCTGCCCCTGGTAGATTTTGACGCGCCGCTCGACGAGTCTGCGCTGCTGGAAGATCTGCAGCTGGAGCCCGAAGCGGAGCTGGCTGACACTCTTGCCGAAGCCGAAGCCGAAGCCGAAGCCGAAGCCGAAGCCGAAGCCGAAGCCGAAGCCGAAGCCGAAGCCGTACCCGAACCGGTCGATCCGCCTGCGCCCCTTGCCGCCGCGCCGGTGGCTCCGGTGGATGAGCGCGATCCCGAACTGGTGGAAATCTTCCTTGAGGAAGGTTTCGACATTATCGACAGTGCCGGCGCGGCCTTGCTTCGCTGGATGGACGACACCGATAACAGCCTGGAGCTGGAATCCCTGCAGCGCGACCTGCACACCCTCAAGGGTGGTGCGCGGATGGCCGAGATCCGCGAGATCGGCGACCTGGCCCATGAGCTGGAGTTTCTCTACGAAGGCCTGGGCGATGGCCGGCTGCGCGCCAGCGCGGATCTGTTCAGCCTGCTGCAGAGCTGCCATGACAGCCTGGCGGAAATGCTCGAAGCGGTGCGCGACCAGCGTCCAGTGGCCGATGGTCAGGCGCTGATTGCCACCATCAAGCGCTTTCGGGCCAACCCCGATGAGCAGCTGAGCATACCGTCGGCGGTGCAGCTCAAGGCGGCTGAAGCCGCCCAGGATGACGACACCGAGTCGGATATCCTCGATATCTTCCTGGAAGAAGGCGATGACCTGCTGGAGGCCATGGAGGTCGCCATTGGCCGCTGGGAGGCCGACCGCGACAACGGGGCCTCCATCGACGACCTGCTGCGCATTCTCCATACCCTCAAGGGCGGTGCCCGGCTGGCCGGGCAGAAACGCCTGGGCGACCTGACCCACAATCTCGAACAGCATTTGACCGAGGCGCAGCAGCACGGCGCGCCCTGGCCGCAGAGCTTGTTCGTCGACCTGCAGTCCGGTTTCGAGGGTCTGCAGCTGGAGCTCGATGGCCTGCGCCAGCGCCTGAGCGACAGTCTCGCTGCCGATACGGCTAGTCCCGAGCCGGCGGCCAGCAGTGCGCCAGCGGCAGTACAGCGGGCTCCGGCGCTAAGTTCGCCAATTGTCGCGGCCAGCAGCATGCCGGCCCAGGAACTGGTGGCCAAGGTGCTACCGTTCGTCCGCCGCGCCGAAGAAGCCGCCCAGGAGGCCGCCTCGCGGCGCGCGCCGCAGGAGCTGGTCAAGGTGCCGGCCGAACTGCTCGAAGGCCTGGTCAACCTGGCCGGCGAGACGTCGATCTTCCGCGGCCGGGTCGAGCAACAGGTCAGCGACTTCGGTTTCACCCTGAGCGAGATGGAAGCCACCATCGACCGCGTGCGCGATCAATTGCGCCGCCTCGATACCGAAACCCAGGCGCAGATCCTCAGCCGTATTCAGGCCGAGGCCGAACGCGTCGGTTATGAAGATTTCGATCCCCTGGAAATGGACCGTCACTCGCAGTTGCAGCAGCTCTCGCGCGCACTGTTCGAGTCGGCGTCCGACTTGCTCGACCTGAAGGAAACCCTGGCCGCGCGTAACCGCGATGCGGAAACCCTGTTGCTGCAGCAGGCACGGGTCAACTCCGAACTGCAGGAAGGCCTGATGCGTACCCGCATGGTGCCTTTCGACCGGCTGGTGCCGCGTCTGCGTCGTATCGTCCGGCAGATTTCCGGCGAGCTGGGCAAGCAGGTGGAATTCGTCGTCGGCAACGCCGAAGGCGAGATGGACCGTACCGTACTGGAGCGTATCGTCGCGCCGCTGGAGCATATGCTGCGCAACGCCGTCGACCACGGTATCGAGAGCGGCGAGGCACGTCGTGCCGCCGGCAAGCCGGAGCAGGGCACCATTCGCCTGAACCTCGGCCGTGAGGGCGGTGATATCGTCCTCACCCTGTCAGACGATGGCGGCGGTATTCGTCTCGAAGCGGTCAAGCGCAAGGCCATCGAGCGCGGCCTGATGGACACCGACTCCGACCTCAGCGACTACGAGATTCTGCAGTTTATTCTCGAGGCCGGTTTCTCCACCGCCGAGAAGGTCACGCAGATCTCCGGCCGTGGTGTTGGCATGGACGTGGTGCACTCCGAGGTCAAGCAGCTCGGCGGTTCGATGAGCATCGAATCGCTGCCCGGCAGCGGCACCACCTTCACCATTCGCCTGCCGTTTACCGTATCGGTCAACCGCGCGCTGATGGTGCTGTCCGGCGAAGACCTCTACGCCATTCCGCTAAACACCATCGAAGGTATCGTGCGGGTCTCCCCGTACGAACTGGAAGCCTACTACGCCCCCGACGCGCCGCGTTTCGAGTACGCCGGGCAGGCCTACGAGCTACGTTACCTGGGCGACCTGCTGAACAACGGTCAGCAACCCAAACTGGTTGGTCAAAGCCTGCCGCTGCCGGTGATCCTGGTGCGTTCCAAGGAGCACGCTGTAGCCGTGCAGGTCGACTCCCTGGCCGGTTCGCGGGAAATCGTGGTGAAGAGCCTCGGTCCGCAGTTTGCCGGGGTGCACGGCATTTCCGGTGCGACCATCCTCGGTGACGGTCGCGTGGTGGTGATTCTCGACCTGCTGGCGACCATCCGCGTGCTGCACGCGCATCTGCTCAACCAGCTGCAACCGCGTCTGCTCAAGCAGTCGGCCACCGCTGCCGAGATCGAGGCGGACCGTCCGACCCTGGTGATGGTGGTGGACGACTCGGTCACCGTGCGCAAGGTCACCAGCCGTCTGCTCGAACGCAACGGGATGAACGTGATGACCGCCAAGGATGGTGTGGATGCCATCTCCCAGCTGCAGGAGCGGCGTCCCGACATCATGCTGCTGGACATCGAAATGCCGCGCATGGACGGCTTCGAGGTGGCGACCCTGGTGCGCCACGACGAGGGCCTGAAGGATCTGCCGATCATCATGATCACCTCGCGTACCGGTGAAAAACACCGCGAGCGGGCCATGGGCATCGGCGTCAACGAGTATCTCGGCAAACCTTATCAAGAGTCCTTGCTGCTTGAAACCATTCAGCAACTGGTGGGCCGCCACCCGGTAAACCGTCCATGACTGAGAAAACTGCAGCACGTATTGCGGTCATCGCCGACACCTCCCTGCAGCGCCATGTACTGCAGCAGGCCTTGACCGGCAGCGGCTATCAGGTGGTGATGAACAGCGACCCAGCGCGTCTGGACGAAGGCATGCTGGGGGCCTGCGAGACCGACCTGTGGCTGGTGGACCTGGCCCAGTCGGACGACCTGCCGCTGGTCGACAGCCTGATGGAGAGCGCCTCGGCCCCGGTGTTGTTTGGCGAAGGCCATGCCCCCGAGCGCCATTCGGAGAATTACCCGCGCTGGGAGCGGCGTCTGTTCGGCAAGCTGAAGAAGCTGGTCGGCGACCCCTCCGCGGCGGTCGGCCCCAGCCTCGAAGCCCTGCTGGCCGAAGCCCAGCGGCCGTCGCGCCTGGACCTGCCGGCGGCCCTGGCCGATACCCCACTGGTGGCCGGCGAACCGGCCCGTCAGGTGTGGTTGCTGGCGGCATCCATGGGTGGCCCGGCGGCGGTGAAAGCCTTCCTCGATGCCTTGCCGGGCGGTTTGCCGGTGGGCTTCGTCTATGCCCAGCATATCGACGCCAGCTTCGAAACGGCCCTGCCGCAGGCGGTTGGCCGGCACAGCCAGTGGCATGTCAATCCGGCCCGGCATGGCGATGCAGTGCGCTGCGGCGAAGTGGTGGTGGTGCCGATCAGTCATGAACTGGGTTTCAGCGATGACGGCCAGATGCAGATATCCGGGCGTGGCTGGCCGGAACCCTACAGCCCGTCCATCGACCAGATGATGCTCAACCTGGCCCAGCATTTTGGCGCGCTCAGCGGCGTAATCGTCTTTAGTGGTATGGGCAGTGACGGCAGTGCCGCCGCCGCCTATGTGCGCCGCCAGGGTGGCTTGATCTGGACCCAGCGCAGCGACAGTTGCGCCTGCCCGAGCATGCCTGACAGCCTGCGCGAAGCTGGCTACAGCAGCCTCAGCGGTGATCCGCGTGAGCTGGCTGAAGCCCTGGTCAATCACCTGGCCGAGCAGTGCCGTTAATCCGGGGCAGTGCCCTGTACAGGATATTTTTATGAGCCAAGCCGTAGTCAGCGAAAATAGCGTCAGCAGCCTGACCGGGCTGCTGATGCCGTTGGCCGATCGTATTCTGCTGCTGCCCAACGTGGCGGTTGCCGAACTGATTCCCTACCGTGCGCCGCAGGTCAGCGAAGGCATGCCGGACTGGTTTCTCGGCCAGATCGCCTGGCGCGACCTGCGCTTGCCCCTGCTGTCCTTTGAGGCGGCCTCGGGTGGCCAGGCGCAGATTGGCGCAGGAGCCCGGGTCGCGGTGATCAACGCCCTGGGCGGGCGGCCGGCGGTGAAGTTTATTGCCCTGCTGGTGCAGGGTATTCCACGTTCGATCAAATTCGGCCCCGAACTGGCCCGTGCCAGTGTGCCGCTGGCACCGCTGGAACTGGATGCGGTCAGCCTGGGCGACGCGGTGCTGAAAGTGCCTGACCTGATTGGTCTCGAGCAGAAGCTGGCGGACGCTGGCCTGATCTAACCCTCTTAGGGTGACACGGGGCCGCCTAGGCACCGGCAAGTCGCCGGCTGCGAACGATCAGGCACGCTCGGCACCTACCTTAAAAATCCCCCCACAGCTGCTGCGCCACGCTGAGTGCCACCACCGGCGCGGTTTCGGTGCGCAGCACCCGTGGGCCCAGGCGGGCGGCGTGAAAGCCGCGGGCCATGGCCTGTTGCACTTCGTCCTCGCTGAGACCGCCCTCGGGGCCGATCAGCATGGCCAGGGAGGCGGGCTGCGGGTGGCTGGCCCAAGGCTCGGCCACCGGATGCAGCACCAGCTTGAGGTCGGCCTCGACCTGTTCGAGCCATTGCTCAAGGGTGATCGGCGGGTTGATCTGCGGCAGTGACGAGCGGCCGCATTGCTCACAGGCGCTGATCGCGATCTGTCGCCAGTGGGCCATGCGCTTGTCGGCGCGTTCGTCCTTGAGGCGCACCTCGCAGCGGGCGCTGACAATCGGGCTGATCTGGCTGGCCCCCAGTTCCGTGGCTTTCTGGATCGCCCAGTCCATGCGCTCGCCGCGGGACAGGCCCTGGCCCAGGTGAATGCTCAGGGGCGACTCGGCCATGCCGGCCAGGGTCTCGCGCAATTCGACCCGCACGTTCTTCTTGCCCACCTCGATCAGCTCGCCCAGGTACTCCTGGCCGCTGCCGTCGAACAGTTGCACCGCATCGCCGACGGCATGCCGCAGCACGCGGCCGATATAGTGGGCCTGGGCCTCCGGCAACTCATGCTGGCCGAGGGACAGGGGGGCATCGATAAAGAAGCGGGATAGGCGCATGGGAGGCAAACCTGGAGCAAAGGCGCAAATTCTAGCTGTAGGGTGCGTTGTGCGCACCGATATCTGTAGGGGGGATGACGTTTTCCCCCGACGGAATATCGCGATTGTGGATGGGTGAAGCGTCAGCTACGCGCCCCGATCCACCCTACATCAGCCCGGGTCGCGAAAACCCGGGTACTGGGTATTACCCTGAGTCACGCTGACCGAGGTGCGGGTGGCGATATCGATGCCTTCGCTGGCCACTTCGGCGAGAAAGTCGATCTGTTCGAGGCTGATCACATAAGGTGGCAACAGATACACCACGCTACCCAGGGGGCGCAGCAGGGCACCGCGTTGCAGGGCATGCTGGTAGACCTTGAGGCCACGGCGCTCCTGCCAGGGATAGGCGGTCTTGCTTGCCTTGTCCTGGACCATCTCGATAGCCAGGGCCATACCGGTCTGCCGAACCTCAGCGACATGGGGGTGGTCGGCCAGATGCGCGGTGGCGCTGGCCATTCGCGCGGACAAGGCCTTGTTGGCCTCGATCACATCGTCCTGCTCGAAGATATCCAGGGTCGCCAGGGCCGCAGCGCAGGCCAGCGGATTGCCGGTGTAGCTGTGCGAGTGGAGAAAGGCGCGCAGGGTGTTGTAGTCGTCGTAGAACGCCTGGTACACCTCGTCGGTGGTCAGGCAGGCGGCCAGCGGCAGATAGCCGCCGGTCAGGGCCTTGGACAGGCAGAGGAAATCCGGACGGATGCCGGCCTGCTCGCAGGCGAACATCGTCCCGGTGCGGCCGAAGCCGACGGCGATCTCGTCGTGGATCAGATGCGCGCCATAGCGATCGCAGGCCTCGCGCAGCAGCCTGAGATAGACCGGGTGGTACATGCGCATGCCGCCGGCACCCTGGATCAGCGGTTCGACTATTACCGCCGCGACTTCATGGCCGTGCTCGGCCAGGGTCTGTTCCATGGCAGCGAACATATTGCGCGAATGTTCTTCCCAGCTTATGCCGTCGGGGCGGAAATAGCAGTCCGGGCTGGGCACCTTGATAGTGTCCAGCAGCAGCGCCTTGTAGGTGTCGGTGAACAGGCCGACATCGCCCACCGACATGGCCGCGATGGTTTCGCCGTGGTAACTGTTGGTCAGGGTGACGAAGCGCTTCTTCGCCGGCTTGCCGACGTTGAGCCAGTAGTGAAAGCTCATCTTCAGCGCGACTTCGATGCAGGACGAGCCGTTGTCGGCGTAGAACACCCGGTCCAGACCCGCCGGGGTCAGCTTGACCAGGCGTTCGGACAGCTCGATCACCGGTTGATGGCTGAAGCCGGCGAGGATCACGTGTTCAAGCTGGTCGACCTGATCCTTGATGCGCTGGTTGATCCGCGGGTTGGCGTGGCCGAACACGTTGACCCACCAGGAGCTGACCGCGTCGAGGTAGCGTTTGCCGTCGAAGTCCTCCAGCCATACCCCTTCGCCGCGCTTGATCGGCACCAGGGGCAATTGCTCGTGGTCCTTCATTTGCGTACAGGGGTGCCAGAGCACCTTCAGGTCACGCTGCATCCACTGGTCGTTCAGGCTCATCGCTCTAGTCATCCCCCGGTTCTCGATCGTCAGCGCCAAGCCTATCAGATGCCCCCAGGCCCATGTACGCCACAGGTGATCGGCTCGCGGGCGCGGAGAAACCGTTTATCCGCTCCGGCAGGCCGCCGGTAGGCCTGGCCTGAACTTCCTGCGGGTCGGGTGCACTAATTTCGTCGGGATAAAATCAAGGCCACAAACATCGTATTTCCCGATATTTCAAAGTGAAAATTTCCGCTTTTAATCGATAGTTTTGTTGCTAATCTTGCCCGACTTCTGCTCGACCCCTCTCATTTCACGGACAGTTCTTGATGCAATGGCGTAATTCCCCTTCTCGCTACGGTCTGGTCAGCATCCTGATGCACTGGCTGGTGGCGCTGGCCGTATTCGGCCTGTTCGGCCTGGGTTACTGGATGGTGGGGCTGGACTACTACAGCAGCTGGTACAAGACCGCGCCGGATCTGCACAAGAGCACTGGCCTGGTGTTGTTAGCCTTGATGCTGGTGCGCCTGCTGTGGCGCTGGCTGAGTCCGCCACCTTCGGCTTTACCGGATCACGGGCGGATGACTCGCCTGGCCAGCAAGCTGGGCCATGGCTTCCTGTACCTGGGCCTGCTGTTGCTGATGCTGTCCGGCTACCTGATATCCACCGCCGATGGCCGCGCCATCGAGGTGTTCGGCCTGTTCTCGGTGCCGGCCACCCTGACCGCTATCCCGAATCAGGAGGATGTGGCCGGGCTGGTGCACGAGTACCTGGCCTGGGCCCTGGTGATATTCGCCGGTATCCATGCCCTGGCGGCCCTGAAACATCACTTTATCGACCGTGATCGCACCCTGGTGCGCATGTTTGGCCGTTGACCCGGCCCCGCTTCAGCTCGTGTGGAATGGTCCACGCGGGCACCTGTACAACCTCACAAGGAGTATGCCCATGTTGAAGAACACCCTCGCGGCTCTGGCCCTCGGTACCGCACTGATCGGCGCAGGCCAGGCCATGGCGGCCGACTACGCCATCGACAAGCAAGGCCAGCACGCCTTCGTCAATTTCAAGATCAGCCACCTGGGCTACAGCTGGCTGTACGGCACCTTCAAGGACTTCGACGGCAGCTTCAGCTTTGACGAGAAGAACCCGGAAGCGAGCAAGGTCAGCGTGACCCTGAACACCGCCAGCGTCGACACCAACCATGCCGAGCGCGACAAGCATATCCGTAGCGATGATTTCCTCAGCGTCGGCAAGCACCCGACTGCGACCTTCGAGTCGACCGCAGTCAAGAGCACCGGTGAAGGCGCAGCCGATATCACCGGCAACCTGACCCTCAATGGCGTGACCAAGCCGGTGGTGATCGCGGCCAAGTTTATCGGCCAGGGCACCGACCCATGGGGCGGCTACCGTGCCGGTTTCGAAGGCAGCACCACCCTGCAGCTGAAGGACTTCGGCATCACCAAGGACCTTGGCCCGGCTTCGGAAAGCGTCGAGCTGATCATCTCGGTCGAAGGTGTACGCCAGTAGGATGGGTTAGCCGCGCAGCGGCGTAACCCATCGCCGCTGCAGATGCTGCACTCACAAAAACGCCGCCCAATGGGCGGCGTTTTTGTGTGCGGCTAGCTGACTATGACTCTTCGCGGTTACGCGTCAGCAGGGCCGGCTTCTCGCCCCGTGGACGGGCACTCGCCAGTTCGTCGAGTTGCTCCGGGGTGGGCAAACGATCCAGGCGCGAGCCCTTGTGCACGATCACCGGTTGCTTGTCCCGCGGGCTCTTCACCGCCGCTTCCTGGCGCGGCAGTTCGTCGCGATTCAGCGAGGTGGTGCGAGTGTCACGCGGCGGCCGCGCACGGCCGGAGCCATTACGCCCCTGACCGCCTTGGCCGCCAGACCCAGCGCCCTGACGACGGCCTTGGCCGCCGGCAGCGCCGGCACCTGCACCATTGCTGCGTGGAGGCTTGGCTGGGCGTGCGCCCTGGCCGACACCATTGCTGGCGCTCGGGCCGCTGGCCACTGCAGGCACACCGGGCCGACGGCCACGGTTCTGCTGCTTGTTCTGGTGCGGGCTTACATAGTCGACACGGTTGCCGAAATTATCGATTTCATCGTCGCGGAACTCGTCCGGTGCGCGGTCCGGAGGTAACGCGGGTACTGCGGGCGCGGCGGCGCGAGCCGAACCGCGTGGCTGTTGGCTGCGGCCGCCCTGGGGTTTGGCGGCGCGGCTGCTGTGTTCCTTGCCGCTGTCCTTGCCCTTGTCCTTGCGCCCGCCGCCGTGGCGTTCGCCGTCCGGCTTGGCCCCGCGGGGTTGCCGCGGCTTCTGCGGCTCGCGCACTTCCGGGCGCTCGGCCTCGACGGTGCTGGCATCGAAGCCGAGCAGGTCGCCGTCACCGATCTTCTGCTTGGTCATCCGCTCGATGCCCTTGAGCAGCTTCTCTTCATCCGGTGCAACCAGGGAGATCGCTTCGCCGCTACGGCCCGCACGGCCGGTGCGGCCGATACGGTGTACGTAGTCTTCTTCGATATTCGGCAGTTCGAAGTTGACCACATGGGGCAGCTGGTCGATATCCAGGCCGCGGGCGGCGATATCGGTGGCGACCAGGATGCGCATCTTGCCGGCCTTGAAGTCGGCCAGGGCCTTGGTGCGGGCGTTCTGGCTCTTGTTGCCGTGGATCGCCACGGCCGGCAGGCTGTGCTTGTCGAGGTACTCGGCCAGACGGTTGGCACCGTGCTTGGTACGGGTGAACACCAGCACCTGTTCCCAGGCCCCGGCGGTGATCAGGTGGGCGAGCAGGGCGCGCTTGTGGCTGGCCTGGATGCGGAATACCCGTTGCTCGATGCGCTCGACCGTGGTGTTCGGCGGCGTCACTTCGATGCGCTCGGGGTTGTGCAGCAGCTTGCCGGCCAGGTCGGTGATGTCCTTGGAGAAGGTCGCCGAGAACAGCAGGTTCTGGCGCTTGGCCGGCAGCTTGGCGAGGACCTTCTTGACGTCATGCACGAAGCCCATGTCGAGCATGCGGTCGGCTTCGTCCAGGACCAGGATTTCCACGTGGGACAGATCCACGGCGCGCTGCCCGACCAGGTCGAGCAAGCGGCCCGGGCAGGCCACCAGGACGTCGACGCCCTTGGCCATGGCCTGCACCTGGGGGTTCATGCCGACACCGCCGAAGATGCAGGTGCTGACGAATTTCAGGTCGCGGGCATACAGCTTGAAGCTTTCATGCACCTGGGCGGCCAGTTCGCGGGTTGGGGTCAATACCAGCACGCGGGGTTGTTTCGGGCCGTGACGCTGCTCGCGATCCGGATGGCCGTTGGGGAACAGCCGCTCGAGGATCGGCAGGGCGAAACCGCCTGTCTTACCTGTACCCGTCTGGGCAGCAACCATCAGGTCACGGCCTTGCAACACGGCGGGGATAGCCCGCTGTTGCACCGGAGTGGGTTGGGTGTAGCCGGCGGATTCGACCGCACGGACTAATGCCTCGGAGAGACCGAGGGAGGCAAAGGACATGTGTAATCCTGTCTAGTGAGGGCGTCGCCCTATGGGGTGTATTGCCTGGCTTGAATCACGCTTGGGGGGCGCAATCCCGTCCGGTACTGCTGGCCTCTGGGGGCTAGCATCCGGGCGCAAGCCTGGCGGGAAGGCCCGAGTATAACAGAGCCGTCCGTCTGTGCGAGTTTCCGCCTGCTCGGCGGTCGCGGGCCGGCCTGAAGCCTGTTGGCCGGCCCGCGCGGGTCGTTGCTCAGCCAGCGACCCGGTAGCAGGGCACATAGGCACTGTTGCCGGGCAGCTTCATGCGGTGCTGGTCGACGAAGGCCTGCAGCAGCTGACCCAGGGGCTGGAGAATCTCAGAATCGCCGGTGATCTCGTAGGGGCCGTGCTTTTCAATGCGACGGATGCCCTGATCCTTGACGTTGCCCGCGACAATGCCGGAGAACGCCCGGCGCAGCTGGGCCGCCAGCTCATGCACCGGCTGCTGGCGGGTCAGTTTGAGGCTGGCCATATTCTCGTGGGTCGGCTCGAAGGGGTGCTGGAAGCTCTCGTCGATCTTCAGCAGCCAGTTGAAGTGGAAGGCGTCGTTGTGCTCGCGGCGGAACTGGGTGACTGCCTTGATGCCTGCGGCCATCTCCCGTGCTACCTGGCTGGGGTCGTTGAGAATGATCTTGCAGCGCTGCTGGGCCTGCTCGCCCAAAGTGGCCCCGACAAAGTCGTGCAGCTGCTGGAGGTAGGGCGCGGCGCTTTTCGGGCCGGTCAGCAGCAGCGGGAAGGGGATGTGCTGGTTGTCCGGATGCATCAGGATGCCGAGGAAATACAGCAGCTCCTCGGCCGTGCCGGCACCGCCGGGGAAGATGATGATGCCGTGGCCGACGCGGACGAAGGCCTCCAGGCGCTTCTCGATATCCGGCAGGATCACCAGTTCGTTGACGATCGGGTTGGGCGCTTCGGCGGCAATGATGCCCGGCTCGGTCAGGCCCAGGTAACGCCCGCCGGTATTACGCTGCTTGGCATGGGAGATGGTCGCGCCCTTCATCGGCCCCTTCATCACCCCGGGCCCGCAGCCGGTGCAGATATCCAGGCCGCGCAGGCCCAGTTCATGGCCGACCACCTTGGTGTATTTGTACTCTTCGGTGCTGATCGAGTGGCCGCCCCAGCACACCACCATCTTCGGCTCGACACCGGCGCGAAGGGTGCGGGCGTTGCGCAGCAGGTGGAAAACGTAGTCGGTGATGCCCTGGGAACTGCTGAAATCCACGCGCTGGTTTTCCAGCTCGCTCTGAGTGTAGACGATATCGCGCAGGGCGCTGAACAGCATCTCGCGGGTGCTGGCGATCATCTCGCCATCGACGAAGGCGTCGGCCGGCGCGTTGAACAGCTCCAGGCGGATGCCGCGATCCTGCTGCAGGATGCGGATCTCGAAGTCCGGGTAGGCTTCCAGAATGGTCTTGGCGTTATCGCTGTGCGAACCGGTGTTGAGGATGGCCAGGGCACACTGGCGAAACAGTGCATAGACGCTGCCGGAGCCGGTCTCGCGCAGCTGCTGCACTTCGCGCTGGGAGAGGGTTTCCAGGCTGCCCTTGGGGGTCACGGTGGCGTTGGTGGTTTTACGTGTGGCCATTGCGGCGCTCCATGGTTGTGTTGCCAGCCATACATGGCTAAGCGCTTGAGCAAATTATCGACGTGGCGCGTTCGCTTGGTGTCTGTCGAGTTCAGGCGGGCGTAGCAGAAATGCCAGGGGCTGAGAGGGTTATATCAAGCAAATGAGGCCAGCAGTCGGCCGATGTAAGCAGTTTGAGTGGAGACCGGTCAATCGCCACGATCTGGCACAGAGGAATGCTGTCAGCGAAAAAGCGCTCCCGGATTGCAATCGGGCTACCAGAGCGGGGCGCTTGCGCCTTGCTCTGCCGTTGTAGCCCGGATGCAGTCAGGGGCGTCCAGCGCAAGCATCCACCAATAAGCGTTGTTGCTTAGCGTGGCAGCTTGAGGTTGTTCCAGATCGCCAGGCTCGGCTCTACCAGGTTCATGCTGTAGAAGTGCAGCCCCGGCGCACCGCCCTGCAGCAGGCGTTCGCACATCTCGCTGACCACTTGCTCGCCGTAGGCGCGGATGCTGTCGCTGTCGTCGCCATAGGCTTCCAGCTGCTTGCGCACCCAGCGTGGGATCTCGGCACCACAGGCATCGGAGAAACGTGCCAGCTTGCTGTAGTTGGTGATCGGCATGATGCCTGGCACCACCGGGATATCCACGCCCAGCTTGCGCACGCGCTCGACGAAGTAGAAGTAGCTGTCGGCGTTGAAGAAGTACTGGGTGATGGCGCTGCTGGCACCGGCCTTGGCCTTGCGCACGAAGTTGGCGATATCGTCCTCGAAGTTGCGCGCCTGCGGATGCATCTCCGGGTAGGCGGCGATTTCGATATGGAAGTGGTCGCCAGTCTCTTCGCGGATAAAGCTGACCAGCTCGTTGGCGTAGCGCAGCTCGCCGCTGGCCATGCCCATGCCGGACGGCAGATCGCCGCGCAGCGCGACTATGCGGTTGATCCCGGCGTTCTGGTACAGGTTGAGCAGCTCGCGCAGCTCGGCCTTGGAATCGCCAACGCAGGACAGGTGCGGCGCAGTGCTCACACCGATATCGTTATTCAGCTGCAACACGGTGTTCAGGGTGCGATCACGGGTGGAGCCGCCGGCACCGTAGGTGCAGGAAAAGAAGTCCGGCTTGTAGGTCGCCAGCTGGCGCGCCACACTCATCAGTTTTTCGTGCCCGGCTTCGGTCTTGGTGGGGAAGAATTCGAAGCTGTAACGGCGTTCTTGGCTCATAAAGCGTTTCCAGGTGTGTAGGGTGGGTTAGCGACGCTGGCCGCTGCGGCAATGTGCACAACGGTCATTGCGCGGCGCGTAACCCACCGAGCGGTAGCCGGGCCGACGGTAAACGTCTGTCGGCATCGATGGTGGGTTACGCCGCTGCGCGGCTAACCCACCCTACGGTCTGTGCTTAGTAGCGGTAAGCGTGCGGCTTGAACGGGCCTTCGACGGTCACACCGATATAGTCGGCCTGGGTCTTGGTCAGCTGGGTGACGACGCCGCCGAAGCCTTTGACCATTTCCAGGGCCACTTCTTCGTCGAGCTTCTTCGGCAGCACTTCCACGGTCAGGCGCTCGGCTTTCTGCGCGGCAGGCAGGTCAGCGTACTTCTGGCCGAACAGGAAGATCTGCGCCAGCACCTGGTTGGCGAACGAACCGTCCATGATCCGGCTTGGGTGACCGGTGGCGTTGCCCAGGTTAACCAGGCGGCCTTCGGCCAGCAGGATCAGGTAGTCATCGTTGTGCGGATCGAAGCTGCCGGCACCGGTGCGGTGGATCTTGTGCACCTGTGGCTTCACTTCTTCCCACGCCCAGTTCTTGCGCATGAAAGCGGTGTCGATTTCGTTGTCGAAGTGACCGATGTTGCACACCACGGCGCGCTTTTTCAGGGCCTTGAGCATGTTGGCGTCGCAGACGTTGACGTTACCGGTGGTGGTGACGATCAGGTCGATCTTGCCCAGCAGCTGGGTGTCGATGCTGGCGGCGGTGCCGTCGTTGATACCGTCCTTGAACGGCGAAACCACTTCGTAGCCGTCCATGCAGGCCTGCATGGCGCAGATTGGGTCAACTTCGGTCACGCGTACGATCATGCCTTCCTGACGCAGCGACTGCGCCGAGCCCTTGCCCACGTCGCCGTAGCCGATAACCAGCGCTTGCTTGCCGGACAGCAGGTGGTCGGTGCCGCGCTTGATGGCGTCGCTCAGGCTGTGACGGCAGCCGTACTTGTTGTCGTTCTTGCTCTTGGTCACCGAGTCGTTGACGTTGATCGCCGGGATCTTCAGTTCGCCCTTGGCCAGCATGTCCAGCAGGCGGTGTACGCCGGTGGTGGTTTCTTCGGTGACGCCGTGGATGCGCTCGAGCATCTGCGGGTATTTCTTGTGCAGGATCTCGGTCAGGTCGCCGCCGTCGTCGAGGATCATGTTGGCGTCCCACGGCTTACCGTCCTTGAGGATGGTCTGCTCGATGCACCACTCGTACTCTTCTTCGGTCTCGCCCTTCCAGGCAAATACCGGGATACCAGCGGCAGCGATGGCAGCAGCGGCCTGATCCTGGGTCGAGAAGATGTTGCACGACGACCAGCGTACTTCGGCACCCAGGGCGGTCAGGGTTTCGATCAGCACGGCGGTCTGGATGGTCATGTGGATGCAGCCGATGATCTTCGCGCCCTTGAGCGGCTGCTCGCCGGCGTATTTGCGGCGCAGACCCATCAGGGCTGGCATTTCGGATTCGGCGATGATGGTTTCGCGACGGCCCCAGGCAGCCAGGGAAATGTCGGCGACTTTGAAGTCGGTGAAATCGGCAGGCGTCAGTACAGCGCTCATAAATGAGTTCTCCATTCGTTTGTGTCGAATGGGCGCCGTTGATGCGTATGGTTAACGCCCCATCCGAGCCTGAC
>Ga0209343_10001878_pt1 | contig 27941 bp, 25 predicted proteins | sample RifCSPlowO2_02_FD_184026 | JGI IMG/M metagenome (GOLD analysis project Ga0209343, IMG submission 184026) | Groundwater microbial communities from Rifle, Colorado - Rifle CSP2_plank lowO2_0.2 (SPAdes) (version 2) | ecosystem: Environmental > Aquatic > Deep subsurface > Groundwater | place... | reverse complement strand
GAGGAGGGCGGTAGGCAAAAACAAAAAGGACAGTTATTAAGCAGATTGTTTTTCATCAAAAATATTTATATTCCTACGATCTACATAAACCCCGGAACCAGGTTTTAATGCCACATCTACAGGGGGCGGTAATTTCCCTGTCAATTTACAAATTGCTGCAACAGTCAGAAGTTCTTCCCGGCATATTGGTTCAAGTGAAAACGGTACATCATCTATCCGTTTAAAAATCACGGTTTTTCTTTTTTCTAATTCAGGTTTTAACTGCTTTATGGCTTGTTTTCGATCTGAGGAGGTACTATCTGCTGCCGCTTCAGCAGCTTTAGCTATTTCACTTACAATGGCTTTTCTGGTAGGCCCTTTGGCATTCTGATATATAGTCTGAGCAGGAAATATAAGTTCCTGATATGGGTTCTCTATTTTAATTTCTTCCCTTTCGCCCAGAGAATTAACAACTGTTGTTTTTAATTCAGGATAAGCTACCAGATACCCATGATGAATTGCCACATTAACATTAACAATTTCATTCCTGCTTTGAACAGGAATGGTAATAAAATCTTTGTGATCCAAATATAAATCTTTTTCTTTTGAAAATCTCCTGTAAGCAGCATAAGCAAACGGCACGAGGTGTGCTTTGTTATTTCTATCCGGATTTACTGGATTAACTGGCATAGCGTAAACATTGTATATCAAATAATGCATATTTTAAAAGAGTTAGTTATAAAGAAAAAATAAAGATTTAACTCTTTCCCAATAATTTCTGCTGGAACACTAAGCTCAATATTTTGACTTCTTACATAGATGTCCTCAGCTAAGTTAAGATGCTATCATTTTTATGCATGAATAAAAATCAAAACAAACTAAAAATCGGTCTCCTGGGAGCAGGTACAGTAGGTTCTGGTGTAGTTAAAGCACTTCAAAACAATGATTTTGTAGAGATCAAGAAAATTGGAGTTAAGGACCTAAATAAAAAAAGAGATTTTTTTACAAATTTAAACAGCAATAACCCTGCTTTAACCGGAAACCTTAGCGAAATAGTAAGTGACCCTGAAATTGGAATAGTAGTGGAGGTTCTGGGCGGACTCAATCCCGCTAAGGAGCTTGTAACGCTTGCAATTAAAAATAAAAAACACATTGTCACTGCAAATAAAGATTTAATAGCTACCTATGGCCCGGAGTTATTTGATCTGGCAAAAGAAAACAATGTCCAGATTCAGTTTGAGGCCAGTGTATGCGGTGGAATTCCGATTATAAACACTTTAAAGCAGACATTAAGTGCAAATAACTTTAAAAAAATAACTGGAATATTTAACGGCACTACAAACTATATTCTCACTGAGATGCTAAATAAAAATCTAAGCTTTGAGGTATGCTTAAAAGAAGCACAGGAACTCGGTTATGCAGAGCCTGATCCTGCAAATGATATTTCAGGGAGAGACTCTGCATATAAAATCGCAATTCTTGCCAGTATTGCTTTCCGTGAAAGAATAAAAATTGATACGGTCTATACAGAAGGTATTCAGAAAATTACCCTGGAAGATATTTTACTTGCTGAAGAACTAGGCTACAGATTAAAGCTAATCGGACTTGCAAAAAAAGAATCAGATGGCAAAATAGATATTCGCGTACATCCTGCTTTTATAAAAAAGACAAATACTTTGTCAAGTGTATTTGGCGCTAACAATGGTGTTCTTGTAGAGGGAGACTTAGTTGGTGAGTTAACATTGATTGGGAAAGGCGCAGGCTCAATGCCTACAGCCAGCTCTGTAGCCGGAGATATAAATCTTCTTGTCGCACAGATTTCATCTTCTCAGAAGCCAAATCCTCAGTTTGTTTGCCAGCATACAGACTTTGCAAAAATAAGACCGGTTTCTGAAACGACAAATTGTTATTTTCTTAGAATTAGAACAGAAGACAAAGCCGGTGTTGTAGGTCAGATAGGAACAATGTTCGGAAAACATGATGTCAGCATAAACACTCTTACACAGCGTGGCACAAACCAGGACAATACTGCATCAATAACTCTGCTTACTCATTTAGTTAAAGAGGAAAGGTTACAAAGGGCACTTGCTGAAATTAAAAATACAAATGTCGTAAAGCAGGTAGAAAATGTGATTAGGGTTTTGGATTAAAATAGCATTTGAAGCAGGACAGCTAAAATATCAAAGTCTATGCCGATAGAAAAAACACGCACTCAGCACTTAAAACGTTCTCACTTCTGCAGTGATTTAAAAGAGTCTGACATTGGAAAGATTATCACTGTGGCTGGTTGGGTAGATACTACACGGGATCTTGGTGGGATTATTTTTATTGAGCTGAGAGATCATACCGGGCGTTTTCAAATCGTAGCTGATCCTGCAAAAAACAAAGATGTCCACAAAGTTTTTGAACATCTCCGGAATGAATTTGTAGTAATTGTAAAAGGCCCTGTGACAAGAAGGCCAGAAGGTACACAAAATCCAAATTTACCCGCTGGCACAGTTGAAATGTACCCTGCTGAAATCGAGCTTTTAAACAGATCCAAACCGTTACCATTTACACTTGATCAGGCAGAAGATGTAGATGAAAATGTACGGCTGAAATATCGCTTTTTGGATCTGCGCCGCGAGAAAATGCAAAAGACATTTCTTATACGGCATAAAATTACCCAGGCAATAAGATCGAAATTAAACGATCTCGGGTTTTTTGAACTTGAAACTCCAATACTTACAAAAGCTACTCCGGAAGGAGCCCGTGATTATTTGGTCCCAAGCAGGGTACAGCCGGGGAAATTTTTTGCACTGCCGCAGTCACCTCAGTTATTCAAACAGCTTTTTATGATGAGCGGATTCCCTCGTTATTATCAAATAGCCAGATGCTTTAGAGATGAAGATCTCAGAGCAGACAGGCAACCTGAGTTTACACAGGTAGATATTGAAATGTCGTTTACAGATATGGAAGATGTAATTTATGCTATTGAAGAAGTTCTTGTCTGTGCATTTGAAGCTGGCGGAATTAAGATTTCAAAGCCATTTCAAAGAATGGATTATGACAAAGCAATGGCCCTGTACGGCTCTGATAAACCGGATTTGAGGTTTGGGCTTGAGTTTGTAGATTTGACTGATCTCATGGCAAAAAGTGAGTTTAAATCATTTGCTGATATTGCAAAAAATAACGGAGAGGTTAAATGTCTCTGCGTATCAGGGATTTCAGAATATTCAAGGAAGGAAATGGATGATTTAAAAGCACTTACTATGTCAAAAGACTTCGGTGCAAAGGGTTTAGCATGGATTACTTTTAAATCGGACGGCTCTGTGAGTTCACCTATAGTAAAGTTCTTCAAAGAAGATGAAATCAATGAAATGAAAAAAAGGGCAGGTGTAAAAGCCGGTGATACACTGCTTTTTATAGCAGATAAGCCACATATTGTAGCTCAGGCGCTTGGAAAACTCAGATTACATATTGGTGAAAAGTTAAATTTAATAGATAAGGATAAACATGCGCTTATCTGGCTTGTGAACTTTCCACTTTTTGAATATGATCTAATTGAAAAAAGGTTAAGCTCGGCACATCACCCGTTTACATCCCCAAAACCAGAAGACATTCATCTGCTTGATAGTAATCCGGAAAAAGCAAAAGCTGCTGCATATGACATTATTTATAACGGTACTGAAATTGGCGGGGGCAGTATAAGAATTCATAATATGGAATTACAAAGTAAGGTTTTTAAGATTATTGGAATTGATGAAAACACAGCACAAGAAAAATTTGGATTTTTGCTGGATGCACTGAGCATGGGTGCTCCTCCGCATGGCGGTCTAGCACTTGGCTTAGATCGGCTTGTTATGCTGCTTACAGGAAATAAATCTATCCGGGATGTTATAGCATTTCCTAAAACCCAGACTGCTGCATGCCCTCTTACTGACGCCCCGGGCAAGGCAAGTGATAAGCAGTTAAAAGAATTACATATTAGGGTGGCAGAGCCAAAATAGATATTAGTTCCTAAGTTTAAATCAATTTCCTCAAAAGACGATTAAAAAATGCTGATTTAATTACCCTAATATTTTTTCAAGTTTTCTCAAAGCTAAATCAACAGGAATTATGCTAATTCCTTCTAGGTGAAGCTCTCGTTTTCCAGTATAAAAAACATATAATTTTGCTATCTTGTAATCTTCTTTAAAGTGCCTTAGAGCTTTTATGTGTTTTGAATGTATTTGGTTAGAACTTTTTACTTCAATAGCAAAAAGCCCATTCTCGCCATAGAGTACAAAATCTATTTCTAAACCATGTTTAGTTCTCCAGTAATAAATTTTGTAATTAAAATCATAATAAGCATTTATTGCTATTAGATGTTGGAGTACAAGAGTTTCTAAAGCAATCCCGCTTATTTCTGGATCGAAATCCATTGGGCCAAGCTGCCTAAGAATGCGATATATGCCAACGTCAAAATAATAAAATTTCGGATGAGTAATAAGTTTCCTTTTTGCTTTTTTTGTAAATATTGGCAATCTATAAGCAATCAATAAATCTTCTAACAAACTAAAATAACCTTCCACAATTTTTCTATTAATTTGACTTTCTCTTGCTATTTCTGTCATATTGAGAACTGAGCCTTGTGAGAAGCTTGCTATTTCCATAAATCTAGAAAAAGCACCCAGGTTTCTTGTCAACCCTTCTTGTAAAACCTCTTCTTTTAGATAAGTTTCAATATATGATTCTAGATATTTTTTAGGCTGATTTTTATGTCGTGAATAGATTGAAGGCAAAGTCCCATACTTTAATGCTGTATTTATATCCCATTCATCTCCGAGCTCTTTAGCAGTAAGTGGGTAAAGCTTATAATTTAGCGCACGTCCTCCAAGCAAATTAACCCCCTTTTTTCGTAAACTTCTTGCGCTTGAGCCAGTAAGTATAAACCTATACTTTTTTAATTCAATTAGTCTATGAACCTCATTTAATAATTCTGGGATTTTTTGAACTTCATCAATTATTACCCACCCGTTATAATCCGGTGGGATTATTTCTTCCAAATGTTGAGGTCTGTTTTGTAGTTTAATATAGTTATCTGATTCCAGAAGATCAATTAATATGCTTTCTCTCGGTAGCTTTTCTCTAAGCCAAAAGGTTTTGCCTGTTCCTCTTGCTCCAAAAAGAAAGAAACTATTTTTTTCTTTAAGCAAATTATCAATTAGCCTATTAAACATACAAATACTATACCACAATTATGGAATTATAAGCTCCAAAAACGCGGTAATTATGGAGTTACAATTACCTATAATCATGGGCTAGTTTGGCAAGTGATAAGCAGTTAAAAGAATTGCATATTAGGGTGGCAGAGCCAAAATAGACATTAGTTCCTAAGATTTAGAACCGTGTGTTTTTATTAACATTCACGTTATAGTTTATAACTAAATATCTTCTTAATTCCTCACCTGCAATTTTTTTAGTGCCTTGCAGGATAAAGGCAGCAGATAAGGTGGCATTAAACAAGTTGGTACAAAACAAGTTGGTACCCGACAAGTCAGTATAAGACAAGTTGGCATAAGACAAGTTGGCGCAAGACAAGTCGGCATAAGGCAAGTTGATATTAGACAAATCGGTATAAGACAAGTTAGTATAAGACAAGTTGGCATAAGACAAGTTAGCACAAGACAAGTCGGCACCAGACAACGGGTATTGATTTTTTGCTCCTGTTGCTAAAATTAACCTTTCCAGGTTAACAGAATATGTTCCTAACCGCAAACCTGATAAATTGCTTAGGTCTGTATTACTTAAATCTAGTGTTCCTGTTTCATTACTTTTTTCTACTGCTTGTTCTATTACATCCAGGATACTAATTACCTCTTGATTCCCAATGTATTTAGCTCTAAGTCTAAATGGATCATTTTTTCTGATTGTTTCTGTCTCTCTTTTTTCAGGACCTTCCTGGCCTAGTGAGTTTATACCTGCTCCTACATAAAATTGATTTGGATTATATGGATTAATTATCATTCTTATCTCCTTTTTAAATAAGCTACCCGGATTTTTATTAAGATAACAGATTTTAGGTTTCTTAATCAAGCAGGAAAGATTAAACCAAAATCTTAAGCTCTTTCTGCAGCATTTCTCTTATCCTGTACTTCTGAATCTTCCCGTTTGCTGTCATTGGAAATTCATTTACAAATTTTATATGGTATGGAATTTTAAATGTTGCTATTTTGCCTTTACACCATTCTTTAGCTTCTTCTTCTGTCCACTTTTCATTTGGTTTCAGTTTAATTACTGCTGCTGCTTGTTCACCAAACTTTTGATCCGGTACACCTACTACCTGTACTATTTCTACTTTTGAATTTGTCATAAAAAACTCTTCTACTTCAGCCGGATAAATATTTTCCCCGCCACGGATTATCATGTCCTTAATCCTGCCTACTATCCTGCAAACCCCGTCTTTATCCATGGTGGCCAAATCTCCGGTGTGCATCCAGCCCTCAGAATCAATTACTTCTTTTGTCTTATCAGGCATTTTATAATAACCTTTCATGGCATTATAACCATAAGCACAAAGCTCACCAGCAGTATTAAACGGTACTTCTTCTTTAATTTCAGGATCTATAATTTTTACTTTTACATTTTGATGTGCTTTTCCTACAGTTCCTACTTTTAGTTCAATCGGGTCATTATATCTGGTTTGTGTAATTAATGGAGATGCTTCTGTAAAACCATATCCAATAGTTATTTCAGTAAGATTCATTTTTTCAATCAGCTGTTTCATAAGTTCCATGGGACATGGTGCTCCTGCAATAACACCTGTTCTGAGTGACATTAAATTATAATTATTAAAATCATCCAGAGCAAGCTCAGAAATAAACATTGTCGGTACACCATAAAGTGCTGTACATTTTTCTTTGTGTACCGCTTCCAGGGTTTTTTGGGGATCAAAAACTTCAGACGGGAAAACCATTTTAATTCCATAGTTTACACAAACCAAAGTTCCCAGCACACACCCAAAGCAGTGATATAAAGGAACCGGAATACAGACAGAGTCCTTGTCGGTAAGGTGCATGTTTAAACCACAGAAATATGCATTATTTAAAATCCCAGAATGTGTTAGCTGGGCACCTTTTGGAAAGCCTGTAGTACCAGAAGTATACTGAATGTTTATGATGTCTTTTGAATCCAGCTGGTTTTCTCTTTCAATTAAATCTTCATCGGAAATTCCTTTAGCAAGCTGGTAAAGATCCTCCCATTTCATATATTCCGGATACTTATTTGTACGAATTGTAATTATTTTTCGTAGTGGTAATCCATGAACTGCCCCTACTGTTTTTAACACCTCAATCATATTTTGATTTTTAAATTGTTCTGTTAAAAATAAGGTTGTGATGTTACCTTGTTCAAGAATATATTTCAATTCATGACTCTTAAGTGCAGGATTAATGTTTACAAGGACTGCTCCGGCCTTTGCAGAGGCAAACTGTAAGATAACCCACTCAGGACAATTTACAGCAAACACCCCTATATGCTCACCTTTTTGAACATGAAGAGCAAGAAGCCCTTTAGCAATCTCATCAATAAGTTTCTTAAAGTTTTTATAAGTTAATTTGTAGTTCAGATCACAAAAAACAATTGCATCCTTATCTGCATATTTAAGTGCAGTACTGTCTAAAAGTTGACCCAGGGTCTTGTTTATAAGTTCTGGCATGTTAGGATGATCTCATTATTATTGGTTAATATTATGACACCTGTTTAAAATTTATTTCAATGCTTGGTAAAGAAAAAAAATCGTTAAATTATTTAAATGCACGGTTAGTTGGTATTTTAAGGACAAAGCCGGATACTCCTGAAATTAATGCTATAAGTGCAATACAGGCAGCGTTTGACTCCGGGGCTGGTGCTGTTGAAATTACTTCAAATTCAGATTTCTGGCAAAATATCGTAGACAAGTGTGTAAAAAGAAATTTAAACATTGGTGTAGGTTCTATTAAAAATGAGAAAACTGCTAAAGAAGCTATAAATCATGGTGCTAAGTTTCTGGTCAGTCCGGGGTTTTTTGAAGATACCATAGAAGTAGCAAATAAAAACAATATTCCTATCCTTCCTGGAGTTTTTACAGAGCCAAATTTTAAACAGGCTATAGATCTTAAAATTGCTGATACAAAATTCTTTCCTGCAAATGTAAAAACAGACGAAGAGCTTTTTAAAGCAATAAGAGAACCGTTTAGAGATGAATTTGAAGAGTTAATTAAAATGGGTTGGGAGATTTTAGCATTTAATGGTCAGTCAATTAACCCGGAGAATGTATTCATTATAAAAAGTCCGACACAATTTTACAAATTTTACCTAAAGGCTAAGAATGAAAAACCCAGCAAGCAAGCAATTATAAAACTCTCTGACAAAAAAGTAGGATTTGAAAAATTAAAAGAATTTTCAGATCAGCTTATGGAACACGATATCAGAACATATGCTGTAGGCGGAGTCAATGATAAAAATATGAAAGAGGTTCTGACAAAATACGGTGCTTACGGAGTCTGTCCGGGAAGCGGAATGTTTAATGCTGATGCTATTTTTAATGGGGATTACGAAAGAGTAAAAGCAGATGTAAAAAGGCATGTGGAAGTGATCAGATCTTTAGGACTGGAAGTTTTGAAATCTTGAGATTATTTAGGAAACTTCTCGATCTGGCTTGGATAGAGCATTGGGAAATCTTTTGTATTTTGGGTAATTAGTGTTAAGTGATGAATTTTTGCTGTTGCACCAATGATTGCATCTGCAATATAAATTTTCTTTCCTCTTTTGAAATATTGATAGATCATTTTCCCGGCCTCTTTTGAAACTAATTTACTCAAGGAAAGAGTAAAAACTTTTTGTAAAAGATTTTCTGTTTCTTCTATTTCATGTTCTCGACACCCTGCATATATTTCTACAACAGTTAGAGGAGAAAGATACAAGTTATTGCTTTTAATTTCTTCAAACTTACTTATGTAGTTTTTATCTTTGCGAAGGAGCCCTATTATGAAATTTGTATCCAGGAGAAATTTCAATTACTTATTTCCCCATAATGAGTGTCTATAATTCCTAAAATCTTCTGGTGTCATTAAATCGGGATGATTTTCATCGGTCCAGATTGGTTTTTTTCTTTTTTTATACCTTTCTATAAAATCTCCAAGATCATTGCTTTCAGTGTCTTTAATTATTAACTCTTCTACATATTTACTTCTCTGGCCAGCTGGTATTTTTTTTAATGCCTTACGAGCTTTAGTGGATAATGTAAAGTTTACTCTCTCACTATTTGCCATATTTCATTACCTCATTTATACTTACTATTATACACACCACTTGATTAAATTTAAATTAATGCAAGAAATCCTAACAAAACAAACTAACAAAGCAAAAGAAATTTCATCTTATGTTTTATCTATAAAAAAAGAATCCTTATCAAAAGAAGTTATTCATGAAGTAAAAAGAAGAATTATTGACAGTTTTGCCTGTGCAATAGGAGCTTATGATTCAAAGGTCTGTAAAATTGTTTTAAGAACATGTTCAAAAATAAAAGGAAAATATAAAGCCCCATTATTTGGAAAAGGGAAGGAAGTTTTTTATGAAGAAGCTGCTTTTGCAAATGGAGCATTAGTAAGATATTTAGATTTTAATGACACTTATTTATCTTTAGAACCTGCACACCCATCAGATAACATTGCACCACTTATTGCAACTGCTCAGGCTTATGGCAAACCTGGACTTGATCTAATACTAGCTGTTGCAATAGCTTATGAAATACAGTGCAGGCTTTGTGACGGAGCAAGCCTCAGAGCAAAAGGAATAGATCACGTTACTTACGGTGCTTTTTCTGTGGCATGTGGCGCAGCCATTTTAATGGATTTAGACAAAGAACAATTAGAAAATGCACTTGGAATAGCAGGTGTCTGTAATATAGCTACCCGGCAAACCCGTGTCGGTGAAATGTCTATGTGGAAAGCATGTGCATTTGCAAATGCAGCCAGGCAAGGGCTTTTTGCATGCAGACTGGCTAAAGAAGGAATGACAGGGCCCTCACCTGTATTTGAAGGAACAAAAGGATTTGAGATCACAATTTCAGGACCTATAAACTTAAAACTTCCAAATATTAGTGAGCCACCAAAAAAAATATTAGAGACTTATATAAAACCATATCCTGTGGAATATCATGCACAAAGTGCTGTTGAAGCTGCAATCAGTTTACATGCAGGAGCAAGTAGCGACTTGCTCCTGCCAGATCAAATTCAGGATATGACCATTTATACCCATAAAGCTGCTTATGACATAATTGGTTCAGAGTCTGAAAAATGGAAACCTACATCTAAGGAAACTGCTGATCATAGTCTTCCTTACTGTACTGCTATAGCACTTCGTGACGGTAATGTAACTGATGAAAGTTTTCATAAGAAAAATTATCGCGATTCAAATCTTCTTAGATTTTTAAAGAAAATAAAAATAGTGGAAGATCAAAGATATACAAACGACTATCCAAAGAGCTTTGGAAATCGACTGGAAATAAATCTATTTGATGGAAGGAAAATTATAAAAGAAATTTTACACCCATTTGGTCATCCCAAAAACCCCATGCCGGATGAGGCTGTATTTAATAAGTGGAAGACACTTGCCAGTCCACATCTTGGACAGAATAAAATAGAAGAGCAAATAGACCGGGTAATGAAGCTGGAAGAACTGGACAATCTGTCTGATTTGTTGTATCTATGAAACCATTCCACCAGCTTTTAAAAGAACAAAAAACACTTGTAATCCCCGGTGTATTTAATGCAGCATCTGCACTCCTTGCAAAAAATGCCGGTTTTGAAGCCATGTATTTATCCGGAGCAGGAATTGCCACAGGATGTTTCGGGGTACCAGATCTGGGAATTACCACGCTGGATGATGTTTATGAAGAGACAGAAAGAATTACGCACGTAGAGGCGTTGCATGCAACGCCCCTACTGGTAGATGCCGATACAGGGTTTGGAGATGTGTCTCTTACGGTTAAAAAACTGGAAGAAGCTGGGGCTAGTGGTATACACCTGGAAGATCAAGTCTTCCCAAAACGCTGCGGACACAGGCCTGGAAAAGAAGTAATCTCTTCTGATGAAATGGTTTTGAAAATCCAAAATGCTATTAAAGCAAGAGTTAATTCGGATTTTTTTATAATTGCGCGGGTTGATTCCAGAAATGTTTTAGGATTTGATGATGCACTTCTTCGGGCAAAAAAATACCAGGAAGCAGGAGCAGATGCAATCTTTGCTGAAGCACTTGAAAGTAAAGATGAGTATAAAAAGTTTGCTCTTGCCATAAAGATTCCTGTATTAGCCAATATGACTGAGTTTGGCAAGACTCCTTACATTTCAGCTCATGAATTTGAATCCCTCGGGGTACGTATGGTTATTTTCCCGCTTACTGCCTTCAGGCGCATGATGAATGCCACAGAAGAAGTGTATCGTACTATTAAAAAGGAAGGTACCCAAAAACCTATACTGAACCATCTCCAGACCAGGGAAGAATTGTATAAGCTGCTTAATTATTATGAAAAGGAAAAAAATGTTGATAAAAGCCAATAAATGCATTATCATTACGAAGATGTAATGTAAGCAGGAGGGGATTATGTCAGTAACAATGACAGAACAATTAAAAAAAGGTTTAGAAGATGTAGTAGCAGGAAATACATCTATTTGTACTATTAGTCCGGAAAATGAAAGTTTACTCTATAGGGGTTACAGTGCTGTTGAGCTTTCAGAAAAGGTTAACTTTGAGGAAGTTATACACCTGCTTATAGAAGGAAGATTGCCGAAGAAAAGAGAACTTAAAAGACTTATCAGGCTTTTAGTTCAGGAAAGAAAACTTCCAAAACCATTAATTAAAGTTTTAAAAAATATTCCACAAAATGCAAACCCAATGGATGTCTTAAGAACTGCTGTTTCGTACATGGGTACTATTGATGAAAATAAACCAATATCAACTGAAGATACAAAGCAAATCGCATACTCACTTATAGCAAAGCTGCCATTTGCACTTATGACCTGGTATCACCTGTCAAGAGGCCAGGATGTACCTAAAATATCAAAACAGCTTTCTTATGCTGGCCGGTTTTTACAGCTTGTAACAGGAGTAGAGCCGGATTCATTTGATGAGAGAGTTATTAATGCAAGTTTTACTCTTTATGCAGAGCATGAATTTAATGCATCTACATTCTGTGCCAGAGTTACTGCTTCTACTTTGTCAGATATTTACTCAGCTATTACAGCCGGTGTTGGTGCACTAAAAGGATCTCTGCACGGTGGCGCTAATGAGGCTGCAATGAATTTAATTTTAAAATTTAAAGACCCACAAGGAGCTGAATCAGGCATAATCGATATGTTAAATCGTAAGGAAAAAATCATGGGTTTTGGCCACAGGGTTTATAAAAGAAGTGATGGAAGATCCTACGTAATGAAAAAGTATGCTCAGGAACTTTCACAAAAGAAAGGAAATACAAAGCTTTTTGAAATTGCAGAAAGAATTGAAAAAATCGTAAAAGAAAGAAAAGGGTTATTTCCAAATGCTGATTTCTATTCAGCTTTAGCTTATTATCTGCTTGGAATTCCAATTCCTTTATACACTCCGATATTTGTCTTAAGCAGAACAAGCGGCTGGTCAGCACATGTTATTGAACAATTATCCGATAACAGACTAATTCGACCAAGAGCTATTTATACCGGCCCACCTCAAAGAGAAGTTCCATTGATTGAAAGAAGATAAAAAATTAGTAAAAAAGGTCGAAGTTAAGACTAAGCTGCTTTCAGTGAAAGGTTACGATTGACTATCTCTGGAGCAAGCTCTCAAGTTTTTCGCTCGGGCGCAATAAAGAGTGAGACCAAAGACGTTTTATAAAGGTTTGGTAATTAATAATTTCAATTTTATCACTTGTTAATCTATTTGCTTCTACTAAACTTACAACTATTCGCTTTTTTAATTTAGGGTGATCGTTAATAATTTCACGCAATCCCTTTAAATGCCCATCGTGTACTTTTGAACTTGACTTTGCTTCTATGGCATATTCCATATCATTTACTATGAAGTCTACTTCATGTCCGCTTGGTAATCGCCAATAACTAAGATCCCAAAATTTGTCATTGTATGAGTTGTATACATTCAGTTCATGAAAAACCCAGTTTTCAAAAGCTTTACCATATAGTTCTGAATGTGGCTGCAGTGTACCTCTTTTAGCAAGGTAATTAACAATACCAACATCAGCGAAATAAAACTTAGGAGATTGAATGACTCTTCTTTTTGGTCTTTTAGTAAAAGCAGGTAAAAACCTGCCAAGTAAAGTATCAACTAAAATTTGAAAATATTCTTTAACTGTATTTGAAGAAACCCCACATTCTCTAGCAATATTTGTATAGTTAATAAGTTTAGTGTCTGATAAAGAAGCTGTATTCAAAAAAGTTGAAAAATGTGGGATATTTCTTACCAAGGCCTCATCTTTAATTTCTTCTTTTAAGTAATCTTTAACATATGCATCTAATAATTTAAAAGGTTTGCCACTTAAATAATGACGTGGTAAATAACCGTTATTAAGCATTGTATTTAAATCAAAATCGTCTTTTAATTCGGCTGCACTCAAACCAAATAATTCATATCTTACTGCTCTTCCACCCAGTAAATTAGCATGACCGCGTTTTACTTTTCTAGCACTACTGCCACATAAAGCAAATCCAAGCCCCAAATTTTCAATCATCCAATGCACTTCATCTAATAATAATGGAACCCGCTGTACTTCATCAATTACAACAGGATATTTAAGTTCTTTTTTTCCATGAGATAAAACATACTCCTGTAATTCCTCTCTTAGTAGCCAAGGTTTTTCCAGATACTTTAAGTAAGTTGAGGTTTTTAATAAATCAACATAAAATGCATCGGAATATTCTTTTTTAAGAAGTGAGCTCTTACCCGTCTGCCTCGGACCCCAAAGAAAAAAATTTTCTTTTTGCTTTTTGGGGAGATTTAATAATCTGTTTATGCTTTTCATAGCTTGTACTATTACTTCATTTTATCATGATATATTGAAGTATAGCTTCATGATATCTATACCCCAAATTCGTAGATTGTTAAAATATATGTATAAACCATGAATTAAGTTAAGCAGCTACCTTGTAAAGATCAAGATCTATAAGGTAGGAAACATCGTTAGCTAGCAATTCCCCGTCCGCTTGCGGCGGGGTCTTTAACTGAGCTCTTAAAAGATCTCTCAGTGCAAAACTAATTCATAACTAATATTCCGTCCTTTACCAGGTAGTCGTTTTATAGCTTGCCTTGTTAAAAGTTCAGTCAAGTCTCTGGTTGCAGTAGCCTTTGAACACTTAGTAATAGCAATATATTTTCTAGCAGTCATCCCTCCTTTAAATCCAAGATGACCTTCTTCTAACATTCGATTAATAACTTTCTTTTGTCTTTGGTTAAGTTCATTTTTAAACCTGTCAAAAAATCTTGACTTTTCAAGTATAAATGTTAATTGTGATTTTGTTCTAACGGTTGAAGCATTGATCATCTCTAAAAAATATTTAATCCATTCAGTAATTTCATTTGATTTTTGAGCTCTCTCAAGATTTAAATAATAACTTTTTTTGTTGGCTTCAATTTCTTGAGACAGGCTAATTAAAATTGGATATCCTAAGCTTTGAGCTAAAGCTTTTTCTGAAATTGCACGTCCTATCCGACCATTGCCATCTTCAAAAGGATGAATGGATTCAAAATACAAATGAGCAATAGCTGATCTTATAGGAGTTGCTTTAATTTCATGTTCTCTTCCTGGTGCTGTTTGGTTAAACCACTGAATAAACTTTTTCATTTCTATCTCAATGTCCTTTGATGGTGGAGCTATAAAATGGATTTTTTCTTTGCCAAGAGACCCAGAAACTACCTGCATTGGTTCTTTGTGTGTACGATATTTACCTATATTCATTTTGCTAGATCTGATTTGTTCTTGAAATAACATTAAGTGCCACTCATTTAACATTTTCTTTGAAAGTGGCTTATTGAAAGTTTGATAAACATCTATCATTAACTTACTAATACCCTCTGCTTTTAAATCTTTAATTTGTTTTGTTTTTGTATTTAATCCAAAGTGATTTCTAATTGAGGAAAGTACATCTTCCCTACTAACAAACTCTCCTTCAATTGCTGAAGTTTTAACTGCCTCAGAAACCATGAATTGTATTATTGTTTCTTGTTTAATATCTTCAGGTAAAGCAGTTATGTTCCCAGCAAACATACTAATATTTTTTAAACAGTCATATGCTAATTCATTAACTTCCGAAATGTTATATCGAAAATCAGCCCAGTCATTTAATTGCCAATTATATTTCATGAGTCATTTTAAATAAGTAATCGGCTCAATTATACCACTTTTCTGAGCCAATTAAACCATGTAATTGGCTCATTAGATACTGAGGTGTAAAAGGCTATGCTACTTTCAGATATGTATTTAGGTGGGAAACTGGCAGGTACCCTTCAGAGCTTCGTCACACAGTTCCTCGCTCTGAACCCTTCCCTTTCGGTCGCCGTTGGCGAACCTCGCCCCAGGCGGGCGCCACCCGCAGTAAATGGAACACTGAATAATTTACTTGATGTTGCACTAGTACCTCATTTCTGGCTTAAACGAAACGAAAGATTAGTTGCATATAGTTAAACTATATGATAGTATGCTTACGTATGGTTAAAAGAGATTTCTGGTTAGAAAAGATAAACAGTGCTTGGAAAAGCAGATCTGTAATATGGCTTAATGGTGTAAGAAGAGTAGGAAAAACCTATCTATGCAAATCTATTCCAAACATTGAATACTTTGACTTTGAGCTTTATGGAGTCAGAAAACAAGCAGAAAATCCTGAATTGTTTCTAAAAGGATTAAAAAAGAAAAAAGTTATCTTTGATGAAGTTCATAGGCTAGACAACCCATCAGAGCTATTAAAGATAGCTAGTGATTATTTCCCTGATATAAAAGTTATTGCAACTGGCTCATCAACACTTGGTGCATCAAAGAAATTTAAAGATACGCTTACCGGAAGAAAATTTTCAATTTGGCTTACTCCTTTAATCACTAAAGATCTAAAAGATTTTAATAATCAAGATTACAATCATAGGTTCTTATTTGGTGGGCTACCACCTAATTTCTTGCAAAATAAGTTACCAGAATATGAGTTTGAGGAATGGATAAGCGAATATTGGTCTAAAGATATAGAAGAATTATTTAAGCTTGAAAGGAAAAGTTCTTTTCACAAGTTTATTGAACTTTTGTTTGTAAATAGCGGTGGGATTTTTGAAGCAACAAAATATGCTAAGCCTTGTGAAGTAAGCAGAGTCACTATTAATAACTACTTAAATATTTTAGATCAAACATTTGTAGCAAATATTGTTAGGCCTTTTAGCACCTACAAAATAAATGAAATAGTAAAAGCTCCAAAAGTATATGCATTTGATACGGGCTTCGTTTGTTACTACCGTAGTTGGAACTCTTTAAGACCAGATGATATGGGGGTATTGTGGGAGCACTTTGTTTTAAATGAAATAAATGCAGAAACACAAACGAAAAAAATAATGTATTGGAGAAATAAGCAAGGAAATGAAATAGATTTTATTATTTCCCCAAGAGGTAAAGATCCGATAGCAATTGAATGCAAATGGAAATCAGATAATTTTAATTCTTCCAACTTAGAGGTTTTCAGAAGAACATATCAAAAAGGTCTAAATTATGTGGTTTCTTATGATATTGATAGAACTTACAAAAAGAAATATGGGAATATAGAAGTTACATTTGTCAGCTTACAAAATCTAATTGATGAGATTCTAAAAGTTACAAGTCGGGGAATGGACAAATTGAAACTTTAACTTTCAATTTATCCACACCCACAGGGACAGATTTGGTTTATCATTAATTAAAAAGCAGCTTAAAGAGTTAAACTAATGAGAAAGCTAGCACGAATCGAAGAAATAACAAGTATAAATCTAATACCAGGAGCTGATTCTATTGAGCTTGCTACAGTAAAGGGCTGGAATGTAGTAATTAAAAAAGATGAATTTAAAATAGGTGATAAGTGTGTTTACTTTGAGATTGATTCTTTTCTTCCTGTTAAACCAGAGTTTGAGTTTTTAAGAAAAAGTTCCTATAAAAGACTTGGGGATGGAACAGAAGGATTTAGATTAAAAACAATAAAATTCCGAGGACAAATTTCTCAAGGCTTAGCTTTGCCGGTACATATACTTGGTAAAAAACAAAACGATTTTAAATTAGGAGATGATATATCTGAAGAGCTTGGAGTTATTAAATATGAACCTCCTTCTCCAGCAAGTTTAGCTGGAGAAGCAAAAGGCCCATATCTTTCTTTGTTCCCCAAAACAGATGAAGAAAGAATACAAAATTTAACTGAGTGTTACGAAACCTGGAAAGACTTAGATTTTTATGTAACTGAAAAATTAGATGGTACTTCTATTACAATTTATTTAAACAATGGGGATTTTGGTATTTGTACAAGAAATTTTGAATTGAAAGAAGACAAAAATATTACATACTGGAAAGTTGCAAAAGAATTAAATCTAAAAGAAAGATTATCTATGCTCCACTTTAATGTTGCTATACAAGGAGAATTAATTGGAGAAGGAGTACAAACTAATCTTTATAAGATAAGAGGACAGACAATAAAATTTTTTGATGTTTATAACATTGATGAAAAAAGATATTTGTTTTATAAAGAAATGATGAAAACAATCAGCAAATTAGGTTTTGAAGCTGTTCCTTTAGTAGAAGAAAATTTTAAATTGCCAAATATAATTGATGAACTTTTGTTATATGCAGACGGACAATCTATATTAAACCCGCAAGCAAGCAGAGAAGGAATTGTACTTAGAACAAAAAAAGACAAGAGAGTTTCTTTTAAAGTAATATCAAATTTATTTTTATTAAAAGAAAAATAATGTCAAAACATTATCGGTCCGTCCTGGCGGAAATGTGAATGCTCATTTTTTAGTAAAAGTAGCTTGAATCAGGTCAAAAGATTGAGAAATAGTTGTTTTTTGATGATCTTTGTTTGTCTGACTGAAACTTTAACTAAATAATAACTTAATATGGGCATAATAGCCATATAATTATATGGTTCAACATATGGTACACTTTTAATCATAAATGCAATTTGAATGGGATGAAATAAAGGATGAGATTAATAAAAGAAAACATGGCATCTCTTTTTACACTGCTCAATATGCATTTGCAGATCCACATCGTATTGTTGCAGAAGATCTTGATCATAGTACAGAAGATGAGAAAAGATATTTTTGTATTGGTAAGGTGGATGGTGAAATTATTACAGTTAGATTTACAGCACGAGGGAGCAAGATACGAATTATAGGTGCGGGATATTGGAGGAAAGGGAAAAAGATCTATGAAAAAGAAAACAATTAAATATACAGATGAATCAATTAATGCAAGGGTGATTAAAGACTTCTTGCCTAAACCCGAAGACTTAGTTTTTAAGGAAGACAATGTAAAAGTTACTCTTAGTCTCAGTAAAAAGAGTGTAAATTTCTTCAAGCAGCAGTCCGAGAAATTTCATACTCATTATCAAACAATGATACGTTTACTTTTAGATCAGTATGCAGAGAATTTTAAGTAAAGTTGCCAACTTATTAAACTTGGTGGAGGCCTAGTTTCCGCCACAGGCGGATCTGTCCTTTGGCAGAAACGAAGTTCACCACCTAGTTAATGTAAATATACCACTGAAGACGGCTTGAAAATTAAGCTGATTTTCTTATATTTCTTGCGGGGATAAAATCAATTACTAACTTTGCGCCTAATGCTTCAGAAATCTCATAAAGTTTAGAAAGTGAATGACCCTCATAATCTGCACTTTCTATTCCTTAACCTAAAAACATCATTTTTTGCTTAAAAACTTAGGCAGTAACGAATAAATCAGATAATTTTAAGTGTGGTAAAGTTTTTCTTCTTGATTTTGGAACTAAAGCAGGCTTGTCTGAAGCTATAAAAAAGAATGCAAAAAAAATTAAAGCAAGAATCAATCCTGAAAAAGCAGGAGCCTGAATATAGCTTTGCAACCAAGAAAGAGCTGGCAAGGCTTAAAACTGCTTATAAAAAGGGGAGATTAAAATTTGATTCTAAAGAAACCGCAAAATCAATTTTAAATAACTTTAAGCGTGGGTTGCTTAGCAAATAGTTGTCATTTCCCTATACAAAATTTTGCAAAGATATTTTGAATTACAGCATCACTGACAGCTCTTCCTGAAATTTCATCCAGCTTTGAAACAGCATTTTTTAATTCGTCTGAAATCAAATCTTCGGACAGGCTTTTATTGGCAAGGCTAATAGAATTTTCGAGCGCAAAATTACATTGAATTAATAACTCTTTTTGTCGCTGGTTTATATGGATAGGAGACAAGAGGCAGGAAGGGGAAGGCGGGAAATCTATTTTTTCAAGAATTATTTTTTTTAGCTTATCAATGTTCGTGCCATTCTTTGCAGAGATTAAAACATCATATTTGTTTTTATCAATTAATTTTCCATTAAGCAAATCAATTTTATTTCCAATGATTATTCTGGATTTATTTTCTAAAAAGGCAGTAAATGTCCTGTTTTTATGATCGTCATTAACAATGTCAAATATCGCTAAAACAATATCTGATTTTTGAATAGCCTGCTTACTTCTTTCGATGCCTGTTTTTTCAGAATTGCTGATCGATTTTTTTTCTCTTATTCCTGCAGTGTCTATTAAGACAATAGGCCAGCCGTCAATTATTATTTTTTCTTCTATGGTGTCTCTGGTCGTGCCGGGTTCTTCTGAAACAATTGCTCTGTCACTTTCTAACAGCTGGTTTAAAAGGCTGGATTTTCCGGCATTTGGCGGTCCGATTATTGAGATTTTAATTCCATCCCGCAGTATTTGTCCTTCTTTGGAACTTTCAATCAGATTATTTATTTCATTTTTTATGTTTTGTAAATTTAAAACTATCTTGTCCCTGCCTGTATCAGGTACATCCATTGGAAATTCTATTGAACTTTCGATTTGTGTAATCAGCTCAAAAAGTTTTTCCCTGAATTGTATAATTTTCTTTTTTAAAGAGCCGGATAAAATTTCAGATGCTACATAAACAGCTTTTTCATTATCAGCACTGATTAATTCATTTATAGCTTCAGCTTCTGTCAAATCAATTCTGCCGTTTATGAAAGCACGGAATGTAAATTCTCCATTTTTTGCCTGCCTTGCACCAGCTTTTAAACATATATCCAGAATCTGTGAGGTAACCTGAAGTCCGCCATGACAAAAGATTTCAATAGTATCTTCCAGCGTAAAACTCTTAGGAGATTTATAAGGCAAAAGAACAACTTCGTCGATTATTTTTTCATTGTCTTTGATATGGCCATGTATGGCGTGCATATGGTTAAAGGAGGAAGACGGAAAGAAAATCTTTCTTGCAATGTTCCAGCTGTCAGAGCCTGATATACGAATAGCAGCAATGGCTCCAGTACCTTTTGGAGTACAGATAGCGCAAATAGTGTCAGAGAGATTAAACATTAGATGATAGATTATAGCTGATTTATTCTCTGCTGGTAGGCTTTTTGTCTATGGGTCCTAATTCATCTAACTTTCTGGATGAAGTAACTCTGTTTCTTCCTTCTTTTTTTGATATGTAGAGTGCATCATCGGCAGCTTTTAATATTTGTTCTTTATTTCTTATTTCATGAGGGGTTCCGCTTATACCGATACTTGCACTGAGCGGGCCCCATTGAGAATGAATCGTTCTGTTTAATGTATCTAAAATTCTCTTTGCAATTAGTTCTGCAGCCTCAATATTTGTTTCAGGAAGAAGTACTGCAAACTCATCTCCGCCATATCTGGCTACTATATCCATCTGTCTTAAACATTGTTGAAGCTTTCCGCTTATAAGTACAATAGCCTCATCACCTGCACTATGACCGAATTTATCATTTATTGATTTTAAGTAATCCAGATCAAGCATAATTACAGATAAATCGGATTCAGTTCTTTTTGCACGCTCGACTTCATGGTGGAGCGCAGTCTGGAAATATGCATGGTTATAAATGTTTGTAAGACTGTCTCTTTGTGCCTGATGTTCTACCTTTGCAAATAGATCGGCATTTAATACTGCTACTGAGGCTTCAGATGCTACTCTCTTTGCAAACTCAATTTCCTTATCCAGAAATTTTCTGTTTCTGTTACATTGATGTATACAAAGAGAACCTATAACCTGACCGCGTGCTACAAGCGGCACAGCTAAAAAGCTTTTTAACCGGATTATTTTAAGAATTGATTTTAAGGGCTCTTTTGCATTTATATATTTTTCCTGTATGTCCGGTATATGAAGAATTGAATTAGCACGATCCACCTCCGGTAAATCTTTTAGTGACTCCAGCCATTCCTGCTCAAATTCCAGGATCAAATCAGCAGCTTTGTTTAAATTTTGTTCTTTGTTACTTATATACTCCTGTTCTGTCGCCAGTACTAAAAGCGGCTTAATGCTTTTTAGCCTTCTTATAAAACACCTGCTTGAGCCCAGTATTTCACCTAAGTCCTGTGCAGCTCGTGCCATAACAGTAGATATATTTAAGCTGTCCCTGATAGCAGAGCTTACCTGATGTAAAAGATTTATTTGCCTTTCTGTCTGCTGAACATGCTGATATAACTCAGCCTGTGACAATGCCATTTCTACCTGATCAGTAATTGAATCAAGTAGCTGAACCTCCGAACTTGTCCAGTTTCTCGGCTGATCAAACTGGGCCAAAACTAAAATCCCGACTGTTTTATTTCCTTTATTTAATGAACATGCAAGGTAGGATTTACAATCAATTTTACTTAACTCTTCTGAGCTCTCCGGTATGTAATTTGATATAGTAATGCTCTGCGTAATTGGATCGGGAATTAAGGTTTTTTGTGATTTGGGAAGGTTATAATCAAGTTTTAGTCGTGCTAATTTTTTTGAAAATTCATCTTTTGTACCCCAGATAGATTTTGCTATAAAACCAGAATCATCATCTTTTCTTAAAAATGCACCGCACACATTCACCCCGAATACCTGTCCTACCTCCCTGGCTGTTTTTTCAAGGACACCATCTACTTCCAAGGTATCGCGGATCATTGTAGTAATTGAATTTAATAAAAATTCTCTCTGGGCTGTTGAAAGACTTTCTTCATAAAGATTTGCCTGATTTAGTATAACTGCAAGGTGTCCTGCAATATCCTGGGTAATTCTTAAATCCTCAGTTGTGGCATCAGTAGAGCTGCTGGTTCTGACACAGATAATTGCTCCAAGGAGTTCGTTTCGAATAATAACAGGTAATATAAAAAATAAAGATGGTTTTATATTATACAGAAACAATTTGCTTATTCGTTTTATATTTTTATTTCTAAGCGTCATGTACTGGTTTTTATATAAGAGTCTTATTATTGGATTATTATTACTGACTTTGTGCGTAAATCCTTTTAATGAGTGTTTTTCTTCGCCTACAATTTCCTGAACAATTTCCAGTCTTTTTTCTTTAGGAAACCATTTTGTAAAGTAAATATCGTCAAGAGTTAAAAAATTGTGAATGCCTCTTAAAACAATGTCAACCGCCTTTTCTGGTTTTAATATTCCTCTTAATGAGCTGGAAAGTCTGGATAAAAGCAAGAGTCTTTCATCTTTTGCTTCAACCTGCCGGGAAAGATCTGACTCTTCAATTATTTTTATTATGTAATTCAGAACAAATAAAAGAGCATTTCTTTCTTCCGGTAAATTAATTTTTTTTGGATTACTGATTAACATTACTCCGAAAATTTGTTTTGCATAAGGGGATACAATGGGATAAACAAATGTATTTAAATCTGCACCTGTAAGATTTTTTATATCCAGTTCAGAAACAGGGATCAGGCTGTTATAAAACCTTGAATCTTTTACATTAACCTGACCTGCAATACTTTCAAGTACATGTCCTAAAAAAGCAAATTGCTTTGTTCCGGATCTTGAGTTTATTAAATTTATTTGTTCATTTGCAAAGTTTGCATATATTGCAATACTTTCTATTTCAAAAAGTGACTGAGTGAAATTAACAAGAGTGCTGATCTGTTCTTTTGTATCCAGAGAGCTTGCCTGTAGTTCAAGAATTTTATTTAAAATAACAGATTTGATATCTTTTTCTAAATTTTTTTTAAATTCTTTTCTTTCCACTTTTACTAACTTCCTCTGGAATATTTCATGCCACAAAATACAGTTTTACTAATCAAGACTATCTACGATATACTGTTTTTGATTATTATTTATAACTTTGCTTAAAGATATTTAACACAAATTAGCAATAAGAGAACAAATGAGAAACAAACTTAATGATTAGGAATGTTGTGGTGGCTTAGCTTTCTTTTCCAAATTTTCTTTTCTCGTCTTAGTCATAGAGTAATCCAAGTAAGAAAATCCTCCAACTATGATTAAAACAAGAAATAAGAAAAAGACAAAACCTTGTAAATCATGATTCATACTTCACCTATTTGATCAGCTATTTTATAACCTCTTTGAATAAAACACAAACCTATCAGCAACAGTATCACAGATCCTATAAAATCAATGAGTAGTTTTCTTAAAATGTAACCCAGGGTTACATCGGATCATAAAATTTATTTAAGGTTCGTGAGCGTGAATTAAAAACTTGATTTTGCCAAAAACTAAATAAAACTAAACAAATACTGAAACTTTGATAAGAATTCAAAAAGTATAAATTTTATTTTCATGGTTTTATCCTCTCAGCCTGCAGGAGCTGAGCCAGAAGCAACAGGAGGTACCTCTTGTTTACTTGTTTTATTTTTTGCTATTACAGCTGCAATTGTTTCCAATCTCTTCCTGACAGCTTCTTCACCAGTAGCACCAACTATATCAGTCGCAAACGGGAAAGCAAAACAAAGTAATTTGCCAATTATTGGTATCCTATTTAAAAAAAGCATTATAGGTCCTGAAGTATATCTCATCCAGTAAGCAGCTTGTGGTCCTTTTGCAAGAATTTTATCAGGATTCTCACCCAGATAATTCATAAGTTTTCGACAGTGATTAAATGCCTGCTTTTGCCAAAAGCCTTTTAACAAGCCTGGAGCAGGCTCTTCTCCTTTAATACAAGCTCTTAAACAATTTTCAAAATCTGATGTTAAAACCTTGTCTGCTATATAATCAGTAACATTAAACTTATATCCAACAAAATCTAAAGCTTTTTGTAAGTTATGTATGTGACCATTTGGATTTTCAACTTTTGCTTTAATTATTCCAAGCAAGTTGTCTAAAACTATTTTTTCAGGATCTTGAGTAAGAGCTGAGCCTGTTTCTCCTAATACATTATCAAGAATTGCTAATGGGTCTTTTTTTAATCTGCTGAAATATCCATTAATAACTTTTAAACCATCATCACCTAATATTTCTAATGCGTTTTCATGCCCTTTCATTAGTCCAAACAATTCATTTAATTGGTTCCAGTCTTCAGAGCTTACATGACCGTACAGCCCACTTAAGCAATCTTGTATGTGTTTTGGATCTAGCCGGAGCTGTCTTGCAGCTGCTACAGCTGCAGAATTTCCTGCAGTTAATGTTGCACTAGCAGTTTCAGATGCAATTTTTGTCATCTCAGGATTAAAAAGAGTCATTAACTTGTCTAAAGCATTAGAAGCTTGAGGAGAAAATCTTTGCACTACTCCTGGAGATCTTTTTAAGAACTCAAAAGCAGTTTTCTTTATAATTTCTGCTGGTATTGGTATCATTTAAATTCCTTATCTTAAATAAATTTCTAAAGATATTCAAAAGCCCTTTTCAAGGCCTTCTACTACTACAAAGGAGGGTTAAGAAAAAAGTTGATAAAGAAATGATTAAATAATTGATAATTATTAAGGATTGGTTATATTATTTTTTGTTTTGTACTTGTTTGAAATCCATTGCTCATAGGCGTGATATATTAGATGGCTGAGGAAAAGAAGAAAATTAACTTATGGCTAATGTTATTGTAGTCGGTGCTCAGTGGGGAGATGAAGGCAAGGCCAAGATTACAGATCTCCTCTCTAGAAACGCAGATTATATAGTCCGCTACCAGGGTGGCAGCAATGCAGGACATACAGTAGTAGTAGACGGAGAAACTTATAAATTTCATTTAATTCCTTCCGGTATTTTGTATCCAAACAAAGTTTCAGTAGTAGGACCAGGAACAGTTATAGATCCAAAAATAATAATTGAAGAATTTGAAGAATTAAAAAACCGTGGAATCAATGTCTCAGGCTTAAAAGTCAGTACACAGGCACATGTTACGATGCCTTATCATCTGGCGCTTGATCAGGCAGAAGACAGAGGCCGTGGCACGAGAAAAATCGGAACTACAGGACGCGGCATAGGACCGACATATGCAGATAAAGCAGATCGTTTTGGTGTAAGAATTTCTGATTTGATTGATCCAAAAGAGTTAGAAGAAAAAATTAACTGGCTTGTCCCGAGAAAAAATGTAATTATGGAAAGATTATATTCTCTTCCGCCGCTTGATCCAAAAAAAATCTTTGATGAATATAAAATTTATGGTGAGAAACTTAAACCGTTTGTTACAGATACTTCAGCATTGATTTTTGGGGCTATAAAAAACAAAAAAAACATTCTGTTTGAAGGTGCGCAGGGAACGCTTCTGGATCTGGATCACGGTACTTATCCTTATGTAACCAGTTCAAACCCTGTAGCTGGCGGTGCATGTATTGGAGCTGGAATTGGACCTACTGCTATTGACAGAGTGATTGGTGTGAGTAAATCTTTTACTACAAGGGTAGGTGAGGGGCCCTTTCCTACAGAAGTTTTCGGGCGGGAAGCAGATGAGCTTAGATCACAGGGAACTGCATGGGCAGAGTTTGGTACGACTACTGGTCGACCGCGTCGTGTGGGCTGGCTGGATATAGTGCTTTTAAGATATGCAGTCCGTGTTAACGGGCTTGATTGTCTGGCACTTACAAAGCTGGATGTTCTGGACAATTTAAATGAAATAAATATTTGTATAGCTTATGAAGACAGTGTTACGGGTGAAAAATATTACGATCTTCCGCTTGCTGCAGGAATATTTAAAAGAGTTAAACCGATTTATGAAACAGTTCCAGGTTGGAAAGTATCTATAAATAACTGTCGATCAAGAAATGATCTTCCACAAAACGCCCAGAAATATTTAGACAGAATTCAACAATTACTTGAAACTCCTGTTGCAATTGTCAGTGTAGGCCACAAACGTGATCATACGATAGTCATAGAAGATCCGATTCATGGACCAAAAAGAGTGTTGCAGAAATCAGAAAACAGATAATGGAAAACAGAAAAAAAAATCTTGAATATGAACAATTAACCCTTCTAACCTCTGCCTTCTGTCCTCTGACTTCTAATATAAAATATAAAGCTCGTGATCACGCTGCAGTCCGCACACAGGAATATTTATTTAATCAGTTATTTCCTTATATTGGAAATAAGAGAAAATTGTTACCGTTAATTTTTGAGGCAATTTTAAAAACAGAAATTACAGAAGGTTTATTTGTAGATTTCTTCTCAGGAAGCGGTGTTGTCTCCCGTCTTGCAAAAAAAAACGGATTCAGAATTATTGCAAATGACTGGGAGCCGTACTCTTTTTTTTATAATCATGCCTATATAGAACAAAATAAATATCCTTTGTTTGAGGAACTTGGCGGGCTTGAAAGAGTTTATGCATGTTTAAATTCTTTAGAAGGTGTACACGGTTATATAAGTGAAAATTATTGTCCCTGGGATGATAAAAACCCGGATATCAAAAGAGAAAGAATGTTTTTTACACATAAAAACGGCATGAAAATAGATGCTATGCGGGAAAAAATATTTGAATGGGAAAAAACAGAGAAAATCAGCTTAAGTGAAAAATCAATTTTACTATCATCTTTTATATATAGTGTAAGCTATGTCAGTAATACAAGCGGTGTATTTAAAGGATTTCATAACGGCTGGGGTGGAAAAACAGGCACTGCGCTTTATCGTATTTTAAGTGATGTAAAACTAATTCCGCCGATTTTATTTGATAATAAATTAAAGAACCAGGTTTATCAAACTGACTCACAGATTCTTGCAGAGACATTGAACAAGAAGGTAAATATTACATATTTAGATCCGCCGTATAATCAGCATCCCTATGGAAGCAATTATCACATTTTAAATACAATAGCTCTTTGGGATAAGCCAGAGATTAATAAATCGATCCTGGTAGATGGAAAGAAAAAAAATAAAAGTGCTATAAGAACGGACTGGAAAACTGAAAGAAGATCTGCTTATAATTATAAAAACAAAGCAACGAATTCATTAGAGAAGCTAGTTAAAACTGTTGACTCTGATTATATTTTACTTAGTTACAGTACAGATGGTCACATGGATTTAAAAGATGTTTTGGATATTATGGCTGGTAATGGGAAATTATCTATGGTGTCAAAGCCTTATAAACGTTATCGTGTAAGCACTCCACGCATGTCAGAAAAACCATATAATGTAGAAACTGTTTTAATCCTGGATAAAAATAAAACAAGTTCAAAGGGGATTGTTAAAGAACTCTGGAATGAGTTTGTAGAACAGGACAGATGGTTAAGAAGTTAAGAGAATTTTGTTAAAATGAATTTTATTTAATGTAACTTCACGGAAATCCCCTTGATTAAGGAGTTTAAATTTTGATATATATGAAGTATAAGGATTTATTAAAGAAAGGATGTTTTTATGAGTACAGATATAGGTTCAGTAGCTGCATCAACAGCAAGAAAAAAATATATTCCAATTTCAAAGCGGGCTTTTAAGGGATTGCGATTTTTAGAAACACAGGGGCAAACAGGTGATATTGGGGCTCAACAGGTAGCAGTAACTGCAGAAAAACTTCAATATGGAGGAAATTATAGAGCAACCAGAAACTTCATACAAGATTATCTTCG
>Ga0209343_10001874_pt1 | contig 27951 bp, 24 predicted proteins | sample RifCSPlowO2_02_FD_184026 | JGI IMG/M metagenome (GOLD analysis project Ga0209343, IMG submission 184026) | Groundwater microbial communities from Rifle, Colorado - Rifle CSP2_plank lowO2_0.2 (SPAdes) (version 2) | ecosystem: Environmental > Aquatic > Deep subsurface > Groundwater | place... | reverse complement strand
ATGCGCTTATTGCTGCTCTGGGTCAGCACCCGCCTGTCCTTCGCGACCGGAGCCGATCTCGGTATTGGCATCTACCGCCGCACGCTTTATCAACCCTACGCTGTGCATATTGCCCGTAATAGTAGCGAAGTGATCAACGGCATCTCGACCAAAGCCAACGGTGTCATCTACAGTATCATCGTGCCGGCCTTGACCCTCATCAGCGCCAGCGTTATGTTGAGCGCGATCCTGATAGCACTATTGTTTGTCGACCCAATTATTGCGCTGGCGGCCTTTGGCGGATTTGGTCTCATCTACGCTTTCATCATTTTGCTTACACGCAACCGGCTGATGATCGATAGCCAACGTATTGCTCGCGAGTCAACCTATGTCATTAAATCCTTGCAAGAAGGGTTGGGCGGTATACGCGATGTGCTGATCGACGGCAGTCAGGCCGCCTACTGCCATATCTACCGCAACGCCGATCACCCACTGCGTCGCGCCCAAGGTAGCAGTCTCTTTATTAGCCAGTTCCCCCGTTACGGCATGGAATCATTGGGTATGTTGCTCATCGCCGTGCTGGCCTACACGCTCTCCCAACAATCGGATGGCGTTGCCAAAGCTATTCCTGTCCTTGGTGCGATGGCACTCGGCGCCCAGCGTTTTTTGCCCGTACTACAACAGGCATATGCAGCATGGTCCACTATTCAGGGCGGGCAGGCATCGCTGCAAGATACGCTGGAATTGCTTGATCAGCCGCTCCCCAGTTATGCCGACCAACCGGCTGCTAAGCCACTGCCTTTCCGGCAACACATCAACCTGAATCAGCTCTCGTTTCGTTACAGCCCTCAAACCCCGTGGGTGCTTAACAACCTAAGCCTCACAATTGTCAAAGGCAGCCGCGTTGGTTTCATCGGCAAGACCGGCAGCGGCAAGAGCACACTGCTCGATATCGTCATGGGCCTGTTACAGCCAACAGAGGGAGCGCTTAAGATCGATGGCCAGCCCATTACGACGGGCAACCACCGTGCCTGGCAAGCTCATATCGCACATGTGCCGCAGGCTATTTTTCTCGCCGACAGCACTATCGAAGAAAACATTGCCTTTGGTATTCCAAAAGACCAGATTGACCCTGAGCGTGTCAGGCGATCGGCTCAACAGGCGCAGATTGCCGACAGCATCGAAACATGGCCAAAGCAATATCAAACCTTTGTTGGCGAACGCGGCATTCGCTTGTCCGGCGGTCAGCGCCAGCGCATCGGCATCGCCCGCGCCCTCTACAAGCAGGCTGATGTCATCATATTTGACGAAGCCACCAGCGCACTAGACAATGAAACCGAGCAGGCAGTCATGCAAGCCATCGAAGGACTCAGCGAGGATCTCACCATTCTCATCATCGCCCACCGCATTACTACCCTGAAAAACTGCACGCATATAGTAGAATTAAGCAACGGCGAAATCAAACGAATGGGTGCCTATCACGACATCGTGAATCCAAACGGCATAAATGCCGCAAAAAAAGAAGGAAGTAACCCCTATGCTCAGTAATTCATCCATCCTCATCACCGGAGGTACCGGCTCATTCGGTCACACTTTCGTGCCAATGACACTGGCAAGATACAACCCCCGTCGTTTGGTAATTTACTCGCGCGACGAAATGAAGCAATGGGAAATGGCCAAGTTATATGGCAGCGATCCGCGCGTACGTTTTTTTATTGGTGATGTGCGAGATAAAGATCGCCTAACGCGTGCGCTGGATGGCATTGACTTTGTAGTTCACGCAGCCGCTACCAAAATTGTGCCCACTGCGGAATACAACCCGTTTGAATGCGTGAAAACCAATATACTGGGCGCGATGAACTTGATTGATGCGTGTATAGACCGCAAAATCAAACGCGTTGTTGCACTTTCGACTGACAAAGCGAGTAGCCCAGCTAACCTCTACGGCGCGACAAAACTTGCCTCCGATAAACTTTTTGTCGCAGGTAATTCTTACGCAGGTTTTCACGAAACTCGTTTTGGCGTTGTTCGTTATGGCAATGTGATGGGGTCACGGGGCTCAGTTATTCCATTTTTTTTATCTCTTGCTGACAAAGGTGTATTGCCGATCACAGATGACCGCATGACCCGCTTCATGATTACCCTGGAGCAGGGGGTTGATCTTGTATGGCATGCCTTCGAAGACATGGTGGGTGGGGAAATTTACGTTAAGAAAATCCCATCCATGAAGGTGATCGATCTTGCTCGTGCAGTTGCGCCCGATGCCCATCACGAAATCGTCGGGATTCGTCCCGGCGAAAAGTTGCATGAGCAGATGATAGGCACTGAGGATGCGTTGCATACTTACGAATATCCCGAGCATTTTAAAATTTTGCCGGCAATTCATAATTGGAGCACCGACCCCGAGCGCATTAATGGCGGTCAAAAGGTAACTGAAAATTTTACCTATTGCTCCGACAATAACCCAGACTGGATGAGTGTTGAATCGCTGCAAATGTGGGTCGCGCAAAACCGGGAAAAAATCGGCAAGATATGACGACGATGATTCCATATGGTCGCCAAGATATTTCGGAGGCAGACATTGAAGCAGTCGTGTCCGTCATGCGCTCAAATTTTCTCACCCAAGGCCCTGCTGTTCCAGCCTTTGAGCATGCGACAGCAAACTACTGTGGTTCGCAATATGCACTAGCTACCAACAGTGCTACCAGCGCACTGCATATTGCTTGCTTGGCGTTAGGTGTGGGGCCGGGCGACTTCGTATGGACTAGTCCGATCACTTTTGTGGCCAGCGCCAACTGTGCTCTGTATTGCGGCGCACAGGTTGATTTCGTAGACATTGATCCGTGCACTTATAATTTGAGCGTTGAACGTTTAGCGGAAAAGCTGGCGCAAGCGGAAAAAGCTGGCTGCCTTCCTAAAGTGGTCATCCCAGTACACTTGTGCGGCCAGCCCTGCGACATGGCTGGCATTCACGCACTGGGCCAGCAATACGGCTTCAAGATTATAGAAGACGCTTCGCACGCCATTGGTGGGAAATATCTAAGCGAGCCAATCGGCAACTGTCGCTATAGCGACATCACCGTGTTCAGCTTTCACCCGGTAAAGATCATCACCACCGGTGAAGGTGGCATGGCACTGACCAATGATGAAAGTCTTGCCAATTGCATGGAACTCTTGCGCAGCCACGGTATCACCCGTGATACAAGAAAAATGACGCATGCACCTGACGGGCCATGGTATTACCAACAAGTAAAACTTGGTTTCAACTATCGCATGACTGATCTGCAAGCCGCCTTGGGCCTAAGCCAGATACAGCGACTAGATGAATTTGTGGCCAAGCGGCATGCGATTGCCAAACGCTATGATGAACTATTGTACGAGTTGCCAATAATGACACCCTGGCAGCATCAGGACAGCTACTCCGGTCTCCATCTCTATGTGATTCGTCTCAAGCTGGGTACGATAGATAAAACGCACCTAGAGATTTTTGAAGCATTGCGTGCTGCTGACATCGGGGTGAATTTGCATTACATTCCGATATATTGGCAGCCTTATTATGCAGACTTAGGCTTTAAGGAGGGACTCTGCCCTGAGGCTGAAAAATATTATTCAGAGGCTATCAGCTTGCCAATGTACCCAACGCTGACTGAAGTACAGCAAAATTATATAGTTGCAACATTGCGAGAGGCCATTAGTTAAATGAAAATCGCCATTATTCCCGCCCGTGGCGGTAGCAAACGTATCCCACGCAAAAACATCAAGGGTTTCTGCGGTAAACCTATGATTGCTTGGTCGATTGAGGCAGCCAAAGTATCAGGCCTATTTGATCGTATTATCGTATCAACAGATGATGATGAAATTGCCGAAGTTGCAAAGCAGTGGGGTGCGGAAGTGCCATTTATACGGCCTGCTGAACTTTCCAATGACTATGCCGGCACGACTGCGGTCATTGCTCATGCAACACAATGGGCTTTGGATCAGGGTCTCGAAGTGGAAGCGGTGTGCTGCATTTACGCCACAGCCCCTTTTGTTCAGGTAGAGGATCTTCAACGAGGTTGGGAAGCGCTCGAGTCTGGCGATTGGGCTTACGCGTTCACCGTGACCGATTATGCCGCCCCAATTTTCCGTTCATTCAAACGGACTCCTGACGGGGGAATAGAGATGTTCTTTCCGGAGCATTTCTCAACGCGCTCACAGGACTTGCCTTCTGCATTGCACGATGCAGGGCAATTTTATTGGGGACGCCCCTCAGCTTGGATCGAGGGGAAACGTGTTTTTGACCGGCACTCTACCCCGATTGTAATTCCGCGTTGGCGCGTTCAGGACATTGATAACGAGGAAGATTGGCTACGGGCTGAAATTCTTGCTGCCGTCATTAACAAGATGAATATAAAACAGTAAATGGAGAAATAGCATATGTCATACAATAGTGAGCAGGAAAATTTTTGGGCTACAACCTACGCTACGGACTATATAAAGAAGAACAGCTCATTTGATAATCAGCTTGGCGCTGAGGCTTGGGCAAAAATGCTTCGGGGAACTCAGGGCGAGGTAAATAATTTTTTGGAATGTGGATGCAATATTGGTCGCAATATCGATCAGATCAAGATGGTTTTACCGGATGCCATACCATCCATAATCGAAATCAGTGAACCGGCTTTCAAGTTTGTAACTTCTCATCACGACTTCAAGCATGCTTTCAATGGGGCGATTCTGGACTCTGCATTTGATGAGGCTTCTTTTGATCTTGTTTTCACAATGGGTGTGCTGATACATATCAACCCGGATCAGTTGCTTGAACATATGGAGAAGATGTTTAAATATTCGAACAAGTACATCCTGATGGGTGAGTACTTTAATAGAACACCTGTGTCGATAGAGTATCAAGGCGAAAAAGAAAAGTTATTCAAGCGGGATTTTGGCAAACTCTTTATCCAAAACTTTAATGTAAAGTTAGTGGACTATGGGTTTCTGTGGGGGCACATTTATGACAAAGCTGGCTTTGATGACGTCACTTGGTGGTTGTTTGAGAAGAACTGACCGAGTATAAATTTTGCCCCGATACCACCCCCGTTGGGAGTTAAAACTGGGTGACGGCGCATGATTGTGCTTGTTCGCGCCGATGCTAATTCGGAGATAGGTGCTGGTCACGTAATGCGTTGCGCGGCCTTGGGAATGCGTCTGATGTCCCACGGTGCACAGGTTCACTTTGTGTGTATTGGCTTATCTGATCGACTTGCAGACTGGCTGCAGGATCGTGGTTTTGGCCTCACCGTGCTACCTGTTGCAGACATCACTGACTGTCGATCCGATCTCACTGCTACATCTGATGTAGCGCACCGTGTTGGTCATGTGGATCTGTTAATTGTCGATCATTACGGACTAAATCAGGCGTGGGAGAGAGGGATGCGGTCGCAAGCACGGAGAATCCTGGTGATCGATGATCTGGCTGATCGTGACCATGACTGCGATATTCTGCTTGACCAGAATCTGCATGAGGCTGCATTGACACGTTACGAAAAGCGCGTGCCTCAGGGAACTCGATTGTTCCTCGGTCCCCGCTATGCCATGTTGCGCACCGAGTTCGATCAACCAGGACTGGAACGTATTCGAGATGGCAGCGTGAAACGACTGTTGGTGTTTTTCGGCGGTGATCAAAACAACCAGACCCTCAAAGTAATCGATGCCTTACGTGCTTTAGGTTCACATGCACCTGAGACTATTGTCGTGCTTGGGGCTGTACATCCACATCGAAGTGTAATTTACAAGAATGCTGCTGATCTTCCGGGGGTGCAAGTAATTGATACCACCGATCAAATGTCAATACTGATTGCGCAGGCTGACCTTGCGATCGGCACCTGTGGCGTTGCTGCATGGGAGCGGTGTGCGCTAGGCTTACCCAGTTTGGTGGTGGTGACAGCGGAGAATCAGCGTGAGGATGCAGAAATACTTCACCGAATGGGTGCGGTAGAGCTTCTGGGCGACGCTAACGAAGTAAGTGTGGAAAATTGGGAGTTCAAGCTTCAGCAAGCCATGGACGATCCGCCTCGTATACGCGCCATGGCTTCAGCAGCCCGAGAAGTTATGGAGGGCAGACAGTCTGCTTTTGCAGAACTAGAAAGGTTGTTGTTTGATGGTGTGCACTAACGACCAGCAACTTTATCGCAGGCTGGAAAATGACTTCAACAGTGCTCGCGCGCTTCCCGCAGCACGGGCGGCACTGGGTCTGATGGCTGTCCTGCGCTGCTGGGTGGGCGCAGGCAATGTAGGTCGCGTCGCCATGTCGGCAAGTGTTTGCCATGATGTGGTGGCAGCGGTGCTAGGCGCAGGCTGCGAACCTGTTTTCTGCGACATTAATCCAGTCGAGGGAAACGTCCTTGAGCATGAGTGGGCGAGAGCGCGGGCAACCGGTGCTTCGGCAGCACTGGTTGTTCATCTATATGGCAATCCGGCTGATATATCAGTGGTGCGGCGTCATTTTCCATCGCGTGATTGTCTAGTTATTGATGATGCGGCCCAGGCCCTGGGTTCGAGCAATACCGCAGGATATGTTGGTGGTCAGGGCGATGTTGGATTGCTGTCGTTTGGTCCAACCAAGCATATCGAGGTTGGTGGTGCAGCAATCCTTTTCAGAGACTTCGCATTTGCCGACACAGTTGCCAGCATGCTCGCGGCTATAGAAATACTACCTGAAGATCGGCGGTCGACCATATATGCAAGCTTTCGTCAGCGCCTCGAAGCTGCGCGTGCAAGATTGCGTAGTGAAGGTGAAACAGCAGCGGTCGCTTTTCATGGCTTGCTGGATGGTTATTCGCCCTCGCTGCAAATGCCATTTCCGGCAGGATCTGCCCGCGCAGCTTGTCTGGCATTGGAGACTTACCCGCAGGCACGGGAACTGCGGGTGCAAAAGTCTGCGGCATGGGCTACCGGACTGGAAGGCAGTGGCTTGATTCCTGTCGGCATGGGGGCTGGCGCGGTGCCTTGGCGTTATACCTGCCGTTTGCCTGGTATAGATTGGGGGGAGCAGCACTGCTTGGGCGAAGAGATGCGTGCGCATGGACTAAATGTCAGTCACTGGTATTTGCCGGCACACTGGATGTGCGGCCATGTATCTCAAACTCTGCCTGGAACCGAACGTCTTGCGCGTGAGGTATTCCAATTCTGGGTTGACGATCACACATCGCTCGAAACCATAGAACGCGGTGCTGCGGCAGTAGCAGCAATCACCAGGTCATTCGCAACAAAAGCGGGATATAGATAATGCAGTCATTGAAAAAATGCCCTCTGTAAAGAGCTTTCCGGGTGATATAGCAATCCGAATATTGGCGTTATCGTCGGCAACAACATCATGATCTGGGGTAGATAATAAACATCATGGGCATGAGAAAAACCTGCGTGATTTCACAACCTACCTTCCTGCCATGGCTGGGGTGGTTTGATCTTGCCGACCAGAGCGACGTGATGATCATTCTGGATGACGTGGCATTTTCAAAGCAGTCATGGCAGCAACGTAATCGCATACGAACACGCAACGGACTTGAATTCCTTAGCGTGCCGGTGAAGTCTTCGGGTCGGCTCGGACAGCGGATTATGGACTGTGAATTGACCGATCAGCCGTTCGTCAAGAAGATGCTCACGTCGCTTCAGGCCAATTATGCGAAAGCCCCTTTTTTTTCAAGTGCCATTGATGAATTGGCAATGGTGATGAAAGAGGCAGCCTGCACCGGTCTTCTAGTTGAGCTTAACTGCGCACTTATTTCCTGGATGGCAGGCAGGTTGGAAATTGTAACGCCGATGATTCGCGCCAGCACATTAGGGGTGGGGGGGCAACGTGGCGAACATGTGGCGGCAATCTGCGAATGTGTGAATGCCGACCGCTATCTTTCGCCCGGTGGGGCGGAGAATTACCTTATAGAAGACAAGGCGGCATTTGACCGGCGCGGCATTTCAGTTTGGATCCATGTATTCGAACATCCTCAGTATGCCCAACGCTTTACCCCCTTCATGCCGTATGCAAGCGCTTTGGACCTGATATTTAACGCAGGGCCGGCAGCAGCCGAGGTGATGCGATCGGGCCGTCGTCCTGCGAGGATGGTCGGAGAATTGCAAAGTAATTCAGAGGAGCTTTAGTGTGAAAATTGGGAATCGCGAAATCGGTATGGGATGCACGCCTTTTATCATTGCCGAGATGTCGGGCAATCATAATCAATCGCTAGATCGCGCATTAGAAATTGTTGTAGCTGCGGCGAAATCAGGCGCACACGCGCTGAAACTTCAGACTTACACGCCAGATACCATGACACTGGATATAGATGAGCGTGAGTTTCATATCAGCGACCCCAGCAATTTGTGGGCTGGGGCGTCGCTCTATAAACTTTATGGTGAAGCATACACTCCGTGGGAATGGCACAAGCCGATTTTTGATCGCGCGCGTGAACTGGGCATCATTCCTTTCAGCACGCCGTTCGATGACACGGCAGTGGATTTCCTCGAAAGCCTGGATGTGCCGTGCTACAAAATCGCCTCGTTTGAAAACACCGATCTGCCGTTGATCCGTCGCGTGGCCGCTACCGGCAAGCCGCTGATTATTTCCACAGGCATGGCAACAGTGGCTGAGCTGGATGAAACTGTGCGGACTGCTCGTGAGGCGGGTTGCAAGGATTTGATCCTGCTCAAGTGCACCAGCACCTATCCGTCCACTGCAGCAAACACCAATATCCTGACTATCCCGCACCTGCGCGAATTGTTTGGCTGCGAAGTGGGCTTGTCCGACCACACCATGGGGCTGGGTGTGTCAGTGGCGAGTGTCGCACTGGGGGCCACTGTCATTGAAAAACACTTCACCCTCAACCGTGCTGATGGTGGGGTGGACAGCACGTTTTCGATGGAGCCAGCTGAAATGGCGCAACTCGTGATAGAGACTGAGCGGGCGTGGCAGGCGCTTGGGCAAGTCAGCTACGGGCCGACAGAGGCTGAGAAAAAATCCCTCCAGTTCCGCCGTTCACTATACATCGTGAAGGATATCAAGGTAGGCGAGGTGCTGACGCGAGAAAATGTGCGCGCAATTCGACCGGGCCTGGGGTTGCCAACGAAGTATTTTGAACAAGTGCTGGGTAAGGCCGTGAAGCAGGATGTAAAGCATGGGACAGCATTGGGATGGGGGTTGATTTGATGGCAGCAGCAAACAGCGGCTCAGGCCGTCTGAGCGTTTTAATTGTGGGTTGTGGAAACATCGCGGGCAGGTTTGATGAGGGACGCTCTCCTGGTGATTTGCCCTATACACATGCGGGCGCATATATAAGCGACGGACGGTTCAATATAACTGCGTGCGTAGATCCGGATGACAGTCGTCGTGCGGATTTCATGGAGGCATGGGGCGTACCCGCAGGGTTTCGCTCGATTGAGGAAGCATTGTGCCCCGACAGACAGTTTGATGTCATCAGTATTTGTTCGCCGACAACATGTCATGAACATGCTCTTGAAATTGCGCTACATTTAAACCCCAAGCTTATATTCTGCGAAAAGCCCGTTACAACATCCTTGGCCGAGACTGAGAGATTGGTAGCGGGGTGCAGCAACGCTCACATTCTGCTGGCGGTAAACTATTCGCGCCGGTGGGACCCCAATATTTTAAAACTCCGTGCGGATATGCTAGCAGGAAAATGGGGGCAGTTGAGATCGGTCACTGGCCTTTATAACAAAGGCATTTTGAACAACGGTTCTCACATGCTTGATCTTTTGCACCTGCTTGTGGGGCACATGGAGATCGTCAAAGTTGGTAAACCTATTTTTGATTTTTTCCCTAACGACCCAACGGTTCCTGTCTGGTTAGAGGATGCTCAAGGCATACCAGTACTTCTTAATTGTGCTCATGCTGGAGATTATGCTGTCTTTGAGCTTCAGCTTGTCTTTTCATTTGGTGTGTTGACCATGGAAGATGGGGGACTTTTCTGGCGAGAGCGCTGTGTGGTAAATAGTAAGGCCTTCAAAGGCTACCGCGTACTTGAAGAGGGCAGTCGTCGAGCCGGCGGAGATGCTTCAGCCATGTGCAGCGCTGTAGATAATATTTATAGGACAATTACTCAGGGTGCTCCACTTGCCAGCACGGGCGAATCGGCGCTTGCCGCACAACGCGTCTGTGAGCAAATCAATCAACAAGCATGTGCGCTGTAGGCGTAAATGCAAAACAGGTTACACAAGAGGATGATTAGCATGAATAGTCTGACAAACAATGAAAAACTTGCGCTTTTGGGCGGCCCCAAAGCCATTCAGGAAACCTTCAAGCGTTACAATTCGATTGGTGCCGAAGAAGCGCACGCTGCCAAACAGGTGATTGAAAGCGGCGTTTTATCCCAATTTCTGGGCGCATGGCACGAGGATTTTTACGGCGGCCCAAAGGTGCGGGAATTCGAGCGCCAATGCGAGGATTTTTTCGGCGTCAAGCACGCGATTACCGTCAACTCGGCGACATCCGGCCTGATTGCGGCAGTTGGCGCTATCGGCATTGAACCGGGTGACGAGGTCATCGTTAGTCCCTGGACCATGTGCGCGAGCGCCACGGCCATACTGCATTGGAACGCAATCCCTGTGTTTGCCGACATTGAAGCGGAAACATTCAATCTTGATCCGGCTTCGGTTGAGGCAAATATTACACCTTATACAAAAGCGATTATGGCCGTGGATATTTTTGGACACTCGGCCAACATGGGCGCGTTGATGGCAATCGCAGCCAAGCATGGACTAAAGGTCATTTCCGATGCCGCCCAAGCTCCTGGGGCATATTACAAAGAAAAGTATGCCGGCACCCTTGCGCATATCGGCAGCTACAGTCTTAACTACCATAAGCATATCCACACCGGCGAGGGCGGGATTCTTGTTACCGATGATGACGAGCTTGCGGAGCGTATGCGCTTGATTCGCAATCACGCAGAGGCAGTCGTTGGTGCTAAAGGAGAAGAAAACCTGTCCAACATGATTGGATACAACTTCCGCCTCGGCGAAATTGAGTGTGCAATCGGGATCGAACAATTAAAGAAACTAAAGGGGCTCGTAAAGTCTCGCCAGCGTCTTGTTGGTCGTCTTAGCGAAGGCTTGCAAGGTCTCGCTGGATTGAGAACGCCTATCATTAAACCCGAGTGTACCCATGCCTACTATGTTTATCCTTTAATACTGGATATTGATGCGCTTGGAATACCCAGAACACGTATTGCTGAAGCGCTTAGGGCGGAAGGATTAAGGATCTCTACGGGTTATCAAAACTTACATTTGCTACCTATGTATCAAAAAAAGCTGGCCTATGGTTCACGCGGTTTTCCTTGGACATCGGACATTTGTCACCGCGATGTGGATTACAGCAAAGGTATCTGTCCTGTGGCGGAGGAACTGCACGATTCTACCTACTTGGGATTTGGAATGTGCGTATATGACTTAAACGATCATGATATTGATTTGATCGTGGCGGCATTCAGGAAGGTGTGGGCTTCGATGGATGAACTCCGCAAGCCATGATTGATGCTGGATTGATAAAAGATTTCTTCCCCATCGAAGGCAAGCTGGTAAAGCTCGATGTCTTCACCAAAGAAAATATCACGGATGCCTATTTGGGTTGGCTTAACGATTCCGACGTAGTAAAGTATAGTAATCAACGTTTCCACCGCCATACGCTGGAGACAAGCCTTGCTTACCTCCAATCGTTCGATAACAGCGGGAATCTTTTTCTTGCTGTTTATTTAAAAGGTGATGAAAAATTTGTTGGGACCATGAGTGTATACATTTCTTCAGCACATGAGACGGCGGATATGGGAATCATGATTGGAGATAAGGCTTGTTGGAGCTCTGGGGTTGGAGGCGATGCATGGTCCACCGTATTATCGTTTTTACTTGGTGCAGTGAAAGTGAGGAAGGTCACCGGCGGGACGCTTGAGTGCAACAAAGGCATGGTCAAGATTATGCTTAAATCGGGCATGAAGCCCGACGGAGTGCGAGTGGCGCAGGAGCTGGTGGGCCCTCAGGTGCAGGATATATTATATTTTGCTAAATTCAGATCTAATTGATTTTCCGCTGGGCGTTGTCGCGCATGACGCCGGTGCAGCCAACCATATTATCGCCTGGCTTAAAGGGTACGATTGTGAAAATATCCATGCTTGCGTGGCGGGCCCGGCGGCTCGGCTATGGGGTCAATCATTCTATGCTGGTGCTCAGTTAAACGTGACTTTATCTGAGGCTATCAGTCAATCCAATATGCTGCTTACGGGAACAGGCTGGGGAAGTGCGCTGGAGCACGATGCAAGAAAATTGGCCCGATCGGCAGGATTAAAGTCTGTTGCTGTCATTGATCACTGGGCTAACTACCGTGAACGATTTATTCGGTATGGTGAAGAAGTGCTGCCGGACGAAATATGGGTGACGGATGAATACGCTAAAAATCTGGCCGAAAGGGAATTCCCCAATCTTAAAGTCGTTCGGATGCCTAATGTCTACCTGGATAACCAGGTTCAGGAAGTGCGGGAGCAGGAGCAGGAGCATGCTTGGCTAAAACACGCTGGATGCAATTTGCTTTATGTTCTGGAGCCGATTCGCGAAGCTTGGGGACATGGTGAACAGCCGGGTGAATTTCAAGCATTGGATTTTTTTATGGAGAATTTGAGCCTTCTTCAACTGGATAGCGACCTGTCGATTCGGCTGCGCCCGCACCCGTCTGATTCCATAGGCAAGTATGATCAATGGCTGGCAGCGCAGAAGAACATCAAAATATCACTGGATGAATCCCTATCCTTGGCAGAATCTATTGCATGGTCCGATGTGGTGGTAGGTTGCCATACCTATGCGATGGTTGTCGCATTGGCCGCTGGCAGGCGTGTCATGTCTTCAATCCCATCCTGGGCGCCCTCCTGTATCCTGCCTCAAGCAGGGATTCTTAAGTTGGCTGATCTTGCCCATGAAGCTTTATGAAATACTGTAAAACCTGCCTTCAACCTGATACACGTCCGAACAGTCAGTTTTCTGAAAACGGGATTTGCCCTGCGTGTCAATATATTGATTTACTCAAGCAGGTGGATTGGCAGGAACGCTACGACATATTGGTTGACCTGGTTAAGGATTTTCCACGTCGACGAGGCCAGCATTTCGATAGCATCATCGGAGTTAGTGGCGGGAAGGACAGTACAAGGCAGGCACTGTTCGTGCGTGACAAGTTGGGGATGAACCCGCTATTAGTTTGCCTGAGTTACCCCCCACAGCAAGTGACAGAGCGTGGTGTGAATAATATTTCAAACCTCATTGAACTGGGTTTTGACGTGGTGTTGTCAGCTCCGGCACCCGAGACGTGGCGCCAATTGATGAGGCTTAGTTTCAATACCTTTACAAATTGGTGCAGATCAACGGAGCTTGCACTATTCAGTTCAGTTCCGCAGATCGCCATTCGCTACAACATCCCACTGATTCTTTGGGGTGAAAATCCGGGCCTGCAGGTTGGGGACCTCAAGACTCTGGGTCGCACGGGTTACGATGGAAATAATCTGCGCTATATGAATACCCTGTCGGGTGGCGGAATGAATTGGATACTGGACTCAGGTTTTCAGCATCGGCAGTTGTTGCCCTACGGGTATCCCCGTCCTGATGAGTTCGATAAATCCAAGCTGCAAATTGTCTACTTGGGCTGGTTTCTGGGCGACTGGTCTGAGGTTGATAATGCTAAATACGCCTGCGCGAATGGATTGGAGATCCGTGAGGATACAGTTCAAAAAACAGGTGACCTTTATGGTGTTACTGCTCTCGATGAGGATTGGGTCACGCTGAATCAAATGATCAAGTACTATAAATTTGGATTTGGGCGAGTTACCGACTATGTCAATGAGGATCTTCGTCTCGGGCGTATGACACGTGAAAAGGGGATTAGCCTGGTTGAAGCATATGACGATGCCTGTAGTGATGAATACATTGACAGTTTTTGCGCCTATATTGATATCCCGGTAAGCAAGTTCTGGGAGCAGGTTCGTGCCTCGGCAAATCGGGAACTTTTTTCCGTAAACGCTGATGGCTCCATCCGTCGTAAATTCAAGGTGGGGTTCGGACTGTGAGTTATACGACGGTAGGCATCGTTGATTACGGCATAGGTAACCATACCTCGGTCATGCACAGCTTTCGTGATCTTGGTTTTCGTGTTCGGATAAGTGCGGGCATCAAAGTGCTCAGCAGCACGGATATCCTGGTACTCCCGGGTGTGGGGGCGTTCCCATCGGCCATGCATGCGCTGCATCAGCGTGATTTAGTGGGGTATCTGCAGGAGCAGGCACGTGAGCAGCGTCCGATTATCGGTATCTGTCTTGGCATGCAACTGCTTGCCAGCGCCTCACATGAACACCATTTCACAACAGGATTGAATCTCATACCCGGAGAGGTGATGCCTCTTACTCACTCAAAGTGGCATATCGGCTGGAACACAGTGGAATGTATCCAGGAAGACCCGCTGTTGCAGGCAAGCGATGGTGAATCATTTTATTTCAATCATTCGTTCAGCTATCAGGGACCGGCTGAATATCAAGTCTGCATCTCCCGCCATCCTGAGCCGCTTACGTCAGTGATACGTCGCGGCAGTGTGGTTGGAGTCCAGTTTCATCCCGAAAAAAGCCAGGCTACCGGCAGAACACTGCTGAAAAATCTTGTTGAAGGACTCGTTCATGCTTAAAAAGCGTGTAGTGGGTGTCGTCACCATCAAGAATGGCTGGGCTGTGCAGTCCTTCGGATATCGCCAGTACCTGCCGTTGGGGAAGCCTGAGCATCTGGTTGAAAATCTGGATCGTTGGGGTGCTGATGAGATTCTGGTGCAGGTTATTGACCGCTCAGCAAACAATCTGGGGCCGGACTTTGAATTGCTTGAACGGCTTGGCGGACTCGGTTTGGAGACACCTTTAATCTATGCAGGAGGTATCCGGTCTGAGTCTGACGGTGTCAAATTGATTCAATTGGGTGCCGATAGAATAGTCATTGATAGCCTTCTGCATGATGACTTGTCATCAGTTCGGCAGCTCTCGGCCCGGCTTGGTGCGCAGGCACTGATCGCATCAATGCCGCTGTCATGGCAAGATGGCGCGATTGAGTGGTTGAATTATCGCCAGCGAAGTGCGAGTTTGATTTCGCCCGAAATCATGAACATCATCGAGTCGGGCGTAATTTCGGAAGTGTTGGTAACAGATTGGATGCATGAGGGGAAATCGGGCGGGTTTGATCAAAATATCGTCAGTCAATTTCCGCTACAGAACGTACCGCTGATCGCATTTGGTGGTTTGAACGCGACTGAACAGATGGCCATATTGCTGCAGCAGTCTAACGTAAGTGCTATCGCCGTGGGGAATTTCCTCAGTTACAAGGAACATGCCATTCAAAAGTTCAAGGAACTGTTGGCGGACATGCCTCTGCGGCTAGCGGTCTATGAATCCAAGTGGTCATTATTAGCCGATGTCTGATATTCAATTTTGTAAACGCTGTCTCTACTCGACGATCCATCCCCTCGGCCTCACCCTGGATGAAGAGGGAATCTGTTCAGGTTGCCGCATTCATGAAGAAAAAGATTCGCTTGATTGGACTGCGCGCTGGGAAATGCTTGAGCGGCTGGTTAAGCCATACCGCAATCAGGATGCCAAAAATTATGATTGCATTGTTCCGGTAACCGGCGCACAGGATTCCTATTACATCGTGCACCTGGTCAAGGAGCGCCTGGGGCTAAATCCACTGCTTGTGACCTATAACAAGTACTTCAATACCCCGCTAGGTATTCGCAATCTTGCCAATCTTCGCATCCGGTTTAACTGCGACATTCTCTACCAGAACGTCAATCCCGTTTCGGTAAAGAAGATCACCCGTAGCACCCTTCGCCGCTTTGGCAGTATCTACTGGCCGATTCTTGCGGGACAAACGGTATTTCCAGTGCAGACAGCTGTTCGCTATCAAATTCCTTTGATTATATGGGGGGCACATCAGGGCCTTGAGCAAGTGGGCATGTTCTCTCATGAACATGAGGTCGAAATGACTCGGCGGTATCGGAAAGATCATGACCTGATGGGCCATGAGGCCGACGACCTGATGTCCATCTTTGATACGCTCCAAGAAAAGGATATTTGGCAGTATCGTTATCCGGATGATCATGACCTTAATGCCGTGGGCGTGCGCGGCATTTATCTGGGGAATTATGTGCGTTGGGATCCCAAGGCTCAGCATGAACAAATGATGCGGGAATATGATTATAGAACCGCCGCGTTCAATCGAACCTTTGATTGCTATGACTATGTAGACTGTTTTAATTACATGGATTTGCATGACCATTTAAAGCTCTACAAGCATGGGTATTCAAAGGTTACCGACCATGCCTCGCGCGAAATCCGTTTTGGGCGGCTAACGCGCAATGAGGGCCTGGCACTGGTTCGGAAGCACGAGCAGGCGCCACTCAAGCATTTGGATCAGTTCCGCGAGTGGTTGGGAGTAACGTCAGGGGCAATGCAGTTTTTGATGGATCGGCATCGGAATCCTGAATTCTGGAAACAGATTGATATAGGAAAGTGGGAATTTAATGGCTGGAGTGCCAGGCATGGCGATGAGGAAAGTGCCGCGAATGAATCGCCTGAATGCCCAGATATTTTTGAGGGCAACGACAGTCTTGAGTGCGGACGGGATGCCAAGTACATTACGATTGGGAAGGGCTGGCCGTAATTGTTTAGCCGAAAATATAAGCACTGAATAATATTTATTAGCATGTATTGCTGTTCCACATTCTGAGATTTTTATTAATTGAAATAGGCCACCATGAACCAAATCGACAAATTATCCCCCCCCTTCCCGTTGGAGACTCAAAAAAAGAATGGGATGCTTTCTTCAGTAACAACGAAGTTGTAGTTCCATTCCTTGACATGTGTGTGTTTGCAGTAAAGAAGCTGAGAAAATCTGGCTCGTCCAGCACAGTCTATGAGTTTGGCTGTGGCATGGGAAATAATTTGAAGTTTATTCGCCATGTATTTAAGGATGTGCGGCTAATGGGTAGCGACATCTCCGAAGTTGCCATTAAAAAGCTTCAAAGTGACTCCATGGACAACTCCGAGTTTTGGGTGAATGACCAAAATCTCAACATGAGGAAAAATGAGGTTGATTTGGTGATTGAGCGAGGCGCAATACAACACGTTTCCAAGGATCAAGCAAAGAGCTACGTCAAAGAGATTTATGAAGCAATGAAAATTGGCGCAGAGGGCTTCTTCGAAATAGCATCAACTTCGCATGGGCTGTATGAAAAGTTAGGTGAAGTCGGACATGACCCTGGTTTTGGTTTCCGAACGTTCTATTCGATTGATGACATAAAAAGCTTATTTGCAGATTTTAAGATCAACAGGATTTATCATTTAAAACGTGACGTGGTTCTAGATAGTTCACTGGAGCATAACGAGTTCAAGAATTACGCCCAAGGAAGTTATCAGGTTGAAATCGAGAAAAACCGATAGTGTTTCTGCAATATACGAAGCCAATTATTTTCTGGCATTGAAGTGCACTCCTTCGTTTTCACCACCGCACTTCCCGAAGGTTTGGAAGCTCCTTCTGAAAATTATGTCGGTAACTTTTGCGACTTCATCAAACAATTGAATAAATCTAGATAGAAAAGGATCAGAAGTGAGTAAACATAATATTGAAAGTGCATGGTTGAATTGGGAAGAAGTCGTGAAGCTTTCTCAGGGCAAGCGGATTGTCTTTTTTGGGAAAGGCGAATGGGTTGAAAGGACAATGCCTTACTTGTCAGTAAAAAGTGGCTACATAGTTGACAACAATCCATATGAGCATGGGGAGCGGCAATTCGATCTGGAGACGAAAAATCCATCGGTGCTGAAGGGCGAAAAATGGGATGAGATACTCGTTATTATCACAACCTCCAGCTTTACAGAGGTGGCCGCACAATTGATTGGTTATGGCTTGGAAGTAGGGAAGCATTTCATCGTCACGCCTTCCTTGAAGAATTATAAATTTATTGCTCCAATCAACAGTCACGATTGCACAATTCTATTCACCTGTGGCGACCAGCCAGACGATGAAGATGATTCAAGCGGCGGCGGGTTCTACTCAATTTCTTTGCAAGATCCAAAGCCTAAAAAATTGATAAGCGGGCATTGTCATGGGCTTGTAAAAGGGGGCGATAAGTATTATGTCGTTGATGATAAGGTCGGTGTTCGTGTATTGGACTCAAAGTTAGTACAGATAGATACTTTTGCATTGCCACCAAAATCCCGGCCTCACGGCATAGCCTATTGTGAAAAAAGGGATTTATTGTTCATAGTGCTGACAGGAAACGACACTATTGGAGTGTACTCGGCAAAGGATTACAGCAAAGTTGGGGAGGTCGTAGTCTCAAATAAATATGAAAAAATCGGTATTGCCCAGCACCATACCAATGATGTATGTGTTTTTGAGGATAGCATTTTCTTGTCCATGATTTCCTACAGTGGCAACTGGAAAAAGGGCATACACGACGGTGTTATTGTCGAGATCGATATAGATACGCTGCAGATTCGTGGCGTAGTAGTGTCTGGCTTATGGTATCCGCACACGCCAGCAATTATTAAAGGTAGCCTTTGTTATTGTGACTCCATGCGCGGCACCGTGCACAATACTACATGGAAGACTTTGGCTCGCTTCAGTGGCTTCGTCAGAGGGATAGCGCACGACGGACAGTATTACTATACAGGCCAAAGCAGCCACCGATATATCGATCGAATAGAGGGAACGTCGGATAATATCTCGCTGGATACTGGAATATATTTGATCGAAGAGCAGAGCAAGATAACTAAATTTTTTGCGATGCCAAACTTGGTTGATATAAAAAACATTCTTGTTTACGAAAATAAATAAGCAATATTGGAGGTTTTTCTAGTATGCGTGATTATAAGTTCATAGATAAAGCGGAAAAGGTCGACATTCCCGCGTTCGATATCAAGTACTGCTCCAGATGTTGTATGCCTGAAACAGAGGAAGGCTACAATGAAAACGAGTACGGCATGTGCAGGATATGTCAGTCCTCTGAACAGAAGATGCATATTGACTGGACTAAACGCAGGCGCATGCTGGAAGAAATAGTAGATAAATGCAAGGCACAGGCTGGCAGCAATTATGATTGCATGGTTCCCATTAGCGGAGGCAAAGACAGTAGTTTTCAGTTGTATGTGCTAACCAAGGTTTTCAACATGAAAGTACTGGCTGTAACTTACAGCCACAACTGGTTCAGCAAGACCGGTTGGTATAACCTGATGAGGTCCCTGAAGGAATTCAATGTCGATCACGTAATCTATACGCCGAATAGAAGCCTTGTAAACAGGCTGGCGAAAAGATCATTGGACATGATAGGTGATGCTTGCTGGTCGTGCCATGCAGGGGTCGGAGCCTTTCCGTTGCATATTGCGTCAAAGTACGGTCTGCCTGTTGTTATTTATGGGGAATCCGCTGCCGAGGCGACGCAACGAAGTGATTACAATGAGGAAAAGTTCGAGTATGACAAGAGCTATTACATTCAGCACTCTGCCAAGAAGACTCCGGATGAAATGATTTGTGATTCGTTGGCCTCCAAGGATGTGTTCATGTATCAGCTTCCTTCTGACAAGGAATATGACGATGCACAGATAAAGATGCTTCATCTGGGTGATTTTATTTTCTGGGACGATGAGCGTCAGATGGAATTTATCCGTGATACATATGGCTGGAGTGAAACTGATTTAGAAAATTCCTATAAGGGCTACCAAAGTGCGGAGTGCGTAATGCCCGGAGTTCATGACTTCACCTGCTATTTGAAGCGTGGTTGGGGGAAGGCTTCCGTTCAGGCCAGCGCAGATGTAAGGAATGGTGTATTGACCAGAGATGAAGGTTTTAAATTGGCCAATACTGTCGATTCGCAAAGGCCTGAAGTGCTGGATTATTATTTGAAGATAACCGGCATGAATGAGGAAGAATTCTATGAAACGATCGGGAAGCACAAGCAGCCCTCACTCAAAGACCAGGTCATACCAATATTGCCAAAAGCAGCAAAGCATAAGGAATGCTTGGTGCCTTTCTCGGAACAGCTGGTCAAAGAATTTAGAGACAGTAAAAACCTGCTTGATATCCACTTGAATGAACTCTGCCCTATGTGTGGGCTGGAGTTGGTGAAAGACTCCTCATCCTGTCAGAATTGTATGAAACTTAGGTCGGCAGATGAACATCATGCTGATCGCATTGAACAATTAAAGGATTACGTTAAGAGCATTACCCAGCAGTCCGGCGATAACTATGATTGCATCATGCGCCTTGATGATTCTTGGCAAAGTGTTTACATGCTTCACTTGGTCAAGAATATTTACAAACTGAAACCATTGGTCGTCACGTTTGACCAGTTTTCCTTCACGAAGACCGGTTGGTTCAACATTATCAATTGCCTGGAAACTTTCAATGTCGACCAAATCATGTTCACGCCGGCTACCGACCTGGCCGAGAAGCTGCGTGAACAATCTGGAATGATTTTCTCAGACGAAAACTCTTTGCATGAGTTTGGCCTGAATGCTTTCATGATCAAAACAGCATGTGAATTTAAAATCCCGACCATTTTGGACTACAAGGAATCCCGAATTAAAATTGCGGGCCAGCAAACTTTCGAGGGATCAATCCATTACCAAGTTGATCTAGGCGCACTGCAGGATACCGTGGACAAGGTCACAAGGTCATCACTGAGCCTTAGGGACATTCATTTATTCAGCACTGACTGCCTGGATGTTGAGGACATAAAGGATTTAAAGCTCATTCTGCTTCAGGAACTGTTCGCTTTCAATGATGAGGCGCTAGCTTTAGCAGAGAAGTATTATGGCTGGAAGGAAGACCGGTCGGCTGATCATCGCTCCTTTGCTGAACAATTTCTGGTGGAGAACAAGCCAGCCATAACACCCGGCTATGTGCTTGGTAAAAAGCCTTATGGTAAATCGGGAGCTGCACTGGCCGATCATGATTTGAGCGCCATCAGCGCAAAAAGCATGGTTCGCGGCTTCATCAATAAAGAATTCTCTCCGGTGGATGTTGCTAAAGCTGTTATCGCAAAAACTGAAAAGGTTGAACCATCGGTAAACGTTTGGGAAGTTTTTGAGCCTGCGAAATTCCTTGAATTGGCAAAGGCGTGTGAAAAAAATATCCAGAAAAACGGTGTTACACGGGTCATGGAAGGAGTGCCTGTGGGGGTGAAGGATGTTTTCAACACCATTGATTTCCCCACGCAAATGGGCAGCCCGCTTTGGAAGGGGTTTACCCCCGGTAATGATGCACGGGCGATTTTCAATATAAAAAGGGCGGGCGCCCTTGTTTGCGGCAAGACTGTTACTTCAGAATTTGCAGTTCATGCCTTGAACAAGACCATCAACCCGCATGACCCCAAACGCACACCGGGAACTTCTTCCAGCGGATCAGCAGTGTCCGTTGCTATGGGCATGATCCCTGTCTCACTGGGCACGCAATCGGGCGCATCCATTATTAGGCCGGCTAGTTTTTGTGGCGTGTATGGTTTTAAGCCATCTTTTGGTTTAATACCGCGTACGGGAATCCTGAAGACCACGGACACACTGGACAACGTTGGTTTTTTTGTGCGCCATGCCGAGGATCTGGAAAATGTGTTCAACTCGATCCGTTTGCATGGCAGTAATTACCCGATGAATTCTGCGGGGATGCACAGAAGCAAAGAACGAATTAGTGATACAGGCAGGAAATGGAAGATCGCCTTTGCCAAGACGCATACATGGAGTATGGCAGAACAGTATGCGCAAGAAGCTTTGACGGATTGGATGAATAAATTGTCCACCATCGAGGATTTTGAGATCGAAGAAGTTCAATTGCCGCAGGGCATGGGAAACAGCCACGAGCTGCATGGCACGCTCTATGATCATTGCTTGGCCTATTACTTCAGTGAAGAGTTCAAGTCGAAGGATGGCATGACCGAACGACTGAAAGGTCAGATCGAACATGGGAAACGCGTGGGAGTAAAAGAATATCAGGCCGCCTTGAAGGAACAGATATCACTCTGGAAAAAGATGGATCAATTCCTGGGCGGTTACGATGCCATGATCTCATTGAGCACAGCAGGTGGAGCGCCTATATTGGGTGAAATTGAAAGACCCGATCCCGGCCTGATGTGGACATTGACAAATCTGCCTGCATTAAGCGTACCTGCCTTTAGATCTCCTGGTGGCATGCCATTCGGATTGCAAATTGCAGCAAGGCGGTATTCAGATCTGCTCATACTTGATCTTGTCAACAGATTGATTGAACATGAAATAATTCCAACTTTGAGCAGTCCAGTATTGAATTTCAAACAAGCATGATCAACCTGCGTATCAAAATACACATTATAAAAAGATCAACAAGTTATATTTGCTCAGCTCATCACTACGGCTTTTATGAATAATGCGGACACCAACCTATAATTATCAATCATAAGGTTTAAACCACCGGCTTTAGCCGGTCAGCTTTAGCCTTGCAAATTCAGCAAGTGTGGAACAAACCGTAGTGCGTTCCTTCTTGCTGGTGTTGCGCGTTTAGCTTGGCGCGAGCAAGAGGACTTTAGTCCTCTGCGCCTAGCTGCGCTAACCCACCAGCTTTAGCTGGTGGTAGTTAAGTTTTGCAAAAGAAAAAACCTGAACCATGGAAAATAAAAACACTGTCCCGATTTCCGGCAATGTCGTCTGGCACAATGCTACGGTAACGCGCGAACGGCGCGAGGCGATGAACAAGCATCGCGGCGTTATTCTGTGGTTTACCGGACTTTCTGGCGCTGGCAAGTCAACTTTAGCGCATGCAGTGGAAGAACATCTGCATCTCATGGGTTGCCATACGTTCGTGTTGGACGGTGATAATGTGCGACATGGATTGTGTGGAGACCTTGGGTTTTCGGCGGAAGACAGAGTGGAAAACATTCGTCGGGTCGGCGAAGTAACCAAGCTCTTTATGGAAGCGGGCGTGATCGTGTTGACGGCGTTTATTTCACCATTCCGCGAAGATCGTCACAAGGTGCGCGCAATGGTGCAGCAGGGTGAATTTATCGAGATTTATTGCCAATGCCCAATCGATGTATGCGAACAACGCGATGTAAAGGGGTTATACAAGAAAGCGCGTGCAGGGGAGATCGGTCAGTTCACCGGTATTTCTTCCGATTATGAACCGCCGAATGCGCCCGAGTTGATTGTAAAAACAGCGGAGACGAATTTGCAGGATTGCGTGCAGAAAGTGTTGCAAGCGTTTTTGAAGCGATAGGAATTCCTAAGCAGAATCTTCCAGCCGATGAGCACTAAAGATCTAGCAAAGATAATGGCGCGAATTTGGGACTCAGGGGCCCACTCTAATGGCGAACGTTGCGCGTAAAGAACCAGTCTTCAATTTTTGTTCAATTTCATGTTTGCAAACATGCTACATATGTTCATTGCAGTGTACTTTTCGAGCACATTTCGGATACGTCAATGGCCGTTATTCTCAAGTAATGATGGGTGCAGCCATGCACATTTTTGCAGCGCTTCCTCGCTAAAACGATCAGAATTTTTAAAAAATCGAACTGTCATGTTTCCGGATGGAAGCTAATTAGCTTCCTGTACCCTCATCGAAACAGAATGCAATGCGTAAGCAACACAAAACAACTTCTAGCAACTTGGTAATTAAACATGAAACAAACTTCTGTTAAAAACGTACTGTTTTATGACCATAACTGGTCACAGGTGGCACGAATAGTACGGATGTTTGCAAATCTAGTGCACAAATCGGGCATCCATGTAATTTTATTATCGGACAAGCAACCGTCACAAATTAGTGGGAATTTAGAAGTTATCAATATTTTTGATGTGCCGCAGAAAAAAACATTGGGAGAGTTACAGGATCAATATGGCTACTCATTGCATAAAGCGCTTGTACCTGAAAGGGCGTTCTATGATTATTCGAGCTTCCGTAGGAGTCAGTGTTACTCACGGCTGAGTGAGGAACAAATCGCTAAAAAAATTACGCCTTATGTGAATGCCTTCGATTACGCTATTCGAGAGCGTGCCGATCTACTCATTGAATATTTCCCTGACAATTTCTTGTCTTCGGTTGCGCAGATGATTGCAACAGACTATAAAAAACCTTTTGCAGTACTTTTCCCACAATATTGGTGGAAAGATGGGGGCTTAATCATCGACAGAATGAACATGACCTCTACGGTGATAGACAGCAATTACGATTTATTTTACGAAAATCCAGACTTGCTCGACATGAAGCATCTTGCGAACGTTTTCTCAAAGCCACTGACAACGGCATTTACTTCTACCAAGAAATCTAAAATGTACTCATTAAAAGACAGGCTGCAATTAATGCTAAATAGAGAAAAAAGCTATCAGCCTGTTTCGCTGCGAAACTGGATTGTGCGCCGCGCTTCAACTGCCATATCTTCAGTCATGATTAAAACACTTATCGTCCGGGAATATGCACCCCGGGATGAGCCTTTTGTGATTTATCCATTACACATTTCACCCGAAGCGGCAATTCTTGGCACTGCCCCTGAATTGGCAGATCAATTCAGCCTCATTAAAAACATTTCAATGAACCTGCCTTATGGGGTAAAGCTGTACGTTAAAATGCACCCATATGAACATCTGGGCCTCGGGCTGGATTTTGGATTTTACCGCCGCTTGGCAACGCTTCCCAACGTGCGGATATTTGACAGAAAGGCGAAACTTGATGCCATGCTTGACCATCCGCGTTTTCTCGCCATGGCTCTTCTGGCAGGCACTTCCGCACTTGATGCGGCACTAAAAAGGAAGCCGGTGTTTGTATTTGGACATACCTACTATTCAAACGCGGATTGTTTTATCAAGCCTTCAGACTTCCAAGATTTCTTTAATCAATTGAGGTCGATCATGCAGGGGAAATTCGAGTTCAATGATCGAGCTTTGAACGCGATGCTTGGGGCATTAGATAAAAGTGTTGTACGAGCGGACATTGATTTACTGGCGCATGACAATCAAGCAGATCAGGTATCACAGTACCCTTCCATCTGGCAAAGCTACGTTGAGTCATGTAATAAATCATAAAAAGACGGTTACGGAAATGCGATGTCTATCCAGCGAACAAACCGATCCAATTTGCAAGTATCGCCACTCTTTGTGAACACGTCCTATTTCACAAGCCAACTCATGGAATTTAAAAATGGCAACGGCTAGCAATTTGGAAATTGTTTCATGCAATTTATGCGGATCAACTAAACAACGGCTTGTTTACGAGATACCGGACACCTGGTATTTCACTAAGGAGATTTTTAGCGTAGTGGAATGCGAGTATTGTGGTCTCGGCTTTGTAAAGACTCTTTATCCGCCGCTTGGCAGGAATGACGCCGCTTACTTGGGAGAATCTTCCTGAAACCAGGCAAGACTATTCCCGACGCTTACAACGTGAACCAACCTTGTGGTTGAATGTAAAATATGCCGTAACACACCCATTGACCGCTCTGGATCGAATCCTGATGCCATTGTTCGAACAAGTTCAAATGGCGCGGCACACGTATGGGATCACGACCTACGTCGCTCGCAAGAAATGATTAAACCAAATTTGTGCAGTCCAACCCCATGATACTTTCAAAAGAGGATTATCTATATTATTTGGAGGCGGACAGATTAGCCTTGGGCAGGAACAAAATACGCTTTTCAGATAAGCTAATTCGCTGGGTTTCGCCAGACTATATTTGGGCTTTTCAGCGCCTGCTAAGAAAGACGGAATATTATAGGAACGTTAAAAACAAAGGAGTTATAAATAAACTCATTTATTTGTTTTTGAGGCTTAAGTATAAAGAATTGTCAGTAAAATTAGGCTTCACTATTCCTGAAAATGTGTTTGGGCCAGGACTTGCCATTGTTCATTACGGCACGATTGTGGTTAATCAGAATGTGAAAGTTGGCGCAAACTGCCGTATTCATGTGGGTACGAATATAGGCGCTTCTGGTGGAACCAACAAAGCGCCGCAAATCGGCGATAACGTGTATATAGCACCCGGCGCCAAAATTTTTGGGGATATTAGAATTCCAAATAACTGTGCAATCGGTGCCAATTCGGTGGTGACAAAATCATTTGAGGAAGAAGGCATGATGATCGCGGGAATTCCGGCAAAAATCATAAAACCGATAGCGATAGAGCAAATTATCAAACATATTGAACCCAACTCTGTGAGTCGCTCATAGTGATGTTTTGCGTTATTGTCGTAAATCCGCCCGCAGTGTACTGAGAAAAGAAACGGAAAAATGCATGGATAAGGCCGGACAAAAATATTGGAACGATTCGTGGGCTTCCTGCGACATTCCAGAAGCAGTAAATCCTTCTGATATGCGGCTTAGAAATTATGCAAATCGGCGATTTCACCAGGTATTTTTGAAGTTGTTCGATAAAGCTGAAACTCCCTCTATGCAGTTGCTCGAAATCGGGTGTGCGAAGTCGGCATGGCTTCCCTATTTCGCCAAGGAATTCGGTTTCAGCGTCTGCGGGCTTGATTATTCCCCCATTGGTTGCCGGATGGCAGAAAAGGTTTTGCAAACAAATGGGGTTGAAGCAGAGGTTGTTTGTGCCAATTTTTTTTCGCCCCCAGAAAATATGCTGGGAAAATTTGATGTAGTGGTATCGGTTGGCGTTGTTGAACATTTCGATGACACGGCTGCGTGCCTCAGAGCGGTTTCTGCGTTTCTTAAACCCGGTGGGTTGCTGATAACAAACATCCCCAACATGGTGGGCTGGATCGGCGCTATACAAAAAACAGTGAACAAACCTGTTTATGATATTCACCAGTTATTAGACCCGCCTATGCTGAGAGAGGCTCATAAACGGGCGGGGCTTGAGGTGCTTGAGTGTGATTATTTTATGTATACCAGTTTCGGCGTAAACAACCTCACCGGCATTTCTACGAAGAATATAGTGGGGTTTCTTAAAAAGATTTTTCTGGGAGTTTTAGCCCGCGCATCTATGCTGGTGTGGGCAATAGAAGAAAGAGTCGGTGATTTTCCTCCGCAAAAATTGACTTCCCCCTATATTAACTGTATCGCACGCAAGCCTTAAATCCGGCTCAAATAATGGAATTGAAAAAGAATTTATTCCTCTGGTTATCTATGGGAATTTTTTCATTTGCGGGGCAGCCATTTTGATGTATCACGAAGTGGATGTTTCATTGACAGAAGAAGACCGGCTGTTTATCCCTAAATTTATGGTTGGTATCGAACCTTTACCGGAACCGAAAAATCGAAGTTACGAAGATGAATTGCATTTCATAATTTCTATCCAGCGTTCCGTTCTTGAGAATGCGCCAGTGAGGAATCCTTTGCCATTTGGTTCTGCAAGGGAGCCGAGAGATTTATATGAAGCGAAAATAGGTTTGTGCTACGACAAGAGCAGAACCATTGAGAAAATATTCAGATTTTCCGGCTTGGCGGTGCGGCATTTCGCCATGTATCAAAGGAACACAACAGATTCCGCATTAAAGACAGTCTTATCCTCTGCGACATCATCACACTCTGTCACGGAGGTTTTAACGAAAAAAGGCTGGCTTGTAGTGGATTCATATTTTCCTTGGGTGTCTGTAGATCGGAACAACGATCCAATTTCGATCCGCGGGATGCAAGAAGGCTATTCTAGTATCACGTGGGCTACGTTACCGCCTGCGGCCATTTATCAAAATTCATTTATTGTTGTTTATGGGCTGTATTCAAGGCACGGCATGTTTTACCCGCCGTATAATTTTATTCCCGACGTGAATTATTCTGAATTAGTTCAGAATATGCTGTAAATGGCCATGCAAGTGGCTGCAACGAGTTTGTTTTCCGGAGTTACTAAATGAGTGATCACGCAATTGAAGTCCAGCAAGGTGAGCGTTTTGGCTTTGGCGCCAACTGGATGCGGTTTTTGTCGGTATTGAATGACGAGCGCATTGAAGAGGCAAAGTCC